>ERZ827520.1023-NODE-1023-length-36758-cov-5.378525_pt1 | contig 36758 bp, 31 predicted proteins | sample MGYA00519581_ERZ827520 | MGnify/ENA primary metagenome ERZ827520 (study PRJEB31778, sample SAMEA3449339) | human gut metagenome | biome: human gut; feature: human-associated habitat; material: faeces | place: United Kingdom | collected 2010/2012 ...
CAAAGCGCTGGCCGCCGAACTGAGCCTTGCCGCCCAGAGGCTGCTGCGTAACCATGCTGTAGGGGCCGGTGGAGCGGGCATGCATCTTATCGTCTACCAGATGGTGGAGCTTGAGGAAGTACATGATGCCCACCGTGACCGGGTTTTCAAACGGTTCGCCCGTGCGGCCATCATACAGGATGGTCTTGCCACTGGGATCCATACCGGCCATCTTGAGGCATTCGTCGATGTCTTCCTTGGTCGCGCCGTCAAATACGGGGGTGGCAACCTTCCAGCCGAGCTTTCTGGCGGCCATGCCCAGATGCACTTCCAGCACCTGACCGATGTTCATTCGGGAAGGTACGCCCAGGGGGTTCAGCACGATATCCAGCGGGGTGCCATCGGGCAGGAAAGGCATGTCCTCCTCGCGCAGAATGCGGGACACAACGCCCTTGTTGCCGTGGCGGCCGGACATCTTGTCGCCCACGCTGATCTTACGCTTCTGGGCGATATACACGCGCACCATCTTGTTTACGCCGGGGCTAAGCTCATCCTTGTTTTCGCGGGTAAAGATCTTCACATCCACGATGATGCCGCCCTCGCCGTGGGGCACCTTCAGGGAGGTGTCGCGCACCTCGCGCGCCTTCTCGCCGAAGATCGCGCGCAGCAGGCGCTCCTCCGGGGTCAGCTCGGTTTCGCCCTTGGGCGTTACCTTGCCTACCAGGATATCGCCGGAGCGGACTTCCGCGCCAATGCGGATGATGCCCTCCTCGTCCAGATCCTTGATTGCGTCGTCGCCGACGTTGGGAATATCGCGGGTGATCTCCTCCGGCCCCAGCTTGGTTTCGCGGGCTTCGGATTCATACTCCTCGATATGGATGGAGGTATACTTATCTTCCTTTACCAGGCGCTGGCTCAGCAGCACGGCGTCCTCGTAGTTGTAGCCTTCCCAGGTCATGAAACCGATGAGCATATTGCGGCCCAGGCCGATTTCGCCGTTCTCGGTAGAGGGGCCGTCGGCCAGCAGATCGCCCACCTCCACGCGCTCGCCGTAGCTGACGCGGGGGCGCTGGTTGATGCAGGTGCCCTGGTTGGAGCGGGCGAACTTGGTCAGCTTATACTGATGCAGCACGCCGTCGTCATCCTGGATGGTTACTTCGTCGGCAGCCACGGAGTGCACGATGCCAGCATGCTTGGACAGGGTCACAACGCCCGAGTCGTGCGCAGCCTTGTACTCCATGCCCGTGCCTACGATCGGCGCTTCGGGCACCAGCAGCGGCACAGCCTGGCGCTGCATGTTGGAGCCCATCAGGGCGCGGTTCGCGTCGTCGTTTTCAAGGAAGGGGATCATGGCCGTGGCCACAGATACCAGCTGCTTGGGCGACACGTCGATATAATCCACATGAGAGGCGGGCACTTCCATAATTTCATCGCGCCAACGCACGGTCACGTGATCGTTTTTGAAGGTATTATCGGGATTGAGGGGCTCCTTGGCCTGGCCGACGTTGTAGTTATCCTCTTCGTCCGCAGTCATGTAGACGATTTCGTCAGTCACGCGGCCGTTTTCCTTATCCACCTTGCGGTAGGGCGCCTCGATGAAGCCGTACTCATTAATGCGGGCATAGGTAGCCAGCGAGCCGATCAGACCGATGTTGGGGCCTTCAGGCGTCTCGATGGGGCAGATACGCGAATAGTGCGAATAGTGCACGTCGCGCACCTCCATGCCGGCGCGGTCGCGGTTCAGGCCGCCAGGGCCCAGGGCGGACAGACGGCGCTTATGCGTCAGCTCGGCCAGGGGATTGGGCTGGTCCATGAACTGGGACAGCTGGGAGGAGCCGAAGAACTCCTTGATCGCCGCGCTGACGGGGCGGATATTGATCAGATCGTTGGGCTTGACGTCGTTAGCATCCTGGATAGCCATGCGCTCACGCACAACGCGCTCCAGGCGGGTCAGGCCGATGCGCACCTGGTTTTGCAGCAGCTCGCCCACACTGCGCAGGCGGCGGTTGCCCAGATGGTCGATATCGTCCGTCTCGCCCACGCCGTAGGGCATGCCCAGCAGATAGCTGACGGAAGCGGTGATATCATCCACGATGATGTGCTTGGGCACGATGTTGGCGATGTTCTCGCGCACAGCGCGCTTGATATCCTCGGGATCCTCCAGGCCCTCGATGGTGGCCAGCAGGGTGGGCAGATGCGCCATTTCGTTCACGCCCGCCTCATGGGGATCAAAGGGCAGATACGCGGCCGCGTCCACAAAATTGTTGCCCAGCACGCGCACCACGTGCTCATCGCACATCAGGTTGACCGCGTTGATGCCGGCATTCTGGATGGCAACAGCGGTATCACGGTCGATGACCGCGTCCTTTTGCACCAGCACCTCGCCGGAACGGGGATCGATGATATCCTCAGCCGCGTGATGGCCGGCGATACGGGCGGCAACGCCCAGCTTTTTATTGAACTTATAGCGGCCCACGCGCATCAGGTCATAGCGCTTGGGATCAAAGAACAGGTTGTTCAGCAGCGTGCGCGCGCCGTCCTCGGTCGGGGGCTCGCCGGGCTTCTGCCGCTTGTAGATTTCAATCAGGCCCTGAGACTGGCTCTTGGTGCTGTCGCTGCGCTCGATGGTGGCCAGCAGACGCTCATCCTCGCCCAGCAGACCCACGATATCAGCGTCGCTGCCATAGCCCAGCGCACGCAGCAGCACGGTGATGGGCAGCTTACGGGCACGGTCAATACGCACCCATAGCACATCGTTGCTGTCGGTTTCATATTCCAGCCACGCGCCGCGGTTGGGGATGATCTGGGCGGCAAAAAGCTGCTTGCCCGTCTTATCCATGGTCATGGAAAAATAGGCGCCGGGAGAACGAACCAGCTGGCTGACAATGACGCGCTCCGCGCCATTGATCAGGAAGGTGCCGTGCTCGGTCATCAGCGGGAAATCGCCCATGAACACTTCGGTTTCCTTGATTTCGCCCGTTTCCTTGTTCTTCAGGCGCACAAACACCTTCAGCGGCGCGGCATAGGTCAGGTCGCGTTCGCGGCAGCGTTCGATTGAATTTTTGGGAACCGAGTCAAGCGAATAATCAACAAACTCAAGGATCAGGTTGCCGCTGTAATCCACAATCGGGGATACGTCGGCCAGCACCTCGCGCAGATCCTCCTGAAGGAACTTGCGATAGCTGTTTTTCTGAACCTCAATCAGGTTGGGCATGTCCAGAACTTCATCGATGCGCGAGAAGCTCATGCGCTTGCAGTGCTTCCCCATCTGAACCTCGTGCACCATAAAAAGCAATCACCCCTTTACTGTTGCAGCGCAGAACGGCGGTACCTCTTTGGCATTTTGGATTGTTCTTTTTTTGTTCTTTTTTCTCAAAAGAACCCTCAAAATGGCCAGAAATCGGTATCTTACCAATACTGATGCAATTATAGATGATAGCACACGAAAAAGTCAATGTCAAGGCCGTTTTTTCACATTTTCAATAAAAATTTCTGTCAAGGCCCCTGTATGCGGATTTCTCCCGGTTTTCGGCGCAGTCAAGTTTTTTCTTTGGGGGCTTTTGTACAAATGGATGTGACATATGGTTTCCGTTATTGGCTTTTCTCAGTCTCCATAAAGCAAGCAGCGCCCCTCCTCCGCTCAGGCAAAAAAAGGGCGCTGTTTGTTTTATATAGCCAATTATTCTCCCAGTTTATTCAGCAATGCGATTTCTATCTCGTCTTCGGTATAGACTTTCACGCCCCGGCCACGCAGCAGCGCCGCCAAGCGCCCATCCCCCGCCATCAGCGTGCCGGAGAAGGTGCCATCATATATGCGATCCCGGCCGCACATAGGGCTGCGGGCCTTGAGCACGGCGCAGTCGCAGGCAAGCAGATCATACAGCCGCGCCGCTTCCTGCGCGCCGCGGTCGTATTCATCCGTTCGGTCAACGCCCTCAGCGCTGATCACCCGCTCGCCCACGCGCTCGCAGGGCGGGCGCGGAGTAGGCAGGCCGCCCAGCTGCTCGGGGCATACGGGCACCAGCTCGTGCTCCCGCCGCAGGGTCAGCGCGGCGGCGAACTGCTTGCTTTTACCATCGTAGCGGCAGCACGCGCCCAGCAGGCAGGCGCTGATTAAAATGCGCATATCAGGCAATCTCCAGCGCGATTTTCATCATCTGGGTAAAGGTATTCTGCCGCTGCTCGCTGTCCAGGCCCTCGCCGGTAAAGGGATTATCCGAGATGGTCAGCAGCGCCAGCGCGTTCTTGCCCGCGCGGGCGGCGTTCAGATACAGCGCGTAGCTTTCCATCTCCACCGCCAGCACGCCAAGCTTTTGCAGCTTGCCCAGCGGAGCGGATTCATCATAGAACGTATCGGAGGAATACACAGGCCCCACGGGCATGTTCACGCCCATCTCGGTTGCCTTATCATAAGCAGCCTTGAGCAGCTTCCAGCTGGCGCAGGGGGCCAGATTGCCCTCAAAGCCGAACTGTTTGCCGTAGTCAGAGTTGGAATAGGCGCTCATGGCGGCCACCACACTGCGCAGCTTGAGATCCTGCTGGATCATGCCGGCCGAACCGATGCGGATGATGTTTTCCACGCCATAGAAATGGAACAGCTCGTAGGAATAGATGCCAATGGAGGGAATGCCCATGCCGGACGCCATAACGGACACAGGCTTGTCCTTATACAGACCGGTATAGCCCTGAATGCCGCGAACGTTATTGACCAGCTTGGCCTCGGTCAGAAAGGTGTTGGCGATGAACTCCGCGCGCAGCGGATCGCCAGGCATCAACACGGTTTTGGCAAAATCTCCGGGGTTGCAGCTGATATGCGGGGTGGGCGTATTGCTCATGGGTACATCCTCCTTTATTCTTTCTGCCATGCACTGGCAAAATATACGATATCCGATACCTCGCGGTTTACGCCGTTTTCAGGCCAGTTGATCTTTTCATTATGCAGAACCATCGCACTGGAATAGCCGCCATCCAGGTTATAGGCCACGCGGACGGTTATGCCCTGTTCGTGCTCAATGGCGCGGATGCAGGTATACAGCTCCTCATAGGTAAAGCCCAGGTTATGGCCATCCTGATCGCCCTGGCAGCACAGGGCCAGATAGGTCAGCTCGCCCTCCAGCTGGCAAAGCACCGTGCGCGCAAAGCGCAGATGCCCGCGCGCGACGCTGGCGTTGCCGGCGGTATTCAGGTCTTCATGCGCGCGCTCGCCATCGACAATGATTGCCGGGCCAAAGTCAAAGCTGTTGACCACCTGCAAATCGGGATGATCGCGCTGCCAATCCTCCACCGCGCCCACCGTAGGCTCGGTAATCACATGGAAATCGCCATACTGATCAATAATCAGCACATCCATGGTTTTGTACGCGCGGTTATAATAGAAAACACCCTGGCGCACCAGGTATCCCTTGGTATCAAAATTGCAGAAATCGCCGTTCACCGCCAGCACCGCATTGTTTCTCTCCGCGATGAGCGCAGGCTTATACGTGCGGCTGGAATTGACCTTATAGGCCAGCGCCGTGCGCAGCTGATTAGGCTGGGCGATTTTAACCAGGGCGTAGATGTACTTGGTTTCCTCCATCTGACCGTTATAGATCGTAACGGAAATGGACGGATCTTCATAGCCGTTTTCCGTGGCATATCGATCGTAGTCATAGCGCAGTCCTGGCGCGCCGTCCGCAGATAGGGAAACAATCTCCCCCATCGCGCCGGTGAGCGGCAGCGCGCACAGCAGCAGAATCGTCAGCAGTTTTTTCAGCATCGCTCGTATCTCCATTACTTTGCAATCACAAGGGGTTAGTATAATCCCTTGTGGCATTTCTGTCAATTTTTATCCGGATGGGCAGTTGCCTTTGCCTGCCGATTGGGCTACAATGAGGCTGCCGCACCGCGGCACAATTCAAAAAAAGAAGGATGATTTGCATGCCCGCTGGCACAGTTTCCCCGCAGGATGCGTCGGGCTTCGTATCGTTTGCAGATGCACTGCCCGACATTCTGCTTGAGATTCGCTATTTTTCCACGTACAATTTTATCGGCGAACGCATCGACGGCTACACTGCCCCGCGCGCGCTGATGACCCGCGAGGCTGCGCAGGCATTATCGCGAGTAAGCCAGGCTGCCATTGCGCGCGGCTATCGGCTGAAAGTGTTTGACGCTTACCGCCCTCAAACGGCGGTGGATCACTTTGTCCGCTGGGCCAAGGATCTAAGCGACGTGCGCATGAAGCCCTATTTTTATCCCCAGGTCGATAAGGCCAATTTATTCAAGGAGGGCTACATCGCCGCGAAATCCGGCCACAGCCGGGGCAGTACGGTGGATTTAACCCTGTTTGATATGGCACACGGGCGCGAGGTGGATATGGGCGGGCCGTTTGATTATTTCGGCGACTTGTCCCATCCTGATTACACGCAGGGGCTGAGCCCGGAGCAGCTTGCCAATCGCCGTCTGCTGCGGGAGCTGATGCTATCCGAGAACTTCCGTCCCCTGTCCAGCGAGTGGTGGCACTTCACCCTCAATCAGGAGCCGTACCCGGATACTTATTTCACCTTTCCGGTATAAAGCACTCAGGTCTTCGCCACAATCAGGGGCACATACATTTCGCGTGCCGTCATGCCAGCATGCATGGCGGTCAGCGCCGTATCCTCGCGGCTGTGCGCCAGCGAATACCTGCCGGTGGCGATGGCGATATAATCGCCAATGATCTCACGGATATCCGCGCGCGGCGTCCCACCGCCAAGCAGCCCCATGGACAGGGCGGCGTCGGTTGACACCAGCCAGAAATCGTCGTGGCCGAAGGCCGCGTCAAACAGCTGGGGAAAAACCTCCCTGTATTCCGGCTTTACATAGAAGCCCGCCGCACGCGCCTCGATATGAAAGGGCCGCGTCAGCGCCTGCTCCAATTCCGGATAATCGCAGGTATACCTGCACTCACAGTCCAGCAGGCCGTGATCCGCCGTAACCAGCACCAGCGTATCCTCGCCCATTGCCTGGCAGAAAGACCGCACGCGGTCATCGATATCGCGCACCATATCCCCCACGGCCATCACGCCCTGATCGTGCATGGTATGGTCCGGCTCGCCCCAGTAGGTATACACATAGCGCCTGCCTGGCGCGCCGCACAGGGCGGCGGCGGTATCAAACATCTCGTCCAGCGTTTGAATGCAATCCGTGCCAAAGCGGGACACAATATGCGCCGATACGTTGCCCGTGGCGTTCAGCCGCTGGCAGATGTTACGATAGGGGCGGTATTGATCGATCACACGCACATCGCCCCCCATGGGCTTACCCGTCCAGGAATCCAGATTGACAAACACATCCACCATGCGGTCGATCTGACAAAAATACATCGACCAGCCCAGCCATCCGTGCTCGCAGGGAGAATCGCCGCTTTCAATGCTGGTGGTCGCGGCTACGGTGGTGGAGGGAAATACCGCCGTCATCTGCCGCGCAATGTGCGAGGCCAGAAAGCTGTCCTTGGGCAGATGATCTGCAATCGTGGCCATGCCAAGCCCGTCAAAGAGCATGACCACGATATTCTTATACTGCTTGTGACCCAGCAGCGCGTCTACATCGGGATGCGTTGGATGCGCGCAGGGCGCGCCGAAATGCCGCAGCACGGAGGATGCGATGTTCAACCCGCAGTTTGTGTAATCGGGCAGCACCGGCTTATTCATGCGTAATCCACTCCCCCGCTACCTCAATTTGCTCGCAGATCAGCTCCGTGATTCCGTTCATCTGCAGCGGCGGCGTATCAGGCAGCGCGATATCCCCCGTGCGCCAGCCAGCCTGCAGCACATTGCGCATGGAAGCCTCGATGCAGGCCGCCTCGCGCTCCAGATGCATGCCCTCGCGCAGCAGATGCTCGATTGCGCGCAGCAGGCCAAAGGGATTGAGCTGATCGCGCAGCGCGTTATCATTCTGCTCCAGCGGCGCGCACAGCGGGCATTCGCCGCCCAGGTAAATATCATAGTTTATGCCTGGCGCGCCGCACAGCGCGCCCGCCGCGGGCGCTAAAATAGCCCCCGCATAGGGTGGGCACAGCAGTACACCCAGGCGCTCAGGCTGGTTGATCATCATGGGAATCACATCTGCCAGGGCAATTTCGCGCGCATGGAAGGGCGCGCGTAGGCTGTCAGCCGCGCCAACAGCAGCCTTCCAATCCTGCGCCAGCTTGCCCGCAGGGGGTGTTTGCAGGATAGGCAGGTTCTCTTCCGCGGAGATCGCATAGGCCCGGCGCGCGGTATCGCGCAGCGCGTCCGCATCGGCCGAGAGCGCCTGAATCAGCAGCGTATTGAGCGGGCGATTTTCCCCCGTAAGGCTGCGGTTCTGAATCAGATGCGCATAGCGAAGCTCCCGCACGCGGCAGGTGCACAAAAGCTCGGCCGCAAGGTCTGGCAGGCAGCGCATATCGGCCGAGGCCGCGATGATCCCCTGTGACTGCGCGCAAAGCTCCAGCACGTCGTCGGGCACGGTATCCTGCGCGGGGCAGCGGCGCACCGGCAGTGTAAAGGTATGGCCAAAGGATACCGCCGCCTCGGCAATGATGCGCGAGGCGGTATCGCACAGGGCCTTTCCCGCTTCGTTTTCGTAAAGCAGTACGATCTTCGCGTGCAATTCACTCACTCCAGCGTCAAAATCTGCACCGACGTTTCGCCGTCAAACTGCGGCAGCTTCACCGCAATCACCTCAGAGCGCGAGGTAGGAATGTTTTTGCCCACATAATCGGCGCGGATGGGCAGCTCGCGGTGGCCGCGATCCACCAGGATGGCCAGCTGAATCATGGCCGGACGGCCCATGGCGAACAGCGCGTCGATGGCCGCGCGGGCAGTGCGCCCGGTATAGAGCACATCGTCCACGATGACCACGCGCTTGTTGGTCACGTCAAAGGGCACGTTTGTGCTGCTGAGCCTGGGCATATCGGCAATGCGGGTCAGATCGTCGCGGTACAGCATGATATCCAGTTCGCCCACCGGTACCTTACGGTTTTCAATGCGCTCGATGTTCTCAGCAATGCGCTGAGCCAACGGCACGCCGCGGCGGCGGATGCCCACCAGACACACATCCTGGCAGCCATCGTTGCGCTCAATAATCTCATGGGCAATGCGCGTCAGCGCGCGGCCGACCGCCGCTTCATCCATCAGTACAGCCTTGACAGTGCTCATATTACTCCCAATCCAGCGGATAGCTGTCCACGGCGTAGGGCAGCTTTTTGCTGTTGTTCTGCATGGTTTTGATAACGTTGCTGATCTGCAATTCCGCCGTATAGGGCGTGGGCGCAAAATCGTTATAGTCGGTCTTAGAAGAAATGCGACAGGGAATGATGCGGAAGGGGTTGGCGATGATCTCGCCATTCTTGATGCGGAAGCGCGTCTGGAAAATAAACGTGCTCATATCGTCGGGCTTATTGTTACCGGCAAAGGAGAAATTGCCCAGCGAATAGACGATATACTTGCCGTTGTACTTTTCAATGGGATTGATGCGGTGGCTGTGATGGCCAATCACCAGATCGGCCCCCGCGTCGATGGTCATGCGTCCCAGCTTCTGCTGGTTGGCGTTGGGCGCGTAATCCTTTTCCGCGCCCCAATGGAAGGCCACGATCACCAGATCATGATTTGCCTTGGCTGCCGCAACCTCGGCGGGCACCTTGGTGTAGAGCGTATCATAATAATCAAAGGTCTTGTAGGAGAGCACGGCCACCTTGACGCCCTGCGTTTCATACTCGGCCATATGATACTCGTCCGACCAGGTAACGCCCACATCGGCCAGCGCCTGCTGAGTGCTGGCGCGGCCATCGTCTCCAAAATCGTCGATATGGTTGTTTTCAATCGTGGCGATTTCTACGCCGTTGTCCGGCAGTGCCTGAGCATAAGCAGTCGGTGCAAGGAACAGAAAACTATTGTTGCGCTTTTTCGAGGGGATGCTGTAATCTTCGGCCAGCACGCCTTCAAAATTGACGATGGTGATATCGTCCTGGGCAAAGATATCCTTGACGTTGCGGAAAATAAAGTTGATATCGTCGTCCTGGCGCTTGAGCTCCTTGGCAAAGATGGTAGAGCTGCTCTGCACGTTGCGGCCAATGGTCACATCGCCCACCGCCGTGATGGTCAGCAGCACGCTGCCGTCGCCCTCCAGCCGCGGGGTTGCCGTCGGCACAGGCGTGGGAGCCATCTGCTCCTGCGCGGGCTGCGCCCCCGCAGAGGGAAGCTGCGCGGGCGTGGCGGGGTCGCCAAATAGCTCGCCGTAGGAGATTTCCTCCTCGGCGCACGCAAAGGGCAGCGCCAGGCAAAGCAGGGCCAGTATCATCCAGAATGCGAGTTTGCGCATAAGTTATCCTCCGTATCGTTGAATGCGGTCAGAAAAGCCCTTCGATGCGGCCGTTCTCATCCACGTCGATATCCAGCGCGGCGGGATGGCGCGGCAAGCCCGGCATGGCGATGATATCGCCCGCAAAGGCCACCACAAAGCCCGCGCCGGCGGACAGGCGTGCGGAACGGATATTGATATCAAAATCAGTGGGCGCGTTGCGGCGCTTCGCATCGTCGCTGAAGGAATACTGCGTCTTGGCGATGCACACCGGACAGCGGCCAAAGCCCTCGTCTTCCATGGTTTTCAGCTGCTTCATCGCCTGGGCGGTAAAGGTCGCCCCGCGCGCGCCGTACACCCGGCGAGCCACAGCGTCGATCTTGTGCGCCAGATCCATATCGTCCGGATAGGTAAAGAAGGGCACGCGGCTATGCACGCCGTCGGCCTCGCGCACAACCAGCTCCGCCAGCTCCTGCGCGCCCGCGCCGCCCTTGCCCCAGCCCTCGCACAGGGCGCAGGGAGCGTTCTGCTGAGCCAGCCAGTCCTTCAGCGCGTCGATTTCAGCCTGGGTATCGCTGGTAAAGCGGTTGATCGCCACCACAGCGGGCGCTCCCCATACCATGCGTATGTTATCCAGATGGCGCTTGAGATTGGCGCAGCCATCCAGCATGGCCGGCACGTTTTCCTGGCTGAGGCTTTCCTTTTCCACGCCGCCGTGGTGCTTGAGCGCGCGGATGGTAGCCACCAGCACCACGCAGTCCGGGTAGATGCCCGCCGCGCGGCACTTGATATCGATAAACTTTTCCGCGCCCAGATCGGCGCCGAAGCCCGCCTCGGTCACGGTATAATCGCTCAGCTTCATGGCCAGGCGCGTGGCGATCACGCTGTTGCAGCCATGGGCGATGTTGGCGAAGGGGCCGCCGTGCATCAGGCAGGGCGCACCCTCGATGGTCTGCACAAGGTTGGGCGCCATCGCGTCGCGCAGCAGCGCAGCCATGGCCCCCTGCGCGCCGATATCGCCGCAGGTGACCAGCTTGCCCGCATAGGTGCGCCCCACCGTGATGCGCGCCATGCGCGCCTTCATATCCATCAGGTCGCTTGCCATGCAGAAGGCGGCCATGATCTCGCTGGCGGCGGTGATATCAAAGCCATCCTCACGCGGCATACCGTTCATCTTGCCGCCCAGGCCGGACACAATGCCGCGCAGCTGACGATCGTTCACATCCATGCAGCGGCGGAAAACCACCTGCCGGGGATCGATGCCCAGGGCGTTACCCTGCTGAATGTGGTTATCCACCATGGCGGCCAGCAAATTGTTGGCCGCAGTGATGGCATGCAGATCGCCGGTAAAATGCAGGTTGATGTTCTCCATGGGCAGCACCTGGGCGTAGCCGCCGCCCGCCGCGCCGCCCTTGATGCCAAATACGGGGCCCTGCGAGGGCTCGCGCAGCGCCAGCATGGCGTTTTTGCCGTTGCGGCGCATGCCGTCCGCCAACGAAACGCTGACGGTGGTTTTGCCCTCGCCCGCCGGGGTTGGCGTAATGGCCGTGACCAGAATCAGCCGCGCGCGCGGGGGCTGATCCTGATAGGCAGTTGGATCCACCTTGGCGATATAGCGCCCATAGCAGGACAGGCTATCCTCGCGGACGCCTGCCTGCCGGGCGATCTGTGTAATGGGCTGCATCACGGCAGCCTGCGCAATCTGAAGGTCTGTGAGCATTGATTATCCTTTCGTCTGTTCGTCGGCCAGCTGAATAAACAGCTCGATATCCTTTTCAATGACGCGCAGGGACTGACGCCAGAAATCCACGCTGTGCACGTCGATGCCCACGCTGGCGGCCACGTTGACCACGGTATCCGAGCCGCAGGAGCGCAGCAGCTGATTATACACCGGCACAAAGTCCGCGCCCTTTTGCTGATACTGGGCGAACACGCCCTTGCCAAAGAGCAGGCCGAAGGCATAGGGGAAGTTATAGAAGGCGAAGCCCGGAATGTAATAATGGCTCTTGCACGCCCACATGTAGGGATGGCGATACTCGGGATCCAGACCGTCGCCGTAACTTTGATCCTGCGCGTCGAGCATCAGATTCTTGAGCTCTTCCACGCTGAGGGTATGGGTCTTGCGCCCCTCGATCACGGCGGATTCAAACAGGAAGCGGCTGTAGATATCCACGATCACCTGCGTGCTGTTCTGCAGATCGCTTTCCAGCAGGGTGAACAGCTCCTCCTTGGAGGCGCTTTGACGCAGCGCACCCGCCAGCAGGGTTTCGTTGAAGATAGAGGCCGTTTCCGCCAGCGGCATGGGCTCGTCGCGCATGGCCAGGGGCAGCCCCTTCATGCAGCGGTTGTGCCAGGCATGGCCCAGCTCATGCGCCAGGGTGCTTACATCACCCAGGCTGCCGGTAAAGTTGGTCAGCACGCGGCTCTGCTCGCAATGGGGCACGCCCGCACAGAACGCGCCGCCGCCCTTGCCCTCATGCGGGAACATATCGATCCAGTGGTTCTCAAAGGCGTTGTCGATAAACTGGCCCATTTCGGGGGTGAATTTGCTCATTTCGCGGATTAGCAGCGCGCGGGCTTTCTCCACGGTATAGGTTTTCCCAGGCTTATCCCCCAGATGCATGGGCGCGAAAAGATCATAGAAGGGCAGGCCGTTCTTATGGCCCAGCAGCTCGCCCTTTTTGCGCAGATACTTGCGGAACGCGGGCAGGAATTCACGGCAGGCCTGCCACATTGCATCCAGCGTTTCTCGATCCATATTGGAATAGAACAGCGTCTGATCCAAGATGGAATCAAAGCGATTGGCCTCCAGCATCGTCAGGCCCTCGCCCTTGATGCCGTTCAGGCACGCGACCATGGCCTGCTCGATCTGCGGATAGGCGGCCAGCTCGGCCTTATAGGCATCGTAGCGCACCTGCGGATCGGGATCCTCCGCCTTGCCGCGCACGGCGGACAGGGGCAGCTTTTCGCCGCGATAATCCACGCTCAGGGTCGCGTCCAGCTTATCGCGCAGCTGAGAGAAGGCGCGGCTGCCGGTCAGGGACATTTTGAGCAGCCACTCCTGGATTTCGGGCGCGGGCAAATGTTTAGCCGCCGCACGATCCTGCCGCAGAGAGAAATCCACCGCCTGCAGCTGCTCGCTCTCAGCGATCGCCTGCTCAAACGCCTCGTCGCTCAGGCTGCCCATATAGCGAGAGAAGGCCGCGCCGGCCATTCTGTCCGCCACATCCTGCTGCATGGTGCGATCCATCAGCTGCATAGCGGCAGTGTTGTTTGCATCGGTAGACAGGGACAGCGAAGCATACTCGCCGTATTTGTTGGTCTGCTCCCGCTCTTCGGAAAGCGCCATGTACTTTTCCAGCGTTTCGCGCACGGACAGGCCCTGCTTCAAAACGGCCTGCTTTTCAACAGTAATCTCATCGCAGCGGGCAAAATCGCGCTCAATCTGTGGATCATCAAAGCCTTTATAGAATACGCTCAAATCCCAATTCATTTCGTTTTCCTTCTTTCCATCAATATTTATGGTTGGAGACGGCCTCCAGGCAGGTCTGCTTGCTTTCGTCCAGATGGTGCTCCATCAGCTTCATCATGCCAGGCAGGTCGCGCTTCTCCAGCAGATCCACCATCTGGTGATGCTCCTGGTGGGCGTTCGAACGGCGCACAATGCTGGCGATGGTAATGGCCGCAAAGCGGGTGATATACTCCTCCTGGTCGTCGATCACGCGGAGGATGCGGGTTTTATCGGACAGATGCTCGATCTTGCTATGGAAGGCGCGGTTAAAGGTGGCCAGCGCATCGCAGTCGGCCTCGGCCTGCGCCACATCCATTTCGGACAGCAAAACGCGCAGCTCGGCAATATCCTTGTCCGTCACGTTCTTGATCACCGAAGGCAGGATCAGCATCATCATGGCGTTGCGGATGGTGAAAATCTCCTCGATATCGTTGATCGTAAAGGCGCGCACCACCACGCCGCGGCGCAGCACATATTCCACCAGCCCGTCGCGCTCCAGCTTGCGCAGCGCCTCGCGCAGAGGCGTGCGGCTGATATGCAGCTGCTCGGCATAGGTGGTTTCCACAATACGCGAACCTGCGGGCAATTCGCCGGTAATGATCGCGTGCTTGAGGCGATCATAGGCGATATCGCGGATGGGCTTGCTTTCGTTGCTCAGATCAAAACTGCCGTTGTACATCAAGGAACACCTCTCCCCTTCTGGATGTATACAATATACAATTATGATACAAAAAAGTCAAGCGCGGAGGGGCTGCAATCGCCCGTCCGCGCTGAAAATGCCGAACATTTTTTACAATGATATGCTTGCGCCCCCGGTTTTTTCTGTCAGCCGCGCGGCGGGCAATCAGATTTTTTCCAGATACGGAATCATGCTGGCCAAGCGGTCGAAGGTCAGGGTAGGCTTGGTTTCGCTTGCCGCGCGATCCTCCCAGGTGGTCTCGCCGCTCATGACCAGAATACTGGTCATACCAAAGTTTACGCCCGTAGCGATATCAGTATACAGCCGGTCGCCGCACATGGCCAATTCGTCAGGCTGAAGCCCCGTCACCATCAGCGCATCCTTGACAATGCCGGAATAGGGCTTGCCGATAATCAGCTGCGGCTCACGGCCCGTGCTGGCCTTGATAAAGGCGATGATCGCGCCGATATCAGGGGCAAAGCCCGTCTCGGTGGGGCAGTTATAATCCGGATGCGTGGCGATGTAGGGCAGACCCGCGCGGACAAAATCGCACACGGCAGTCATCTTTTCATAGTCCAGCTCGGTATCATAGGCGATCACCACATAATCGGGATGCTCGTTATCCACCGGCACGCCCATCTTGTCAAACTCGGCGCGCAGGATGTGATTGCCCAGCAGGAAGCACCTTTTGCCGGGGAAATTGGCCAGGCAGTAGCGGGCGGTGGCCTGACCGGAGGTAAGGATATTCAGGAAGGGGGCGCGCACCTGCATGCGCTTGAGCTTTTCTACATAATAATCGGCGGATTTGGAGGAGTTATTGGTCAAAAACAGCACGGTGCGACCGGTAGCCTCCACCGCATCCAGGAAATCCAGCGAGCCTTCCAAAATCCGATTGCCCAGGTAGAAGGTGCCGTCCATATCCAGCATAAAGCACTTGATCTTGCGCAGCTTTTCACGCAGCTGCTCGCTGGTAAGGCCGTTTACCGCTTCAGGGGTTCTTGTCTGTTCGTTCATGCTTGCGTACATCCTTCCTGATTGTTGTTAAATACTACGCAGGGAACGAGCGTGCCATCCGCCGCGGCCTGCGAGATTCCCGTAAACCTGTCCTGCACATACAGGCGCGTATAGCCGCCGCAGGGCACATGGCAAGGCCATTCGTCCGCGCGCAGGCGCACGCCGTTCATACACAGCTTTGCATAGCGCTCGGGCACGTCATAGCGCGCCAAATGCGACAGCGGCGCATCAGGTGCGATGAGATACTGCCCCAGCGTACCCTCCGCCCCGGCAGCCTTGATCTGCTCGATCGTCACCGCAGTGCTCAAATCAAACGCGCCCGTCTGCTCGCGCAGCAGAAAGCGCATATGCGCCGGACATGCCAGCGCCTGGCCAATATCATGGCACAGCGTGCGGATATACGTTCCCCGCCCGCACGCCACGCGCAGCAGGCACCCATTGCGCGGCGTCCGGGTCAGCGCGTCGATGCGCATAATTTCGATAGGCCGCGCGGGGATATCCGCCGTTTGGCCCTTGCGCGCCAGCCTGTAGAGCGGCTGACCGCCCTGCTTGAGTGCGGAATAGATGGGCGGCCGCTGCATGACCGTGCCGGTAAACTGCGGCAGAACAGCCTGAACAGCGGCGAAACTGGGGATACTATCCCCCGTTTCGATCACCGTGCCCTGCGCGTCCTGCGTATCGGTAGCAGCGCCGAAGGCGATTTCGGCCAGATAGGTTTTCTGCTTTTCCACCAGAAAATCAAATAGCCTGGTCGCGCGCCCTACCATCACCGGCAGAACGCCCGCCGCCTCGGGATCCAGCGTGCCCGCATGCCCCGCCTTTTCGCGCGCGGCGCGCTTTACGATGGCCACCACCGCGCCCGAGGACATGCCAGGGGGCTTGAGCACATTGATATATCCGTCCATCATTTCAGCAGCTTTTTCTCCATCGCATTCATCATGGCGCGGCTGGAATCGGCATAAGGCCCGGCAATGGTGCAGCCAGAGGCCAGCGCGTGCCCACCGCCGCCAAAGCTGCGGGCAATATCGGATACATCCTCGCCCGGCAGCGCGCGCAGGCTGTATTTCCAGTTGCCCTGCGCGTCCTCGTCCGCCATAAAGCACATGCGAACGCCGTCCATATACAGGGCGTAATTGACGATGCCGCCAAGATCGGCGTCCTGCGCGCCGCAATCAGCCTTATCCTGCGCGCTCAAGTGCATGCAGGTGGCCTGACCATCAGCAAAATACACCATGCTGCCAATGGCCCTGCCCAGCGCCGCAATGTGCTCGCGGGATTTGGTCATAAACAGCCGCCGCGCGGCGGAAGCCAGATCCAGCCCCGCATTCATCAGCTTTTCCATGCAGGCAAAGGTATAGGCGCGCACGCTGTTAAAGCAGAAATTGCCGCTATCGGACTGGAGGGCGCAGTATAGCTGAAAGGCTGCATCCGCGTCCAAGGGCACGTTCAGCGCGTCGTAGAGCATCACAATCAGCTCCGCCGTAGCGGCAGCCTGCCCATCCACCACGTTCATCTGCGCAAAGCGCGTGTTGGTGGCGTGATGATCGATCAGCAGCGTCTGCGGCGCGGCAAAGAACAGCTCGCCCGCAGCGCCCATGCGCTTTTCATCCGACACATCCACAGCAATGGCCATGCCGAAAGCACGGTTACGCGCCTGATCGGGCGTAAGCACGCGCGCAGCGTCCGGCAAGCACATCAGATCCTTGGGAACGCCATCGGCGCTGACCAATGTAACCGTTTTGCCCAGCTTGTCCAGCAGCCGGCCCAGCGCCAGCAGCGAGCCGATCGCATCGCCGTCCGGATAAATATGCGCGCATATCATAAAGTTGTCCGCGTTTTTAAGCGCGGACAATACTTTTTCTGTGTACAGGTTATTCATCCTGGTTTTGATCGCTTTCCTCGGTTTTAGAGGCAATATCGCGCAGCACGGCGGCCACATGCACACCGTAGGCGATATTCTGATCCCGCACAAACAGCAGCTCCGGCGTATAGCGCAGGGACAGGCGATGACCCAGCTCCCTGCGGATAAAGCCCGCGCCGCTCTTGAGCGCAGCGATCACGCCCTCGGCCTTGTCATCCTCCAGGATGCTTACATACATCTTGGCGTAGCGAAGATCGCGCGTGACCTCCGCCCGGGTGATACAGTACGTACCGCCCAGACGGGGATCATGCATATCCTCGCGGATGATCTTGTCCGCCTCGCGGCGAACCTCCTCGGAGATCATATCAATGCGAAATTTGCTCAAAGCCTTTTACCTCAGCGTTCAATCTCCTGCTGAATGAAGCATTCGATTTCGTCGTTTTCCTTGATGTCGTTGTAGTTTTCAAGGCCCACGCCGCACTCATAGCCTGCGGCCACTTCCTTCACGTCGTCCTTGAAGCGGCGCAGGGAGGACAGCTTGCCATCGAACACCACAATATTGTCGCGCACCAGGCGGACAGAGGCGTTGCGCTGCAGCTTGCCATCCTTGACATAGCAGCCCGCAACCATGCCCACGCCGGACACCTTGAACACGCTGCGAACCTCGGCATGGCCGATGATTTCCTCGCGGTACTGGGGCGCCAGCATACCCTTCATGGCGGCCTCAATATCCTCGATGGCCTGGTAGATGATGCGGTACAGGCGAATATCCACTTCCTCGCGGGCAGCGGCCTCGCGGGCGCTGGCGTCGGGGCGGATATTGAAGCCGATGATGATCGCGCCGAAGGCGGAAGCCAGGTTCACGTCGTCCTTGGTGATCGCGCCGACCGCGCTGTGCAGGATGTGCACCTTCACCTCGTCGTTGCTCAGCTTCTCCAGCGCCTGCTTGACGGCCTCGACAGAGCCCTGCACGTCGGCCTTGACAATCAGGTTCAGGTTCTTCAGCTTACCCTCGTTGATGTTATCAAACAGGTTATCCAGCGATACCTTGGTGGTAGCAGTGCGGGCGGCGCGCATCTTTTCGCGGCGCTCCTGCGCTACCTGACGGCTCAGGCGGTCATCCGCCACGGCCATCATGTCGTCGCCCGCCTCAGGCACCTCGGTGAAGCCCGCGATTTCAACAGGCATGGAGGGGCCGGCTTCCTTTACGCGCTCGCCGCGATCATTGAGCATTGCGCGCACGCGGCCGGAGGCCATACCGGCGACGATGTTGTCGCCCACATGGAGCGTACCATTCTTAAGCAGCACCGTAGCCAGCGGGCCGCGGTTCTTATCCAGCTTGGCCTCGATGATCACGCCGCGCGCCATGCGGTTGGGATTGGCGCGAAGCTGCATCACGTCGGCCTGCAGCAGGATCATTTCCAGCAGGTCGTCCACGCCCTCGCCGGTCAGAGCGCTGACGGGGGCCATGATGGTATCGCCGCCCCACTCTTCGGGCACCAGGTTGTACGCGGTCAGATCCTGCTTTACACGGTCAGGATTAGCGCCTTCCTTATCCATCTTATTGATGGCCACAATGATGGGCACGCCAGCCGCGCGGGCATGGTTGATGGATTCAACGGTCTGGGGCATCACGCCGTCGTCGGCGGCGACCACCAGCACAGCGATATCCGTCGCCTGGGTGCCGCGGGCGCGCATGGCGGTGAAGGCCTCATGGCCGGGGGTATCCAGGAAGGTGATGATGCGACCGTTGAGGTTGACGGTATACGCACCGATATGCTGCGTGATGCCGCCCGCCTCGCCTGCGGTGACATGGGACTTGCGAATATAGTCCAGCAGCGAGGTCTTGCCGTGGTCAACGTGACCCATGATGGTGATGACCGGCGGACGGGGCTGCAGCTGATCTTCGGTATCCTCCGCGCCAGTTTCCTCAGTCAGCGCATCCTCAGCCGTGCGGTCGAGCTTCATTTCAAGCTCTACGCCAAACTCGGTGCAGACCAGAGAGGCGGTATCGAAATCCAGCTCACTGTTGATGTTGGCCATGATACCCAGCAGGAACAGCTTTTTGAGGATTTCACCGGCGGGCTTGCCGATGCGCTCGGTCAGATCCTTGACCGTGATGTGCTCGGCCGTCATATAAGCCTTGTCGATATGGATGGGCGCCATCATTTGCTGAGCGGAGGGCTGCTTCTTGCCAGCACGCGCGCGCTTGCCGCCGCGTACCACCTCATCGTCCATGCCGCCGTTCATATTGGCGCTTTCCTTGGCCAGCTGCTTGCGGCTCTTGGCCACGCGCTCGGGATCATGCTGGCGGATATACTGCTTCTTGTTAGGATCGTAATTGCTTACGCGCTCCTTTTCAACCACAGGCGCAAGCTCGGGACCGCGCGCGGCGCGATTGCCCTGCTGCGGACGCTGACCCATGCCGCCCGGACGCGGGCCGCCCTGGCCGGGACGCGGCGCGCCCTGACCCTGCGGACGGGGACCACCCTGCCCGGGACGGGGAGCAAAATTGCCCTGGCCCTGCGGACGCGGCGCAAAGCCGCCCTGACCCTGCGGGCGCGGCCCACCCTGGCCGGGACGCGGCGGATAGCCGCCCTGCTGACGCTGGGCGAACACGCCGGTGGGCTGGCCGGGGCGCGAGGGCTGACCCTGACGCGGCGGATAACCGCCCTGCGCGCGCTGCGCGAACACGCCGGTAGGCTGACCGGGACGCGCGCCGGGCTGCGCCGGACGCGGCGGCTGCTGGCCGGGGCGTGCGGGCAATACGCGCGGCGCAGGGGCCACGGCAGGACGCACGGGCGGCTGCGCGGCAGCGGCAGGAGCCGGCTTTTCAGCGGGCTTGACAGCCTCCACAGGCGCAGCAGCAGGCTTTTCAGCAGGTGCGCTGGGCGCTTCCGCCTTGGGCTCCTGCTTGGGCTGCTCCTTCACGGCAGGCTTTTCTTCTTTCTTTACGGCCGCAGGCGCGGCCTTTTCGGGCGCGGGGGCGGCAGGCTTTGCCGCAGCGGGCTTGGGCGCGGGGGCAGCTTCCGCCGCAGGCGCTTTAGGCTGCGCAACCGGGGCCGCAGCAGGCGCTTCCTGCACGGTCTCGTCATCCGGCATCGTCCATGCCTTGGTATGCTGCTGCACCTGCTGGCGCTTCTGGGCTTCTTCCTTTTCACGCTGCATCTGCGTGCGCTGCTTTTGCAGCGACTGCAGCAGGCTCTCGGCATTGCGCCGGATCCGCGCGGATTCTTCCAGAATCGCGCCCGCCTTCTGATTGATTTCCTTGGTGGCTTCCTTCAGCTTAACCTTCGTCATTCGACGCTTGCACCCCCGCATTTCGCGTTATACTTGAGAATTTTTCTTTATGTAATGCGGCGCGGAAAGAGTTTATTCCGCCTCCGTCATCAGCGCTTGCAGCCTGGACGCAAAGCCCGCGTCGCAAACCGCCGCAATCATGCGGCCCTCACGGCCGCACGCCGCGCCCAGCAGCCCATCAGGCAGCGTAAGCAGCGGCACATGGTAATATATGCACGCATCGGTGATTTTCTTCACCGTGTTTGCGGATGCCTGTGCATCCACAACGGCTACGCGCGCCTTGCCGGAGCGGATGGCAGCCAACGCCATATCCCCACCCGATTGCAGCTTGCCCGCGCGCTGGCACAGGCCCAGCAGGCCGCGCAGGGCAGCCTCATTCATCTGCGGCATCGGTATCCTCCGGCGCGGGCAGATCGGGCAGCTGCGCCATCAGCGCGTCGCGCACCACATCAGACACCGGCGCTGAGAACGCACGCTCCAGCTGATGCTGGCGAACGGCCTTTTGCAGGCAATCCTGGCTGCGGCACACATACGCGCCGCGCCCGCTTTTGCGCCCGGTGAGATCAAAGGAGATCTCCCCCTCCGGTGAGCGTACCACGCGCAGAAGCTCGCGTTTGGGCTTCATCTCGCGGCAGCCCACGCACATGCGCATGGGCACTTTCTTCTGCTTCATCATGGTTGCTTGCTTTCCTTACTGTTCGTAGCCGGCATCCTGATCCTGCTGCGGATAGTAATCATCGGCAAAGTCCACATCCTGCTGCGCAGGGGCTTCTCCACCCATGGCTTCTTCCATCGTCAAGCCCTGCTCACGCAGCTGCTCAGCGAACTGGGTTTCAGACTTGATATCGATCTTCCAGCCGGTCAGCTTGGCGGCAAGGCGGGCGTTCTGGCCCTCTTTGCCAATGGCCAGGGACAGCTGGCTGTCGGGCACCACCACGCGGCAAATCTTCTCCGCATCGGAGATGAACACGCTGACCACATGCGCAGGGTTCAGGGCGTTAGCCACAAACTCGGCCGGGTCGGGCGACCACTTGATGATATCGATCTTCTCGTTGCGCAGCTCGCTGATTACCTTTTCAACGCGGCTGCCGCGCGGGCCAACGCACGCACCCACGGGATCGATCATCAGCTCGCTGGAATACACAGCCATTTTGGTGCGGCTGCCGGCCTCGCGCGCGATGGACTTGATCTGCACGATGCCGTTAGCAATTTCAGGCACTTCCATCTCAAACAGACGCTTAACAAGGCCGGGATGAATGCGGCTGACATACACCTGGGGCGTGCGCTGCGCATCGCCGCGCGTGCGCTGCACCTGCAGCACATATACCTTGATGTGGTCGTTTACGCGGTATTCCTCGCCCGGCATAAACTCGCTGCTTTCCATGATGCCTTCGGTGAGGCCCAGCTCCACATACACGGCCTTGGGCTCCACGCGCTGCACGATGGCAGTAAGAATTTCATTTTCCTTTTCCACGTACTCGTCATAGATCTTGCCGCGCTCAGCCTCGCGGATGCGCTGCACGATCACCTGCTTGGCGGTCTGCGCGGCCACGCGGCCAAAGTCCTTGGGCGTCACGTCGATTTCAACGATATCGCCCAGTTGGAAATCGGGGCGCACGGCGCGGGCTTCAGCCAGGGAAATCTGGATGTTGGGATCCTCGACTTCTTCCACAATCACCTTGCGCGCAATCACCTGCACAGGCTTTTTACGGGCGATGATCACGCTCAGGTTCATGGGCGCGCCGGGGCCCTGCTTGCCGCTGCGGCGGAAGGCGGCCTTGCAGGCCTCCTCCACGGTAGACAAAAGCATATCTTCGCTGATGTCGCGCACGCGCGCCAAAGCGCTGATCGCCTCTACGATATCGTCTTGATTATTGTTTTTATTGGCTGTGCTGCTGGCCATTTGATTTACATCCTTTCAGGATCGTCGGAGAGATCCGCGTTTTCTACTTCTTCCATATCGATCGCGCAGCGCGCGACGGCAACGTCTTTTTTGAGGAATTTGCGCTCACTTTCATCGGCGCAGCGAATGGTGATATCGCCCCGATCGTAGGCGACAAACTGGCCGTTAAACACCTTCTGCCCATCCTGAGGCTTATAGAGGCGCACCTCGATATCCAGTCCCAGGCAGCGGTCGGCGTCGCGCTGGCTTTTGATGGGGCGGTCGATGCCCGGTGAGCAGACCTCCAGGAAATCATATTCCAGCTGGTCTGCCAGCGGCTGCACGGCGCGATGGTAGCGCTCGCAGTCGTCCAGGGTGATTCCGCCCTCCTTATCCAGGTAAAAGCGCAGGTACAGCCCCGTATTCTCCCGCTCAAAGGCGGCCTCCACCAGCTCGTAGCCCAGCGTATCCGCCAGCTGCTGGCCGATGCGCTCCGCCTGCGATTGCTGATTGTCGGTTTTCTTTGCCATAATCGCTCTAATCCCCCTGAATAAGCGTAAAGAGCGGGCATAGCCAGCTAAGGGGCTGATATATGGATACGCGAAGAAAGCCCGCGTTCCCATACACTCCCCAAGCAGCTCCCACTCTTCGTTAAACCCTTCTTTCCGAAAAAAGACGCATTGTAAACAGAATACGCTGACAGTATAGCACAGTCCGACGCGGAATACAAGCGTTTTTCAGCGAATATCCGGGCGTTTTTTGCGCTTATCAGGCGTGTTCAATCGCCTTTACCGTATATCCCTGCTTTTCAACAGCCTCGCGCAGGGCATTATCGTCCGCGCCGGCGGCGTCGCTGATGAGGGCGCACTTGTTTTCCAGCTCGATCTCCACCTTGCAGCCAAGCGCTTCCAGCGCCTTGCGAACGCGGCTCGCGCAATGCTGGCACATCATGCCTTCAATGGTCATCTTAATCATGGTTATCTTCTCCTTTTTGATTGAAATTTATAGCAGCGAGGTTTGCGCCCCGCCGGGATCGCCCATCAGTTCGGTCAGCGTGACCTGGTTGGTATCCTTTAGTCCCTCCAGCGCGCCCGCCGCGCGCAGCAGCTCCACCACGGCGCTGGATACATGGCCGCGGTTTTTCAGATCCTCCACCGACAGGAATGGCTGTGAGCGCGCATCCACAATGCCCTGCGCCGCGGCCTCGCCCAGGCCGCCGATAGCGGTAAAGGGCACGCGCAGGCAACCGTCCTCCATGGTAAAGTCCTTCACGTCGCTCTTGTACAGATCGGCAGGCAGGAAGCGGAAGCCGCGCATCACAAATTCCAGCACCATTTCAAGCGCCGTCTGCGCGTCCTTTTCCTTGGCGGTGGCTTTCTGATCGTTTTCCTGACATTCGCGCAGGCGCTCACGCACAAGTTCGGGCGGCAGGATCATCGTGGCCGCGTCAAAGCCCGTGGCGCGAATGGTAAAGTACGCTGCATAGTATGCCAAGGGCATGTGCACCTTAAACCATCCCACGCGCAAGGCCATGGTCACATAAGCCACGGCGTGACCCTTGGGGAACATGTACTTGATCTTTTTGCAGCTGTCAACAAACCACTGCGGCACGTTGTGCTCGGCCATGGCGGCTTCCATCTCGGGCTTGAGGCCGCGGCCTTTGCGCACGCTTTCCATGGTATCAAAGGATATCTTGGCGGGCACGCCCTTGGATATCAGGTAATTCATGATATCATCGCGCGTGCAGATGCATTCCTTCAGCGTGGCCGTGCCGCTGTTGATCAAATCCTTTGCGTTGCCCAGCCACACGTCCGTGCCATGGGACAGCCCCGAAATGCGGATCAGCTCCTCCATGGTGGAGGGCTTGGTTTCATCCAGCATGCCGCGCACGAAGGCCGTGCCAAATTCGGGCAGCCCCAGCGTTCCGGTGGTGCAGTTGATCTGCTCGGGGGTAACGCCCAGCGCCTCCGGCCCCTGGAACAGGGACATAACGTCCTTATCGTCCAGCGGAATCGTCTTGTAGTTGATGCCGGTAATGCGCTCAAGCATATGCATCATGGTCGGATCGTCGTGACCCAGGATATCCAGCTTGACCAGAATGTCATGCATAGAGTTAAAGTCGTAGTGAGTGGTGATGATGCTGCTTTCGTTATCATCCGCCGGGTGCTGAATGGCGGTAAACTGGCAGATATCGTAAGCGCGCGGAAGCACCACCATGCCGCCAGGATGCTGTCCTGTAGTGCGCTTTACCCCCACGCAGCCAGCGACAAGGCGGTTTTTTTCAGCTTCGCTCGCCACCATGCCGCGTTTTTCCAGATATTTCATTACATAACCATAGGCTGTTTTATCCGCCAGCGTGCCGATGGTGCCGGCGCGGAATACATAGCCCGTGCCGAACAGTTCCTCCACGTAGGCGCGCGCCTGGGGCTGATACTCGCCGGAGAAGTTCAGGTCAATATCGGGCACCTTGTCGCCCTTGAAGCCCAGAAACACCTCAAACGGGATATCGAAGCCATCCTTTGTCAGCTTTTGCCCGCAGATGGGGCAATCGCGATCGGGCAAATCCACGCCCACTGTGTAGCCTTCCGGAATATCAAACCATGCCTTGCGGCAATGCTTGCAGCGATAGTGCGGCGGCAGGGCGTTCACCTCGGTGATGCCGCACATGGTAGCCACCAGCGACGAGCCAACCGAGCCGCGGCTGCCTACCAGGTAGCCGTCTGAGTTGGACTTTTTTACCAGCTTACTGGCAATATCATACAGCGTAGCGTAGCCATAGCCGATGATGGAGCCCAGCTCCTTATCCAATCTCTTTTGTACAATTTCAGGCAGCTCGTCCCCGTACATCTCGCGCGAGGTCGCCTCCACCATGCCCTTGATGTCGTCCGGCGCGTAATCCCATACGGGCGAAAAAGTGGTTTTGCCTTCCGGGTGCTTGGGAAACAGCGAAATATCGCCGATGCGCTCCATGATTTTGCGCGGATTGTCAATGACCACCTCGTGCGCCTTTTCGGGGCCCAGATAGCTGAACTCCTCCAGCATTTCAGCGGTGGTCTTCAGATACAGCGGCGGCTGCTGATCGCAATCATCATAGCCCATGCCATCCTGCAGGATGGCGCGGAATACGCTGTCCTCGGGATCGAGAAAATGCACGTCGCCCGTAGCCACCACAGGCAGGCCCAGCTTTTCGCCCAGGCGTACGATCACGCGGTTCAGCTCCCGCAGCTCCTCCACATCCTTCACCCGGCCCTCGCGGATCAAAAAGGCGTTGTTGCCCACGGGCTGGATTTCCAGATAGTCATAAAACCGTGCGATGCGGGACAGCTTTTTCTCGTCCGCCCCTTCCAGCACAGCGCGAAACAGCTCCCCCGCCTCGCAAGCCGAGCCTACGATCACGCCTTCGCGGTATTTTTGAATATTCGCGCGCGGCATATGCGGGCGGCGGCGGAAATACTTGAGATGTCCGTCGCTGACCAGATGGTTGATGTTCCAAAGGCCCTGCTGCGAGGCGGCCAGCAACACGATATGATAGCTGCTGCCCAGGGTGTAGCCTGCCACACGGTCGTCGATATCGGCCAGCGTGACCGCGCCGCGCTTGCGCGTTTCCTCCAGCATTTGCTGCAGACACTTGGCCGTCGCTTCAGCGTCATGCACGGCACGATGGGCGTTTTTCAGCGATACGCCCAGGCGCTTGCACACCACGCCTAACTTATGCGTTTTCATATCGGGATAGAGCTTGCGCGCGAAGGTCAGGGTGTCAATCACCGTGTATTCGCGCGTCAAACCCTGGCGGTGCAGCTCGCTTTGCAGGATATTGTAGTCAAAATCCGCGTTATGGGCGGCAATGGGACAATCGCCAATAAACTCTATCAGCTGCGGCAGCGCCTGGGTAATAGGCGGCTGATCGCGCAGCATCTGATCGGTAATGCCCGTGATTTCGGTGATTTTGGGCTTTAGAATCTGCTCCGGATTAACCAGCACCGACAGGCTGTCCGTCACCTGACCGCTGCTTAGACGCACCGCGCCAATTTCAATGATGCGGTCGTTGCGCGTATCCAGGCCTGTGGTTTCAAAGTCCAGCACCACGATGGGCGTATCCAGCAAGCGCTTGTCCTCGTTTTCACTGCGGACAATCTGATCTTCATCCGTCAGATATCCTTCCACGCCGGGAATGAGCTTGATGCCGAACTTCTTGGCCGCGCCGAAGGCCTCGGGGTATGCCTGCACCACGCCGTGATCGGTAACGGCCACGGCGGGATGCCCCCACTCGGCGGCGCGCTGAATCAGAGCCGTGGCGGAAGACACCGCGTCCAAGTTGCTCATCTGGGTATGCAGATGCAGCTCGATACGCTTTTCCTCGCTGTTATCCTCGCGCTTGGGAATATCGTATTTCACCAGCGAATTGACCATCAGCGTGGTCTCGTGGGCAAAGGTATCGTAGCGGCAATCGCCCTTGACCATCACGCCGTCGCACTCTTGCAGGCGCTTGACGATATCGGCCACATAGGCGCGCTGCTCGTCGGTAATGGGCGGCGGCTCCTCGGTATCATCCTTCTTGGGCTTTGGACGATAGCGCAGGAACATTTTGCACTTGATGGTATTGGTATAGTCCGATACGTTGAAGGACACCAGCAGGCAATCACCGCCGCTGATTTCCTTTTCCTCGTAATCCAGCCTGCGCCCGGCGATGACCACCTCGCCCGAATCGCTGGTCAGCTCCTTGATGGGAATGGGCTTTTCGGTGATGGGACGGCCACGGATCAGGCGGCGCTTTTTCTCCTCGGCGGCTTCGCGGCGCTTGCGCAGGGCTTCCTCGTGCTTGCGCGCCAGCTCGCGCCGCTGCTCGGCGATGGCTTCCTCGGCGCGGCGTTCGCGCTCCATGCGGGCGGTAGTTTCCTCCCGCACGCCCACCACGCGGCAGCTTACCTCGGTCTGCGTACAGAAAATATCATAAATCGCCTGGTTGATCTTATCCGTCAGTCCGCGTTCCTTGAGGTAGCTCATGGCAAAGTCGTCGGGCAGCTCCAGCACCACGCGGCCATCCTCGGCCACATAGCGCATATCATACTCCCAGGCAGACAGCGCGGGATGATCGCGCAGCAGGATATCGTTGATCACATGCGCGTAGCGATCGGGATTTTGTAAAAAGTCCTCCTGCAGCGAGGGGCTGGCAATGCGCAGCGACAGCCGCACGCCCGGAAACGCCGCGCGCAGTGCCTTGCGGATAGCGGTGTACTCGCGCTCCCCAGCCACATTTTCGGACAGAAGATAAAAATACGCATGCCTGGAAGCGCGCTTATAGATTACGCGATCCACCTTCAGGCCGCCCTTCAATTCCGGGGCGGCCTTTTCCAGCGTGGCAAGCAGCTCGTCATAGCTCATCGATAATCTCTCCGGCCGCGCGGATAAACTCCTGCGCGATATCCCCCGTCAGCTTGCGCACAAACTGCCCGCGCACATACAGCGCGCCGCAGTTATCGCCGCCGCACAGGGCGATATCCGCCCCGCGCGCCTCGCCGGGGCCGTTGACCACGCAGCCCATTACGGCGATGGTCACATCCTTCTGGCAATCGCAAAACGCCTTTTCAACCGCGCGGGCAATCTGCGGCACATCCACGCGCGTACGCCCGCAGGTGGGGCAGGATACAAACTGCACGCCGCCGCGCAGCCCGATGGCGCGCAGGATATCCAGCCCGGCCTTGGCCTCGGGAATAGGCGAACCGGTCAGGGATACGCGAATGGTATCGCCGATGCCGTCCAGCAGCAGCGCACCAATGCCGATGGCCGATTTGATGTTGCCCTGTCCGGGCAGGCCGGCCTCGGTCACGCCCACGTGCAAGGGATAATCGCACAGCTGCGAGGCCATGCGATAGGCTTCCACCGTCATGCGCACATCGCTGCTTTTCAGCGACAGCACAATATCCTCAAAGCCCTCTTTTTCCAGCATCGCCGCGTGGCGCAGGGCGCTGTCCACCATGCCCTTGGCCGTCACACCGCCGTCGCGCGCCAGAATATCCTTTTCAAGCGATCCAGAATTAACCCCGATGCGGATGGGCACATGGTGCGCGCGGGCGCAGTCGGCCACGCGGCGCACGTTTTCCTCGCCGCCGATATTGCCGGGATTGATGCGCAGCTTGGCAATGCCGTTTTCTATCGCGCCGATGGCCAAACGATAATCAAAATGAATATCCGCCACCAGCGGCACAGGGCTTTTATCCACCAGCTCGCGCACGGCGGCCACGCACGCATCGTCATATACGGATACGCGCACGATATCGCAGCCCTCGCGCGCCAGGGCGCGAATCTGCAAAAGCGTACCCGCCGCATCGCGGGTGTCGGTATTGGTCATGGATTGTACGGATACGCGCGCGCCGCCGCCCAGCGGCACGGCGCCCACCATCATCGCTCGCGTTTTCATGGGCATTTCCTCGGTTCTTTATGCAAAGATATTGATTACATCGTGGAAGGTGAAGTACACCATCACGCCCAGCAGCAGCAAATAGCCCGCCAGGTGAATATAGGCTTCCACCTTGCGGTTGACCGGGCGGCGGAAGATCATTTCAAACAGCACAAACAGAATGCGGCAGCCGTCCAGGCCAGGAATGGGCAGCAGGTTGACCAGACCCAGGTTGATGGAAATCATGATCAGCACGTTCAGATAGCCCATCAGCTTGTATTCGCGGGTCTGCTCGGCAATCTGGGTGATCACGCCCACCGGGCCGGACATCTGATCCACGCCCTCGCCGCGCGTAATCAGGCGGCCCAGCGCGTCCAGCATCGCCCCGCCGGCGGATACGCACACATCCCAGGTATGCGACAGCGTCGTCCTAAAGGGCGCGCGCCGCCACACGGTTTCGCCCTGCCGCGTCAGCAGGATGTTCACGCCGATCAGCTTGCGGCCCTCGGCTTCCGAGTCAAAGGGCGTTACCTGCAATTCCACTTGCTCTCCACCTCGCTGCACGGTCACGCGCAGGGGCGCATCGCCCGTCTGCCAGGCGTCCACATAGGCAGAGAGATTGCCGTTGATCGCCTGGTCGTTGACAGACAGGATCACATCGTTTGCCTGAAAGCCCGCCTGCTCGGCCGGGCTGCCTGCGCTGACTGACTGCACCGTGGTCACGATGGGGCCGTCGGCATAGGGCAGGCCGTAGCCCATAAAGAAGGCCAGCGCTACCGCAAAGGCCAGCACAAAGTTCATGACCGGCCCTGCCGCAATGGTGATCAGCCGTTTCCAGGCAGGCTGCAGCAGCATCGAGCGAGGGTCTTCTTTATCCTTGCCCTGCGCGTCGTCCTCTCCATAAAAAGCGCAAAAGCCGCCGCAAGGAACGAGCCGCAGTGAATACTCCGTGCCGCTCTTTTTGCCTGTCCAGCTCAGAAGCTTTGGGCCAAAGCCCACGCCGAATGCGCGCACGGCGATGCCGCAGGCACGCGCCGCGCAGAAGTGCCCCAGCTCGTGCACCGTGACCATAATGCCCAGCAGCAGCAGCGCCAGCAAAATATAGATAATCGTCCCCATGGTTCCTCCTGTCAGCTTAGCTTCGCCATGATTTCGCCCGCCCTGCGGCGCGCCAGCGCGTCGGCAGCGTACACCTGCTCAATGGTATCGGCAGGCAGATCGCCCACAGCGGACAGCGTATCGCGCACCACATCGCCAATCTGCAAAAAGCGCAGGCCGCCTGCCCGGAAGCGCGCGTTGGCCTCTTCGTTGGCGGCGTTCATCACGCAGGCCGCCGCACCCCCGGCGCGCAGCGCGTCATAGGCCACATGAACGGCTGGGAAGCGCGCATCGTCCACCTCACTGAACGTGCATTGACCGATCGCGGCAAAATCCGCCCGCGGAGCGTTCGTCTCTATTCTATGCGGATAGGCCATGGCATACGCAATGGGCACACGCATATCGGGCGCGCCCAGCTGCGCCAGCACTGCGCCGTCACGGAATTCCACCATGGAATGCACAATGCTTTGGGGATGGATGAGCACATGGATCTGCTCAGGCTGGGCGTTAAAGAGCCATTTAGCCTCGATCACCTCCAGCGCTTTATTGAACATCGTGGCCGAATCCACAGTGATCTTCGCGCCCATCGACCAGTTGGGATGCGTTAGCGCCTGGGCCAGGGTGGCATTTTGAAGCTGCTCCAGCGTGTAATTGCGGAACGCGCCGCCCGAGGCGGTCAGCAATATCCGCGCGTAGGGGTTGCCCTGCGTGCCCTTCAGGCACTGATAGATGGCGCTGTGCTCGCTATCCACGGGAATCAAAGTCGGATTGCCGTCATCCTCCGGGCAGGCAGCCATGACAATGCGTCCGCCCGCGACCAGCGCCTCCTTGTTGGCCAGCAGCACACGGCGATTCGCCCCGCGCGCAGCCATCACGGCAGGCAGGCCCACCATGCCTACCACCGATACCAGCACATCGTCGCAGGGCACGTCGCGCGCGGCAGTCAGCAGCGCGTCCTGGCCAAAATGCCAATCGCAAAAGCGCAGCTCCTGCGGGATTTCCACCTCATTCGCCGTCATGCCGGTCAAGCCCGCCATGCGCGGACGAAAGGCGCGCACCTGCGCAAACAGCGCATCGACGCTGCGGTGCGCTGTCAGGGCGTTTATTTTGAATTTGTCGGGATGTAATGCCGCAATTTGCAGCGCCTGCGTGCCGATGGAGCCGGTGCTGCCCAGGATATTGATTACGCGCATGAAAGAGACCTTTCTATCACCACATCAGCGATTGATACAAATAAATCAGCACCGACACAAACAGCACGCTGTCCAGCCGATCCATCATACCGCCGTGGCCGGGGAAGATATTGCCATAGTCCTTGATGCCGCAGTGGCGCTTAACCAGCGAGGCAAACAGATCGCCCAGCTCGCCCGCAATGCCGCCTACAAAACCGATAATGACAAAATGCCAGATCGAGGGCATCAGCGATACGTCCGCCGCGGGCATAAAGGTCAGGGTCATGCCATAGATGATCAACGCTGTCAGCGTGCTGCCAATCAGCCCCGCCACCGCGCCGGCCACCGTTTTATTGGGGCTGACAGCAGGAATGAGCTTGCGCTTGCCAAAGCGGCTGCCGACAAAATACGCCGCGGTATCGCCCAGCGTGGGCACCAGGAAGGACAGGCACAGCAGCATCACCTGCAGCCAGCGGAAGGGCGCGTTAATCTGCGCCAGCAGGCACATGCCCGGCAAGGATACGGCAAAGAAGGGCATCAGCGACAGCAGGATATCCTCCAGCTTCGGCTCACCATGAAACAGCACATAGGCCGTCGTTACCATACAGGTGAACACGGCGATGGGCAGCAGCAGGCGGTTTTGCCACATCAGGAAGCAGGGAATGCTGGTAATCGTCGCCGCCCACACCGGCCAGCGGACAATCTGGTGCCCGCGCTGGCGCAGGGCATGCATCATCTCGTACAGGGCAATGCCGATGCACAATATGCAGATGACCGAAAACACCCAGCCGCCCATGATGATGGCAAACGCCAGGGCGCTTAGCAGGATCGCCCCCGTGATGATGCGGGCTTTCAGGTTTTGTTTCATTGCTTTCGTCCTCCAAAGCGGCGGTCGCGCGCGGCAAAGGCCTCCAGCGCCGCATGATAATCCGCCAGTGAAAAATCAGGCCACAGCACGGCGGGAAACTCCATCTCGGCATAGGCGCACTGATACAGCAAAAAATTGCTCAGCCGCATCTCGCCGCTGGTGCGGATCAGCAAATCCACATCGGGCAGATCATGGGTGTACAGCGCTGTGGCAAAGGCGTTTTCGTCGATATCCTCGGGCGTGATTTCGCCGGAGACGGCCTTTTGAGCCAGCATCCGCGCCGCGCGCACGATTTCCGCCCGCCCGCCGTAATTGATGGCGATGTTGAGCTTGAGCCCCGTGTTGCGCGCCGTGCGCGTCTCGGCCGCAATCAGCGCATCCCGCTGCGGGGCAGGCAGGCCGTCCTTATCCCCCAGGATGCGGATGCACACGTTTTTTTCATCCAGCTCGTCAATTTCGCTGGTAAAATACTCCAGCAGCAGGCTCATCAGCGCCGAGACTTCCGCGCGGCTGCGCCGCCAGTTCTCCGTGGAAAAGGCATAAATCGTCAGGGCTTCAATGCCGATATCGCTGCTTTCGCGGATGATGGCGCGCAGTGCCTCCGTGCCCTGGCGATGCCCCTTGGCGACGGCCAGCTTATGCGCCTTGGCCCAGCGGCCGTTGCCATCCATGATGATAGCCACATGGCGCGGCAGGCGCGTGGTATTCGTTTCACTCACGCTTGTTCCTCCCTGTCCGGCAGCTTTGGATCGCCATCGCAAAAATAGGCTGCGATCAACGTATCCTCCCGCACCGCAATCACCCGCGGCGTAAAGCGCGGATCCGCCTGCCTTTCGCCGGTAAAAATCACTTGCGGCGTCCAATCCATGGAACAGCAAACAGCCAGCGCCTGCTCAAGCGGCAGGCCCTGGCATGCTGCGCGCGAAGGACGCATTTGTTCCTTCCCGGTCATCAGACCATCATAATCTCCTTTTCCTTATCGGCGGCGATCTTATCGATATCCTTGATGGCAGCGTCGGTGACCTTCTGCATTTCGTCCTCGGCCTTGCGCTGATCGTCCTCGGTGATTTCGCCGTCCTTCTTGAGCTTCTTAAACTGCTCCATGGCGTCGCGGCGGATGTTGCGGCTGGCCACTTTGGCGTCCTCGGCAGTCTTGCGCACCAGCTTGGTCAGCTCCTTGCGGCGCTCCTCGTTCAGCTCGGGCACAATCAGGCGCACCACATGGCCGTCGTTGGAGGGATTGAGGCCCAGGTCGCTCTTCTGGATGGCCTTTTCCACGGCGGGGATGGCCTTAGCGTCCCACAGGGAGATCACCAGCATACGCGGTTCGGGCGCAGAGATGTTACCCATCTGATTCAGCGGGGTCTGCACGCCGTAATAGTCCACGGTGATGCGATCCAGAATCTGAGGATTGGCGCGGCCGGCGCGCATGGACTGCATTTCGCGCTTAAAGGCTTCGCGGGTCTTGGACATACGATCCTTCGCGTCGGTAATAATTTCCTTATAAGTAGGCATGGTTCATCCTCCCATCAATCAAGATTGTCCGGTACTATTTTACAGGTTTTCCGTCCATATGGCAAGACAAAAATATCCCGCCCGCAAAGAAATGATCTTTTCGGACGGGATTTGCACTATTCTGCGATAAAATTACTCTTCTTCAGGCGGATCGCTGATGGTCACCTTCAGCTTTTCCACACGCATGCCGTTGGTTTCCAGGACGCGCACGGTGTAGCGATCAAAGGTGAATTCATCCCCCGCCTTGGGGAAGCGATCCAACTGCTCGGTGGCCCAGCCGCCCACGGTGTTGTATTCGGAGTCGAAATCCTGCGGCTCGTAATCGAAGATATCAAACAGATCGTACAGGTTCGCGTCGCCATCCACAATGCAGGTATGCGCGTCGATCTGGACGATTTCATTCTCCACCGCGTCGCGCTCATCGTAGATTTCACCCACGATTTCTTCCATGATATCCTCCATGGTCACCATACCCAGCGTGCCGCCGTATTCATCCACCACGATGGCGGCCTGCATGTGCTTATCGCGGAACTCGCGAATGATAGAGGATACCATGCGCGTTTTATGCACAAACAGCGGCGGCACCATCACATCCTGCAGCGTCACATGCTCGCCCGCGGCAATGGCCTTGATCAGCTTTTTGGTGGACATGATGCCCACAATGTTGTCGATCGTGCCCTGATAGACGGGAATGCGAGTGTACTGCATCAGCTCGTCCGTCAGCTCCGGCACACCGTCGTCCAGATCGATGGCCAGCAGATCCACGCGGGGCGTAAGCACCTCCATGGCCATGGTATCGGTGATTTCGATGGCGGATTTGATCAATTCGCCCTCTTTTTCGGTAAAAACGCCCTCGTCCTCAATGTTGTCCAGCAGCTCCACCAATTCCTCGGTGGTCACGTCGGGCGTTTCTTCCTTGGGGGTCCACAGGGGCGACAGCTTGCCAACCAGCTTTTCCACCACAAATACAATGGGCGAAAAAACCTTCATGACCACCTTGAGCGGATAGGCAAACAGGCGGGCCAGGGTATCGGCCATGCTGGCGGCCACGATCTTGGGCAGGGTTTCGCCAAAGAGCAGCAGCAGCGCCGTGATGACCGCCGTGGCAATGGCCGCGCCGTTTTTCAGCTGCAGCACGCGCACAAACAGCATGGTGCCAGCAGAAGAAGCGGCGATATTAACCAGGTTGTTGCCCACCAGCACCGCGGACAGCGTGCGCACATAGTGATCGCAGATATACTGCTCCAGCTTTGCGACCTTGCTGCCCTCCTCCGCCGCCTTATCGATGCGGAAGCGGTTGGCCTTGGCATAGGTGATTTCGGAGGCCGAGAAGAAGGCGGAGAACATAATCAGCACGCAGATCAGCAATATCAGTACCAGCGCCATTACTTACCCGCCTCCTTTTTCTGAGGCTTCTGCGGCGCGGCGGCCGATTTGCCCTCGTTATCGTCCTCATCGTAGATTTCGCCGACGATTTCCTCCAGAATGTCCTCCATCGTCAGCATGCCGATGGTATGCCCGCCCTCATCCTGCACGATAGCCATATGGGCGCGCCGCGCGCTCATGCCCTCAAACACATGGCTGATGGGCATATCCGAGCGGACAAAGTAAGGGCGAGTGAGCGTCTCGCGCACATCAAAGCGCGTGCCGTTCATCAGCTTCCACAGGCAGCGCACCGAGCGCAGGATGCCCACGATATGATCGGGGTTGCCATCGTAGACAGGGAATCTGGAATACTTGTTGTCCAGCAGGATCTTCCTGAGCGATTCATGGTCGATATTGACCGGAATCGTCACCATGTTTTCCCTGCGCGTCATTACCTCGCCCGCCACGATGTCTCCAAAATCGATGGCGGATTTGATGATGGTCGATTCGTCATGATCGATTACGCCGTCTTCCTCCGCGTCCGTCACGATGGACGCAAACTCATCCTCCGTTACGCTGGGCACGCTGTCGCCATGGCGGTTGACGATTTTTTTCACAAACGAACCTAAGCCTGTCAGCAGCAGGGCGACAGGCTTGAGTATCGTCATGAAAAATTTAAGCGGCAGCGATACCCGCAGAATATAGGCGTCGCTGTTGGCGCGCGCAAAATTCTTGGGGATGGTCTCACAGCAAAGGAAGACAGCCAGCGTGGAAAAGACCGTGGCAATCACAGAGCCGACGTCGCCCATGGTGTTTACCGCCACGATGGTAGCGACAGAAGCCGCCGTAGTATAGATCACGTTGATGGCGATCAGCAGGGTGACGACCGCGCGATCAAACTGATCCAGAATGCTTACCACGCGCTTGGCGCGTTTATCGCCATCGTCGGCAAGCACCTGCATGCGTATGCGATTGCAGTAGGAGAGCGCCGTTTCCGTACCGGCAAAGAACCCGCCCGCCAGCAGCAGGCAGATAAAGAGAAGACTTCGTGGGACCGCATCGTCCATAGGACTTGATCACTATCCTTTGCTGAAAATTAGATTTACCTATCTATTATGTCACAACACAGGCGCAAATGCAATACCTTGAGCAAAAAAACCCTTCCCGGCGCAAAAAACGCAAAAAACCTTGCAATTAATGCTTGCAATCTGGCAAAAGCTGTGCTATAATACTTTTGCTCTTGTGAGCATGGGATTATAGCTCAGTTGGTTAGAGCGCCACGTTGACATCGTGGAGGTCATAGGTTCGAGCCCTACTAATCCCACCATTGCCCGAAAGCCTTGATTTATAAGGACTTTCGGGCTTTTTCTTTTGTTTGGAATGAGGGCGCTGGACAGGTATTTTGGAGTGCATAAACATGAAAAGCATACTTTTGGTCATACACCCATACCCGAAACCCATTGATTTATAAGGGTTTTCAGGCGATTTTTTCGGAACTTCCCGGCATACTTTTGGCCTTTGAAAATGAATAATCAGGCCAATACTGCATACTGTTTATTCATTTTCTCAAGGTCGCCGCGACGCTTTTTGATGCCCTCTTCTCTGGCGCGGGCGTAGACGGTTTCCACCATACGGGTATCCGCGTGACCCATCAGGTCGGCCACCTGTGCGCTGGTCATGCCGCTCTCCTTTAACTGCGTGCCGTAGGTAGTGCGGAAGTCGTGGTTGTTGAAACCCTGAATGCCCAGCAGCTTTTTCCCTTGGTAGCGAGGATATCCCGCTTATAGTCCCGCCAGTATTCCTCCGCAAGCTGAGACGCGA
>ERZ827520.1030-NODE-1030-length-36516-cov-3.321906_pt1 | contig 36516 bp, 36 predicted proteins | sample MGYA00519581_ERZ827520 | MGnify/ENA primary metagenome ERZ827520 (study PRJEB31778, sample SAMEA3449339) | human gut metagenome | biome: human gut; feature: human-associated habitat; material: faeces | place: United Kingdom | collected 2010/2012 ...
TGATTCCCCAAGAAAATCATAACCCCAAATATGATTTAAAATTTCATCTCTTTCGACTACACGTGTATGATTTTCTACTAAATAAAGAAGTAACTGATATTCTTTATTTGTAAGTTCCATGACTTGTCCATTATGCATCACTGTTCTTGTTTGTTTATCAATTTTTAAGGTTTGACTTTCAATAATCGGCGCTGCTTTAGGAGCATGTCTTCTAAGCAAAGAACGTACTCTAGCTTGTAACTCTAAAACACCAAATGGTTTGGTCATATAATCATCACTACCACTATCTAAACCATTGACTTTATCAATTTCTCGATCCTTCGCACTTAAAATCAAAATAGGTAATTCTTGATCAGTTTCACGTATCTTTTTGATAGCATCAATTCCTGAAATGCCAGGTAACATTAAATCAAAAACAGCTAGATCCACTTGATCTGTTTTCATATTTTCTAAAGCATCTAAAGCATTTGAATATTGTTTAACAGTATAACCTGCACTTGTTAAAGCTAAATCTATAATTTCTCTAATATTTTCATCATCTTCTACTACATATATACATTCTTTCATTATTTCCACATCCTTTACATTATCTTAACATAGCAAAGGGGAGGTTATGTTAAGTTTAGGTTAAAAGTTGATTAGAAATAAAAGAACTTATACCATGCTGTTTGTATAAGTCCTTTTTATTATTTATCAAAAATTCTTCTTAGATGTGCATAATCATCAAAGTAATCAATGTTGGTATCATCATTTATTTTATCAAAATTACTTTCTACGAATAAATCTAATTCAATATATGTTCCATATTCAATTAATTTTATTTCTAAATATGTTTTATCTGATTGCTCAAAGAAATTGGAGATAATAGTTATTATTTCTGTACAATTATTTACATCTTTAAAAAAGGAATCATTTCCTATATTGATCAATGATTTTACTTTGGCATTATATTTAGAATTTATGAGAAAAATATAATCATTTAACAAAGTATCAAATATATAATTATTCGTCATAATATTTATTTTATTATCTAATAAATCATAAAATTGTTCTATTTGATGTTTAGCATCTTCATATTTTTGATCATCTATATTATTTTCTATCAAAATCAATCCATATCTTAAAGAATGCTGTATTTTCATAACATTATCATGAAGATAATGAACTAAAGACTTATTTTTTTCTATGTATTCCAATTCTTTATTTTTTAACACATATTCTGTTTTTTCATTATAGAGTCGTGTCATATGTAAAAACAAAATACAAACTACAAAAAATAAAACTGTTAACAAAAGTAAAACTAAATAGATATCATCTATTGTTTTTTGCATGTGGCCTACATTATTTAACAAAATGACATATATTCCAAAAATCAGCATCATGATTACTGATAATAAAAATTTATTTTTTTCAATGATTGCATTATTTATTTTAGATTTAAAAATTTCAATTATTATAATGATTACAAAAAACAAAATCCTTGCTGTAAACATAACTATTATTTTATAGGATTCCATGATTTCAACAACAGAGAGATGTGAAACTATTTTAATTAAAAGAATAACACATGTTGAAGTAAAAACAGAAATCCACGAAGGCAATATACAAAGAATAAAATTAAAAAGAACAAATTTCTTTTTCATTAAAGAGACAAAAATAAAACTTATAATACCTATGGCATACACTAGCACATTCCCAAATAAATTATATTTTTGTAAGAACTGCATAATGAAAAAATTAATAATAGATGTTATTAAACAAAATCTTTTCTTATCCTCTATATCACAAAAGACACATATCAATAAGGAGCCTAATAACACTTCTAAATAATCTAAAAAGAAATACATCATTTTAATAAATACTCCTTATACGATGCAAGTACATCTTGTTGATACTTCTTTCCAATCTTTAAAGTAACTCCATTTCTCAATAATAACTCTTCTTTATAAATTTCTTTAACCCAAAATAAATTAACTGCATAGGATTTTTGAATTCTAATGATATTCGTAGAATTAATAAGTGACATCATTTTATTAAAAGTACTCGAATATTTATAATCATTAAATGGTGCATGAATTGTAATTTCATGTAAAAACGATTCTAAATAAATGATATCTGATAATTGAATAGCTGTTTTTTTACCATTAAAATCAAAAGTAATAATTTTATGATTTTTATTAATATATTTTTGAATTAGAGTACATGCGATTTTCATATCTCTATCAAAATTATCTTTTCTAATAAAGTAAAAAGGTTGTACAATTAATGAATCAAAAATCATATCATTCATTGCTGAAACAAATATAATAATTGCATTAGAATTGTTCTCTCTAATTTTTTCAGCAATTTTGATGCCATTTTTTCCTTTAAATCAATATCCAAAAAGAAAATATCTCCTTTTTCAAAATAACGATCTTCAAAATGACTTGTTATACAATCTATTGAATAATCAAGAAAGATATCTTTAAATCCATCATACACCATACTCTCTATCTTTTTAGCAAAAACTTGATCATCATCTACTATCTTTATTAACATTCATATTTCACTTCTTTCTAAATAAAGTTACGAAAAGAAGTATACCATATTATTATTTTTTATACTTATCTTTAATTTCTTTAACATAATGTATTTGATCATTGAATTCTACCATCTCATTAATACAATCATTCAATTCATTTTCTTTTTCTAAATGTTCTAAACAAATAATTCTATAATATAACTTCATAATATATCCTATGTCTTTTTGTTGACTTGTAACCTTCTTTGATAATTCAAGAGCTTCTTCATATTTTTCATTTAAAATGAGATACATGATTTTAAAAAGTGGGTTTTTAACTTTATTATCCAATTGAGGATCATATAATTTTAAATATTCATCTTTTTTATTTAAATTATAATAATATTGTAATTTTATAGTATACCAATGTCTATTTTGCTTTTCATCAAAAATTCTTTTACTATTTTGTTCTACAAAGTTTTGATATTCTTCTTTATAATTAGAAATTTCTAAAAGAAAAATATATATTGTTATTAAACTGTCATTAATAGACTTATTATGAATTTTATCTATCGCTTCTTTTACTGTAGATAAATTCTTTTCCATATACTTATTTGACAACAATAATTTTGGAATATTCAATATATAAATATGCACTACAATACCAAACAAAACGATTAAAATCAAAGAATAGATTAATACCCTTTCTAAATGATTAATATTTATAATAACAATCAAAAAAGCCAATAAATAATAAACTAGTATAATGAATCGATAACTTAAAACTATCTTATTCTTCATCGTTTTTACCTACTTAGAAAGATATAAATCTAAAGGTGTTTTTGTATGTTCAACAACATAACCACTGCCACCTCTATCTTTAACATCTTCGACCAATGTTGTTATTAAAAGAGGTTGTTTACTATCTGTCGTCATGACTGTAAACCAACCAAGTTCTGTTCCTGTGGTATCACTTTGGCTTTGTTTGATTTCTGCTGTTCCTGTTTTTCCAGCAAGAGTCACATTATCATGATAAATACTATGGCCTGTTCCTTTTTCGTCTGCAATAACATTAATTAAATCTTCTTTTATTGTTTGTGATGTTTCTTTAGAAAAGACATTTTTAATCCATGTTTTTGTTTTTCCTTGAACGATATGGGGTTGATAAATTGATCCTTCATTGACAAATGAACTATAAATACTTGCAAGTTGTACAGGATTCATCAAAATTTGTCCTTGTCCATAACCACTATCAGCAATGAATTGATCATTTACTTTTTGATTTTTATTGATATACTGACTTCTATTTAAAGCCAGTTCAAAAGGAATCTTTTCACCAATCTTTAAGTTTTTATAATATTTAAATAAATTATCTTTTCCAATATTCAAAGCACTTCTTGCAAAATAAACATTATCTGAATATGTGATTGCATTCTTTAAATTATTAGGTGATGGTGCATGCAAAGTTGTCACATAATAATTACCCCAACTTGAGTCCTTTTGCCATTTATCTTTAGCCCCTAAATCTTTATTTGCATCAATTGTTTTTGTTTCTAAACCAATAGCTGCTGTAATCGGTTTCATAGTTGATCCAGGGGTATAAGTTTGTTTATAACGACTCATTAATGGTTGATTACTATCATTATTTAAAGCATTCCATTTATCTGTTGAAAGGCCTAAGACAAAATCATTATTTGAATAGGATGGCGTTGAAACAAGTGCTAAAACTTCTCCTGTCTGTGGATTTAAAGCAACAGAAGCACTTTTATCATTTTGGTATTCATTATAAAGACTTTGTTGTAAATCAATATCAATTGTTAAACGAATATCTTTACCATCTTTTGCTTCTTTTTGGGCAACTGTTTTAATGACATTATTATTTTCATCAACAATGACAATTTTTCCACCTACTTCTCCACGTAACTCTTTTTCATATGTTGCTTCAATACCGCTTCTACCAATTATTGAATTACTTGTATAACCTTCATTTTTATGTTTTTTTAAGTCTTCTGAATTAACATTTTGGACATACCCAATGATATGAGATGTTATTTTATCATAAGGATAAACACGCATAGAAATCGTATTGATTTTAACACCTTTAATATTTAAAATTTCTTGTTGAATCAATTGATTTTTTACTTGTTCTGATACATTTTTAATAGGTACAAAAGAATCATCTTTGATCCAAGATGCACTCATTTTCTTTTGAATGGTTTCAACATCCGTTTCTAAATACTTAGCTATTTGTGCATAATCATTTTCACCATTAAGTTTTCCTCTTACAAGACCAAATGAATAAGCATTTCCTTGTTTAGCTAAATATTTTCCATTTCTATCTAAAATATACCCTCTATAAGGTTGTGTCGTAATCACTTTTACTTTGTTCTTATCAGAAAACTCATCAAAAATAAGTTGCTTATTAAATTTAATTTGTTCATTTTTAATTTCAATCTTATTTTTATATTTAACTTTTCCAGCTACAGTATCCATCGATATTTGATATTGAACCATATTATCTTTTTCATCTATTACTTTTACCTGTATATTACTTGGATTTATTACATCATAGATTTCTTTATGCTTTTCAATAAAATATTTTTGTGTAGGAGTATAGACTGTCTTTTGGTCTAACATTTGATACATTTGTTTATAATCTTTCTTTTTTAAAAGTTCAAAATATTCTGTAACAACTTGTTCATTACTTTTTCCATGATTAAAAACAAAAAATACCACTGTCATAAGCAGTACACAAACTATTAACCCAATTATAATATTTCTTTTCTTGTTCATATGGTAATCCTCCCTAATTAATACAATTATATGTGATGATTAGCATTAATGATATATTTATTGCACAAGATGTTCTTTATTTGCATGAAAAGCTTTTTTTAAACAATCATTTTGTGATGTTGACTTAGAAATTATCATAAATTATAATATAAATGAAAAAAGGAATAGTCATAAACGACTAGCCTTGGATTTTCTTGAGAAAAATAACTACCTCAATGTTCGCCAAAACTTTTCGAGGTAGTTATTTTTTTGCATTATTTTCTATTATATATAGAAGTAATTTAATAACAATACTTATTATCGACATCATTAATGTTAGTGCACCTAACATAATAATGATAGCTTCATAAGCTGTCATTTCCATCACCTCCGCTTTTCATATTTCCCTAGGGATATCTATGTAAACGAAGAATACGCCCTTCGATCTAAACGACCAAGGATAACTACCTGCCGTGTATAACTATTCGGAAAAATTATATCATAGTCGCTCTTTTTTAACTACTATTTTCGATAGTTGTTTAAAATAAAAGCATACTAATAATAACACATGATAAACTTAATATATTTAAATAAATTAAATGTATTTACATATTTGAACAACTAAAAAAACCTCTATAAAGAGGTCTAAATTAATCGAGTATTGTTAAGTTTTCCTGTTTGGTTGAACTCAATCCATTCACAGATATTAACAACATGATCACCAATTCTTTCAAAATACTTTGCAATCATTAAGAAATTGATTGTTAAATCACCTTTATCATTTGATTCTTTAATCATTTGAATAATATCTTTTTTTACTTGATCAAATAATTCATCCATTTTAATATCCATCTTCTTTACTTCTAAAGCATGGTTTAAGTCATGTTGATGGAAAGCATCCAAAGCTTCTTTAACCATTTTAGTTGCAATTTTTGCCATATCTTGAATATGACCAATCATTAAGAAACTATCCATTTCTTTCATTTCTAAAATCAATTCCGCAATATCTGCACTTTGATCTCCAATTCTTTCTAAATCAGTAACTACTTTTAAAGCAGTTGAAACATCTCTTAAATCAGAAGCAACGGGTTGTTGTTTTAAAATCAATGATAAACATTTTGCTTCAATGGATCTTTCCACATCATTAATTTGTTTATCACCATGAATAATATCTTGGGCAAGTTCATAATCTTGTTCCTTAAAAGCTGTAACACAGTTTTCAATAGCTAAAACAACAAGATGACACATTCTATCTAAATCAACATGCATCTTATTAAGTTCTTGATCAAATTGACTTCTTGGCATTCTAATTTCCCCCTATCCAAATCTACCAGTAATATAATCTTCAGTTCTTTTATCTTTTGGCATACCAAAGACATCTTTTGTTGGTCCATATTCAACCATTTCTCCTACTAAGAAGAAGGCTGTATAATCAGCAATACGACTTGCTTGTTGCATATTATGAGTAACGATAGCAATCGTATATTGATCTTTTAATTGTAATAAAAGTTCTTCGATTTTAAGTGTTGAAATCGGATCTAAGGCACTTGTTGGTTCATCTAATAAGATAACTTCTGGTTGTACAGCTAAAGCACGGGCAATACATAATCTTTGTTGTTGTCCACCAGATAAACCTAAGGCACTTGAATGTAAACGATCTGAAACTTCATCATAAAGTGCTGCTGCTTTTAAACTATCTTCAACGATTTTATCAAGTTGTTTTTTATTTTTAATACCATGAATACGTGGTCCATAAGCGACATTATCATAAATTGACATAGGGAATGGATTTGGTTGTTGGAAAACCATCCCAACTTTTTTTCTAAGTAAAGTTGTATCAACACGGCTATCATAAATATCTTCACCATCTAAGATAACATCCCCTTCAATTTTAACGTTATCAACATAATCATTCATACGATTCAATGTTTTTAAAAATGTTGATTTACCACACCCTGAAGGGCCAATAAACGCTGTAATTTTATTTTCTTTAATATCTAAACTGACATCTTTTAAAGCATGTTTTTGTCCATAATACAAATTCAGATGTCTTGCTTCTATTTTATTTTCCATCTTAATTATCCCCTTTATTTACATCAAATCTGCGACTGATCCATTTAGCTAACATATTTAAACCTAAAACAATAACTACTAAAACAAGAGCAATCACAAATGAAACTTCATAATTACCTTTAGCCATTTCTAAATATAATTGAATAGTAAGAGTTCCCCCACTACTTAACAAATGTTTAAAAATATTAGTAGGTAAAATAGCAACTGAGCCTGCCGTAAATAATAAGGCAGCGGATTCAGCAACAATACGTCCCATCGCAAGAATGACTCCTGTTAAGATACCAGGAATTGCACTTGGTAAAAGAACTGTACGAATCATATACCATTTTGTTGCTCCAATTCCTAAAGCAGCTTCACGATAGCTTTTAGGAACACATTCTAAAGCTGTTTGGGTATTTCTTGAAATGATTGGTAAAATCATAATGGCAAGTGTAAGTGAACCTGTCAAAATTGAAAATCCTAAATGACAAACAGATCCAAAGAACAACATTCCAAATAATCCATAAATAATTGATGGAATACCTGCTAAAACTTCCGTTGTAAATGAAATGATACTAACGAATTTTTTATTTTTTGTATATTCATTTAAATAAATAGCTCCACCAATTCCTATTGGACAAGCAATTAAAAGTGTCACAATAACAATATAAAGTGTATTAATAATATTAGGTAATATACCTACAGTATCATTAATAATACTTGTTGTATTTACTAAATAAGAAAAATCAAAGGCTGGTATTCCTCGATAGAGAATATAACCAATAATAACTAATAAGATAAAAATTGAAAGAAATGAACTTAATTGAATAAGTGCATAGAGAATTTGATCACTAACACGTTTCTTTTTTTCTAATATTGTATTATTCATCTAAGTCACCTCTTTTTAAAACATATGTTAAGATTAAGTTAATAATCATGATAAAGATAAATAGAACAAGTCCAATTGTGAATAAAACTTGACGATGTGTACCACTAGCATATCCCATTTCTGAAACGATGGCTGTTGTTAAAAAACGTACCGAATTAAATGGAAGTGGAAGAGATACTGCATTTCCGGCTACTAACAAAATAGCCATCGCTTCTCCAATAGCACGACCTACACCAAGTACAATAGCTGACATAATTCCAGATTTAGCACTTGGTACAACAACCTTAAAGATTGTTTGAATTTTACTTGCCCCTAAAGCAAGTGAGCTTTTACGATAATCATCAGGTACAGCTTTTAAGGCTGTTTCTGAAATATTAATAAGTGTAGGTAAAATCATAATTGCTAGTACGATAATAGCTGATAAAAGATTGGCCCCACCTGTAAATTGATGTGTTTTAGAGCCATGGTAAATCATTAATTCTAATTTATACATCATTGGATTAACAATAAGAATTCCTAATAATCCATAGACAACAGACGGAATCCCTGCAAGTAATTCAATTGCTGATTTTAATATTTTTCTAAGTTTTACTGGTGCAATTTCAGCAAGGTTGATTGCTGTAAATAAACCAATAGGTACTCCTATACAGATTGCTAGAAAAACCCCAACAATGGATGTTAATATAACATAAGCAATCCCATATTGAGGATTGGCTGCTGTTGGTGCCCAAGTTGTAGAAAACAAAATACCTGTAATTCCTTCTTTAAAGATGGCAGGTGTCCCTGAAATAATCATATATCCTGTAATAGTAACAACTGCTAAAACAGAGATAATAGCACAGCCACGAAAGATCATCGCGGCTGTTTTTTCTACTAGGGATTTTGCTTTCTTATGGCTAATAATTGATAACTTTTTTTCCATAATACTTCCCTCTTTATTTTTTATTTATTTGGTGTTACTAAACCAACTTTTTCAATGATTTTTTGTCCAGCATCACTATTGATGAAATCAAATACTGCTTGAACTTGTTTAGATTGTTCACTAATTTTTCCATTTGTAGCCATTACGAATGGTCTTTGTAAAGCATAACTTCCATCTTTTACAGTTTTTTCACTAGGTTCAACACCATCTAATTGAAGAGGAGAAACTGTATCATCTAATACATCTAATGAAACATAACCGATTGATCCAGAAGTTTTAGCAACTTTAGCAAGAACAGCACCAGTTTCATTTAATTCTTGAGCATATTGACATTGTTCTTCAATTCCTAATAATTCTTCAAATGCTCCACGCGTACCAGAACCAGCTTCACGTCCGATAACTACGATTGCTTCATCTTGTCCACCTAAATCTTTCCAGTTAGTAATTTGTCCTGTATAGATTTTTGCTAATTGATCTTTAGTTAAGTTTGTTACTTTATTAGATTTGTTTGTAATTGTTGCGATACCATCGATAGCGACAATATTTTCTTCTAATCCTTTTGCTTTTTCTTCATCTGTTAAAGCACGAGAAGAATCTCCGATATCTGTTGTTTTTGAAGCAACTGCTTCTAGACCTGCACCAGATCCTGTAAATTGTGCTTCTAATTGTAAGTTTGGATATTTTTCTTTAATTCCTTCTGATAAGGCATTAACGAATTTTTCCATTGAAGTTGATCCGTTTAAACTTACCTTTCCACTAATGTCATCTGATGCACTATTTGATCCTCCGCCACATCCGGCTAAACCAAGACACATCATGAAAACTATTAAAACACTTAATACTTTCTTTTTCATTTTTTATTTACCTTCCTTTGTTTTCTCTTAAGATATTATTTATTTTTGTTTCCTTTTCTTAAGACACTCCTATCATAGTGTTTTTCAACACTTTCAAAAATCAAAAGAACGTATGGTTTATGTTAAGTTTATGTAAAATGAAAAAAGTCCATGTTTATAAACACGAACTCACTTTTTATTATTTTTTCCCATAACATTTACCCTTAGTAACTCCTTTTTCTTCAAGTTCATTTAAAAGTTTACTTGCTTTATACCATTCTTTAGGTTCCATAAGGGTTAGAGTTTTTTCATATTTCTTTTTTGTTTTTGCTTTTCTAAATATTATAATACTTCTAAAGTTGTACTTACTTCAATATGACTATGATAAGGAAGTAAATAGTCTACATCTTTTAGGGTCATATTATTTGTAATTGAATAAAAATTGTCCTATATCGCTAAATAACAGATTTTTTAAAATATCATTTATTTTTGTTGAATCATTCATAACCTGGCTCCTTTAATCAAATTTCTATCTAATATTATTTTATCCATACTCCCATAAAAGTACATTATTGATATCTCATACCACTATAACTATCAGTTATACAAAAAAGTGAGAACTACGTCCCACTATTTTCTTACATATTTTAAATATAAACCTAATTTCATTAAGAGATCTCTTTGTTTTATTTATATAGAGCTAACCACTTACACTATCAAGCATGCTATAAACTTTTCTCCACTAGCGTTTTAAGCCACAAATCATTTCTACAGTTGCTGGATCATAGTGAGAGAAGAATGAACTTGTGTCTTTATTAAGTGAAGTAATTGTTTGCATATCTTCTTCACTTAATTCAAAATCAAAGATACTTAAGTTTTCTTGCATTCTTTCTTTTCTGACTGTTTTAGCTAAAGGAACAATTCCTCTTTGTACAAGCCATCTTAAAATAACTTGTCCAACTGATTTATTGTATTCGTTTCCAATTTCTACAAGTGTTTCATTTGTGAAGATACCATTTTTACCTTCCGCAAATGGTGCCCATGCTTCTAATTGTACACCGTATTTTGTATTGTAAATTAAAGCTGTATCTTGTTGATGGAAAGGATTCACTTCTACTTGGTTAACAGCTGGTACAACTTCTGTATCTAAAGCTAAATCCACTAAACGATCTGGATAGAAGTTAGATACACCAATAGCTTTAATTTTTCCTTCTTTATATAAATCAATTAAAGCACGATAAGCTCCATGATAATCTTTAAATGGCTGATGTAATAAAACTAAATCAAAATAATCTAATTGCATTTTCTTTAATGACTCTTCAACGGAAGCTTTTGCCTTTTCATAACCATAATTAGAAATCCATACTTTAGTAGTAATAAATAATTCTTCTCTTGGTACATTTGTTTCTTGAATTGCTTTACCAACAGCTTCTTCATTTCCATAAGATTGTGCAGTATCAATTAAACGATATCCTGCATCGATTGCATCTAAAACAACTCTTTTACATTCTTCTTCATCTTTAACTTGGAAAACACCAAAACCAACAACTGGCATTTTCACTCCATTATTTAATGTTTTGTATTCCATAATTATTCTCCTTCTTCAAAATTACATTTTGTTGTGGCAAGTCTTTGTAAAGATTCTTTAGTTACTTTATAAAATGGTGTATGTTTATTCACTTTTTCAATTTCTTTCATTTCTTCATCTGTTAGTTCAAAATCAAAGATTTGTGCGTTCGCTTCAATATGATCTAATGATTTACTTCCCGGAACAAGACCAAATCCCATTTGAAGATGCCATCTTAAAATAATTTGTACCGTTGATTTATGATATTTCTTTGCAAGTTCTACAAAGATTGCCTCTTTTAACATTTCACTATTTCCGTGACCTAAAGGATACCATGATTGAAGTTGTATATGATTTTTCTTACAAAAATCATATACATGTTCTGCTGGATAATAAGGATGACATTCTACTTGCATAATCATTGGTGGTATTTCACATTGATCCATGATTTCTTGAATTTGTGAAACTTGGAAATTAGAAAGTCCAATCGCTTTGATTTTTCCTTCTCTATAGGCTTTTTCTAGCATCTTATAAGCATAGATATAATTATTAACGGGATGATGTAAAATCATAACATCAATATAGTCTACGCCTAATCTTTTTAAAGTATCATCAATAGCGTGATCATTTTCATAAAGTGTAGGTCCTAATTTTGTTTCTAAATAATAATCTTCTCTTTTTAATCCTGATTGTTTTAAACCTTTTCCTACTTCAACTTCATTTCCATAACGATTGGCTGTATCAATGAGTTGATAGCCATGGTTTAAGGCAAAAGCTACATTGTCTTCAATTTGTTTACCAAATTGTTGAATGGTACCAAATCCAAGTTGAGGGATTTGGTACCCATTGTTTAAAGTAATAAAATTAGTCATGAATTTTTAATCCCATTAAACGTGTTTCGTTGGCAGGATCTTCAGGATTATGAGATGGTTTGTTTGTATCTAAGGCTTGCATTGCTTTCATTTCTTCATCTGTTAATTCAAAATCAAAGATATCAATGTTTCCTTTCATTCTTTCTTCATTTGTAGATTTAGGTAAAGAAATAACTCCTTCTTGATAAATCCATCTTAAGATAATTTGACCAGCATTTTTATGATATTTTTTAGCTAATGAAACAATTGTTTCATTTTCTAATAAATCTTTATTTCCATGTCCTAATGGATACCATGCTTCTAAACGAATATTGTTTTCAGCCATTACTTTTCTTAATTCTTTTTGTTGAACAAATGGGTTAAATTCTACTTGGTTAACTGCTGGCATTACAGTCATACCGTCTTTAAATTTATTCCATAAGTTCACAGTAATATTAGAAATACCGATAGATTTAATTTTACCTGCTTGATACGCTTCTTCTAAAGCTTTCCAAGCTCCTAAATAATCACCATAAGGTTGATGTAATAAATAAAGATCAATATAATCTACTCCTAATAATTTCATAGAAGTTTCAATACCTTTTTTCGCATTTTCATAACCATAATCTTGTAACCATAATTTAGAAGTAATAAAGATTTCTGAACGATCAATACCACTATCTTTAATTGCTTTTCCTACATCACTTTCGTTGCAGTAACCAGCAGCTGTATCAATATGACGATATCCTGCTTTTAAAGCAGCTAAAGTTGCATCATAAGTAGGTCCATCATTAGGAATCATGAAGACTCCAAATCCTACTGCTGGGATTGTTTGTTTATTAATTAATTCAAATGTTTTCATTATGATCTCCTCCAATTTCTATCTTTATTTTAGTTTTAAATTCTATAAATGTACAATATAAATAGTGCATGTTAGTATAACTGGAAGTTATACTTGTTGGTTTGCTTCAATAATATCTTTTAGACTTACTTTTTCATGTCTATAACGTGCATTAGGATTGGTGTCTTTCAATTTTGTGATGATGGCCTTTGATGGACAGTTTTGTGCACATGCTAAGCAAAATTCACAGGTATTTTGTTTTCTTTTAGCCTTTTTATCTTCAATATAGAAAAGACCTCTTGGACAAACCTTTGTACAAATACCACAGCCAACACATTTATCGGTTACCGTAATTTGTTCACCATTAATGATTTCTGGATTTTTCGCAAAGATTTCTTTGGCAGAAGCATGGAAATCTCTTCCTGCCTGTGTTGCTTCAGGAATTTCTTCTTTTTTATTTTGGATATCTTGAAGTGCTTGTTGTATTTGTTGTTCAACATTTTTATTCATTGCTCTTTGTTCATTCATATCAAAAGATGGTAAGTAGTTATCTACCATTAAAATAGAATGAATATAATTTACATGTCTTCCTTTTTCTTCTAATAAGCGTGCTATACATTCAGGAGCATCTGTGACATCTTTTCCATAAGTTAAAATCAAATAGAAATAATCTGTTTCAAATGTTGCCTTTTCTAAAAACTCTAAAATAATTTTGGGTGCTTCTCCTGCATAAACAGGATAAACAATTCCTATTTTTTCATCTTTAAAATTTAAGTTTTCTTGATGTAAGATTTAAGGGATACTGATGGGCTTTTCTTCAATTTGTCTCGCCACATACAAACTATTCCCTGTACCTGTAAAATAAAATAACATATTCCTTTCTCCTTTTAATCATGTATTTTATATTTATTAAGCCATTTTGCGGTCATATAATTTTGATGATCAATAATTTCACTATAACCTAAATCAAGTTGTTCTATTTGTTTTTTATCTTCTTCATCTAACTGAAAATCAAAAATATCTATATTTTCTTTCATACGCTTTAAATGTGTGGTTTTAGGAATGGCAATAATGTGATTTTCTAGATGCCATCTTAGAATAATTTGTGAAACTGATTTTTGATGTTTTTTCGCAATATCTAATAACATTGGATGATGAAAGATATCACGTTGTCCTTCATTTAAAGGGCCCCATGCTTCTAACAGACAATCACATTGTTTTAAAACACATTTTTGATTTTTTTGTTGATAGAAGGGATGAAACTCAAGTTGATTGATCATAGGGTGTATCAAACTATTCATATAAAGATCCATGAATCTTTCTGGTGAAAAGTTACAAACACCAATTGCTTTGATTTTGCCTTGTTGATAAAGTTCTTCCATAGCTTTCCATGAGCCATAATAATCACCATAGGGTTGATGAATTAAATAAAGATCTAAATAATCAACTCCTAAGTTTTCTAATGATTGATGAAATGCCTGTAACGTATTTTCATAACCGGCATCTTGAACCCATACCTTTGTTGTCAAATAGATTTCTTCTCTTTTAAGTTTTGATTCTTTAATGGCTTCCCCTATTTCTTTTTCATTTTGATAAGAAGCGGCCGTATCAATCAAACGATAACCAGCTTCAAAGGCTTTTAAAACACATTCTTTTGTTTGTTTAGGAGGTATATGTAAAGTACCGTATCCTAACATCGGTAGTTGATAACCATTAGCCAAAGTTATATATTCCATATCTTGTTCCTCCTTACATCTTTATTGTAGATTTCAAAGAAACAAAAGTACAATATCAATAAATCATCTCACTATAACTGTCAGTTATACAAAAAAAGCTATCCGAAGATAACTTTTTACATACATTCTAATAAGATATCATAGACTTCTTCTTTAGTAAGAGTACGAGGATTTGTTTTGATAAGGTTTGTTGTATCTGCCACTTTCTTTAATAAATCATTTGTGATTTCAACTTTAGATTTTAATTCAGGTAAAGTTGTTGGTAAATGACATTCTTTAATAAAGTTTTGAAGTGCTTCTAAACCTTCTTCAGCTGTTTTTTGATCAAACACAACTTGGGCAAAACGTGTTAATTTTTCTCTGGCATCATTTAAAATATGATAACAATAAACAGGTTGAATAACGGCTAAACCTTGTCCATGATTACAATCCGTAAAAGCTCCTAATTGATGTTCAATTTGATGCACTTGGAAGTCTGTTTGACGACCACATTTTAAAATACCATTTTCAGCCATGGCTGAATCCCACATTAAATTACTTCTTGCTTGCTCATCATTGATATCTTTTAATAAACGTCTCATATTCACAACGGTATTTTTCATAATGGCTAAGGCCACATCATCTGATACATTGTCTTGATCTGAATTTCCTAAATAAGTTTCTAAAGCATGACTTAATGTATCAAAGGCACCTGATAATACTTGCATTGATGGAACCGTCAATGTATAAACTGGATCAAGAACTGCAAAATCAGCAGTTGAAGCAAAGATACCACCTTTCCAATTCTTTTCTTCATGAGTAATAACAGCCCCACCATTCATTTCAGCACCTGTTCCTGAAGCTGTCACGATGGCACCCATTGGAATCCCTTCTGTTGGAAATTTACCATGAACATATTCCAAATCCCAAATATCTTCATCAATAACTGCTTGACTAGAAATGACTTTACAACAATCAATAACACTTCCTCCACCAACAGCTAAAATAAAATCAATTTTTTCTTTTTTTACAAGTTCGACTCCTTCTTGCACTTTTTTATATGTTGGATTGGACATAATCCCATTAAATTCAATTACTTCTTTGTTTTCTTCTTTTAATAAAGAAACAATTTCATCATAGATTCCATTTTTCTTAATAGAACCTCCACCATAAGCTAATAAAACTTTACTTCCATATTTCTTTAATTCATTTGAAAAAGCAGTTTTCGCACTTCCTTTTCCAAAATAAACATTTACTGGATAAGAATAATTAAATGTTTTCATTTTATAAGCCCCCTTTATCTCTTATCTATTACAATGTGATTATAATTTACGGTTGTAACTATCGGTCAAGAAGAATATAATTTTTTTGAGGTGATTCTTATGTACACAATGATGCAAGTTTGTCGTAAACTCGATATGACTTATCAAACTTTAAAGTATTATTGTAATGAAGGACTTGTTCCCAACGTAAAAAGAGATAAAAATAATCGTCGTATTTTTGATGAACATGATGTAAATTGGATCAAAGATCTTTCTTGTTTAAAGAAATGTGATTTTAGTATTCAAGAAATGAAAGAATACTTAGAACTTTGTTTACAAGGACCTTCTACAATTGAAATACGCAAAGAAATGCTTTCTAAAAAAAGAAAAAGTCTTGAAGATACGATTCAACAACTTGAAGAAAGTATTGATTATATTGATTGGAAACAAAACTTTTATGATGATGTTTTAAGTGGTAAAAAACCTTATGTAAGTAATTTAATTAATTTAGATAAACAAAACGAACAAGATTAAACTTGTTCGTTTTCATTTAAATCATCTAAACATAACTTTGTAATTCCATCAAGCATATAATACCAAGATTCTTTTATGATATAAATTTCTGGGAGAAATTCTTGAGGAATAAATGATAATAAACCTTCTTTTATTTCTTCTTTATCTGGTGTCATAGGTGAAAAAAGTGCAATAGCTTCAGGACCTATGATAGAAATAACTGGTAAAAGTGATTTTATGACAAGTTCTTTTACACCCGTTTGGTGCCAAGCAAGTTTTTCACAATCATCAGATAACTGCATTCTTCTTAAAAAGAAACGTATTTCTCCTGCAATTCCTTCTTTACCTAAAACAACTTGACCATTGACTAAAATACCTTGTCCACCAACACCAAAGCCAAATGGTTGTGAATGGAAAATAATATTTTTGTATTCACTATGTTCTAGTGAAAAACCTACAACCGCCGCATTGGCATTATTAGAAATGACAACATCAATATGATACTTCTTTTCTAATTCATTTTTAAGATCAATATCTTTTCCATCAATAGAAGAACGCAAATGATCATTTTCTTTAATAATTCCCGGTATCGCAATAGCAATCGCATCAAGATGTTTAACCTTCAATAAAACAGTATCAATCACATCATAAAGATCATTCGTATTTAATGTAGGTTTTATAATTATTTGTTGGTCCATAATATCATTATTATCGTAAATACGATAATAAATACGTGTTTGTGCTCTATTGGCAGATAAAACAATTGATAAAATACGTCTATTATAATGTTTACAACAATGACATTTTATTTCTTGTTTTTCTTTTTTCTCTTTTTGAAATTGATCAATTTCATTTTGAATAAATTTAATGGCACCTATGGCATCATAACCAGCAAAAATAGCCGTAGGTATTTGTAAAACAAGTTTATCTGGTAAGCTTTCTTTTAAACGTTTTAATAGATAGCCAATTTGTGGAGCAATCAAGATTACATCATAGTTTTCTACTTCTTCATAAATATTTGTATAAGCAACAGCTTCAAAATGATAATCTTCTCCTAACATTTCCACAACTGAATTCAAATTAGAAGCAAACATTGATGTTGTCAATCCTGATGAACATGAAAGCAATACTTTCAATGTTTTTTTATTTTTTAATTCAATCAATGTTTCAACCATTTCATCATAAAGTTGATGGGCATGATCTTCATCATTCAATTCAAAATGAAGATAAAATTTAACTTCTTGATCTTTATAAGAAACAATATTAAATTCAACAATTGTTCCTTCTGTCACATCAGTAAAATGAATTTCCGCCTTACCATAATCCGTATTTAACTCAATACAATCTTGATTATTTTCAATGATTTGATAATCCTTTGTTTCATGATTTTTTATCCATTCTTTAAATACACTCGACATATATTTTTCATCCATTTTATCCTCACACCTTTCATTTATTATCTAATAAAATTTGTACGATGGAATTCTTCTTTTTCTGGTAAACCATATTTTTCTTTACCATCATGAATACATTTCATTAAAAATGACATGTTTCTAGCAAGAACACGCATTGTTTGTAATCCTTCTTCATCTTGACTTGCTTCTCCCATTTCTCTTCCATGAATAGAATTCCAATATTGTGAAGAAGCAATTGGCATTCCTGAAATAGCAAAAAAATTTATTGATTTCATCATAAGTTGAAGAAATCCCTCCACGTCTTGCGACAACAGCACTTGCTCCAACCTTCATGGTTTTATCAAACGGTGTACTATAGAACAGTCTTGTTAGAAAAGCAACTAAGGTCGCATTGACAGAGCCATAATAATCAGGTGTTCCATCGACAAGTCCATCTGCCTCTTCAAACTTTTGACCATCAATCGCATTGATACAATCATCAAAGACACAATGACCTAATCTTGCTTTGCATGATATACAGGCAATACATCCACGAATATCCTTATTTCCAACATGCTCAATTTCACTTTCAATATCTTCTTGATCAAAGATTTTAACCATTTCATCGAGGGCAATCTTTGTATTTCCTCTTGGACGAGGGCTTCCACTAATTATTAATATTTTTATTTTAATATATGCATTAAAAAAGCACATTATCATTCAATTGTCTCACTATAACTCAAAGTCATAGTGTGTTATAATAACGAAAAAGGAAGTGAAACTATGATTGAATTTAACCAACTTGAACATCTTGTATCCATTGCGAAAAATAAAACCATTTCAAAAGCTGCTGAAGAATTGTTGATTTCTCAACCAGGACTTACAAGATCCATGCAAAGATTAGAAGATGATTTAGGACTTTCTTTATTTGATCGTAAGAAAAATAAAATTGAACTTAATGAAAACGGAAAACTTGCGGTAGAATTTGCGCAAAAGTTGCTTGCTAAACGAGAAGAAATGATTAAAGAACTTACAAAACTAAGTCAAAATCATATTTCTTTTGGTTCTTGTGCACCAGCTCCTTTATGGGGTGTTGAATATGCTTTATCAAATAACATAGAAGCCCAAATTGAAAGTACCTTAGTTCAAGATGAAAAGACATTAATTGAAGGTCTAGAAAAAAGAGATTATTCTTTAATCGTTTTACATCATCCTTTACAAGATAAAAAATATATTTCACAAGAATTTTTAAATGAATCTCTTTATTTATCTGTGCCTCCGGCACATCCTTTAGCACCTTTTAGAGAAATATCTTTTTCTGATTTAAACGGTCAAAGTGTTTTACTTCTTACACGTATTGGTTTTTGGAATAAAGTTTGTCAACGTATGATTCCTGAATCACATCTTTTATTTCAAGACGATCCTTCTGTTTTTAATGAACTTACGAAGATGTCCGCTTTACCTAATTTTAGAAGCAATATCACGATTCAAAGAGAAGAGGCAGAAGATAATCGTATTTTAATACCGATTACTGATCCAGAAGCCCATGTTCGTTATTATGCGATTTATCCAAAAGATAAAAGAAATGTATTTCAACCTATTATTAAACAAATCAAAAATATTGATTGGAAAAAGACAAAAGAGCTATCTAAATGATAGCTCTACTTATATTGTATAAACATTTTTTCAATTCTTTTTTTCATTTTCTCTTGTAAAGAATAAGGTTTAATAACTTTTACATGATCTTGTAACATCATGAGCCATCCTATCAATCCATCAGAAATAAGAACATCTTCTATAGTAAGATGATAGCGATTTTCAAAGTCTTTTTTAACAGGATGATCTTGTCCAAATTGATCAATGACTTCTCTTAAAACCACTTCATCAAAACTAATTTCAAGTGTATCCTTTTGTCCTGAAACATACATATTTATATGATCAACTTCTTGTTCTAAATCAAATTGTTCCCCTTCTTCAAAAGGGCTTTTATGATTTCTTACAAGACGCATACGATCAAGACGATAAATAGAAAGTTTATCAGGTCGTTGGTTAAAATAACCTAATACATAGTATTTAGAATCTCTTTGAATTAGTTTATAAGGGGAAATAATATAGAATTCATTATTTTCTTTATGATTTCCATGATTATGCGCAATTTCTACAAACTTATTTCTTTTGATTTCATAACTTACATATTTAAAATAAATATTTTTCTTTTCATGAATTGCTTTAATGACGGTTGTCATATTTAAAAGCAGATTATAATTTCTTGGTTGATTTTTTCTTGGTTGATTTTGAATACGTGAAAGTTGTTTACTGGAACTTAAAGTTTGTAATTTTGTGAGTAAAGCATTTACTTCATCTTCATTTAAATCATTATTGAAAAGCACACTATCCCATAGATATTGAAATTGTCCATCATTAAAAAATTCTTCATCAATACTATAGCCTTTTCGATGTTTAGTTTTAATGATTTCTTTTTGATAAATATATTTAGATAATTCATTAATATTTCTAATTGCTTGATAAATTGTTTTAATATCTACTTTAATTTGATAGTTTTCTTCAAGTAGTTTTTTTATTTCAACAGCAGGTATATAATCTAAAGATTCTTTAATAATTAAATATGTGTAATAAAGTCTATCCATAATGATCTCCTATCTAGCATAATTAAGTGAATATGTCTTATCTTTATGATACAACATTTCATAACGGGATGGTGAATAATTATAAAGAGATTTTTCAAAGCGTTTAAAGGCTTCATCAAGTGTTACAAATGGTAAATGAAAATAAGCTTGTTTATATTGTTTTTCTAATAAAAGAATAAGACTTGCTTGATAATGTGTTTGTTCATCACTCATCATTTTATAATGTGTCATACCTAAAATGACTTGATTGAGTTGATTCATTTTAAATGTAAGCAAATGCCTTACTAGACAATAAATTTCTATATTAAAATCACTATGATCTAAAATATAATAAAATAAATTATATTTATATTCGACTAATGGTTTAAAATGTTGATTGATTAATAAATTCATCATGACTAAATGATATTCCATTTCATTATAAGATAAACTACAATCAATATATCTTTTAATATTTGAAAAAAGCCATAATTGAATATCTTTTCTTTTATTTAATTTTCTTTTTAATTGAAAAACATCAATACACGTATTCATTAAATCATAAATATCTTGTTGATAAATTCCGTCACTATGAATTAATAAATACGTTTTTACTTCCATAATTGATACATCTGTCATTTGTTCATAACTTTTAACTACCATTAAAATCATCCCCTTTTCTTTATCTATATTATAGGAAAATGATGATTTTTATGATTAATTTGTATCTGTTTTAAAGCCAAAAAAAAGGAGTTAAATAACTCCCTTATTTTCTAAGAATTTTCTAATTTTCTTTGTTGCCGCTTTAAGTTCTTCTAAACTATAGGCATAAGAAACACGAATATAACCTTCTCCAGCTTCACCAAAAGCACTTCCTGGCACGCAGGCTACTAACTGATCATTTAATAATTCTTCACAGAATTGTTCCGATGTTAAACCTGTTGATTTGATGCATGGGAAAACATAGAAAGCTCCTTGTGGTGTAAATGTTTTAAGTCCCATTTCATTAAATGTTTTGACTAAGAAATTTCTTCTTGCAAGATAAGCTTGTCGCATTTTTTCAATTTCTTCGTCACAATGTCTCATTGCTTCAATGGCACCATATTGAGCACATGTTGGTGCTGACATAATGACATATTGATGAATCTTTTTCATCATTTTAATAAGATACTCATTAGCAAGAACATAACCTAAACGCCATCCTGTCATCGCATAAGCTTTTGAAAAACCACTCACTAAAATAACTTGATCTTTGATTTCATCAAAAGATGCAATTGAACAGAATTTATGTTCATAAGAAAGTTCTGCATAGATTTCATCAGTTATGATCATAATTCCTGATTCTTTAAAGATAGGCACCAATTTTTCATAGTCTTCTTTTGTCATAAATCCACCTGTTGGATTACTTGGATAGTTTAAAAGAATGGCCTTTGTTTTTTCATTGATAGCTTCTTTTAAAAGTTCAGGTGTTAATTTAAATTCATTTTCTTCAGTTAAAATAATGTTTCTTACTACTCCACCAGCAAGTGCAACACCTGGTGTATAAGCAACATAACTTGGTTGTAATAAAATGACTTCATCACCTGGATTAATAATTGTTCTAAAGGCTAAATCGATTCCTTCAGATCCCCCAACAGTGACAATACATTGTTCTGGTTTATAATTTAAATTAAATCTTCTTTTTTGATATTTACAAATTTCTTTTCTTAATTCTAATAACCCTTGATTAGCAGTATAGAATGTTTTTCCTTTTTCAATTGAATAGATTGCAGCTTCTCTAATTGTCCAAGGGGTTGCAAAATCAGGTTCACCTACCCCTAAAGAAATAACACCTTCCATTTGATTAGCTAAATCAAAAAATTTACGAATTCCACTTGGTGGAATATCCTTTACAATAGGATTTACAATTTTTTCAAAATCCATTATGGAGTTACCAATAATCTTTCTGCTGCATCTTTATTATCATCCTCAACAAGTTTACCCATGTTTTTATATTGTTTCAAAACATACATTGTGGCTGTTCTTTCAATACCTTCAATAACTGCTAAACGACTATTAACGAATTTAGCAACTTCCACCATTGTTTTTCCTTTAACAATTAATAAAAACTCATAATTTCCCGCTAATAAATACATTGTATCTACTTCTGGAAAATTATAGATTTTTTTTGCAATACGATCATATCCATAATCTCTTTCAGGTTTCGCATTAACTTGAATCACAGCTGTACACACATCGTGATTTGTTTTATCCCAATTGATCAAAGTATGATAACCATAGATTGTTTTATTTTTTTCTAAATCTTTAATTGTCTTATCAACATTTTCTTCTGTTTCGTTTAAGGCGGCCGCAAGATCAACGACTTCCATTTTCGCGTTGTTTTCAATTAATGATAAAAGTAAATTTTCATCCATATCCTCTTCCTCCTTATTATGACTCTAATTATATACTAATTTAGAGGTAAGGTAAATTGAATTTTTATTAGAAATAAGAGGAGTTGTTTCTTGTCTAGATAAGTAAAGTGTTCTATAATAAATATGAGGTGAAATTATGATTATACAAAGTAAAAAAGTCTGGATTGCGGATCAATTCACGCCAGCACAATTAGAATTAGAAGATGGAATTATTAAAGAAATATATCCTTACAATGAAAAAGAAGTTACGAAAGATTATGGAGATTTAAGAATTCTTCCTGGCTTTATTGATATTCATTGCCATGGAGCTTATGGTTTTGATACAAATGATGCTAATCCTGAAAGATTAAGAAAATGGGCAAAAGGAATCGTTGATGAAGGAGTTACTTCTTTCCTTGCGACAACTCTTACTCAAAGTGAAGAAGTTCTTACAAACGCGGTAAGTAATGTCGCAAAAGTCGTAGAAGAAGGTTATGAAGGTGCAGAAATCTTAGGTATTCATTTTGAAGGTCCTTATTTAAATAAAGCACATAAAGGAGCTCAACCTGAAGAATATTGTGTAAAACCTAATATTGAACAATTTAAAAGATATCAAAAAGCTGCTCATGGTTTAATTAAATATATTACTATGGCTGTTGAAAATGATGAAGATTCCGCTCTTACAAAATATTGTAGTCAAAATAATGTGGTCGTAAGTATTGGACATTCAAATGCAACTTATGAACAAGCTGTTCAAGCATACGCTCATGGAGCAAGAAGTATGACTCATGTTTATAATGCAATGACACCATTTACGCATCGTGCAAATGGTCTTGTTGGTGGTGCTTTACGTATTAGAAATATGTATGGAGAAATTATTTGTGATGGAAATCACTCAACTCTTGCCGCTTTAAATAATTTCTTTACTTCTAAAGGACCTGATTATAGTATTATGATTACTGATTCATTAATGTGTAAAGGATTCCCTGTTGGTACTAAATTTGATTTTGGTGGGCAAGAAGTTGTCATTTATCCAGATGGTAGTGCACACTTAGTAGAAGCTGGTAACTTAGCAGGATCTACATTAAATGTGAATAAAGGATTAAAAATCTTAATTGAAGATGCATTAGTGCCTGTTAATTATGCCATCAATGCTTGTACATCAAACCCTGCTAGATGTTTACACGTTGATGATCGTAAAGGAACAATTGGTGTTGGTTATGATGCTGACTTAGTTGTTTTAGATAAAGATTATGAAGTTGTACAAACTTATTGTAAAGGTGTTGGACAAAAATAATGATTTGAGATGCTTCATGCATCTCTTTTTTCTTATATAGAAAGTTTTTTATAGTTATTTTATGGTACAATTATTTCAAAAGGAGGCGATTTTGTGTATCGTTTTTACGTATCAAGTTACGCTAAAGGAAAAGAAAAAGGTCTTTATGTATGTACTCTAGATGAAACTAAAAATGAACTTCATTTAAATAAACATATTCCTACCGAAGATTTTCCTTCTTATGTTATTAAAAAAGATGATTATCTTTATGTATCTTTAAAAGATGCACGTGTTGGTGAAGGAGGAGGTGTCGCAAGTTATCATATTGAAGAAGATGATTTAAAACAACTTTCTTTTTATAATTCCCATGGTCGTTCTTATACTCATTTATGTTTAAGTCCTGATCAAAAATATTTATTTACAGCCAATTATCACGTTGGAGCAACAGCTGCTTTCCCTTTAAAGGATCATAAAATTGGAGATAAACTTTCAGTTGTTCACCATCATGGTTCAGGAATTGATTTACTTAAAAGACAAACAAGTCCTCATGCTCATTATGTAGGAATTACTCCTGATCATAAATATCTTTACAGTGTTGACCTAGGTGCTGATAAAATTATTATGTATGAATTTATTAATGAAAAATTACAAGAAACATCATTAAGTCAATCTGTGATTCCTGGTAGTGGGCCTCGTCATATGATTTTTTCTCATGATGGTAAATATTGTTATCTTGTTAACGAAATTGCAAATAGTATTATGGTTTATCAATATGAAGATGGACACTTTACGTTGATTCAAGTTATTCATTGTGTACCTCGTCATTTCCATGGCTTTTCAAGTGCTGCTGCTATTCATATGACATCAAGTGGTAAACATATTATTGTTTCTAATAGAGGTCATGATAGTATTGTCCTTTATCGTGTGAATCAAGAAACAGGAAAAATCACTTTACTTTATATGGTGCATACTGGAAAAGGACCTCGTGATTTTAATATTATTGATGATCGTTATATTGTTGTTGCTAGTCAAGAAGATGATCGTTTGGAGCTTTACACATTTGATGAAGAAAAAGAAGAAATTAAGCCTACAGGAAATACCTTAGATATTATTCAACCTGTTTGTGTGGCTTTATAAAAGGAGAAAAATTATGAAATACGAAATTGTTGGAGATACTCTCCCTGTTGTTATTTGTCATTTAAATAAAGGTGAAAAAATGATTAGTGATAGTGGTGCTATGGCTTGGATGGATCCATGTATGAAAATGGAAACAAATGGTGGTGGTGCTGGTAAAATCATCGGTAGAATGTTTTCTGGTGAAACTTTATTTAGAAATAGTTATACGGCAAACAAAGATGGTTTGATTGCCTTTGCCTCAAGTTTCCCTGGAAAAATTGTCGCTATTGATGTAGAGCCTGGAAAAGAAGTCATCATTCAAAAATCTGCTTTTCTAGCTAGTGAAGAAAATGTAGAAACATCGGTTTGCTTTAATAAGAAATTTTCTTCTGGTATATTTGGTGGTGAAGGTTTTATTTTAACAAAGATTTCAGGACACGGAACATGTTTTATTGAAATTGATGGAAGTACCGTAGAATATAATTTACTACCAGGTCAACAAATGGTGATTGATACCGGTTATCTTGCAATGATGGATGCTACTTGTAAAATGGATATCCAATCAGTTCCTGGTTTAAAAAATAAATTTTTAGGAGGAGAGGGATTATTTAATACAGTGGTTACTGGCCCTGGTAAAATTGTGGTTCAAACAATGCCTATTTCAGCAGTCGCAAATTCACTTGCAAGATTTTTCCCTCAAGGTAAATAATGAAGAAATTGTTTTGTTTTGATATTGATGGTACTTTAAGAACAACCACAGATCATCAAGTACCAGAAAGCACTGTCAAAGCTTTAAACTTATTAAGAGAAAAAGGACATCTTTTACTAGTTTCAACAGGAAGAAGTGTGGATTCTTTAAAAAATACACATATTTATGATACTTTTTCTTTTGATGGTTATGTATGTAATAGTGGACAAGCTTTATTAGATAAAGATTTAAATTTAATTCACAAAGAAAATCTTTCTCGAGAAGTGGTTTTAAAAGCTCTAGAAGCTTCTAAAAAACATAACATTCCTTTAGCACTTAAATGTACACCAAGAATTATTAATATGGAACCAAATGAAGATGTCATTCGCTCATGTAATTATTTCAATAACCCTATTCCAACTGTAGGTACATATACAAATCAAGAAGTAGGTGCCATGATTGCCTATGGTCCTTTAGGATATGATTATCAAGAATTTAAAGCTATTGATGAATTAGATGTAATGGTTGGTGAAAGTAGTTATGCAGATATTACAATCAAAGGCATTTCTAAAGCAACAGGTATTGCTTATTTTATGAAGTTATGGAATATAGATAATTATGTCGCTTTTGGTGATTCTTTAAATGATGTTGAAATGTTTAAGCATGCATCGTTTTCTATTTGTATGGGACAAGGAAATAGTGATTTAAAGAGATTAAGTGATTTTGTGACAACTTCTATTGATGAAGATGGTATTTATTACGCATGTAAAGAATTAGGTTATATCCAATAAGATATAACCTAATTTTTCATATAAAAAAGAACAATGCTTTAGTATTACTACATTGTTCTTTTTAGTTTTATCTTAATTTTGTAATATCAATTAATGATGGTACACCTTGTTTACGTTTTTCAAGTGAATCAATAAGTGCTTTTGCTGTATCAAGTGACGTATAAATTGGAATACCTGCTTCTACAGCAAAACGTCTAATTAAGAAACCATCTTTTAAGTTATCATTTCTTGTTGGAATATCGATTACTAAATCAACTGTATCCGTAAACATTAAGTCAAAGATTGTATTTGTTTTTTCACAGATACGATTGACAAAATGTACAGGTACATCATGTTCTTTTAAGAATTTATATGTTCCTTCTGTTGCATATAAGTCATAACCAAACATATAATATTGTTTAGCGATTGGTAAGAATTCTTCTTTAGAAGAATCTTTAATTGTACAAATGATATTCTTTCTCTTAGGTAATTGAATACCTGTTCCCATGAATGCTTTATAAATAGCTTCATCTAAGTTTTTAGAAATACCTAAAACTTCACCTGTTGATTTCATTTCAGGTCCTAAAGAAATTTCTGCACCTTTGATTTTTTCAAATGAGAACACTGGCATTTTAACTGCAATTGTTTCTTTTTCCGGAACAATTCCATAAGAATATCCTTGTTCTTCAATTGTATGTCCCATAATTGCTTTTGTAGCAATGGCAACAATTGGGATATCTGTAACTTTTGAAATATAAGGAATTGTTCTTGAAGATCTTGGGTTAACTTCAATAACATAAACTTGATCTTCATAAACAATGAATTGAATATTGATTAATCCCACAACGTGTAATGCTTTAGCAAGACGTTTTGTATAATCAACGATAACATCTTTAATTTCTTGTTTGATTTTTTGTGGTGGGTAAACAGAAATACTATCTCCAGAGTGAACTCCCGCACGTTCAACGTGTTCCATAATACCTGGAATTAAGATACCATGTCCATCACAAACTGCATCAACTTCAACTTCTTTACCAGATAAGTATTTATCAATTAAGATTGGATGTTCTTGGTATTGTCTATTAATGATTTTCATGAACTTTTTAATATCACCATCATTTAAGGCAATTTCCATACCAGCACCACCTAATACATAAGATGGTCTTACTAAAACTGGATATCCTAATTTATTAGCAACTTCAATGGCTTCTTCTGTTGTAAAGACTGTTGAACCTCTTGGACGGTCAATATGACATTTTTCAAGAATTTCATCAAATCTTTCTCTATCTTCAGCTGCATCTACATCATCAGCATCTGTTCCTAAGATTTTAACACCCATATCTGTTAAAGCTTTTGTAAGTTTAATGGCTGTTTGTCCCCCAAATTGCACGATGGCTCCATCTGGTTTTTCAATATCAACAATGCTTTCTACATCTTCAGCAGTTAATGGTTCAAAATATAAACGATCTGCAATATCAAAGTCAGTTGATACTGTTTCAGGGTTGTTATTAACAATAATTGTATCGTATCCTGCTGCTTTTAAGGCCCATACACAATGTACCGAACAGTAATCGAATTCGATACCTTGTCCTATACGAATTGGTCCTGATCCTAAAACCATGATTTTTTTCTTTTCTCTTTGAGGTTCTACTTCGTTCACTCCACCTTGAATTGAATAGTAATAAGGTGTTTGTGCATCAAATTCTGCCGCACATGTATCAACAACTTTATAAGCTGCAACAATATTATTTTCTTTACGCATTTGATGAATTTCTTGTTCTGTTTTTCCAGTTAATTCAGCAATGACTCTATCTGGGAATTGTAATCTTTTTGCTTGTTTTAATAAATCAACTGTTAATTCTTCTGTTTTAATTCTTTCTTCCATTTCTACTAAATGTTTGATTTTATCAATGAACCAAACATCAATTTTAGTAATTTCATGGATTTCTTGTTCAGTAATTCCTTTTCTTAAGGATTCAGCTACTGCAAAGATACGTTGATCATCAACATCTTTTAATTTTTGTTTTAATTCATCATGTGTTAATTTTGTAAAGGCATCTAAATGTAAGTAGAAAACATTTTGTTCAAGAGAACGTAAAGCTTTCATTAAAGCTCCTTCAAAGTTATTACAGATTGACATAACTTCTCCAGTTGCTTTCATTTGTGTTCCTAATTTTCTTGAAGCATCAACGAATTTATCAAATGGCCATTTAGGAATTTTACATACAACATAGTCTAATGTTGGTTCATAAGAAGCGTATGTTTTACCTGTAACGGCATTTTTGATTTCATCTAAGGTATATCCTAAAGCAATTTTAGCCGCTAATTTAGCAATTGGATAACCTGTTGCTTTAGAAGCTAAAGCTGATGAACGAGAAACACGTGGGTTTACTTCGATAACACAATATTCAAAGCTATTTGGATTTAATGCATATTGTACGTTACATCCACCTTCAATATTTAATGCTGTAATGATATTTAAAGCTGATGAACGTAACATTTGATATTCTTTATCTGATAAAGTTTGGCTTGGTGCCACAACAATACTATCTCCTGTATGAACACCAACAGGATCTAAGTTTTCCATGTTACATACAGTAATGCAGTTTCCTGCACTATCTCTCATTACTTCATACTCGATTTCTTTCCATCCAGCAATACATCTTTCAATTAAACATTGACTTACTCTTGATAGACGTAAACCATTTGAACAAATATCATGAAGTTCTTTTTCATTATTTGCAATACCTCCACCAGTACCACCTAAAGTATAAGCAGGTCTTACAACAACTGGATAACCAATTTTTTCGGCGAATTCTAAAGCATCATTCACATGGTTAACAACGATGGATGCAGCACATGGTTCGTTAATTCTTTCCATTAAGTTTTTAAATTCTAAACGATCTTCTGCAAGTTTGATGGTATCTGTATTTGTCCCAATTGTACGAACATTGTGTTCTTCTAAGAATCCTTCATCCGCTAAAGCCATAGCGATGTTTAATGCATTTTGTCCACCTAATGTTGGTAAAATGCTATCTGGTTTTTCTTCCATGATTAATTTTTTAACAACAGGTACAGTTAATGGTTCGATATAAACTTTATCTGCGATATCAGCATCTGTCATGATAGTTGCTGGGTTTGAGTTAATTAAAACAACTTCTACCCCTTCTTCTCTTAAAGCACGACATGCTTGTGTTCCAGCATAATCGAATTCTGCTGCTTGACCAATGATGATAGGTCCTGAACCGATAACTAATACTTTTTTTATACTTAAATCTCTTGCCATCTTATTTACCCTCCATCATTTTTTCAAATTCATCAAATAAAGCATCTGTATCTAATGGACCAGCACATGCTTCTGGATGAAATTGTACTGTTTTAATATTTTTACCAATATATTCAACACCTTCAATTGTTTGGTCATTTACATTAATAAACCAAGGTTTTGCGATATTTCGATCAATAGAATCATCACAAATTACATAGTTATGATTTTGTGTAGAAATATAAACACGACCTGTATTTAAATCTTTAACAGGATGATTTGCACCATGATGTCCATATTTTAATTTTTCTGTTTTAAAACCATGAGCTAAAGCCATTAATTGATGTCCTAAGCAGATTGCAAAGATTGGTAAACCACTTTCAGATAGTTTTTTAACTTCTTTAATGATTTCAACATTTTCGCTTGGATCTCCAGGACCATTTGATAACATCACTCCATCATAGTTTCCTTCAATGATTGTACTTGCAGGAGTAGATGCTGGATAAACTGTGACTTCTATATTTCTCTTTGCAAGTGATTTAGCAATATTCTTCTTAGCACCAAAATCTAATAAAGCAACTTTTCGATCTCCACTACCTACTGTATAAGGTTTGTCACATGTTGTTCTTTCAACGACACCAGTTACTTTAAAGTTATGTATTTTTTCCATCACTTCACTTAAATCATCATATTTTGTTGTTGTAATCATTCCATTCATACAACCTTTATTTCTAATAATTTTAGTTAAATGTCTTGTATCAATTCCTTGAATACAAGGAATATCATGTTCAATTAAATAATCTTTTAAATCAACATTTTTTCTAAAGTTACTTCCAAGTCTTGCAAGTTCATTTACAACAAATCCTTCAACATAAGGTTTTGTAGATTCTTGATCTTCTAAACATACTCCATAGTTTCCAATCAATGGATATGTCATAACAACTGATTGTCCTGCATAGGAAGGATCTGTCAGTACTTCTACATATCCTGTCATCGAAGTATTAAATACAAATTCACTGACAACTTCTTTGTCAGCTCCTACGCTTTCACCTTCAAATACGTTTCCATCTTCTAAGATTAAATAGGCTTTCATATATTTTCCTCCTTTTTTTGTTATAAAAAAACATATCAATTAAAAATGATATGTTAGAAACAATGAGAATATAAAAATGAGGTACTCGTATTCAATTGTAAGCAATCATATTTGACACTTTGTTGTAACATAGCCCTCATCTCCTTTTGTTCTTGAATAGTATAGTAGATTTGACAACATTTTTCAACACCAATTTATAATTTTTTATTATTATGTAATTTTATTTTATTAACATTTTTTTAGTATAAGAAAAAAGAGATTTTACTCTCTTTCTATGATTGAAAATACTTTTCTATTTCTTTTACTTCCTTTTCAGGTATTTCTAATAAGTTAATCGCTTCTTTAAATGACATTTGTAATCCTATCATTATTTTTTTACATGCGCTATATTCTTTTCTTTACGTTCTATTTGTTTGCCTTCATTTCTTGCTTCTAAGACAATGCTTTCACCTAAATCACACATATCTTTAACCTCACTTTCTATTTTCTTTGTATTCAATCCATATTCTTCTATAATTCTTTGCTTTCCCTTATAATCTAATACATTATTTAGAAGGACCATCAATGGTGTCAATAATTCATCATGTTCTTCATACTTTTTATTTAAGCCATGTTCTTTGTTTAAGTATATCGCAAGAATTACTCCCTTGTCATAAATTTCTTTTTCTTCTACTGTCGTTCCACAAATAATCCTTTCATTTGTTTCATAGACATTCATATGCCCATCTTTTCTTTTTGGTGCCTTTGGCATGATTCATAATGAATAGACCTTTTTCATCCCATCATAGTTTATCATCATATTCGCTTCCCCATTGCTCTGATACTATTCTTGAAATATAAGCATATCCTCTGGTAATAATAGAATATCCTGGATAAGGATTATTTTGTATTTCTACATTTAAATAAACCCGTATATTCTTTCCATCTTCTTGTGGTACATCAATATAACATAAAATATCATAATAAACCATACCTTCATCTTTGATGAAGCCCTTTTTATCTACAAGATGAAAATGTGGATTAACTATTAGATCACCTATATGTACTCCTTTTATTAGTCTTCTAATTTCTTCAACATTTAAATGATTTGCTTCATCTACAGCTGCCTTTATGATTCTTGATAATACTTCTTCATTTCCTATGATCATCTTACATAAATGATCATACATTGTTGTTTGTTTACTCGTTGTTATTTTATTGATTGTTTCCATAAGTAGTCCTCCTACTTATTTATTCGCTCTTTTTTTATTTTTTCTTCTTTTTTGTAAAAATAAAAAAATTGTTAGGAAATCTTATGACTTCCTAACAATCATTCATATTAATCTTTAATTGCTTTATGATATTCTTGAAGTGATTTTACTTCATGTGTTCCATGAATTTCAGCTTCTAAGATACCTTCTACAGCTGCATTTGCAGCAGCAATGTTTGTCATGTATGGAATTTTCATTTTAATAGCTGTTTTTCTAATATAACTATCATCATGTGCAGATTCTTTACCATGTGGCGTATTGATCACCATATCAAGTTCACCATTTGTAAGAGCATCTGCAATATTTGGACGACCTTCTTTGATCTTTTTAATTTTGATAGCTGGAATGTTATTGCTATTGATTAATTCAAATGTTTTACCTGTAGCCACAATTTCAAATCCTGCATCATAATATTTTCTAGCAAGAGCAACAACATCTTTTTTATCTCTATCAGAGACAGAAATTAAAACACGACCAGATGTTGGTAATTTTGTTTGAGTAGCTTCTTCAGCTTTAAAGATAGCAGCTCCATAAGAATTAGCTAAACCTAATACTTCTCCTGTTGATCTCATTTCAGGCCCTAAAATTGGATCAACTTCAGGGAACATATTGAATGGGAAAACAGCTTGTTTTACACCAATATGAGGAATCTTTCTATCTTTTAAATCTTTAACAGGTGATGGTCTACCTGTAAGTTCACGCGTAACGATATCTGTTGCAAGTTTTACCATGTTGATGTTACATACTTTAGATACTAAAGGTACTGTTCTTGAAGCACGTGGATTTGCTTCTAAAACATAAACTTTATCATCAGCAATCGCATATTGCATATTCATTAAACCACGTACATTCATTTCTCTAGCAATTTTCTTAGTATATTCTTTTATTGTTTGTACATGTCTTACTGGAATATGTTTAGATGGTAAAATACATGCTGAGTCCCCTGAGTGAATACCAGCAAGTTCAATATGTTCCATAACAGCAGGCACAAAAACATTTTCTCCATCAGAAATAGCATCCGCTTCACATTCCATCGCATCATTTAAGAAACGGTCAATTAAGATAGGACGATCAGGTGTTACCCCAACAGCAGCTGCCATATATTGTTTTAATGAATCATCATCGTAAACAACTTCCATACCTCTACCACCTAATACGTAAGATGGTCTTACCATTAATGGATAACCAATTCTTTGAGCGATTTCTAAAGCATCATCGATTGTTACAGCCATTCCTGATTCAGGCATTGGAATTTCTAATTTTTCCATCATTTCATTAAATAAGTCACGATCTTCTGCCATATCAATTGTTTCAGGTGTTGTTCCTAAGATATTTACACCATTTTCTTTTAATTGACTTGCAAGATTTAATGGTGTTTGTCCACCAAATTGAGCAATGACTCCTAATGGTTTTTCTTTTTCATGAATACTTAAAACATCTTCTAATGTTAATGGTTCAAAATAAAGTTTATCAGATGTATCATAATCTGTTGAAACTGTTTCTGGGTTACAGTTAACAATGATTGTTTCAAATCCTAATTTCTTTAAGGCAAGAGAAGCATGAACACAGCAATAGTCAAATTCAATACCTTGACCAATTCTGTTAGGTCCTCCACCTAAGATCATGATTTTTTTATTATTTGATACTTCATCTTGATCTTTTCCATTATATGTAGAGTAATAATAAGAACTATCTTTTGTACTTGATACATGAACTGGTTCCCAGACTTGATGCATACCCATAGCAAGTCTTTGATTTCTAATTTCTTTTTCTTCAACATCTAATAACTTAGAAATATATTTATCAGCAAATCCATCTTTCTTTGCTTGTTTTAAAACGTCATCTGGTAATTGATTTCCTTTATAAGAAGCAATTTTTTCTTCTTCTTCAACGAGTTCTTTCATTTGTTCAATGAAATAATGTTTAATTTTTGTAAGTTCAAATAATTCATTAACAGTAGCTCCTTTTCTTAAAGCTTCATACATAATGAATTGTCTTTCACTTGTTGGATTAATTAATAATTTTAATAATTCATCTTTAGATAAATCATTAAAGTTTTTCGCATAACCTAAACCATAACGTCCTGTTTCTAAAGAACGAATTGCTTTTTGAAAAGCTTCTTTATAAGTTTTACCAATACTCATAACTTCCCCAACAGCTTTCATTTGTGTACCAAGTTTATCTTCTGCTCCTTTGAATTTTTCAAAAGCCCAACGTGCAAACTTAATAACAACATAATCTCCATCAGGATAATATTTATCTAACGTTCCATATTTACCACAAGGAATCTCATCTAATGTAAGTCCAGCCGCTAACATTGCTGAAATTAAAGCAATAGGGAAACCTGTCGCTTTAGAAGCTAAAGCAGATGAACGTGATGTTCTTGGATTGATTTCAATAACAACAATACGATCTGTTACTGGATCATGAGCAAATTGAACATTTGTACCTCCAATAACTCCAATTGATTCAACAATACGATAAGCTTGTTCTTGTAAACGATTTTGCACTTCTTTTGAAATTGTAAGCATTGGTGCACTGCAGAAAGAATCTCCAGTATGTACTCCTAATGGATCAATATTTTCAATAAAACAAATTGTAATCATGTTATTTTTAGCATCTCTTACAACTTCTAATTCTAATTCTTCCCATCCTAAAATAGATTCTTCAATTAAGCATTGGTGTACTAAACTTGCTTGCAACCCTCTATTTACAACTGTTTTTAATTCATCAACATTGTAAACAAGTCCTCCACCTGCTCCACCCATTGTATAGGCAGGTCTTACAACTACTGGATATCCTAATTTATCAGCAATAGCTAAAGCTTCATCAACCGTATTTGCAATTTCACTTCTTGCCATTTCAATACCAAGTTCATTCATGGCTTTTTTGAATTCTAAACGGTCTTCTCCACGTTCAATAGCATCTACTTTTACCCCTAATACTTGAACGTTATATTTGTCTAAAACTCCGGCATTACTTAATTCAGAACATAGATTTAAAGCTGATTGTCCACCTAAGTTAGGAAGTAAAGCATCTGGTCTTTCTTTTTCAATGATTTGTGTTAATCTTTCTACATTCAATGGTTCAATATATGTCACATCTGCAGTTTCTGGATCTGTCATAATTGTAGCTGGGTTAGAATTGACTAAAACAATTTTATACCCTAATCCTCTTAATGCTTTACAAGCTTGTGTTCCTGAATAATCAAATTCGCATGCTTGACCAATAATAATCGGTCCTGAACCAATGACTAATACTGTGTTAATATCTTCTCTTTTTGGCATCTTTAATCCTCCTTTTGATTGTAAAAAAAACATATCTTAGAAAAGATATGTTTCAAATTAAAAAATAAAAAGCGAAAAAGGGCCCATATCTTTATATTGAATTGTCATAAGTAGATCTTTTTTCATAATGGCCTCCTATAAGCAATTTCGCTCTATCTATAGAAAAATTATATAAGATAATGATTGGGAATTAAATAAATTAAAATATAATTATCATACTAATTTTTTATTTCCATGCCAAATAATATCCTTGCCAATTCTTTTTAAGTTGAGCTGTTACTTCTTGTTTCTTTTTTATTTCCATTTCATTTGTATACGTATATTCAACCATCACAGTATCTTCTTTTTTTATATTTTTACATGTATATTCTTTTTCAAATTCAATATATTCTTTATCCCACAAATAGATTTCATCTTTCTTTGTCTTATTTCCACTAAATGAAAGAGTAAAATCACCTTTGTTCTTTTTTTTATTATAACTTTCTAACATGATTCCACCACTAGCATCTTCATCTAAATAGTTTTCAAAGTTCACATCTATATCTAATACTTCCGAATTTGTTTCACCATTTGTTTGTGAAATAAGCTGTGCAGATTGAAGGGTTTGAATAGGAAGATTTATTGTTCCATTAAAATGATC
>ERZ827520.1031-NODE-1031-length-36492-cov-4.983670_pt1 | contig 36492 bp, 34 predicted proteins | sample MGYA00519581_ERZ827520 | MGnify/ENA primary metagenome ERZ827520 (study PRJEB31778, sample SAMEA3449339) | human gut metagenome | biome: human gut; feature: human-associated habitat; material: faeces | place: United Kingdom | collected 2010/2012 ...
TAACTCAATCGCTTTTTTCTATACCTTTTGGTATCACATCTATTGTAACGCTACAGTTTTTCAAGTGATTTTATCAGAAGTTGATTGCGAATCGTGTGGATTTGTGATATAATCGGAGAGAGTTAAATATGATTGTTTTTTCATGAAAATTTCTAATAAAGGAGAACGTCAATGATTTTTCCGGCATATCTTGCTTCCCATGACGTCATCGGTATCACCGCGCCCAGTGCAGGGATTGCACAGGAGTATCAAGAAGGATTGGAATTGAGCGAATCGCATTTTCGCCAAAACGGTTTTGAAGTGCGAGAGACCGAGAATGTACGCGCACCGGGCATTGTGTCCTCCGACGGGGAGACGCGTGCCAAGCAGTTACACGATTTGTTTCGCGACCCTGAAGTAAAATTGATTTTGTCGGCGGCAGGCGGCGATTTTTTAATCGATATGTTGCCGTATGTGGATTTCGATCTGATTCGTTCTTGCCCTAAATGGGTCCAGGGGTATTCTGATCCTACCAATCTTTTGTATGCCATGACGACCACTTGTGATATTGCCACCATCTATGGTACCAATGGCGGTGGATTTGACGTGGCGCAATTGATGCCGTATTTGCAATCTTCCATTGACTTGTGGCAGGGAAAGGTGCAAACGCAGCACAGCTATGTCGCATACGAGGGTGAGAAAAACATGGCGGACGGAACAAAGATCTTTGATAAACCTGTATATTGGAAAACACCAAACGGTAGTTTCTCCGTACAGGGCAGATTGCTTGGCGGGTGTGTGGACTGCCTGTGTGATATCATCGGTACGCCATATGACGGTACCAATCAATTTATACAGAAATATCAAGCGGACGGCGTTATCTGGTATTTTGATATTTTTGCTCTGCGTGCTGAGGCGGTACACAATACGCTTTGGAACATGCGGGAGGCGGGATGGTTTGAAAATGCCCGCGCATTTGTATTCGGTCGTGTGTTGATTCCCTCCAGTTTTTTGGATATGTCTTATGAAGAAGCAATTGTCCGCGCTCTTGGTGAAAAGGTCCCGATTGCTTTGGAGGCGGATGTCGGTCATGTACCGCCCCGAATGACGATGATCAATGGGATGCTTTCTCAACTTGATGTTGCGCATGGAAAAGCTGAATTGAAGTTTTTGAATGCTTGAGTAACACAAATTACTCGCTTTTTGCACACAAAAAATTCACGAAATTATTTTTATAATTACTATAAAAAGTGTTGACAGAAAAAAATGTTTGTGATAGAATGTTCCCGTAAACAGGGTCACGGAACATTTGGGTGATTTTTCGTTATGAAATGTGGGATCACACAAATATGACCGGGAAGCAGAAAGGTGATCATATGAATCAATCCATGATTGCACAAAACATTCGTGCCAATGGTTTGCGTGCTACGGCACAGCGGATTCTGATTTATCAGTATCTGTTTGAACACCGTACGCATCCGGATGCGGAAGAGGTCTATCGTGCGATGTGCGCGGATGGGCAGAAAATGACGTTGGCAACGGTATATAATGTTTTACAGGCTTTTGTCGAACACGGCTTGGCTATCACAGTGCGTGCGGATGAAGAGCGCGTACGTTTTGATGCAACCACTACTTTGCACGGACATTTCATCTGTTCCCGTTGCAAACGTATCTATGATTTTCCGATCACACAGCTGCAAACGGAGAAACTGGATGACTTCTCCGTAAACTGGAAAGATATCTGCTTTGGCGGCATCTGCAAACAATGCAGGGAAAACGCCGAATAACTTTTTGTTTATACCAAAAAATATATATAGAAAAGGAGAAATGAAAAATGGCAAAGTTTGTATGTAAAGTATGCGGTTACGTTTATGAGGGTGACAGCGCACCGGAAAAATGCCCGGTTTGCGGCGCTCCCGCTGAAAAATTCGAAGAAATGAAAGAAACCACTTGGGCAGCAGAGCATGTTGTCGGTGTTGCAAAAGATGCACCGCAGGATATTCTTGATGACTTGCGCGCAAACTTCACAGGTGAGTGCAGCGAGGTCGGTATGTATCTGGCAATGGCACGTGTAGCCCATCGTGAAGGTTATCCTGAGATTGGTTTGTACTGGGAGAAAGCAGCTTATGAAGAGGCAGAACATGCAGCGAAATTTGCTGAGCTCTTGGGTGAAGTCATTACGGATAGCACTGAGAAAAACTTGCAGATGAGAGTGGAAGCTGAAAACGGTGCCACGATGGGCAAGACCGATTTGGCTGTTCGTGCAAAGAAACTGGGTCTGGATGCCATTCACGATACCGTCCATGAGATGGCGCGCGATGAAGCGAGACACGGCAAAGCGTTTGCAGGTCTGTTGGCTCGTTATTTCAAGAAATAATTTGTTTCGAATACATAAGGAGCTAGCCTGTGTTGTTATCGCGTTGTATGACAAACATCTTGTGTTGATGTACGGCATATCAGCCTTATGTATAAAAATAAACCAAATATGTTTGAATGATACGGACAAGTATCACAAACACATGATCTATAAAGTGAAAGGGGTACCAAAAATGAAAAAATATCTTTGTCCTTGTGGGTATGAGTATGATCCTGCCGTAGGTGATCCGGATAACGGTATTGCACCCGGAACCGCATTTGAAGATCTTCCGGATGACTGGGTTTGCCCTGTGTGCGGACTTGATAAGAGCGCATTTGAGGCAGAGTAATTGGGACTTAATATTTCCAAGATCTGAAAGCATAAAAATTGAGAGGATGATCGATTGATCATCCTCTTTTTTCTGTTTTGGGGGAGTGCCGATTGTTGACAAATAATATGAATATGGTATAATACCAATGATTGATCTTTCCCGCTTTATTGATTGGTTTGATTGTAATAGCAGATCATATTTTTAACATTGTAAACATGTGAAAAAGAAAAGGAGCGTACCATGCAAAACTTCAATTTGTATAATCCGGTCAATGTTCTGTTTGGTCCCGGAGAGTCAAAAAAAATCGGCGAGAGTGCTAAAAAATTAGGTAACAAAGCGTTGCTGGTTACCTATGAAAATCCCACGTTTTTTGAGCAGTTACTCAAAGATGTGCGCGCCTCTTTGACGCAATCCGGCGTATCGTACATTGAATTTTTTCATATCCAGGCAAATCCGTTGCTCAGCGAGATCAAGCAGGCGATTGCCGTTTGCCGGGAGCAGGATGTGGAATTGTGTATCGGTATCGGCGGCGGCAGTGTCATGGATGCCACAAAGGCAATTGCGGCAGGTGTAAAATATCCAAACGACCCTTGGAACATGTTTGTTTCGCGTCATGACAAAGAGGTTGCCGTCCCCCCCACAGAAACATTGCCGACCATTATGGTTCCGACACTTCCGGCTACAAGTAGTGAAATGAACTGTGTCGCTGTAGCCACAAACGATGAGACAAAAGAAAAGGCATATATTTGGACGCCGGTTATTTTTCCGAAAATTTCCATCATGGATCCGGAACTGACCTGTTCACTGCCGGACTTTCAAACAGCGGTCGGCGCCGTTGACGCTATGTCACACGTACTGGAAGCATATTTGAACGGCGATCAATTCTCCCCGCTGCAGGACAGATTACACGAGGGGATTTTGGTAACGATTATGTCGGAATTGCGCGCCGTGCTCGCTGACCCGAAAAACGTAGACCACCGCGCCAATATTCAGTGGGCGTCGACACTTGCATGGAACGGATACATTCAAGCAGGACTGAACGCTCCCACACCCATGCATCAGATGGGGCATGTGCTCTCGGCGTTGTATAATACAACGCATGGTGTTACACTTGCCATCGGTATGAACGCTTATTTCCGTTATACTTGCAATTTGAATGAGGAACGCAGTGCGCGCTTTGCACTGCTTGGCTCAAAGATTTTCGGCATTGACCGCGCTACCATGGGAGATAAGGCAGCCGCACGTGCAACTGTTGATTGTATCATCGCATTTATAGATGAAGTGCATGTACCTTACACATTGACGGCGGCAGGTGTTCCCACAGACGATGCGACATTGGAAATGATTGCAGATAATATCGTAATGCACGGATGTGACGCCAACGGCAATTTGCCCTCCATTCCGCCCATTGGTAAAGACGGAATACTTCAAATCTTACATATGGCAATTTGAATCGCTGTACACGGCAGTGTGACGAGAAAATGTTTGTCCGTATATGTTGATGGAAACATCAACAAAAGTGACAAATCAAAAAGTCTTTTTAGCGCATTTGTATCAAACCGATACAACAAGAGAAAGGAAATGATATCATGGCAGAACATATCAACGGAATTCATCATGTTGCACTGCGTTGCTGCGGAAAAGAAGCATTTGACCGCGCAGTGACATTTTATCGTGAAGTGATAGGGTTTCCGATCGTCAAACGGTGGGGAGAAGGCGCAGACAGCGCCGCTATGCTGGACAGTGGTAACGGTATTATTGAGATTTTTGCCAATGGAAAAACGCAGGAAAAAGAAGGTGTGTTGTGCCATTTTGCGTTTGCCTGTGACGACGTACCTGCCATGGTGGAAAAGGTGAAAAAAGCCGGATTTCCGATCAAAACTGATGTCACGGATATGGTACTTCCTACTGTTCCGCCATGTCCGATTCAGGTGGCGTTCTGTCTGGGGGCAGCAGGCGAAGAAATCGAATTTTTCTGCGAAAGGAACCAATCATGAGCGAATGTACCCAACATGATGTACCGAAAACCGATCGTATCCATTTTATGAGCGTTTGGTGGAGCAACATTCAAATTTTGGAAAGTGACGGGCATTTTGCGTTCGTGGATACCGGTTTACCGGGTGATTATCCTCGTATTGCCGCATATCTGGAATATTTGGGAGTAAAAGAACTGGATTTTATTCTTGTTTCGCATTTTCACAATGATCATTTCGGCGGTTGTGCAGAACTGGTTCGTCATTTTCCCACGAAAACCGTTTACTTCAAACCGTACAGCAATGTCGAACATGTGAGTGGCGGCGGAACAGAGATGTCGGCAGAAGGACGGGCGGCTATCAAAAACGAATATTTGCAACTGCTTGATACATTGCGTGAATATTCTGAAGTTGTGCTGATTTATCCGGAGATGCCACCCCTGATGCTTGGCAGCATGCGCTGTATGGTATATAATGCGGACAACATTTTGCAGAAGATGTATACAGATGAAACAAGCGAATATGCCCATCAATATGTTTTCAATGAAAACAACAACAGTGCCATGGTTTATGTGGAGAGCAAAAACGGCGCATCGGCGTTGCTTACAAGTGATTGTTATAATGAGCCGTTGACGTATTTGCCCGGTCGTCATGTGATTTGCCGCACGGCGAAAAACATCGGACATAAGATCGATGTTTATACATTGGCACATCACGGTTGCGGTGAGTTTACTACACAAGAAACAGCACAATTGTTGTGCCCGGATATCGTTTTTACGACCGGTGGAGAGGATGACATGCTGCATTCCAAAAATTATCAGTATTTGCATGCAGCAAATCCCAACGCCAAGTTTTACGCAACACAAGGTTATACCTTTGTGGTGCATATGGACGGGCCAGGACAAACGTATGTTACACGCGAAAAGGAAATTCCACCCAAAGAGGGGCAGTAAATGATTCTGTTTTGCGTTCATTTTCACATGTGCTTGACACAAAAAATGACAATGTGGCAAACAAGTGATCTTGTTAAACGCATTACACTCTTATTTTTTATAACAAAAAGTACGGACATGTTGTTACATGTCCGTGCTTTTTATTTTGATTACTTGAATGCGAGGATCATGATGGATCAAAGCATGTGTTAAGGTTGCAATTTTGAAAAAGGGAATGGATTAAGAAGACGTTTTTTGCAGGATACATATCACATCATCGACCTGATATACCGTTTGATAGCCGTTTTCTTGATATGTTTGTGCTGCGTTTTTGTTGTTTTCATTGCTGAGTTCTATAGCAACCCATTCTGTTTGTTTGTTGGTATAATCAAGATCATAAAGTTCTTCACGCTGTGCCAGATGCGGAAGCAAAAATGATGAAGCGGTAACGGATGCATGATCGGGAATTTTCGTTAATGCTTCATCCAAAACGGCAATCCGTTGGTGTTGTTCTGCATAATAGGAAAAATAGAACGTATTTGGTGCTGCAATATGCGCGGAAAACAGTAATATGGTGGCACCAAGTATCAAGGGAATGATGCGGCGGCGAGAAAGTTGCGACAGATCAGAAAGATTTAATATTGCGGCATACAGCAAAAATGCGCCGCTGCCAAACACATATTGAAAACCGATGTCAAATTGATACAAATAGGGTGTCATCAGGTTGATCAAAACCATCGGACAAATGAGGATATAGCGATGCATACGCTTGGTAACGAATGGCAAGAACAACAGCGGCAATAACATCAATAAAATAAATGTAATTTTTTCTTCTGAAAAGGAAAATGAAATTTGTAGCGCCAGTGACGGTGTCCGAATCAGATTTGCCACCATGGACAAAAGTCCGCCGCCCTCTGAAATATAGTCACTATATCGATCAGTCATGGTTCCCTCGCCAAACGCGGCGAGCAGTATGGATGCACCCATAAACCAGGCAATGGAAAGTGCGAGCAAAATCGCACCGTGTTTGCGCATGTTACGATCGTCTAATAAAATGTAAATGGCAAAAAAGGCGAGGTATATTGCAGCATCTTCTTTGACACAAAGGACCAATATGGAACAAATATATAGTGGCCATCGTTGCCGCCGTTCATAAAAACAGAAAAGTGTGAGCAAGAGCGGCAACAGAAAACAGTTTTCGTGAATGTCGTATAACGTACCACCTGTCAGTGCCGGAAACAGTGCAGTTATCAGGCAGAGAATGAGGGATGTCAGACGAGAAAGTTTTTTTGCTCTGCACAAAAAGAACATGGGGAGAATGCTTAGTGAAACAATAAACCCTTGTGCAATATTCAGTGTTGCGCCGTATGGAAAAAGCAGATAAATCGGCAAAAGGAGATAATAGATGGGAGATAAATGTACGGCAAAGTGCGAAAGCAACCCGTCACGCTCACAGGTGGTGAGTGGTGTAAAGGTTTCTTTCATGTAGTAGAACATCTGGTTAAATATCCCGTAATCATAGGTAGGGGAAGCATAGATTCGATATCTCATGTATCCGATCCATGCAACATAACATCCGATGACGGCAAGAATGATGATGACCAATATTGTGGTTGCCTTTTTGCCAAGTGTTGGAATGTGATCGTTTGGTATTTGGCGCTGTAAGTATAACAAAACAATAACGAGAAGAACAACACAGGCAGAAGATGTAAAGATGTCTTCCGCACGAACGGCAACAAGCAGCAAAAACAGTGAGATTGCCGCAGCAAAAAGCCAAGTATCGGCATGCTTGAATTTTGTAAAATGATGAAAGAGCGTCATTATAATGAATGCCGCAATGATACACAATAAAAAGACCCATATTGGAATGGCGGAAAAACTGTCTTTGGTAACGGGCAAATCGATGGGCCGGATTAGAAGAAGGAGTGTGCACATACCAATCCATGCGGCAACAGTGCGTTCCAATATTGTTTTGAATTTCATGGGAGGAATTCCTTTCTAACTTCAGACGGCATGGAAAGATAAATCGGGTTAAACAGGGAATGTATGTGTTGTTTGACGACTTCATATAATGATATCGTTGTTGAATATCGGTTCTGTTACCGTTATTTGTACCGAGCGATTGGAAAATCATATGTTGATGGGAAATATATAAAATAAATATTATGACCTCACCGTAAATACGTGAGCGGAAAACCAGGTGTTCGCGGGCTGCAATAAAATCAAAAACATCATAGCATAAAAAAAAGAATAAAATGTGAACATTTATAATTGTATAAAGCTTGTCATTTTGCCATATACTTTTATGCAAGTATCGTTGCCGTTAAAAAGAAAAAGAATATATAAAAGCCGAAACGCGCGATAAAATACAGGATCGTCGTATTCCGGAGAAAGGAATCGAGGTATGCAGCAGACATCGTCAAACAAAGTGACCACGTATGTGATGTACACATTGATTACAGTGGCGGCGGTGTTTTTGTTTTTTCGGTACTTATATCGGCCGATACTGCCGTTTTTTTGCGCATGGGTCATCGCATCGCTATTGCAATCGCCTGTGCGGACCTTGGTGCGACGTACTGGGTGGGATCGGCGTTTTTTTTCGGTCATACTTGTTTTGGTTTTTACCGGTCTGTTCGTGGCGTTGCTGTTTTCGTTATTTAATAGTGTAATTGTTTTTGCGCGCTCCTTGCTTCATTTTCTGGGAGAAAATATGGAGCAGCTCAGCCGCTTTTTTTCTGAACGACTGGCTTGGTTGCGTGATCTGGTAGACGATTTGCCTTTTTGGAGAGGTGGGGAGGAGGGAAGTGTTGCGGATGAAGTGCTGACAGCATTTGATACGTTTTTTTTCAATATGCTTCATCAACTGACTGAGACCCTTGGTGCAAAGATTCCGACTTGGATTGCATCTGCCGCCGCACAAATTCCATCGATCTTGCTATTCTTTTTGATTACGCTGTTGGCAGCGGTATATATCTGCTGTGATTACGATAAGTTACGTGGCGTTTGGAGACGTATCCTGCCCAAAGGTGTGTTACAGTTTTGTGTGGTTTGTAAAAAGCAAAGCGCCAAAACGTTCAAACAATACTTTCGTGCCTATGCCATATTGCTCGCGTTGACCTTCGGAGAGTTGTTGGTCGGCTTTTTACTCTTGGGTGTGCCAAATCCGGCCGGAATTGCATTACTTGTAGCTTTAGTGGATATTTTACCGGTACTTGGGGTCGGAACAGTTTTGATCCCTTGGTCGCTATTTGAATTGTGCATCGGTAAATTACCGTTTGGCATCGGAATGATCGTGTTGTATTTGGTTGTGGTGATCGTGCGGCAAATATTGGAGCCGCGCATTGTTGGCTCTTCCATTGGTTTGCATCCGCTGTTGACGCTGTTTGCCATGTATGTAGGTCTGCGTTTGTGCGGTGTTTTGGGATTGATCTTTTTCCCGGTTTTGCTGACCATTGCCAAAGAGTTGTTTTTTGCTTATCGTCAAACAAAGACATCCCCGGAGGAAACGAATGATCAAACACGGAAGACTGCGTATCGGCAAACACATTGAAACAGATGTATTTTCTTTGGCCATTGGCTTTTCTCTGCTTTTATGTGCGGACGGGGCACTGCTTTGCAGCATGTTTATTTCCGCACTGTTACATGAAATAGGCCATCTGTTGTTTTTCGCTTTTTGGCATGTGCCCATTGCAACATTCCACATTGGCGTATTTGGCGCCGATATCACGGCGAGGGGACTGTTGTCATATCGACGTGATATGTGGATGTTCTTAGGCGGTTGCTTGATGAATTTTCTCACCGCCGCTATATGTACTATTGTATATTTATACACCAAACAAGGAGAGTTGTTGATTTACTGCTCTTTGCTTTATGGGATATTTAATTTGTTGCCGCAGCGCGCATTAGATGGTGGACGGGCGCTATATGCCTATCTGGCCATGCACCATGATTTATCCGTTGCGCGTCGGCGTGCTTTGATTTGGTCGCTGGCCACCACGTGCCTTCTGTGGGTGATCGGAGCCGCGTTGTTTTTGTTTGCTGCTTTTCGTGATCGTGCCGCTACACCGGCTGCGTGCAGTATGTTTTTTCTCAGCCTGTTTTTTCTTCGTATGCTCTTAAAATATGACGATTTGTAATCGTTTTGGTACCGTGTAGACATCTTGCAATTCTACATAGAATTTGATAGAATAATTCTTGGATCTTCGCGCTGTGTGTGATCTATCCACAATGGCGTAAAGATTGATTGAACTGATAAAAGACATGAAAGAACATCAAAGGAGGAGCGATCATGCGTAAAAATTTCGGAGCCAAACCGTATACATACCCGCAGCCGGTTTTTATCATTGCATCGTACGATGCAGAGGGCACGCCGGATGCCATGAATGCGGCGTGGGGTGGAATTAGTGACGATACCAAATTGTCTATGTGCCTCAGTGCCGGGCACAAAACGGTAAAAAACATTCTTTCCCGTAAAGGTTTTACGGTCAGCATGGCGGATGCAGCGCACGTGACGGCATGCGACTATGTCGGGATTGTTTCTGCAAACAATGTTCCGGATAAATTACAACGTGCCGGTTTTCATACGGTACCAAGTACGTTTGTCGATGCGCCGGTGATTCAAGAGTTGCCAATGACGCTTGAATGCCGTTTGATCGGGTATGATCCCGCGTCATGTCGCTTGGAAGGCGAAATTGTAAATGTCAGCGCGGACGAATGTATCCTTGGCAGTGACGGAAAAATCGATGTGGCAAAGTTGGATCCAATCACATTTGATCCGGTGCACCATGTGTATCTTCGTTTGGGAGAGGTAGTCGGAACGGCATTTTCAGACGGCAAAAAGCTTATGGACTGACAAAAACTGTGACAAAACTCTATGATCGGTAATGGGCGCACGAACAACAAGATAATATCCAAATCATATAAAGATAAACGGTATATGGTGCTTGACGAGCAACCATATACCGTTTGCTTTATTTAAGATACATGTTTTATGCATGTATGCGGTTTTTAACCTAACATCACATCCAACAGCATCATGACTGCAAAGCCAATCATGATTCCCATGGTTGCAAAATAGGGCTGTGTTTCTTTGTTCTGTTGACATTCTGGGATCAACTCGTGTACAGCGACCAAAATCATGGAACCTGCCGCAAAGGAAAGTGCATACGGCAAAATTGCCTGCATGTGTACCACCAAGGAAGCGCCTATTACACCAGCGATCGGTTCTACAATGCCCGAGGCCTGCCCAAGAAGAAAACTTTTTTTACGTGAATATCCTTCTCGCCGCAAGGGAATGGAGACGGCGGCACCCTCAGGAAAGTTCTGAAGACCGATCCCGACGGCGATGGTGACCGCTCCCATCAGCGCGTGCGGATCTTGTGCGGCTGTTTGCAGGGAGCCGAATGCAACGCCAACTGCCAATCCTTCCGGGATATTGTGCAGCGTGATGGATAATACGAGCATCATGATACGATTGAGGCGTTGATTGGGCATGCCGGAAGTATGATTCACGCGCGCGCGTGAAAATCCAACGACTTTATCGGCAATCCACATAAACACGGCCCCGCATAAAAATCCCCCCGTTGCGACGATAGCTGCCGGCATACTGCAAACGGTTTTTGCCTGTTCAATTGCGGGCTGTAGCAGTGACCAAAAGCTGGCGGCGATCATGACGCCGGCCGAAAAACCAAGCATGAGATTAAGTGCTTTGGGATTCGGAGATTTGAAGAAAGCAACTGTTGCGGCACCAAGGGCTGTCACGGACCAAGTTCCTAGCGTCGCAAGCAGCGCCATTACAACAATTTCATTCATTTTGCATCCTCCCAATATACAATATATCGGAACGGAGGCGAATGGTGATTGATTGCGTTTTGCGTTGCTTGAATGCCGTAACGGAACAAAAGTAAATTTTTTGAGAGAATAATAATCGTTATGAAACGCCAACAGGCGTTTTTTGGTTTCCGGATTTTGCCGAATTCTCCGCTATCGTTACTTCATTTTCAACCGCTGCGCCCGAAAAGAATGTGTTAATGTTGGAAATGGTGGTTGCTGCAATATTATTTAGCGCTTCTACGGTTAAGAATGCCTGGTGCGCAGTGAGTAAAACATTCGGCATACTTAAAAGACGCGCCAAAACGTCGTCGTCCAAAATGTGTCCGGAATTATCTTGGAAGAACAAATCGCTTTCTTCCTCGTATACATCCAGACAAGCAGCTCCCACTTTTCGCTGTTTGATACCGTCGAGTAGCGCATCCGTATCGATCAGAGAACCTCGTGACGTGTTGATGATTACAACACCCTTTTTCATCTTTGCAATCGTTTGAGCGTTAATGAGATGATGGTTTTCGGGTGTGAGAGGACAGTGAAGCGAGATGATGTCACTGTTTTGAAATAATTCATCCAATGACACATATTTTGCTTGTAAGGATGCATCCGGATATGGATCATATGCTAATACATTCATCCCAAAACCAAGACAAAGTTTGCAAAATTCTTTACCGATTTTTCCTGTCCCGATGACGCCTGCGGTTTTTTGATATAGCTGGAAGCCGGTCATCCCATTTAGGCTGAAGTTGAAATCTTTGGTACGAATATATGCTTTGTGAATTCTCCGCACAGAGGTGAGTAGCATGGCAATGGCATGTTCTGCCACGGAGTGTGGGGAGTAAGCGGGAACGCGGACAACCGTTATTTTTCCTCGTGCCGCTTGCAGGTCAACTTGGTTAAATCCTGCGCAGCGCAGCGCAATCAATCGCACACCGTAACGGTGCAAGGCATCAATGACTGTATGGTCAATGACGTCATTCACAAACGCGATCACACCGTCGTACCCTTGCGCCAGTTGAACCGTGTCACTATTGAGTTTTGCTTCATAGTATTTGATGTTGATGTTTTCTGTCCCGGGGGCTTGTGAAAATGCCTCGCGGTCATAAGGTTTGGTGTCAAACATTGCCATTTTGATCATCGTTATTTTTTCTCCTGTTTGCGTTCTCGATTTTGATTGGACAAAATATCATTTTGGTGTTTATTTTTTGTAATTTCTGCATGCGTAAAAAACATGTTTGCCTAATTATTATAACCAAATGATACGTATCAAATATGTAATTTTTTTAAAAATACGTTTGTTTCATACAGAGGTTTTCACGTCTATCTTTGTTCTTTTGTCATATCTCGGTACACGCTCGCATAAAAATGGAGCATAAGAAAAGCGCGGAGGTCAAGACTTTGGCAAACCGAACGAATTTGGCAAATACAAACATATATGAGGACATTGCGACGCGGACGGGAGGAAATGTCATCATGGGAGTTGTCGGTCCGGTAAGGACAGGCAAAAGCACGTTTATCAAACGATTTATGGAACAGTTGGTAATTCCCAATATTCCGGATGAAAATGAGCGGGAACGCACACGCGACGAATTGCCGCAGAGTGCCCGCGGAAAAACTGTCATGACAACAGAACCGAAATTTATCCCCGACGAGGCGGTACGCATCGTTTTAGACGAGGAAAACAACGCCACCATGCAGGTAAAAATGGTGGATTGTGTCGGTTTTATGGTGCCGGAAGCGTTGGGGAATGAGGAAAACGGCCAAACACGCATGGTGCACACGCCTTGGTCAGAGCAACCTGTGCCATTTGAACAGGCAGCAGAAATCGGAACAGAACGTGTGATTCGTGAACATGCCACCATCGGCATTTTGGTGACGACCGACGGAACGATCGGTGAAATTGACCGTAATTGTTATGTGGCGGCAGAAGAACGTACAGTGGCGGAATTGCAGCAAAGCGGAAAACCGTTTGTGATTATTCTGAATTCTCGTACACCCCAAGAGGTCGCCTCTATCACTTTGGCGTTGGAATTGGAAGAAAAATATCATGCGCCGGTTGCATTGGTCAATTGCCTTGATTTGGATATCTATGATATTCGAAAAATATTGGAAATGGTTTTGTTGGAGTTTCCGATCAGCGAAATTCGTGTGAAATACCCGCGTTGGCTCACTGCATTGCCTCCGGGGCATGCACTGCGCCAAAAAATGCAGGACAAAATTCTTGCAGCGGCAAAGTCCATATGCCGGATCGGAGAAATCAAAGGAACGTTTGCTAAACTTGATACACAAGACCTGCCATGTTCCGTACAAGTCGAAGAGATTGCTTTGGGACGCGGCAGCGCAGCCGTTGAACTGATTTTGCCCACACAGGCATTTTTCCAAGCTGTCAGCGAATCCACGGGATTTACGCTAAAAGACGAACGCGGCTTATTTGAACTTTTGGAAGAACTCAGTGTGATGAAGGAAAAATATGAGCGCGTTGCACAGGCCCTGGACGATGTCAATGAAAAAGGATATGGCATTGTCATGCCGCAGATTGACGATCTGCATCTGGAAGAACCGCAAATTGTCAAACAAAATGGCGGATGGGGCGTGAAACTGAAAGCAAGTGCTTCGTCCATTCATATGATCCGTGCCAACATTGAAGCAGAAGTTTCTCCGACGGTAGGCACGGAAGAGCAATCAGAGGAAATGGTCAATTACCTCATGCGTGAATTTGAAGAAGATCGACTGAAAATTTGGGAAACCAATATCTTTGGAAAGTCTTTGCACGCGCTGATCAATGAGGGACTTCACAACAAATTGGAGCATATGCCGCAGGATGCGCGCAATAAATTGGTGGAGACCATCGAGCGAATTATCAACGAGGGCAGCAGTGGGTTAATTTGCATTTTGTTATAATATAAGATGTGTGGTTGATAACGGTACGACGATCGTTGTGTAACAGTTAGGAATGGCCGGGAGTTTTTTATAACTCCCGGCCATTTGCATGTCAGGCAGCAAAATAAAAAAAGAAAAGCAAGTGAACATACATCCCTTGTACAGGTACGACAACGTGTTATTTTGCTTGACAAATCGGAAAAAATTGGCTACAATAATATATCATCGTACAAGCATCCGATTTGGCCGTGGGAGGATCTGACATGAAAAAAACTGTTGCCGTGCTATTGGCGTTCGCACTCTTCTTGTGTGCCGGATGCGCACAGAAAAGTGACGTGGAAGCGCAGATCGAAGAAAATGCTCCGCCGGCTTATTCTAAGTCTTCGGAGAAAGAAGAAGAATCGAGTGATCATGCGCCGCGCGATGTTGTGCTGTCATTTCTGGGCTGTGGCGACAATATGATTTATTACGGAAATGTACGTGAAGCAAAATATCTGGCGCAGGGAACAGATAAAACGTATGATTTTTCACCGACTTATGAACATGTTGCCCCCCTGATCTCTCAGGCGGATATCGCGTTTATCAATCAGGAAACGCTGATGTGTGGGGGCGGATATGATCTGAGTTATTATCCGCGCTTTAACAGCCCGCAGGAAGTGGGAGATACTTTGCAGTCCGTTGGGTTTGACGTGGTCAACATTGCAAACAATCATATGCTTGACAAAGACGAGGCCGGATTGGCGGCGACCATCGCATATTGGAACAGCAAAGAGGATGTGTTGTTGATCGGCGGATATACGGATGAATCGGATAGCAAAACGATTCGGTATTTGGAAAAAGAGGGCGTGAGGGTTGCTTTTCTTGCATATACCACCGGGACAAATGGTTTGACATGTGCGGACGGGGCGGGCGCATATGTTCCTTATTTGAGTACCTCTCATATTTCCGAGGTGACCGAAGACATTCAGCGCGCCCGTCAAATGGCGGACGTGGTCATTGTATCGGCACACTGGGGAGTGGAAAATAGTTTCTATCCCAATGAAGAACAAAAAACACTGGCACAAGCGATGGCAGATGCGGGGGCAGATGTGATTTTGGGTCATCACCCGCACGTGCTGCAGCCAATTGTGTGGTTAACAGCTTCTGATGGACATCAGACTCTTTGTGCTTATTCGCTTGGAAATTTTGTTTCGGAAATGTCGGAGGATTATCAAATTGTCGGCGGCATGTTAACGTTTGATATTCATGTTACTAATTCCGGTGCTTCCATTGAACAACCACAGTTTATCCCAACGGTATATCATTTCAACTCTTCGTTTTATGACAATGCGGTTTGGCTGATGAAAGATTACACATCCGAAATGGCCAGTATCCATGGTATTCGTTATTATGGCAATGTTGCAACGCTGGAAAATTTGCGTGGTTATGTACAACGGACCATTGACGCTTCGTTTTTGCCGCCGGAGTGGTGAGATAAATGCAAAATAAATTTGGTCAAAATGCGTTTTTCTCTTTACAAATATCACGATTTCATGTAAAATAACAGAAGAAACATATGATGCGTTCCGGTCTGATTTGTGCTTGCTTTGTAGCAATGACATGAAATCATGAACATGCATTTTGGATCGGACACGTTTTATTGATACCTTAAAGTAAAGGCAGGAAACATCATGTATCATCGCGTGTTGCTAAAACTTTCCGGGGAAGCGTTGAGCGCCGGTAAAGATGGGATTTTGAACGATGCGTTCATTCGAGAGATTGGCCAGGCGCTGTTGGAATGTCAAGCGCTCGGGGCACAGATCAGTATTGTTGTAGGCGGCGGAAATATTTGGCGCGGAAGACAGGGAACCCGTATGGATCGCACACGTGCAGATCACATGGGTATGTTGGCAACCGCAATCAACTGCCTTGGATTACAGGATACCTTTGAGCAAATGGGTATGGATGTGCGTGTGATGACAGCGGTAGAGATGAAGCAGTTTGCTGAGCCGTATATCCGTAACAAGGCCATTTCCCATCTGAATAAGGGACGCGTTGTGATTTTCGGGTGCGGAATCGGTTCACCGTTCTTTTCTACGGATACCGCAGCGGTTTTGCGCGCGGCGGAAATCGGAGCGGATGTTGTACTTATGGCAAAAAATGTGGACGGCGTTTATACAGCAGATCCGAAAATCAATCCGGAAGCAGTGAAATTGCAATATATCGATTATGACGATATTTTGCACAATCATCTGAAAGCGCTGGATTCCACAGCTGCAAGCTTTGGTATGGATAACAACATCCCGATTTTGGTGTTTGGTTTGAACGATCCAAACAACATTGTACGGGCAGTCAAAGGAGAAAAAATCGGAACCGTGATCGGAGGGGAAAGAGAATGAGAGCTGAACTCAAAGAATTTGAAACAAAAATGACAAAATCTGTTGCAGCCTATGAAAAAGAGTTGGCAACTGTGCGTGCGGGGCGCGCAAATCCTGCCATTTTGGACCGTGTCACGGTGGAATACTATGGAACGCCGACGCCACTCAATCAAGTGGCTCAAATCAGCTTGCCGGATGCGCGTACCATCTTGGTGCAGCCCTGGGATGCATCACTGCTCAAAGAGGCAGAACGCGCCATTTTGGGGAGTGATATCGGGATTACACCGATCAATGACGGTAAAGCGTTGCGTCTCAATTTTCCGCAACCTACCGAGGAGCGTCGCCGCGAATTGTGCCGCCAGGTGGAAAAAATGGGCGAGTCTGCCAAAGTTGCCGTACGGAATGTTCGTCGTGAGGCAAACAACAAATGCAAAGAGTTGAAAAAAGACGGCGTGTTGACAGAAGATACGTTAAAGCAGGCAGAGAAGGACGTACAGGATCTGACCGATAAGTTTACCAAACAGATCGATGAGATTACTGATCACAAAAAGAAAGAAATTATGGAAATTTAATCGACATAGATATCTGACTCAATGTCGATGACCACGCGGGTCGTCCTGCCCCACAGACGACCCGTTGCTTTTATTTTTCGGGAGGCATCATGGAAGAACATTTCACTTCTGCAGCACCGGTTTTTGATACGTCGGCATATTCACCAGGCTTTTTTCAGAGTACGCCTGAACATGCCCCACTTGTTGATGCACACTTGCAGCACATTGCTTTTATTATGGACGGCAACGGACGTTGGGCGCAAAAACGCGGGAAACCGCGCCAACTCGGACATACAGCCGGCGCGCAGCGCTTTCGCGATGTGACACGCTATTGCGGAACCATCGGTGTAAAATATCTGACGTTTTATGCTTTTTCTACAGAAAACTGGAAACGACCGAAAGTGGAGATTCAGGCGATTATGCGCTTGTTCCGAAAGTATTTGTTGGATGCGTTTGAGGAAGCAAAAAACAACAACATGGTTATTCACATTTTAGGTGATCGCAGCGTGTTTTCTCCCTCTTTGCAGAACTTGATGAATGACGTGGAGAAACAAAGCGCCTCAAACACCGGTACCGTGGTGAACATGGCCATGAATTACGGTTCTCGCGCGGAGATCGTTCATGCGGTAAATACACTTCTTTTGGCCGGAAAGACCTCCGTTACAGAAGAAGATATCACTGCCGCTTTGTATACAGCGCATTGTCCGCCGCCGGATATGATTGTACGTACAGGCGGGGAATTGCGCTTGTCTAATTTTCTCCTGTGGCAATCAGCGTATGCGGAACTTTACTTTACGGACACATTGTGGCCGGATCTGACAAACGATGATATCAACGGCGCCATTACTGATTTTTATCATCGGAAACGCCGTTTCGGCGGTGTTTAACTAACCGAATTGCCTTTTGTTTTGAGGTTTTTGTAACCATTCGGTTTTGTCGGCTGTTATCTATATCTTTGCAATATCTGGACATACAATATCATTTCTTATTTCTATGTTTGAATGATATTTGTTTTTTTCAGTATCAATGGCTATACTTTGCTTAAACATATCTATGGCGGCCTTAAATGGATTATGTGAAAGACCGTTGACTTTTCAGCATGTAAAAAACGGAGAGGAACATTTATGAAAGAACGCATCATTACCGGCGCTGTTTTAACAATTTTATTTTTGCCGCTGGCATTTCCTGTCGTTTCAGGCTCGCCTTTTATGTGTATTTTATTCGCGGTGTTTGCAGCGATCGGAACATTGGAAATTTTGCGTTGTTTGCAATTGCTTCGTTTTTATGCGATTTCTGTGCCTTTGATCGTATTGTGCGGATTGACCCCGCTTTTTGCATACTGCTTGCCCATTTCACTGTTTGTCCGTGGCGCATTGGCAGCGGCGCTGATTCTATATTTTTATGTTATGACAATTACGATATGGTCGAAAGGGAAACTTCGTCCATTAGCGTCCGTAAGCGCTGTGACATTGACCGCTTATATTGCTTGCGGTTTTTGCAGTGTGATATTGCTGCGTGGGGAAGCGCACGGTGCTTTCCTCATCTATCTGGTGTTTTTAGGCGCATGGGTAACGGATATTTTTGCATATTTTACAGGGATGCTGTTTGGCAAACATAAGCTTATTGTCGATGTTTCTCCGAAAAAAACGGTGGAAGGAGCCATCGGCGGCGTCTTGTTCACAGCACTTTCTTATCTGCTTTTCGGAGTGATATTGTCACATTTTAAAGAAGTGGATGTTTCACTTTTCAGTTTCTTTTTGATTGGGATTTGTGCTGCCGTTGTCGCACAGATCGGAGATTTGATGTTTTCCTTATTCAAGCGGGAATACGGTATCATCAAAGATTACGGCAAAATTTTCCCCGGGCACGGCGGCGTATTGGACCGCTTTGACAGCTTTTTAGCAGTTGCTCCGTTTGTCTATTTACTCTGCGGCTTATTCGCATGATAGAAGCGAACAATTGTTTGCGTGTCGAATGTAAAAAGGAATGGATCGTTTGCATGTGTGATCAGACGAGTGTTTGTTTTGCTTGTGTTTGGAGGAAGAATCATTGAAAGATAGAGAAAAACAAAACAATGTCGCGCGCCGTGTTGTTGTTCTCGGCTCTACCGGTTCCGTGGGTAGGCAAACGATGGACGTGATACGAATGCATCATATCCAGGTATCCGGCCTTTGTGCCATGTCCGATGTACAAACGCTGGAAGAGCAGATTCGTGCGTTTTCTCCACCGTTTTGCGCCATGTATGATGAAGCGGCAGCATACGACTTACGCGTACGTATTGCAGATACCAACACCAAGGTTTTGCAGGGGAGCGAGGGTGTTTGTCAACTTGCCGCTTTACCAGATGCGGATCTGGTCTTTAATTCGATATTGGGAACGGCCGGACTGCGTCCTACACTTGCTGCGATTGAAGCAGGAAAGGATATTGCGCTTTCAAACAAAGAGACACTTGTCACGGCAGGAACGATTGTGATGCAGCGGGCACGGCGGCAAGGTGTCAAAATTTTGCCTGTAGACAGTGAGCATTGTGCCATATGGCAGTGCCTTAACGGGGAAAACCACGCGCGCATAAAACGCTTGTGGCTGACTTGCTCCGGCGGTGCTTTCCGAGGGTATTCGAAAGAACAATTGGCGCATGTGACATTGGAACAAACATTGGCACATCCCACATGGCAGATGGGCGCCAAAATTACGGTGGATTGCGCGACACTCATGAATAAAGGTTTGGAACTGATTGAGGCGGTGCATCTGTTCGGTGTATCGGCAAATATGGTGGAGATCGTGCTGCATCCCCAGAGCATAATCCATTCTATGGTGGAATACATTGATAATGCGGTTTTGGCGCAAATGAGTGTACCTGATATGCGTCTGTGCATTCAATATGCGCTGACTGCACCCGATCGTTTGCACGCGCCAACGACACCGCTTGATTTCTTCACATGCGGTGCATTAACGTTTGACCGACCGGATTATGACGTGTTTCCGTTGCCGCTTTTGGCGCGGCATGCAATTGAACGCGGGGGAAATTGTCCGGCGGTACTCAATGGAGCAAATGAAGCGGCTGTGCAGGCTTTTTTACAAGGAAAAATCTCATTTGCTGCATTGCCGCAAATCGTCACAAAAGTATGTCAAGATTTTCCAATGATTGATGCGCCGGACTTGGAACAAATCGAACAAAGCGACAAATTGGCACGTCAAGAAGTGGTACGTTTGTTGGAAACAGGCGTATTTTAATTGCTTTATGCTCGTTGTTTTGAAGAGTTTGATACGCTGATTTTATTTTTTCTTTTGTGTGAATGATAGATGTGACATAAATGGTACGGATCATGTCTTATCATATTGGTGAGGCATGGAACGGGCAAAACGGTATTTGCTTCTCTGTATGTAACATACGAAATACGAAAAAAGAAGAACAGGAGATATTGCTTTGACAATACTGTATGTCCTTTTGGCCATTTTTTTGTTTGGCATCATGATTTTGGTGCATGAGCTGGGCCATTTTACAATGGCACGCATCTTTCACGTGACGATTCGTGAATTTTCCATCGGCATGGGTCCGAAAATTGTATCGCATTTGGGAAAAAAGAGTGGGATACGTTATTCCTTGCGCTTGCTCCCCATCGGTGGTTTTGTGAGTATGGTGGGAGAAGATGAGTATGCAGAGGAAGCGGGTGCACTCAATCAAAAACCTGTGTGGCAGCGTATTTGTATTACAGCCGCGGGTCCTGTTGTAAATATTCTCTGTGCTATATTGGTGATGTGTATCTCTGTCTCCATTTCTCCGGCGCTTGGATCCACGCGCATTCATTCTTTTGCTGAAAATACGCAAGTGTATTCTCAGCAATCCGGTCTTTGTGTCAATGACGTGATCACCCATGTTGGAAATGCTTCTGTCCACACCTCTACACAACTTAGTTATGAGATTATGCAGCAGGGAAGCAAAAGTACACAGATTTCACAAATTGACAACGACAACGATGGCACAGTAGACGCAGTTACCGTGGTACTGCCTTCTCTGACCGTGCGGCGCGACGGGAAAACAGTGGTATTAGAAAATGTCAAATTCCCCGGATATGTCACTGCGGGGCACGTGTTTGGCGATGTCGATTTTACTGTCTGGGCAGAGAATAAATCGGTAGGAAATGTGCTCAAACACGCTGTGTATGATTCTTGGAATACGTTTCAGGTTATATGGGATAGCCTTGTCGGCCTTCTTGGCGGACAATATTCGGTACGCGATATGAGCGGTCCGGTCGGTGTCACCGATGCCATTAGTACGGCCGCGCAAAGCGGGATAGAAAATTTGTTGTATATTTTCGTATTGATCTCCATGAATCTCGGCGTATTCAATCTGTTGCCTGTTCCGGCACTGGATGGCGGACGATTGGTATTTTTGCTCATTGAATGGATCCGAGGCAAGCCGATTGACCCTCGCGTGGAGGGGTATGTGCACTTTGTGGGCATATGCGCATTGCTGCTGTTGATGGTGTTTGCAACATTTCAGGACGTTGTACGATTGTTTTAATATGGGGAAGACATATGAATTATAATAGCTATCGAAGAAAAACAAACACCGTTGCTGTGGGAAAGATTTCCATTGGTGGTACAAATCCCATTGCGATACAGTCTATGTTGAATACCGATTCTCATGATGCCGCTGCCTGCTTAAAACAGGCGCTTGAGCTGCAAAAAGTCGGGTGTGACATCATTCGTTTGGCAATTCCGGATCTTTGGTGCGCGAAAACGATTGCTGTGTTAAAAGATGGCGGCGTGGCGGTGCCACTGGTCGCAGATATCCATTTTGACTATCGGATTGCTTTGGAGGCGGTTGCTGCCGGGGTGGACAAAATCCGTATCAATCCCGGCAACATCGGAGCGGATGATCGTGTGCGAGCGGTCGTACGTGCATGCCGCGAAAAACATGTTCCGATTCGAATCGGTGTGAACTCCGGCTCGGTGAAAAAACACATTTTGCAAAAATTTGGCGCTGTCTGTCCCCAGGCTTTGGCGGAAAGCGCATTGTACCATGCAAAGATTTTGGAGCAGTGCGATTTTGACCAGATTGTACTGTCTGCCAAGGCATCTGATGTGCGAACAACGGTATTGGCCAACGAGATTTTGGCGCAGCAGTGTTCCTATCCGCTGCATCTTGGAGTGACGGAAGCCGGAACCGCTCATAGCGGCATGTTGAAAAGTGCTGCGGGAATCGGCGCACTGCTCACACATGGCATCGGTGATACCATTCGTGTCTCTCTCACGGCAGATCCCAAACAGGAAGTACTGGAAGCACAGATGCTTTTGCGTGCGCTGGAGTGCAGTACGCGCGCACAGATCAATCTTGTTTCTTGCCCGACCTGCGGCAGGACACAAATTCCTCTGATTGAAATGGTAGGGGAATTTGAGCGCCGAATGGACGATTGCCGCATTGCGCACCCGATTCGTGTTGCGATGATGGGATGTGTCGTAAATGGGCCTGGAGAGGCGCGTGAGGCGGACATCGGCATTGCCGGCGGCAAGGATGAAGCGCTGCTGTTTTGTCGGGGAGAACCGCTCTATAAGGTTCCTGCTGCCTGTGCGGTGGATGCGTTAATTGATGAGATCAATCGCCGATTCGGAACGAGCAAAGCGGACAAGCATGATTAAGAAAAACAAGAAACAGATAAGGGCTGAATGTGATGCGTATTGGCAAGTAAAAGGAGCAGTTTTTTGTTTCTTATTTGTTTTTTTCTTAACCGTCGCTTATAATATAAATGAATTCGCACGATTGTTTTTTCGACGGACAACAAAAATGATTGACACCTTTTTAATGTGGGATGACAAATATGACAAACAAAAAGAATTTGTTGCAATTGTTACATAAATATTCTCCCAGTGAAATGTATGCCGAGTGGCTGCGTGCGGCGCAGAATGTACATGTGCGCGCTGATAAGGAAACGCGTGCGTTGGAGATTGAAGCGCATTTTCCTTCTCTGATGGACAAAACGGATTTGTATGTACTGGAACAAAAGATTTGTGAAGCATATCAAATTCACATGGCGCATTTTCGTGTGCATTATCCCGCTGAGCTATTCGATGCGGATTATTTGCCGCAGGTGTTTTTGGAGGCAGAACGGCGTGGGGGAATTTGCCGTGGTTTTTTCAATCATTATCATGCACAAATTTTTGACAACCGAATTGAAATTCGTATTTCATTTTATGACAGTGGGGTGTCTCTGGTACGTTATGCAAAGACGCCGGGACTTCTCTCCGATATTATTTTTGAAGAATTCGGACTGCGTTATGAAGTCACGTTGCTGCAAGATGAATCTTTTGAAGAGGACTATGCGTCTTTTGAGCGCATGACATTGCAGCAACTGCAAGAGATGGCACCCATTCCGTCGTCAATTCCGTCAGCCGAGCCAAACGATATGCAAACATCTGAGCCGGTATTGCCCAAATCAAATTCTTTGTCAAATCGTGAAACTATATGTGAAGCACAGGGGGATGTGTATCAAGTCGGATTTTTAATGGCAGACGCATCTGATCCCACACCTATCTTTGGCAATTCCTTTGCATTGACAGAGCAGGAACTCTACCCCATTCGCCGCATGAACGCACCGGTGCGCGGCGTGACGACAATCGGGCTTGTCACAGAGGCTGAAGGTCGAGAAAGTCGACGCGGCGATAAAATCATGATTACAATCGGTCTGACGGATTTTGATTCGTCTATCTTGTGTAAACTTACGTTGCCCACAGAAGAAGGGAATGCATTCCTTTCCCGCATCAATCAAACGGCAACCAAAAAGAAACGCGGCACGGTCAAAATATCCGAATATGACTGTGTGCTTGCCGTGCGCGGCAATTTGCATACCGACCGTTATGATGATGAATTGTATTTGTCTGTTGATGATGTCATGCAATTGCAGCGTATACAGCGGATGGATACAGCCGAAGAGAAACGTGTGGAACTACATTGCCATACGAATATGTCGCAGATGGATGCGTTGATCGCGCCGGATGTTTTGGTGCATACCGCTGCATCGTGGGGGCACAAAGCAGTTGCTGTGACCGACCATGGTAACGTGCAAGGATTTCCTGAAATGATGCTTGCCGCAGCAAAAGAAGACATCAAAGTGATTTACGGCATGGAAGCATATTTTGTCGATGATACGGCACGTGCGATTTTCGGTACGTATCAAAATCAGCCGCTGAACGGAAATTTCGTTGTGTTCGATATTGAAACGACAGGACTTTCGTTTCTGCATGATCGTATTACGGAAATCGGTGCCGTGCGCATTGCAAACGGAAAGGTGACAGACAAATTCCAAACGTTTGTCAATCCGCATATGCATATTCCCGAACAGATTACAAATCTGACAGGGATCCGGGACGATATGGTTGCCAATGCACCGGATATTTCCGAGGTGTTACAGGATTTTAAGGCGTTTGCGAAAAATGATATTTTGATTGCGCACAATGCCTCATTTGACGTCAGTTTTATGCGCCAAGCCGCAGAGGAAAATAACGTTGCTTTTCCGTATGCTTATTTGGATACGGTGGCGATGTCTCGTTATGTAAACCCCGAATTGAAACGTCATAAATTGGATATTTTAGCGGAATATTTTGATTTGGGTGATTTTAATCATCACCGCGCTTCCGATGACGCGGAAATGCTGGCGTTGATTTTTGTCAAAATGGCAGATAAGTTACACCGTGAAGGTGTAGAGACCATAGAAGATATGAATACGGCGATGCGGGAACAAGCGGATCCTTTGCGTTTGCGCACGTATCATCAAATTTTGTTGGTCAAGAATTTGGAAGGTCTGAAAAATCTTTATCAGCTTGTTTCTATGTCGTATTTGCAATATTATCGACGTTTTCCACGCATTCCGCGAACCGTGTTGGAACAGCATCGGGAAGGTTTGCTCATTGGTTCAGCTTGCGAATCAGGGGAACTGTTCCGTGCACTTCTTGACAACAAAACTTGGGATGAGCTCAAAGAGATTGCGTCTTTCTATGATTATCTGGAAATTCAACCCGTTTGCAATAATCGCTTTTTGATCGATGAGAATCGCGTTTCGGATGAAGAAGAGTTGCGAGAATTGAATCGAAAGATTGTTCGACTTGGTGAGGAACTCAATTTGCCCGTGGTGGCAACGTGCGATGCGCATTTTATGGAGCAACACGATGAGATTGCACGCAAGATTTTGCTCAAAGGGATGAAATTTCAAGGGGCTGATCGTGATACGGGAATTTATTTCCGTACCACAAACGAGATGCTGCAAGAATTTTCCTATCTTGGAGAAGAAAAGGCATATGAAGTTGTTGTGATCAATCCAAACCGTATTGCGGATATGATCGAGAAAATTCGGCCGATTCCGGAAGGACAGTATACACCGAAAATGGATGGCGCGGAGGAGGAACTGCAACAACGTTGTTATGACACCGCGCGTGCATGGTATGGTCAGACCTTGCCGTCGGTTGTCTCCGACCGTTTGGAACGGGAGCTGAGCTCCATTATTAAAAACGGATTTGCGGTGCTTTATATGATCGCACAAAAATTGGTTGCGTACTCCAATTCTCTTGGTTACATGGTCGGTTCACGTGGATCCGTCGGTTCCTCGTTTGTTGCAACCATGTCCGGTATTTCCGAAGTGAATCCGCTTCCGCCGCATTACCGTTGCCCCAAATGCCAGTACAGTGAGTTTTTCACGGACGGTAGCGTTGGTTCCGGTTTTGATTTACCGGAAAAGAACTGTCCGCACTGCGGCACACCCTTGATACGTGATGGACATGATATTCCGTTTGAAACGTTTTTGGGCTTTTATGGGGATAAATCTCCGGATATTGATTTGAATTTCTCCGGCGATGTCCAAGGAAAAGTGCACAAATATACAGAAGAGTTGTTCGGCGCGGAAAATGTGTTTCGTGCAGGCACCATTGGTACACTTGCGTCCAAAACGGCGTATGGCTTTGTGATGAAGTATGCCGAGGATCGTGGCGTTGTTCCAAATCGCGCCGAGACGAATCGCTTGGTCAACGCCTGTGTAGGTGTTAAACGCACCACCGGTCAGCATCCGGGCGGCATCATTGTCGTACCGCGTGAGTACAGCATTTATGATTTTACACCCGTACAGCATCCCGCAGATGCGGCGGATTCGGATATTATTACAACGCACTTCCAGTTTTCCTATTTGCACGATACGATATTAAAATTAGATGAGCTCGGTCATGATATGCCGACAAAATTGAAAATGTTAGAGCGATTGACAGGTATTCGTATCAAAGATGTTCCCATGAGCGATCCGTTGGTTTACGATCTTTTTCTGTCCACAAAATCGCTGGGGATAACGCCTAACGATATTGGAGGATGTCAGGTCGGGACGTATGGTCTGCCCGAATTTGGTACACGCTTTGTTCAACAGATGTTGGTGGATGCCAAACCGAAGAATTTTTCGGATTTGCTGCAAATTTCCGGTTTGTCTCATGGTACGGATGTTTGGCTGGGAAATGCACAAGAATTGATTCGTGATGGAACTTGTACCATTTCCGAAGTAATCGGTACACGTGACAGTATCATGCTGTACTTGATCCATCACGGCGTTGAAAAACAGATGGCTTTCAAGATCATGGAAAGTGTGAGAAAAGGCAAAGGGTTGAGCACTGAAATGGAAGAAGCCATGCGCGCAGAGAATGTTCCTGATTGGTACATTTCATCATGTAAAAAAATCAAATACATGTTTCCAAAGGCACACGCTGCTGCTTACGTGATGCAGGCCATTCAGTTTGCATGGTTCAAAGTCCATTATCCGGTACAGTTTTATGCCGCTTATTTTACGGCTGCACCGGACGGCTTTGACGGACAAATCGTTTGTGCCGGGCATAAAAGTGTCAATCAAATGATTAACCAACTCAATCAAAAAAACAAAGACAAGACGGCAACACAAAAGGATAATGCCACGCTGGATGCATTGCTTTTGGTGTCAGAAAGCATGGCGCGTGGGATACAATATCTAAAACCTGATCTTCGTTATTCCGATTCAAAAGCATTTTTGGTTGAGGACGGAAAAATTCGCTTGCCGTTTATTGCACTCAATGGACTGGGAGAAACAGCGGCACAACATATTGTACAAGCGCGTGAAGAACGTGAAATCACATCAAAAGAGGATTTACGCTTGCGTGCGAAACTGACGAAAAGTGTTATGGAACTGTTGGAAAACAATGCTGTTTTGGATGACCTCTCGGAAACAAATCAGCTTTCCTTGTTTGATACGCCAATTCCCCATAGCCCGAGCAAAAAAGAAAGTACAGAAGAGAATTTGGCGTCATTTACGCGTCCGATTACCTTATCGGAGGATGAATCTGAAAATAACCAAAATTTGGAGGACTCCTCGTCGGGAGATCAGCTTTCTCTCTTTTGACATATGAGAACCGAAAAAAAAGAACAAAAAATTCCCTTTACATCATAAAAAACGTTGTAATTCATCATATTTTTTTCAAAATTCCTATTGCATGTTGTTGCATTTGATGTTATAATCTACCCATGGCAAGAAAGCTGCGCTTTCATGCAATTTGAAAGAAAAACAAGGAAAGGTGAAAAATTATGAATAAGACCCAGTTGGTAGAAGCAATTGTCAAAGAAACCGGTTTGAAGAAAAAAGATGCAGAGGCTGCTTTGAGCGCTGTATTGAACAGCATTGAAAACGCATTGGCAGCTGGAGACAAAGTGCAGTTGGTTGGCTTTGGCACATTCTCTGTCAAGGAACGTGCAGCGCGTGTTGGCCGCAACCCGCACAATGGTCAGTCTATTCAAATTCCTGCTTCCAAGCATCCCAGCTTTGCTGCCGGCAGCGCTTTGAAAGCAAGTGTAAACAAGTAATAGCGGCGCTGTTTATAAAGCGGCGACTGACAATCGACTTAGCAGAACCGCACGGAATTGGTGCGGTTCTGTTTTGTTCATTTGTCTTTACATCAAGATTGAACTTGTCAATTTTATTTTATGGACATGCCAAAAAGGAGAAAAATTTATGCGCCTGGACAAATTTTTAAAAGTATCCCGTGTAATAAAGCGTCGTACTGTGGCCAACGAGGCGTGTGACGGTGGGCATGTCAAAGTGAATGATAAAGTAGCGAAAGCATCGTATGATGTCAAAGAAAACGACATGGTAGAAATATCGTTCGGACAACGTGTGGTACGTTTTCGCGTGCTTGATGTACGCGAACACGCGTTGAAAGCGGATGCAACGTCGATGTACGAAATATTGCAAGATGAAAAGGTCTGATTTTGACCGTCCATTTTGCTTTTAGATGCACGTTTTTCTTTTATTTGTTTTGGCTGCGTCATTAGGAGCAAAAATGCATTTTTGTGACATATCCACTGTGAAGGTAAACAGCCTTGGCATATTTGTCCTTGGCGCTGCATAAAGTGTGATATCACGAATGCAAGGTGGAAAACGATATGTTGCAAACGACGCAGACATCATCCCAGGCAACACAGCCCTCAACTTCTCGTCGCCCCCATGTGTTGCATATGGAGGACCGTACACAGCTGTTTGTGACAGGGATTACAGATGTGGACAGTTACAGCGATACCATTGTTCTGTGCAAAACAGTATGCGGTGATATGATCATCGAGGGGGAGAATTTGCACGTTTTGGAATTGAAGTTGGAAAACGGAGAATTACAGCTGCAAGGAACGATCACAGCCATTACATATACCAAAGAAGAAAATGAGAGAAAAACCGGTGGGTTTTTCCACCGGTTGTTCCGTTAATGGCTCCTTTTGCACCGTCCGTTCCTGGCGAGCCGCTCTCATTTCTCTATGCATTGTTGCTCGGCATTGCTTTGGGCGTTTTGTGGGATGTGTTTCGTACGATGCGTGTTTGGCGCGGCGGGGATGCAGGGCAGAGTGCTTGGAGTATCAAACTACGTCGTTATCGCCGCCGGCATTCTCCTTATCCGATTTTCCGTATGAAAAGAAACGGCGCTGAAAAGCCACACGTTTCTCATCATTTTTTGTGGACCTTTTTGGAAGATCTTTTGTTTATGATGATCGCCGGAATCTCTTTTTTGTTGTTTTGCTTTGATATCAACATGGGGATCGTGCGATGGTATTTATTGCTTGGTGTGATCGCAGGATTTTTATTGTATTATCACACCATCGGACGCCTCGTGATTACCTGGTCGGCGCTGATTGGTGCTTTTGTACGTGCCACCTTGGTATTTTTCTACAATTATACATTGTATTATGTGGTTGTGTTGTTGACATTTTTGGTGAATCGTCTGTTGCGCTTGCTGCGCATGATGGTACACATTTTTTATGATCGTTTCGTGTTTGCCGCATTGGCTGCCGAAACGAAAAAACGTTTGGATCAGGCACATGCGTATCGCATGTCATGGAACAAAGGGAAAAAGAATGGAAGAGAAAAAAACAAAGACAAACAAACAGCGCCGTTTCCTGCGCCATAAAGATCGAAAACAAACGCCTCGTGGCAAGCTCAATTTTTTCACCAAAATCGCTTTGATTGTATTTGCGGCGTTTTGTGTGTTTTCTATCTATAGTATGCAGACACAGGTAACCGACCTGAAAAAGCAGGTACAAACTGCAAACGAGCAAATTACCCAAACGCGCGAAAATATTTCAGCACTTGAGGAAAGCTTGCTTGAGCCTTATGATGAGACGTTCATTGAACAAACAGCGCGGGAACGTTTGGGGTATGGCTTGGCCGGTGAGACGATTTTTTATAATGATCTGCCACAATAAATATGTAGATCAAGATCTAAGCGAGTTGTATTCATTTTACTTCTAAAAACAGATCTATTGATCAAAATACAAGCGGTATGGAATCATATATCAAATATGATTTCATACCGCTTGTTTGTATTTTTTCACCTACGGTGCAAGTGTGACATATGATGTACCAGCAGAGATTTTGCATTCGGGGGTGAGTGAAATATGAAGAATCGATCCGACCATGAGTATGAGGGCGAATCGTATATTTTTACGTTTTCATCGATGACAAATGCCGCATCAGCAGCAAGGGCGTTGCGAGCGACGAAAACGGATTGCCGTATTTTGCGTTTGGACGCGCAAAAAAACAGACGTGGCTGCGGTTGGGGTGTCCGGGTACGTGGAAATGTTGCAGATGCACAGACGGTGTTGTTGCGTGAGAGAATCCCATATACTGATTTAATACGCGAAGAAAATGAAGGGTAACTATTTGAATAAATGTTGTGCTTTTTTGTGCAAAAGTTGTATCCCAAAAAGGAGTAAAAAATGCAGGAAATTATTTATTTGGACAATGCAGCAACGACGTGGCCAAAGCCACCCTCCGTGCTGCGACGGGTGAATCGTTGCTTCAAAGAAGCGTGCGGCAATCCCGGTCGCTCGGCACACCTGCTCAGCATGCGTGCGGCCGAAGAAGTGTATCACGCACGTTGTGCATTGAATCGTTTTTTTGGAGGCAATGCGGAACAAAACGTCATTTTCTTTCCCAATGCAACTGCGTCGCTAAATACAGTCATCCGAGGAGTACTGTCTGCAGGAGATCATGTCATTACAACGAATATTGAACATAATTCCGTGTTGCGTCCGTTGTATGCACTTCGGCGCGATGGGGTCACATATGACATTGTTGATGTGGTTGGTGCGACGGATTCGCAAATAATCGAGCGCATTTCCGCGAGAATCCGTCGAAACACGCGCATGGTGATTGTAAATCATGTTTCCAATGTTACGGGACGTGTTATGCCATTGCAGCTGATTGCAGCACTTTGTTGCCAACGAGGAATATTATTTTGTGTGGATGCTTCACAAAGTGCGGGTGTCTATCCGCTTGATATGAAAAATGACGGGTTTGATTATTTATGCTGTGCGGGGCACAAATCCTTATTTGGTATTCAGGGCAGCGGACTTGCTGTGATTCGTGACGGGACACCGATTCCGCGCCCACTGATGCAGGGCGGCAACGGCGTGCGCTCCCTTGAATTGCAAATGCCGGGCGGATTACCGGAAATGTTGGAAGCCGGCACTGTTAATGTGCCGGCGATTGTTTCCTTACATGCGGGTGTTTCGTATATTGAACGACATGGACGTGAACGTTTGTATTCCGAGATTCAGCATCTGAGTGCACCGATTCTGTCAGATTTTCGTGAATTAGAGCGGGAAGGGCAATTGCGGTTGTTTTTGGATGGCACACAGGGAGGAAGTGTCATTTCTTTTGCGGTTCGAGGACAGTCACCTGCACAAACCGCCGAGGCTTTGGAAGCATACGGGATTTGCGTACGCAGTGGTTTTCACTGTGCACCGTTGATTCATCCGGCACTTGGTTGCGAGGATGGCGGAACGGTTCGAATCAGTTTATCTGCCATGAACACCATGCATGATGTGGAAGTATTTCTAACTGCGCTTCATGCCATTCTTTGATTCTTTTTTTCTGTTGGCACTTTCTTGCACCTCTTTTCCGCTTCCTTTTTGTTCGGTGCGTTCCGTTGTAGATTTTGGCAGGCGCACAAATAACCGCAACAGTGCCCGGCCGTTGAACGGGATAAGTGGATAAAAATATCTTTTTCGTCCTTCCACCGTTTGATTGGTTGCTAAGGCCAATATGATCACGCCTAATCCGACCAAAAAGCCATATCCGCCAAAGAGTGCACAAAGTATCAAAAGTAATAACCGCATGTATTTAAACGAATATGCGAGCTCATAGTTATGCTGCGTGAAATTGGCAATGGCTGTGAATGCAACATAAAGAATGCACTGTGAAGAAAACCATCCCACACTGACGGCATATTCACCAAGAATTAGCCCTCCCACGACACTCAAAGAATTGGATAACATGTCCGGTGTATTTAATGAGGCGAGTTTTAAGCCGTCGATACAAATTTCCAGTAAGAATAGCTGTACCAGGATTGGTACCGGTCCATTGTCTTCTGTGATGATAAACGAGAGCCATGTTGGAACTTGTGCAGGATGTGTCAGTGCCAAATACCATAACGGGGTCAAAAGAATGCTTGCCAAACAGGTGAGCAGGCGCACAATCCGAAGGTATGACGAGGTGAGCGGGGGAAGGTAAAAGTCATCGGATTGCTGTAAAAAATCAAAAATGCCAACAGGAAAAATCATCGCTTCGGGGGAGTTATCACACAAAAGTACAATGCTCCCCTCAGCGATGGATGCGCATGCGGCGTCAGGACGTTCGGTATATCGAAATTTTGGCAGCGGATTGTACCACCGTTGGCGTACCAGAGATTCGGACAAGCTTTGCACGCCCATCCCAATGGCATGCGTTTGAATAGAATCAATTCTTTCACTCAATGTTTTGACAAGCTCCGGGTCGGCAATGCCATGCATATAGCATAACGTAACTTTTGTTTGCGTGATGTTTCCCACGGTAAAGGGCTTGATGATAAACCGTGGATCATGAATATGCCGCCGTAGCAGTGCTGTGTTTTTGGCTAGTGTTTCCACAAAACTGATATGCGGACCACGCAATACTTTGTCATTTTCCGGTTCTTCCGGATTGCGCTGTGGATAGCCGCGTACAGTCAAAATTACAAACGGCTCAAATGCGTCACAGACCAATACGACACAGCCTGTATATAATAGTTCCAGCATTTTGCTTTCGTCCGACGTAATATTTACTTCGCCGTATGTGATCATTTTTTGTGAAAAACGGTTTGCATCCGAAAAGTCTTCGTCTGTTGCAGGCATTTCCAGCAACGCCCCGGCAATACGCTCCAGCGTTTGATCCACGATTAACCCGGCAACATAGTAAATGACAATGGAATGTGTTCCAACGGTATATTCGCGTTTGATTATATCAAAGTTATCTTGAATGTGTAGCAGTGCGTCAAGAAATTTAATTTTTTCTGGGAAAGGTTTTTGACTTGTTTGCGTGTTAGTTTCTGTTTGTGTATTTGCATCGAACGGGGCGGATGCGCCAGTTGTTTGCAGCATATCTCCACCTCACTTTTTTGTAATGAATTCTCTTGAATGAAGTAACGTTTTTACTCCTTATCGTTTATTGTGTCGTATCATAGAAAAATTATGACCTTGCGTATGTTAAAAAAACATATAGATAACCCCTACAAATCCAAATGCAAGTCAAACATAAAGTTTTTTGGAAAAGGCTCACAATTCACTTTTTCTTTGCATGAGAAAAACAGGGAATATTCTGTCACACGAAAGATATTTTTTTCGTTGATAAAAATAAATATTTTTCTTGACAAGAAACAAAAAACATGGTATAATGACTAACTGTATTATAATCGCAGAGTTTTCGCATTTTTATACTTTGGGACAAATAATGAACGAGACAATGGCTGAGTTGGCGCAGAAAACGTCTATTTGTAACATTTTTGTTAATTTCAAAGCGTTCTGTGACTCTTTTCTTTTGCTTTGGAAAATTTTTCTGTAATTTTCATTGTTTGTTGGTTCTTATTTTTGTGTATCATGCAAGGTCGGCGGTTGCGTTTTCATGTCCCTCGGGACGTCAAAAAAAGAAGGAGTGGTAATGTTTATGGTCAAACCCCAGCAGTTGGGCACAAACGTCAGAATGAGCTTTTCCAAAATATACGAAGCGTTGGAAATGCCGAACCTGATTGACGTTCAGAAAAAATCATATCAGGCATTTCTGGATCAGGGCATGGCGGAGGTGCTGCGGGACGTTTCCCCCATTACGGATTATTCCGGTAATTTGGAGATCGAGTTTGTTGATTTCAAACTGGAGGACGAACCAAAATATCCCGTGGAAGAATGTAAAGAGCGGGATGTGAACTATGCAGCGCCCATGCGTGTGCGAGTCCGTTTGACCAATCGCTCAACAGGCGAGGTGAAGGAACAGGACATCTACATGGGAGATTTCCCGTTGATGACCGACACCGGCACATTTATTATCAACGGAGCTGAGCGCGTCATTGTTTCCCAGATCGTTCGTTCTCCTGGTATTTACTATGACAGCTCAATTGACAAAACGGGAAAGCGCCTATACAGCGCAACCGTGATCCCGTACCGTGGCGCATGGTTGGAATATGAAACAGACGCCAATGATGTGATGTATGTGCGCATTGATAAAACGCGTAAGATCCCCGTTACGGTTCTGATTCGTGCACTTGGAATTGAAAGTGATGCAGAGATTCGTCAGTTTTTCGGAGAGAACAACTGCCTGAGCGTTACCATGGAAAAAGACATGATGCAGGCCGAGGCAGAGAAGAACGGAACGACTGCGGGGGAAGAGGCGCTCAAAGAGATTTATAAGAAACTTCGTCCGGGTGAGCCGCCGTTGGTTGAGAGTGCGCAGATTTTGATCAATAATCTCTTCTTTGATCCCAAGCGATATGATTTGGCAGCGGTAGGTCGCTATAAATTTAACAAAAAGCTTGGCATTGCAAAGCGTATTGAAGGAAAAGTGCTTTCTCGTCCGGCTGTCAGCTTTATTACCGGTGAGATCTTGTATGAAGCGGACGGAAAGGCATTGTCTGCCAAAGATGCAGCTGTGATTGAAGAAGCCGGTATCAATGAGGTCTTTTTGCGTGGGGAAAACGGTGAGGAGATCAAAGTCTTTTCCAATGGGACGGTAGATCCAAAAACAGTCATTGGTACTGATTTGGAAGACATTGGCATTAAAGGCAAAGTCAAATTCAGTGTTTTGCTGGAAATTGCACAGGCATGCGACGGCGATTTGGACGCGATCAAAGAAATGTGCGCAAAACGCGCTGCCGAACTTTCACCAAAGCATATTACCAAAGACGACATCTTTGCATCTATCAACTATATGTTGAATTTGTCGTTTGATATCGGTTCTACGGACGATATCGACCACCTGGGAAATCGTCGCTTGCGCTGCGTTGGTGAACTTTTGCAGAATCAGATGCGTATCGGTTTTTCCCGTATGGATAAGATCGTCAAGGAGCGTATGACCACCAACGATTCGGATAACCTCACGCCACAAAGCTTGATCAATATCCGACCGGTGGTTACGGCAATCCGTGAATTCTTCGGTTCTTCTCCGCTTTCACAATTTATGGATCAGGCAAACCCTCTGGCAGAATTGACACATAAACGCCGTCTGTCCGCACTGGGTCCGGGCGGTTTGTCTCGTGACCGTGCATCGTTTGAAGTGCGTGACGTGCATTATACGCATTATGGCCGCATGTGTCCCATTGAGACGCCGGAAGGTCCAAATATCGGTTTGATTTCCTCTCTTGCCACGTTTGCCAAAATTAACGAGTATGGCTTTATTGAAGCGCCTTTCCGCCGTGTCGATAAAGAGACGGGCAAGGTAACCGATGAAGTGGTGTATATGACCGCGGATGAAGAGGATAATTATGTGGTCGCACAGGCCAAAGAACCGTTGGATGAAGAAGGCCGCTTTGCAAAAAAACGTGTTATCGTGCGCCACAAGGCAGATGTCGTAGAAGTGGATTCTTCCATGGTTGATTTTGTTGACGTTTCTCCACGCATGGTTGTTTCTGTAGCGACATCCATGATTCCGTTTTTGGAAAACGACGACAATACGCGTGCTCTGATGGGTTCCAACATGCAAAAGCAGGCTGTGCCGCTGATGGTAACGGAATCGCCCATTGTCGGTACCGGTATGGAATACAAAGCTGCTGTCGACTCCGGTGTTTGCGTTTTGGCAAAACATGCCGGAACGGTAGAACGCGTTTGTGCGGATGAGATCGTGATCCGTAACAATGACGGTACAAAGGATACGTACCATTTGTTGAAATTCAAACGTTCCAACCAGAGCACTTGTATCAACCAACGTCCCATTGTATCTGCCGGTGAACGTGTGGATGAGGGACAAGTGATTGCGGATGGTCCCGCTACGTCGCAAGGCGAGGTAGCACTTGGTAAAAATGCATTGATCGGCTTTATGACCTGGGAAGGTTATAACTACGAGGATGCAGTTTTGCTCAATGAACGCCTGGTACGTGACGATGTTTATACTTCCATTCACATTGAAGAATATTCCCATGAGGCACGTGATACCAAATTGGGACCGGAAGAAATCACACGAGAAATTCCAAATGTCGGTGAAGACGCGCTCAAAGATTTGAATGCGGATGGTATTGTTCGCAAAGGTACAGAAGTACGCGCGGGCGATATTTTGGTCGGTAAAGTGACGCCGAAAGGCGAAACAGAACTGACGGCGGAAGAGCGGTTGCTGCGTGCGATTTTCGGCGAAAAAGCACGTGAAGTGCGTGATACTTCACTGCGTGTACCGCATGGCGAAGCGGGCATCGTGGTCGATGTGAAAGTATTTACACGCGAGGATTCCGATGAGCTGGCTCCCGGGGTAAACAAAGTGGTGCGCGTTTATATT
>ERZ827520.1032-NODE-1032-length-36444-cov-3.974745_pt1 | contig 36444 bp, 29 predicted proteins | sample MGYA00519581_ERZ827520 | MGnify/ENA primary metagenome ERZ827520 (study PRJEB31778, sample SAMEA3449339) | human gut metagenome | biome: human gut; feature: human-associated habitat; material: faeces | place: United Kingdom | collected 2010/2012 ...
TTAGAAATTACTCTGTAGCCTTTTTCTTTAAATGTTTTTCCTACAACACCGGTTCCTGCAAACAAATCGGCAAATACCTTGCCGTGTGTATTTGATCCTGCAACATCAGCAATAGTAGTTGTTAAAAAATCAATTAAAGAATATTTTGATCCAATATAATTCAAGTCCTCACCTCATTTCTTACATACTATACCATAGTTTAGCCAATATATCCAGTGTTAATAATTAAATTAATCCATCTTCCAAAAGTTTTAAAATTCCTCTGATATTAAATCTGAATTTTAAACAGTTTCTATTATTATGTGCTTGAAATTCACCTATGCTGATACCGTGGTATTTTACCGTGTTAGATTCATTCCAAGTACGAATGCCATGAGTAAAAGAAATGTTCTCTATATCCCAATGTGGATTAACTGGAATATCTCTTATTACAATATAACTTGGATTATATGTAAGATTGTTTCGCATATCTAAAACATCAAAAAAATGTATGTAATAATCGCATTCGAACAAGTGTTTCCAATACTCTGATAACATTTCACAAATATTATTTAATGAAAATTCTTTAAAAAGAAAAACTCTGTTTTCATATGAATCACATAAGCCTCTGTTGCGTAGTTCAATATTAATATCGTATCCAAATTGTGAATAAAGGAAATCAAAATATGTTTCGTTAGTCGGTTGACCAATAACCTGTGGTGCTACTTTTCCAAGTCTTCTTTTATTTGATTTTACAGATAATGTTTTGCTGTTTTCTAAAATAAAATCTATAGGACTTTGATTTTCTGCAATGTGTGTTATCGGATACGGAATATTATTAGCATCAAATATTTCAGAAACAATATTTCTGATAGATAATGCTATCTCTTCATCTCCTCTATTTCTATAATAAGGAGAAACTTCAACGCCAAATTCATCGGCAATCGCTATTTCTGCCGAAATCCCAACTGTTTCATTATTCAATATGATCATCTCCAATTTTTATTATTGTTTAATTGTCAATATAAGAATGCATTACAGATAATGCACAGTAATTATAACATTAAATGATGACTCTTTCAATTTTTTGTTTTTTCTTTTTGAATACATTATTTTGAACTATTTTCTTAATTAACTAATGAACGGTGCAACATCGTATTTGGCGCAGATTTCATTCATTGAGTTTTCACAATGACTTTGCGGTGAGCCGCTTACGTGGATATCAGAGCATATTCACGAATTGTATGATGTTTTCCTGCTATCAGAAAAAATACAAAAACGAACCAGATGCAGTTTTATTTTTACTTAAAAACAAGCTAAAAATGAATATTCGTTATAGCTTAATCGTAACGGATAGAACAGAGATGCATAATGAATTCAATTCCTTAATGTCGGTGTTGAATTTTATAATGGCAAATTTATTATCAGCAGAAGGCTCACCATTAAAAGTTTGTAAGCATTACAACAAGGCATTTATATCAGAAAACAAACGGGCAGAATTTTGCTCCGAGCGATGCCCGTAACCAATTCAATGTTTATAAATCAAGAGCCAAAACAAAGAGAAATAAATAATTATAGCCGAAGACATAATGATATTGTTTTATTGTTAGACTTAGTGCATTGTATAACAGGTATACGACTACTGTTTTTGTTGCGCTTTCAGTAAATGGATTCCACATTTTATCCACAATTTTTTCATATTTGATATGAAATCTTATAAATAAATTTGAAAGCTCAATTAAAACTGCTGAAATCTCAATAGAATTTATTGCAAATTCCGTCGAAGCATGTTATTATATACTATAAGTAAATCTAATTATTGTTGAGAGGTACTCGTATAATGGTTGATTACAAAAAATTATGGATTGTTTTAATACAAAAAAATATGAGTAAGCCACAGCTTCGCAAGAAGGCAAATATATCTCCATCCACCTTTACTAAACTCAATAAAAATGAACTGGTGTCAATGGATGTTTTAGTTCGTATATGCCGAGTCCTTGATTGCGATTTTGGAGATATTGTTGAGATTGTAAAATAATTGTTTGTGAGTGGTCATTATGTTTTCGGTAATTGAGGATTCTCGAATTAAGGATAAGTGTCAAATTTTTACACCAAAAGAACAGGTGGCAAAAATGCTGGATTTGGCGCTATATACAAAAAATTTATATGGAAAAAGATTTTTAGAAAATTCATGTGGTGACGGTGAAATTCTTATCCAAGCTGTCGTTAGGTATATTGAAGATTGCAAAAAGCGAAGGTTTTCTAAGAAAAAAATCAAATTAGGGTTAGAAAAAGACTTTATTGCTTATGAAGTTGATAATAAAAGGGTTGAAGAATGTAAAAACAGATTAGATACAATAGCCAAACAGTATAAAATTACTGATGTTGTTTGGGATATTAGATGCGAAGATTATCTCGCCTCAAAAAGCGACACAACCTACGATTTTATTGTAGGAAACCCCCCTTATATTGCATATCCTGATTTGCCGACAAATGTTCAGACATACATCAAAGAAAATTTTGCGTCATGTAAAAAAGGAAAATTCGATTATAGCTATGCTTTTATTGAAAAATCATATTTACAATTAAGTCCAAAAGGGTCGTTAGTATATATAATTCCAAGTAATATTTTTAAGAATGTTTTTGCAAAGGAATTAAGAACTATAATTAAGGATGATTTATATTCGATTGATGATTTTCCAAGCGAAAAAATTTTTGAAAAGGTATTAGTATCTCCAGCAATAATTTGCATAGTTAAGAGTAGTAACTCCTCTGAATTGCTTTATCGTGTTTCAGGTACTGAAAAATCAATTGATAAAGTACAATTGAAAAGCAAATGGATTTTTGATAATTCCAATGTTTCTACCGGCAAACGAGTTGGCGATTATTTCAAGGTTTCGAGTTCTGTAGCCACCTTGTTAAATGAAGCCTTCATTTTGAAAAACGGAGATATCAAAGACGGTTTTTATGAATTTGATAATTATAAGATTGAAACTTCATTAATTCGAAAGGCGGCCAGTCCTAAAAACAAGAAATATAATAAATCAACGGAGTATATTATTTTCCCTTATTTTTATGACGATCACGGAAAGTTACAACATTATTCCGAAGAAGAAATGTATATAAGTTTTCCTAATGCCATGAAGTTCTTGGAAACACATAAGGAAAAACTTCAAAAGCGAGATTCCGATAGCAATGCAAAATGGTTTGAGTATGGCCGTTCTCAAGCTCTGCAAAATATAAATCAAAAATTGCTATTAATTTCATCGGTTATTTCCGATTGTACAGAACCATATATGCTAGATATCAATGAGGTTCCGTATTCTGGTCTATACATAATGCCTATCAGTAATATGACATTAGATTCATTGATTTCCGTCTTAAAATCAACAAAATTTAAGGAATATATAAAAGGTACCGGTGTGTGTGTTAGCGGAACATCAAAAAGAATCTCACCCAAAGATATAGAAAACTATATTTTTTAAGGAGCTAAAAAGTATGGAAAAAATGAAATATAACATTTCTGCCCGTACAACCATTTTGATTGGTAGAGAAGGTGTATCAAGAGCAGATGGTGCTATAATTGAGCTAATAAAAAATACATATGATGCAGATGCAGACTTTTGTTATATCGCCTTTGATCCTGCTAATGATGCTTTGTATATTTTGGATAATGGCATTGGAATGACCAAGCACATAATTGAAAGTTATTGGATGCTTATTGGTACAGACAACAAAAAATACAATTATTTAAGCGATAGAAAGCGAGTAAAATCTGGTGAAAAAGGAATTGGACGATTTGCTCTTGATCGCTTAGGCAGCAAGTGTACAATGTACACCAAGAACTCTTCTGAATCGCTAATTTATTGGTTTAATGATTGGAATAAATTTGAAGAAATTGGCAAAACGCTGGATGAGATTAATGCTGATTTTGAATATTTAGATAAATCTTTTAAAAACATCATACCTAAAGAAATAATTGAAAATCTCGATACTTTAATAAAAGATAAAACCGAGGAACTTATATCACTTGGAAAAGAACCTCCACAGTTCTCATTGGAAACAGGTACTATGTTTAAAATTGAAGGACTTAGAGATAAATGGGTTGACACTGAAATAAACAAGATATTGTCTGTATTGGGATTCCTTGTTCCACCAGGAGAACAAACTCAATATTATATTTTTGCGCAAAGCAGATTAGATAAACAAGCAGAAGAAATACAGTGTCATGTGATCGAAGATTATGATTATAAAGTAGTTGCCTCATTTGATGGTGAAACTGTTAAAGCCACTATTCATAGAAACGAATACGATTTAAATATTATTCCGAAAGACTTGTTTGAGGATGCAGCGTTTAAAGTTCAACCATATACTTTTGATGATTTCTCAAAAGGTGTTTTTGAAAAGACATTAACTTTATCCGAGTTAACTGGTAATAGCAACGAAGAATTCCTGAAAAAAGCAAAAGAAATTGGCCCATTTCAATTTCAATATATATTTATGAAATTAGGCGGTGGTGAAGGAAGCTATTACAGTAAGGCTGTAAATACAGGAAGAAAGTTGTGGATGCAAGAACATGGCGGAATAAAGATTTACCGTGATAACTTTGTTGTAAGACCTTACGGGGATCCGAATTCAAAATCATACGATTGGTTAGGATTGGATGCACGTAAGGGCGTAAACCCTGTTGCAGTTTCTCACAAATCAGAAAAATGGCATGTTAACAACTCTCAAATACAAGGGACTGTTTTAATTTCGCGCACCAATAATTCTTCTATCTTGGATAAATCAAGTCGAGAAGGTATTATTGAAAACGATCATTTTGAGGTGTTGACAAATATACTTCAAGACATTATTTCGTTATTTGAAAAAGATAGATCATACATAGCACATCATATTAAAATCTATCGTGATGCAAAAGAGGAAAAAGATTCTACAAAGGAAAAAGCATCTGATATCGCAAACGAAATCTTAAAAAACAAGAAAAGGTCAAAGAAAAAACAATCAAAAGCGGAATCTAATAGTGAACAACTGGCAAAAGCCGTTAAGATTTATGAAGAAGAACGAGAAGAGTTAATTTCAGAGATTAAGTTATTAAGAGCATTAGCGACCAATGGTCTTATGACGACAACAATGGCTCATGATCTAAAAACAATAAATTCTCTCTTAGTATCACGAGTTAATGGTTTTCGAATTGCTCTTAATAGAGATGATAAGATTCTAATTGAACGCAATTTAGAAGATCTTAAAACAAATGATGAATTCTTAAAAGCATGGATAACGGTTATAACAACTCAATCTAATAAGGATCGACGCAAACGATTAAAGAAGGATATAGTACAAACAATTGAAACTGGTGTTAAACTTTTATCACCTATTTTGCTTAGAAAGAAAGTGACGTTGGAGTTAAACACTAATAATTGTACTGCAATTAAACGAATTTTCGAGACAGATTTTGATAGTATTATTTATAATCTTATAATCAACTCCATAGAGTCTTTTGAAAGCACAAAATGTGATAACAGAAGAATCTCAATAACAATTGAAGCTGATGAAGAAAAATTATACATTCATTATCTTGATAATGGTCATGGGTTAAGCGAAGGCTTTAAATCTAATCCATATGAAATCTTTAAATATGGTGCAACAAGTAAATACGATGCTAAAGGAAATCAAATCGGTACAGGTTTAGGAATGTATATTGTTGCATCGAGCGTAAACGAGTACCAAGGTACATATACTATTACTAAAATCACTGATGGATTTGGTCTTGATGTGATAATTCCAATAGCATAGTGGAGGCTGATTAATATGGAATACCGTATTGGCATTATTGACGACGATAAAGCAAAAATTACCCAATTGTTGATTTTTACCGCCCAAGGGTGGAGTGACGATAACGGTAAATTGGTTAAGGAAAAGTATAAGGATGTTTCCTTGGTTCCAAATGAAATACAATTGGACGGCGATATCAACCAAATGGTCGAGAAAATTGTGGCTGATAGGCCAGATGCTTTGATTATTGATTTTAAGTTATCATCGCAGGAAAATATATCTTATTCTGGCGTTTCGTTAGCACAAGCAATTGATAAGAGATTGCGAGGCTTCCCTATATTTATATTGACTTCATATGAAGATGATTTATATGAAAAGGAAAACTTTGATGCATATCAAGTTTTTGATTTTGAACGATATATAAATGATCTTAAAGAGCGTCTTGAGATTAATTCTAAAATTGTTCAACAAATCAAAAAGTATAACACTACCTTGAATCAATGGAAAACAGAGTTGATAGCATTGTTACCGCATGCAGGGGAAAGTGCCGCTATTGATGAAAGAATCCTTTTGTTGGATTCATTTATTGAAAATAGCATTGATGGAACATCTACCTTGCCGCAGAAACTAAAGCAAGAACTTGATGATTCAAATCGCATACAATCTCTAATTGATAAAATCGATAAAATTATAGGCTTGGAGTGATATGACAGATGTTAAAAAAAGAAGTCCCCGTGCGTTCGTATATGGGAGAAAAATGGATTACTAACACAACAAACAAAAAATATTTGGCAATAGATTTTAAACACCGGTGTGCATATTGCGATGATCTTGATAGCATTTATGGTGGACAAGCTTCATACGCTGTAGAACATTTCGCTCCAAAAGGAAAGTTTCCCCAGCTAAAATACACATATGATAATTTATTATATGCTTGTAGATTTTGTAACACATCTAAAAGCGATGACTGGCCCAGCAAATCCTCTTCAATCAATGTTGTAGGGGAACGCGGATACATAGACCCTTGTACAGATGAATATTATAAGCATTTAGATCGAGATGAAAATACTGGATGTATTTATTACAAAACTGAACTTGGCAAATACATGTATGAACATTTGAAATTGTATTTAAAACGGCATTCAATAATTTTTATGGTTGAAAAGTTATATAAAAAACGTGAAGAGCTTATAGCTAGTATTGACAAGGATACTGAAAAAGGAATTGATGTATCAATAAAACAACAAACCTTACTTGCTCTCGATAAAGAATTTTTTTCGTATTATGGTCAATTATATATCTAGAGCGTATAAGAGATGTTTAATAATTAAAACAAACTAATGGTGTAATTTTCATACGTATTAACCTTTTTTTCTGAAAAATGTGAAAATTGGTTATGTAGGAAACTTATTCGGTGAAGCATCGACTTTTTTCAAATACACTCAAGTCATTATTCTTTAAAGAAGAGGAGTGTTGCTTTGTAATAACGATAAATCAGTTAAAGTAGATTTTCTCTTCATCAGTGATAAACTTATCTTCATTTGGGCAAATATTTTCGTACTATAGTTCTTAAAAATTTGACAAAGATAATCAACTTCCTTGCGGTACCATAACATGCTACAAGGGAGTTTTACTGTCCAGATGCATTTTATTCGATTATATAATGAATATCTTACTATTTTTGGGCGGCACAATAAAATTTACTCGTTTGTCGTTTGCAACGTTGTTTATGATATAGAATTATGATATAATAATCACATTAAGATATGACTAAGGAATCGAGGAAGAAGTATGAATAACAATCCACGATGCTTATACAATAATACTTTTGATAAATTTATAAACGAAGATGCAAATGTAATATTAGGTGATTTGCGTACCGTATGGTAATGGCAATAAAACATCTACCGGCTTTTGGGAAGACAGCACACGTCTGCCGGATTATTACAATGGAACTTATAAATATTTGAAAAGCTTGGGAATTGAAGAAATTTAACGGTTGCTCAAAATTCCAAATTTACAGAGGTACAATATGAAAATAACATACATTAACCACAGTGGATTTTTGGTTGAAACCGAGAACTGCTACTATGTTTTTGATTATTACAAGGGCGAGATGCCGAGGCTTGACAAAAGTAAGGAAGTTGTCGTCTTTTGCAGTCATTTTCATCAAGATCATTTCAATCCAAAAATTTTTGAAATTCTTGATGATATAGGTATGAATTATCAGACTGTTTTGGCAAAGGATATCAGCAAAAAGAAGTATCCTGCCGGTGTAAAAGTTACGACGGCTTATCACGATCAAACCTATATTCTTGACAACGGCACACAAGTTACTACGCTTCTTTCAACCGACAGCGGTGTTGCTTTTATCGTCAAGACAAGCGAGGGCATGATTTATCACGCAGGTGATTTGAACGATTGGCATTGGGAGGGTGAGACGGAAGCCGATAACCGCCACATGACCTCCATGTACCGTGCCGAGATTGATAAAATCAAGGGCGCTCATTTTGATGCCGCATTCGTTCCCCTTGACCCAAGGCAGGAGAAACATTATGCCGACGGTATGCTTTATTTTTTGAAACATATTGATTGCAACGCCGTTTTCCCTATGCATTATTGGAACGAGCCGAGCGTGATTGATAGGTTTATCACCGAATATCCGCAGTATAAATCACGAATAAAAAATACAGAATCAGCAAAAGGAGAAGAAATATGAGCTTTAGAATGGTTCACGAAAACTATAATGTTTCCGATTTGGATAGGTCGATTAAGTTTTATGGCGATGCGCTTGATTTGCACGAGGTCAGACGAAAAACCACCGACGATTTTATTATCGTTTATTTGAGCAATGACTCAAGCGATTTTGAGCTTGAACTTACTTGGCTTAAAGAACATCCACAGCCGTACGATTTGGGCGAATGTGAATTTCATTTGGCTTTTAAGGCAGATGATTTTGACTTGGCACATAAAAGGCACGAAGAAATGGGTTGTATCTGCTTTGAAAATCCTGAAATGGGTATCTATTTCATCGAGGACCCGGACGGCTATTGGTTGGAAATTTTACCGTGATTAAGTTACACTATAATAAAAAGAGTTGAGAAATTGTGTTTCTCAACTCTTTTATGTTTATGCAAGCAGTTCATTTAATTTTGAAACTATTTTTTCTTTTTCGCCGCTTCCTATTGTGTTCAGCCTCATTAGCGGTAAGTCATACTTTGCGAAAATGCCGTCTTTTAAAATATCCCTTTGATAAGATTATACACAAGGTTTTAGGAATCACAATAAGAAACTTTGGAGTTTGAAGAGTGGCTTGAGAGTAGATTTCCGAATAGAATCAAGAAAAATAAATAACTATAATTAACCTTACGGAGCCGTTTGAGTAACAGCTCCGTTTTGTTTTGATTCTTTCTTGCTTTTCCCTTATAAATCCGCAATAATCATTGATTTTAAGCGCTCTGTGTGATATACTAAACTTGTATAATTGTAACTATCTGAAAGCGAGGAAAATCTAATGGATTCTAACATCGAGCGCTGGTACTCAATGAAAGAAATATGCGAATATCTTGGCGTCAGCCGTGATACCGTACTTGATTGGATAGAAAGAAGAAATATGCCCGCAGCAAAAATCGGACGCCTTTGGAAATTCAAAGTCAGTGAAATTGACGCTTGGATGAAATCCGGCGTTGCGGCGGATAAATAATTTTAGGGGGGCACATATGAGTTTTATTGAATCTTACAAGCATCTTGATAAAATATGCGGAGAAATGTTTGAAACTCAATATGGAGTATCCGCCTATATAGAGGAAATGCTAAACAATCCTCATGGTTCTTTTCTTGTCAGAGGATGGGAAAATGATTTAAAACAACTAAAGCACTATCGTTGGATTAGGAATCAAATAGTACACGAACCCGATTGCTACGAAGAAACTATGTGCGAAGCCGGAGACGATGAATGGCTTGATGATTTTTATGAAAGAATAATAAATCAAACTGATCCGCTTGCAATGTATTTTCAAGCAACAAAACCACATCCTGTTGCAAAATCCGCACAAAATCACGAACCTGATCAACTGCAATATACATATTCTGAACAACCTAGCCAACCAAAACATAAATCAAAGAAGGTCGTAAGATGGATTGTGTTTTCAATTATCGTGGCTATTGTTCTACTGTACTTAGTACTTAAATACTTTATCAATTGATTTTGGAGGTGCAAATATGCCGGATATAAATTGGCAATTTGAACTTGAAGAATATATAAAACAAGGCGAACCCGACAAAGCCGAAAAAAGCGAAGCGTGGCAAACAGCCATCGGTTTGCAGGCTGTTGACGGGCTGAATACTTCTGACTATTTGTTAGACACCGCCAAAGAGCATATCGAGGGTAAAATCACAATCGACGAGGCTCAAAAGCGTATTCATAGTTACTATGAGCAGCGTTCTGTACGCACCGAAACGGAAAACGAAACCAAAGAAGCAGACATCGTTTCAGCAAGAATTGCAAAGTTGTTAGGCGAAAAAGCGTTTCAGTTCTCTCCTGCCGAGTGGCTTTCAATTCATCGAAGATTGTTCGAGGGCGTATTCAGTCACGCAGGACAAGTCAGGCAGTACAATATCACAAAGAAAGAGTGGGTTCTGAATGGTGACACTGTTACCTATGCGGATTGGAACAGTATTAAGGAAACTTTAGATTACGACTTTGCAACCGAAAAACAGTTTTCTTATGAGGGCTTGTCAGTTGACGAAGCTGTAAAGCATTTGGCAAAATTTGCTTCCGATATTTGGCAAATTCACCCGTTCAGCGAGGGAAACACCCGTGCGACTGCTGTATTTATGATAAAATATATGAAAACATTCGGTTTTAGCGTAAACAACGACGCATTCGAGAAAAATTCTTGGTATTTCCGTAACGCTTTGGTTCGTGCAAATTACAATAATTTGCAAAAAGGCGTCCATTCAACAACTAAGTTTTTGGAAATGTTCTTTTCAAATCTTTTGCTCGGCACAAACTACGAATTAAAAAATCGCTATATGCATGTTGATTTTGTGGATGAAAACAATTCCAAAAGTATCAACCCAAAAGTTCCAAAGTATCAATTTGATACTTTAGACTGTACTTTAGAAGAACTTGCGGTTTTAGAATTAGTGGCAAAGGACCCAACTATAAAACAGCAAGAGCTTGTAGAAGCAACCGGAAAATCTATTGCAACCATAAAGCGAATTATGAAATCCCTGCAGGATAAAAACTATATCCGCCGTGAAAGCGGCAAGAGATATGGTAAGTGGGAAATATTGGTGCTATAAACATAACTACTTTAAGGATACTGCTTGCAAAACAAAAAATCCTTTTGTTACTCGAACCAATGAAGGACTGTTCTGTCATCATATTGATGAGGACAAGGCAATAATGCTTTGTGATGATAAATTTGCAGTTAATAATCCTTTTGAGTATCAAAAAGCGGACAGGCTCGTTTACTGCAATTTGCTTGAGCATTTACTGCTTCATGTAAAAATTGCTGAAAATCCAAGCCCTGATGCTAACGAAAACGAACTTCCCGGCATAGGCGGAGCAATAAACTTTATCTGTAAGGAGTTAAACGACATTTATTCAGGCAAGGAATTTGCAGATGAGTGGCGTAAGAATGTAGCGGATAAGGTCAAGGATAACTTTGATGATTATATTATTATCTTGCGTTATCTTTGGAATGTAGTCGAAAAAAATCCAGTCTATAAGGCTATCATAACGAAAGAAATGCTTTGCGTTGGATGGGACGGTAAAGTTGTTAAAGAGGTTATGAACGCTCTTAATGACGGTGAATAAAGGAAAATGTTTGTTATATGAAAATTTCTCACAACCTTCTTCCAACGCAAAAAAGTCGAAAACATAGCCTAACGGCAGAAATTGATCTCTATCCTTATGCCACAGAATTATATGAGGAATTGGATAAGCTTGGGGTAATTAATCGTATTAAAGAAATACCTCAATTAGGAGTTATTAAAGTTCGGAAGAAACTTTCAAAAACAAGATTTGATTATGTTATGCTGCAACTGTATTTGCATAAATTAGTCAAGCACAATTTGCAAGGAGATTTACGATACACTTATAACAATTATCTAAAATCAAATGAATTTGGATGTGATTATAGTTATCCTTGTACAAATAGCAAGCCTTCTATTGGCGATGTTCTCCAAATACTTACAATTGTCTATAATATCGGGCATTTTTACAATACTTTTACCGCTTCTCGTGCCATCACTATGATAGTTGAAGAAGATGATACTTTTTACGAGAAAATTAAAAATGCTTGTGAAGATGAACGATATAAAAATGCCGCTGAAAATATTTTAAAAAGCAAGAATTATCAAAGATTGCATTTGTTGAACTCAATTCTTATATTAGAACAATGTGATAAGTCGAAACAATCAATCTCAGTAGCTTTAGCGCTTCTATATTCATACATAAACGAAAATTTGTTGCCAGAAGAAAGCAAACTGAAATATGCATTTACAATATTTCGCAATGTAAGAACAATCTCTTATATGGCATACGATTTACAAATAGCCAATACGCCATTAACAATTGATTTATGCGATGAAAAAGCAATGCTATTATTGTTAAAAGAACTGCTATCTGAATATAACAATAACCAGTCCTCAAATCATTTGGTTAATTCAGTCACGAAACTTCTTGATGATACAGTTTACAACGAAAACTCCAACGCAATATGTTATTATGAAATTTCCAGAAAAATTGTTTCCACTTTGAAAAAAGAGATTGTTTGGCCTCAAGTAGACTATTACAATGACTTATTCATAAACAAATCAAGCCCATTAAATAGAAACTACTCACATAAAAGGGACTATGTCCAATCGCAAATATTAAAGTTGACTTTTTCTGTAGAACAAAGGAATATATCGTGTGAATTGCTAACAGCATTAGAAAAAGTTAACAATACACGTGTTGGCTATTACGACAGACATACAGGCGACCAAACAATTCTTGTTTCGATAAAGCGCAACTGTTCTCCAACGACCAAAAGATACGCTGCATACAAGGTGCTAAAATTTACTATTCAGCACCTTCGTAGAATTATCAACATATCACCTAATGACATAAGATTTTTGTTGGCAACAAAATTTTTCTTGTATTATTTGTTTGACGAAAACCCTGTGGTAATTAAACCAACTTTAAGCAGAAAAAAATGTGTTATTTGCACACGAGGAAAAAACGCACGAATAAGAGAATTAAATTCTTTGTTAGAAAACTCAATAGGAAATGGTGATGAGAATCACGAAGTAAAGTACTTATTAGATAGAATTGTTTTTGATACAAAAAATGATACAACTATCACAGTTCCTGCAAGTATTCTTGTATATCAAAAAGATGCCACGGGCCGTAAGTTATGTGAATTTGATGGCATAATTATTCATCCTATGAGAAGTGAAAAACAAGTAATTTTTTTAGAAGCTAAAAACAGAAAAGTTAAGCCAAGCACTGCCCGAAACTGCCTCTCAGAAAAGTTCGATAATTTCACAATCAAATATAACAAAGACGATATCATCATCGTAAATTGTGATGCATATTTTTCATTTACAATTTAACCTAATTATATATTTAGGAATAGATAAGTTTGTTATTTACAATTTCTGTTGCTCTGTTACGGATATTGTTTATTTTCTGCACCCACAACAACATATCATCTGATTTTAATTCTTCGCTTACATTTTCTTTTTTGGCAAAGTCTTTTACCAGCCGGAGAAAAAGTTGTTGGGCTTGTTCTTCGGTATCGGCAAGGTGGGAATGGAGTTTTCCGGAAGTGAGCAGATTATAATACAAAACTTTGCGGTGGTGCTTTAAGTAGTTTAATCTGCGTTGACCCCACACTCCGATATAACCGGTTTCTTCTTCCGCTGGTAAAATTAGATTATGCAAAAGAAATCTTGTCATCATTTTTTGAAAATTCAAGAAGATAATAAATATTCTGATTGAAAAATGAGCCGAGAGGGGATACCTCTTGGCTCATTTTTTGTGAACACACAACACTTATTTAAATTTTGATGATTATTTAATATTTTATTGAATTGGCTTTTCATTGAAAAACGCTTGAAACCCTTGAAAACAGTGGGTTTTTATCGTAAGCCTCAATCATTATATGATTATGATACATAGGTGCTTATGAGAGTCGTTTTTTCCTAAACCGCTATGCAAAATTCGTATGTAATCGGCTGAAGTTGGTTATTTTTAGCCCAATTTGTACGCTGAAATTGCACAGTTCGTACAGGACACATTACATTAACCATCTGGCCGCCGACTGAACCTGCTTGCTTAGAAGTAAGGTCACCGTTGTAACCCTGCTTAAGGTTAACACCAACCTCGCTTGCAGCTTCCATCTTAAATCTGTTAAGAGCTTCTTTAGCTTCTGGAACTGTATTCTTTGCCATTGTAAAAACACCTCTCTTATCAAAAATTTGCAAAGCGTGCTGATATTTTGAATAAAATTTTCTTCAAAATATTTATCACATAATATCAATTCGCTCTTGCAAGTATAGTTTATGAAAAGTATTCGTTTTTACAATTGAAAAATTTTTACAATTTAAAACACATATGATGAATGTTTAAAATTCTATAAATTTGCTTTGTTTTTCTCTGTTAACTCGTTGTACTTATTTACTATGTAATCGGCTGTTCTGACTGCGCCTTCGCCTTTATATTGCCAAGTTTCTTCAATAAGAGAATCGATGTTGTTTTTATATTCAGTTGATTCAATGCAGCTGTCAATCAATTCTTTTAAATTTTGCATATTATCTTTAGTTAATTGTTTTCCTATTTTCGGCAAAGATGCAATAGGCCAAAACGGTGTGTCTAGCCACCAAGCGTCATAAGGGCTGTCGTCAAACTCGACATCTGCGTATATAACCGGCTTTCTGTAAACCAAAGAGTAATCGTAAACAATGCCGGAAAAATCTGAAATTAAAATATCAGAACGCCTGAGAACATCAAAATTATCACTGTCTCTGTTCCATTCGAGACTGTTTGAATTTGGAAATTCTGTCATTAAATGATTCATCAAATCTGCTTCCGAAGTAAATGACTGCGGGTGCGGTCTGATAATAATATGATAACCCGTTTCCAAAAGAGTTTTAATTATTTCATCGCCGAATTTGTTGAGAATAGAACTTTTACCCCAAGACGGAGCAAGTAAAACTGTTCGTTCCTTATTTTCCAAAGGTGGTGCGGCTGCAAGTCTGTTTACCATAGCGTCCATATAAGGAACTCCTACCATAACAAGTTCCTTTGCCGGCAGGTTTCTTATTTTTTCAAGCGCTCTGATGTCTCTTTCGTGGTGATTTCCTGAAATTAAAACTGCATCATAATAATCAATCCCGAACATATGATAACCGCAGGTATTACTTGCCGCGTGAAGAACATGCACATAATAATCAACATTTTTTGAACGCTTCCATTGAAAAACATCAAGGCCCGGTGTTGTTGAAATAAGCATTGTGGCATTAAGAAAATTTAACTTTGAAAATGCACGATTGCCTTCGCCTATAAATTGTGCATCGAGATGCTGCAAATTTTCATCAAAAGCAGGGTCATCTTTTGAAGCTGTCATATATATAACATCAATACCCCTTGAATTCATTTCTTCGCATATTGGTTTGAACACGCTCCAATATCTTTTGTCATCAGAAAAAATAACAATAGGTATTTTTTCTGTGTTTGTATCGGCTTTTTTTCCGCCGGTAAGTAGAAATTTCAGCTTGACTGCCCATTCTTTAAACACATATGCAACAGCACCGATAATACCTATCAGCACGGCAAAAAGCATACTGCCTGTTCCGGGATCAATATATAACTTCATATTTTTTCCCCTTTCAAAAGGTTAAAATCAAGAATTATTTTACATCATCATTTGTTAAAACATCATCTTTTGCAACAAGTTTCCAATTGCTTTTATCCCAAACACTGTCTTGAATTGTGTACCAATCGGCAGGTAAAAATTGATTTCCGTTATTTATGTTAACCGTACAATAATCCGAGCTGATAATATACTGCTTGTGTGCATATTTTTCTTGATTATCAATCTTTTTGTTAGTGTAAGGATTAACGGGGTTTTTTACCGTGCTTTCAAAAGCGATTGTAGGAATATCGGCATTGGTCATAAATTCATCAGATGTATTAAAGCCTGTTGAATTAAAGTCTTTAACCATAAGTAAAGGAGTGAAATATTCCATATCGTTTGTAACTGTGCCGGTATCATTAAGTATTAAATCGTTTAATTGATAAGTTTCAAAAGCGTGGTCAGAAGCTAAAATGATTTTTGTATTATCCCAAACGCCGATTTCTCGCAAATAATCAAACCAATTTCCCAATTGGATGATAGAAGCCATATTTGTTTCGTAACTTGCAATTTGTGTAAAGTTATTCATAGCAAGTTTTTTCCCGTTTAAATTAAATCTATCTGCGTCTTTATAATATTTAGTATTATCGATTTGATTTGCAGGTTCGTATTGAGGTTCTTGAAGCAGTTGCGGCTCGTGTGTCGTATTGTTAGTCATAAGCAGCACTTCTCCTACTTTATTTGAAGTTGTTGAAGTGATGTCTGAAAGGCTTGTAAGTACACTGTAAGCCTTTATGAATTCGCTGTAATTACCTGTTGCGATATAATCATTAGTGCGGTGCTGTGAAACGCTCGAACCTAAATAGTTGCCGTTATTATATATGTCAGACTGCAAAACAATCGGTGATGACTTCATAAGTGAATAAACAAAAAAGTTCCTGCGATTGTTTTTTATAGTTTCCTTTTTGGTTTTATTGTCAACATAATCATCACCTGTGTTGTACGCTTTTACACCCTTCATATCATTAAAAACGCTTAAATCGGGAATCCACTGGTAGTTGGCATAGTTGCTGTTGCAAAGTGTAACATTATAGCCCTTACTGCTGAATATGGCAGGCATAACTTTAAGTGCTTCATTATGTTTGGTAACAAGCTTTTCGTTTTTGCGTGAATTTATTTCTGCCGGTGTGTATTCATATCCGCCGAAAAATGCAGATGAAGCAAAATTTGTATGCCCGCCGAAAGAAATTGTGTTTGAGTAATAAGTAAATCCGTCGTATTGCTTAATAAGTTCCGGCTTTTCATTAAAGAAATACGGAATGTACGGGCCAAACCCTCTGTCAAGCATTATAACCACAACATTTTTTCCGGTTTTACTAAGCTTAATGTTAAAGGTATTGTCTTTTTCCGAGTTTGTGTATATATTCGCAACTGATGAATTGATTTTTGCAATGTTGACTGTACCCATACCGCAAAGTGCAATTGTGCAAACAAGAAGCAGTGATGTTATTTGCTTTGTAAGCTTTTTGTATATTATTAACATCACAACTATGATTACAGCAACAACAATTAAGTTAACTATCATTTCATTAGCTGATATGCTTATGGTATTTGTTTCTGCTGTGTACTGCAAAGATGAATTTAATATTCCCGAATTTTTGCCGAAAAACATATAATTTGTTATCGCCAAGCAGCAGATTATACATATAGCTTTAGTGTAAGCGGCTCTGACTTTGCTGTTTGCAAGCCAATAGAATACTCCAAACCAAATTACAAAAGTACCTACCGCAATGCAAGTGGAAGATACCAAGTACCACAATGGGCTTTGATAGTAGCTTGTAAATACAAATTCCTGCGGTGAAGAGCTGATTACGGCAGATGGTATAACGAGTCCTGTTAAAACTGCCATAAACACACAGCCTGATACAAATAATTTTGTATTGTACTTATATTCTTTGATTTTTTCAGGTTTTCTTTTTGCAGGATTTTTTTCTCTTACCAAAGCAAAAAGAATAGGAAATACGCAGACAATTCCCAACAGTGTAAATACAAGTGATTTTTCAGTGTATGTATCATCAATGAAAAAGCTGTATATTGATAATGCTATACCGCCGATTGCAAGAAATTCTTTTCCGACTTTTGCAGGATTTTTACTTTTTAAAGTTAAGGTTTTTATAAGTGAAAATGCATTGTTTAAAGTCCAATAAAATACTAATCCGGATGGTGAATTATACAAAAATACAAGAAAGAACAGTGCAGTTATATATAGCTGTATTTTAGTTTTTGCAGGATAATCTTTTGAATAAAGCGCAGAAGATATTAAGTTTATTACAGTCATAATAATCGGCAAAATATTTATTGATATGCCGAATAATGTTAACAGCTTATCAGGTGTGCTTAAATCATTTATAAGTCCAAAGCTTACATCTTTTATACCGGAATAAGTTGATAAAAATCTGTATGCCGCAATGAAAAAAGGAATTTGCAAAAACAAAGAGGTAACACCTCTTAAAACATATGTAGGTTTGTAATTGTTTTGGCGATAATAGGTTTGGAGCATCATCATTCGCTCGTCGCCTTTAAATGTCTTTTTTATATGCGAAACGCCTTTTTCAAGCTTTGCCTCTATGTTTCTTTCCTGTTCCTGAATAGCGTCGGCACGCCTGTATAGCGGCAAAACCAAAAAGTTCATTGCAAGGCTTAAAATGATTATTGCTACTCCTTTATTTTGAATTACAGAATATGCGAATTTATATATTGCCTCAAATAATATTTGCAAAGGCTGAAAAAGTAAAGCATATAAAATTGAACCAAATGACATTATTTTTGCTCCCGTAACTTTATGATAATTAAACTTGGTATTAAAATAAACAGCGATATAAAAATATAAATTTCAACAGTGTTTACAGCTGTGAAATTGATTAAAAAATGTAACGGTACAGTTAATAAAATACTGCCTGAATAATAAGAAATTGCAGTTAGGCAAAGACCTAACGAAAATGCAAACAGCAATTGCACCGCTATAAATATTGTGCTTTTTTGTGAAAATAAATTGATTATATGCGAAAATGAAAAAAGCGCGGATACGATAAAAATATTTAGAGCAGGTTTATTAAATGTTTTTTTAAAATATGATAAAATAATTCCTCTGAAAAATAATTCCTCACCAAAAACACAGGAAATCAGCTGTATAATTTCAAATGGCGTGGGGGTATATCTGCTTTTTAATGAAATAAGTATATTAAAAAATATCACGAAGATAACTAAAAGATTTAAAATCAATATTCGCCAATCTTTCAAATTGCCGATTTTCAGTCCGTATTCTTTAAATTGGTGTGTTAACTTTAACACGGTCAAAACAGTACCCCAAAATAAAATTAAAATTACTGTTTTTATTATTTCATTTTCACACTTGGGCAAAAATATATTTATAAAACTGTACATAATAAGAAAAAATATAAGTACAGGCAATTTTTTATTTTTCATATTGTTTACTCATTATTTTAAATAAAATATATATAACATTATATCACAAATAGTATAAATATCAAATAAAACACCCTAAATTATTAGGCAAATTTGTGTCAGTATAAGGTTTTAAGCTAATTTGTTATATTCTTCGTTACTTACCGGTGTCAATCATTCGTTAGATTTATCATTCCGATACTTCAATTGCAGGACGGCTGTCTTTTGCAGCTCCAAGTCGATACCCGTTTCCTGTCGTTTGTGTTATTATTTCATACTAATCACATTTTAACTTGAATTATATGGCAATTATAACACCTGAACATAACTTTAGGCCAATACCTTTTCAACTGAATTTCAAAAGCTTTTTCTGTTTATATCAAGTGTTAAATCCCAATCCCTTTGCTTTTCATCACCTATCGTGCAAAGTAAAAATGATTTTATATCACTTAATACTTTGTTTTTCTTGCCTGCTTTCTTTTCTGCAATGTGAATTATCAAAGACAGTCTGTTAATAAGTTTTTCAAATGCCTCATAAACTGCTGTGCCTTTTACATAAGGCTCATTTCCTATGAAAATATTTCTTACAAGCTCTATACCTAAATCTTTTGCAAGAATGTTTTGCATGCTTTTATCAGGATTAAACCATAAAAAATTACATATTTTTTTAACAGTTAGTTTGTTTAAAATTTTCATTGCGGGTTTTGGCAAAATTTCTTTCATTTTATAGTCAATCATTCTGTCAAACCGCCACTGAAAATACTCGCTTGCGCTTTTTCCCTGCTTGTCATAATCAAAATCATTTATTGTGTAAGATTTTATGTCGGCAGTGCTGTCTTTAATAGTTACTTTTCTGTATGCACACGGACAGCCTACAAAACAGCCGGTTTGAACATCCGTTATTTTATTGCCATTTTCTGTAACATATTCTGTAACCGCCTGTGCATGCATATGACCTGTAAATATTAAGTCAAGCCCTGCATCTGCAAATTGATTTGCACGCTTTTCCCAATCGGTTAAATGTGAATCGCTGATTAAATTCATTATCGGCGAAAAAGGCAGCAGGGGATAGTGTGTCATTGCAAATATGTAATTGCCTGTACGGTGGGCATCTTCAATCTGCTCAAGCGCCCACTTCATTTGATTATCCCATAATCCTTTGAAATCTTTGCAGTCGCCATCGCAGTTTAGTGCAAGCAGTCTTATTCCGTCGGCAAGCTGTGCCACATATGACATACTTTCTTTATGCTCGCTTATTGCACCGTCAAAGCCGAAATCTTTATAAAAATCACGCAGTTCATCTCTCGGCATTGCTTTAACGGGCAGCATTTTATCCCCGTCAAATTCAAAGGAGTCATTATCATCATAATCGTGCCTGGCGGTGATGAGATATATTTTTTTGCCTTGCTCTTTTAATTTGTAAAGTCTGTTTCTCAGTCCGATATGGCTTTGGTATTCACCCCTGTAAACCAAATCACCGGGAATTAGAATTATATTTGTTTCTTTATCATCGGCTATTTGCTTAAACCCGGCGTCAATAATTGCCGGTGTTTCAGCAACACATTTTTGGTCGCTTATGCTTCTTTTTTCATATGCCGCACCGCTGCGCTTAAATGATGGGTCAAAAAAATGTGTATCCGTTACAAGATAAAAATTTAAGTTTTGCATATTTATCATCCCTAATTTAGATTTTGAATTTAGAAACTTTACTGTTTTATTTTATCATATAGTATGATATATTGTAAATTGAAGATTTATATAAATCAAGTGAGGAATACGAAATGATAAAACATAACGAAAAAAACAATATATTTGTTCTTGAAACCAAAAACACACATTATGTTTTCGGAGTTGATGAAGAGGGATATAACCGCCATATTCATTGGGGCAATAAATGTAATTACAGCGATTATGAATTTGCCCATGTAAACGGTGAAAATTCAAATAATACCGTACAGGATGAAATTAGGCAGGAAATTACACCTTTTGGCTCAACTATGTATCGCGAATGTGATATTAAGGCTGAATTTGCGGATGGCTGCCGTGAAATCAGTATGCATTATGACTCATTTGTTCTTGAAAAAAATATTCTCAAAGTTATTTTTAAGGATGATTACTATCCTCTTCAAATAATTCTTAATTATGAAGTTTATGATGAATATGATATAATCAAAAGGTATGTCACACTTAAAAATACGGGCAATGATAATATCGTTTTTGAAAGAATATTCAGTGCCGAATTTTCACTTCCGTCTGTAAAGCCATATACTTTTATTAACACAAACGGTGCTTGGGGTAGCGAATTCTTGCAAACAAATACCGTGCTTGACGGAGGAAGTATCATTTATGAAAATCGCAGGGGTGCATCAAATCATAATAACTCACCATATTTCATTGCACATCAAAATGCCAATGAAAACAGCGGTGATGTATATTTTGCAAGCCTTGCTTACAGCGGTAATTTTAAAGTCAGTGCAAGCCGAGATGTGTATTCAATTACCAGAATTTCAATCGGAATGAATGATTTTGATTTTTCACATACTTTAAAACCGGGTGAAACATTTGATTCACCGTTAGTTTACTGTGGCAGAGCAAACGGTTTTGGCGAAATGTCAAGAAATATGAATCGTTTTTCAATTGATTTTCTTCTTCCTAAAAGTTTTAATGATAAGCCGCTTCCTGTGCTTTATAATTCTTGGGAAGCTACTGAATTTAATATAGATGTATCGCAGCAAACAGCACTTGCCGAATTGGCGGCGGATATCGGTGTTGAACTTTTTGTTATGGATGACGGATGGTTCGGCAAAAGAAATAATGACAGGGCAGGGCTTGGCGATTGGTATGTTAATAAAGAAAAGTTTCCAAACGGGATTGATGAACTGATTGATAATGTAAATAAACTCGGAATGGATTTCGGTATTTGGGTTGAGCCTGAAATGGTAAATCCTGACAGCGATTTGTATCGCACTCATCCCGATTGGGCATATCATTTTGAACACAGAAATGCAGATGAACTTCGCCACCAGCTTGTGCTTAATATGACTCGCGGTGATGTTCAAAATTATATATTTGAATGCCTTGATAATTTACTTGAAAATCATAATATTAAGTATATTAAATGGGATATGAACCGTCCTTTTTCGCAGGTTGGTGCAGAAAATCTCGAAAATGCGAAAATGTATTCATATCTTCATACAATGGCAGTTTACAAGATTGTTGATGAACTTAAAAAGCGTCATCCCCAGGTGCAGTTTGAAAGCTGTGCGTCAGGCGGTGGCAGGTGTGACCTCGGTGCAATCAGCCACTATGACCAAGTATGGACGAGTGATAATACCGATGCTATTGACAGAATGACTATTCAAAAGGGATATTCTTTGCTTCATCCTGTTAAAACAATGCGTGCGTGGGTTACTGATATTTGCGGTATAAATAAGCCTTGTTCACTTGATTTCAGGTTTAATATTGCAATGCAGGGTTCACTCGGAATAGGCGGTAATCTTGTTAAATATTCCGCCGAAGATTTAGAAATTTGTAAAAAGAATATTGATTTTTATAAATCTGTTCGCAATATTGTTCAGTTCGGCGATTTGTACAGAATACTTGATATTGAAGATGGGGAAGTGCTTTGCAACGAATATGTAAGCATTGATAAAAACGAAAGCGTGGTTTTTATTGCTGCAAATGCAACAAGGTTTTTTAAAAAGAAATTTAATCTTCACTTTGCGGGCCTTGATGAAAATAAAACATATTCTTTTTCCTTAAACGGTGACGAATATGTAAAAGGCGGGGCGTATCTTATGAATGTAGGTGTTCCTATCTATGTCAGGGGTGCAGATTATAACAGGGCAATAATCATAAAAGCAATATAAAATAATAGAAACAGTGAATAATGTGGCATTAACACAGGTTTCACTGTTTCTTTATTTTTTGTGCCGTTATATATTTTTCTGTATAATTTAATAATAAGGCTGAACGGTAAATCGAAACTAAAAAGGTAAGGATTTTTTTAATTATAGCTATTATCTCCTTTATTTTATATTGGATATTCTTTGTTTATTACTAATAAAAATGCAGACACGAAAAAACCTATGGTAATAGGGTTAATTATTTGGAAAATATAGTTTATAATAAGTTTGTTAACACTCCTTATGTTAACACTATATCATATAACTAATTAGAATAAAAGTACAAAATTGAATATCATTAAAAGAGGTTTGCCCTAACATTTGGAGCAAACCTCTTTTTCGGTATCAATATTTAATTCTTTAATTTGATTATAGATGAAATACTACTTTATCTCATCAGTATTTTGCCTGTCAATGATATTGATTTGGTTTGAATACTCGGTTGCCAAATTTCCGTTTGAATCATAGTAGGTCACAAATCCTCTTGCGGCCCAATTATAAGCAGAGGTCATATTATGCATATTGATAATATAAATATCCTCTAATTGTTCTGTATTAAATCTGCCAATCATCATTTTGTTATTGAGTAATAAAGTGAAATTATCCCTTGGGTCAAACAAATCGGCTTTTTTATAGTAGAATGCAATTCCAACAGATTCAACTTTTATGTTTTCAGGGAAACCGGCTGCCATCATAAATGTACCTAAAGTGTTTTCTTCATTATATTTGTAATACAACTCTAAAACAGGCTTGTCTTTGGAAACTGGGGGAGTTGGGAATGATGCGTCATCCTCATCATATTCGGCTCCTATAACAACATCTTCACCGGCTTGAAGTTTTGAGAGAACCTCTTGTTCATCGTAAACCCATCTGCCGTTACTGTACCCGAATCTAAACGGAACTTCGGGAAGCAAATCATTTATAGAAGTGACTTCTGCCCATTCGGCAGTCGATTTTGTAAATGTTCCGGCTACCCAATTACTGTGATTTACAAATGTTAATGTTGCTGAACCCTCGGCAATAAATACGGCTTTTAAATCAGTGTTCGTGCTAACCTTAAATGTGTATTCCGGGTTTTTAGACATATAAATATTATTTACTGTATCATACCAACCCGCAAAAATGTATCCCTCATTTGGAACGGCATTAAGCGTAACCGTTGTGCCATACAGCAATGATTGTTTATAACTACTGCTTGATTTTTCATCATTGACTGTAAATGAGCCGTTAGAGGAAGATATATTTACTTTGAAATATGCTTTAAGCTCATACATTGAAACAAGAATGTTGGTTGTAATTTCGTCAATGTCTTCTTGCGTTAGATAAAGATTATCATAATTATATGCGTTACATTCATCTATCAATTCTTTAAACGGCGTGAAAGTTTCTTCTGAATAATCTTTTTCATCTAACTTATTTGCAAAGTACAATGCTGCTTGCAGTGCGCTTGAATCGCCCTTTTGATTTTTATATTGAATCTCTCCGCCGGCTTTAAATTCAACATACTTAATAACATCTTGTGTAAAAATACTTGTGTCAAGGTAATTGTATTCGCATGATACATCGTACAAAGAACTTGTTTTTGCATTTGCATTACTCGGCAAAGTAATAGAAGTCAATTCACATCCGTCGCACTTTAGTGTTTCAAGCTTAGTGCAACCCTTTATGTTAAGCGTTGTGATTTTTGTGTTTTCACAACAAATTTCCTGCAACAATGACAAAGAAGTTAAATCAAGCGTTCCCGATATATCCAAATCGGATATATCAATCGCAACCACATGATGCTTACTTCCGTCATATTCAAACAAGACATTATTCTGTAATTTCTCGGTATCAATATTTCCACCGTCATCAAGCCAATTTAAAGCAGTATTGTTATTATTGGTGTTTGCAAAAGTTTTAAGCGCATTTAATTCGGTTGTGTCAAATGTTGCATTATCGGGTACCGACTGAGGATAATAGTTTACATAACAATCGCTGAACATTAAGTCATCGAGTTTGTTATATAAAGTGCTGCCCTCGTGAGTATCAAGATAATTGTAGCAACAAGTTACCGAAGTAAGATTAGTGCAATCGCTTAAATCCAAAGTTGTTAATTTATTGAATGAACAATCAATTTCTTCAAGTGACGAGCAGTTGTCAAGATTTACCGAGGTTAAATTATTGCCGCTTAAATTCAAAGATTTAAGAGATGAAAAATTTGATAAATCTAATGTTCCTTCTAGATTCATATATGAAAAATCTATACTTTCGACATTACCATTGTCATTCCATATAATTCCGTTCCAGGTTGTAGGATCCGACAAATCCCAGTCACAAACATCACTATTATTATTGTATATTGTTTCAAGCTTTGCTATATCATTTTCGTTAAATATAATTGTAGTATTTTTAGATTGTGTAGCGATTCTATAAACAGTTCCTGTATTTGAAATATAATTACTATAAGATACTCTGGCGAAATACTTGTTTGAGAAGTTTGAAATTATAGTGTTATATGTTTTATAGTCATGGGATTTTTTTAAGGTGTGAATATTACACACAAGTGTATTTGTGAGTTTTCTAAAATCATCATAAGAACCATATTCGGTGACGGTGTTTATTCCTCCAACTATTTGCCAAGAACGCTTGTTTGATAAAAGTCTTGTAGGACCATCATGTAAGTATTTGTATAGAGTTAAATCAGGCATATAATCATTATTTGGATTACTAATACGGTTATAATACCTTTCAACGCTAGTCCACCTCGCAAATTCTTTATGAATACTTTCAACAACATCTTTATTAATAATCTCTGTACTGATTCCAAGCTGTGCATAATTTTCGTTCCTTAAATCAGTAAAATCGCAGTAGTATGTTTCACCATATTTCCAATAATTCCAACCTTGTGTAGGATTTGTTAAAGGTATCGTTGGTACAAAGTCAGTGCTAAAACAGAAATTGAAAATATTATTATAGCTTTCCATTCCGTTATAATACTTTTCAACATTTGGTGTTGCAAAAGTATATGCCGTTACCTTATTGAATTGAGGAATCAAACTATTTGCAGTAACTTGACAATCCGTAGCTTCTTTTGCATAAAGATTTGCAACTGCAGCTCCTCTACTATGTCCTGTAATTATAAGATTAATGATATAACCAAGTCTAGATAATTTATTGTATTCTTTTGATATTTGACTCTTAATACTTTCTTCCGCTGTTTTAAAATTAACATGATAGTCTATATTAGAATATGATTCACCAGTGATTTCAAAATTACCACTCCATTCATCATAATACGTTCCTCTTATTATAACAAACATGTCAACGATATTGTTATCATCATTGCTATCGGAATATTTATTTGCAATTGCAAAGGCAACATCATTCTTGTTTGAGTCTCCAAAGTTTCCAAATTTATAAAGAGTGACATTATTTTCATTAAATCCATTTTCATTTAATGTTCTACGAAACTCATCATTAATAAAATTTGTTTTTTGTGAATATATACCAACAGACAAAGCCATACTAGTTTTAAAATCGTCTTCTGAAAAATTATCACTTGTTATTGGGTTAACATTTTGAGAATAACTAAATATAGTACCTGTCATTTCAAAATCTTCAAAATGCCAATTGCCAGATGTTATGCATCTGCAGTATCCCTCGTTTGGATATACGGTTATAACGAAAGAAGTGTTATAATAATTTGATAGTGAAAATATACATGTAAAACTGCTTGCCCCAGAATAAACTATTCCTTTAACATCTTGATTAATATTATATCTGCCTAATCCTGTTGCTGAAAAGTAACCAGTAAATCTATCATCAATAATTTTAGTTATAGTAAAAGTACAGTCTGGATTATATCCATAACTTGCCTGTGTTGTACCAGAATATTGTGCGTAAAAATCATTAGAATCAATCTCCGCTAGAGCATTAAAAGGTGATAGATTTAGAATTATAATGATAGATAAAATAATTGTTGTGATTTTCTTTGTCATATCATCTTCCCTTTACATATTCATTAAACTCAATCGAAATTGTTTGATAATAATACTTATCATATGGATTTTTTGCGTTTCTAGATATTTCTGTGTACTCATCAATAACAATAAGGTTTACTTCTTGAATGCCAAGAACATCATCTATATTTTTGATAATTGTATCATATAATTCGTCATACCTATTGTTTCCTAAGTATTCTTGTTCGTCAAAAGATTCGCCATATTCACAAATATCATCCACCTTATAATATATGGTTATACATTTTTCTTCTTGATATATCGCTGAAAACAAATCTTCAATGTTATCTTTAGTCCATAAATTTCTTTTTTGAGAGTTGCTTTTAATAGTTGAAGTCAATGAACCCTTATACAAATCCGGACTTTTATATATAGTTCCATCTCCTATATCTAAGCCCACTATATTTTTATCAACATGTTCTTGTAAGAACTCAGTTCCCCAATTAAAAATATCTTCAAGTTGATAATCATCAACAAAATGAAACATATAGTATTCTGTTTTAAATTCTCGATTATCAATAATACAATCCCATTTTTCAGTGCAAAAATAATTTGACGATGGACTTGAATCAATATCAAATATATTTTTGAATGAAAAATCGCTAATTAGTTTTGATGGATGATACTTTTCAATTTGAATACTTGAATAAACAGTATCGTATTTTTTTGATAAGTATAGTTTTGGTGCAATGTTTATGTGAAAAATAGTATATGAAATTAGAAACAACAATAAAATTATAATTATTTTTGCTGCCTTTCGTTTTTTGTTATTCGTTAATGATTTCTTATTGGGAAATTTTATTTTCATTTTCTTAATCCTCTTTATTTCGGTACTAGATGTATTTTTATTATAAAATACAATTCATTCTGCATCAATTAAACATAACAGTAAAACAATCAGTCCAAGAATTATTGATAATCCTATCGCATAATTCTTTTTTAGTTTCATATAAATCTCCTATTTTATTATTTTTTCTAACATAAGATTGTCTCTTTAAATTTTAATGTTTTTATTTTTCGTGTAAATCATATCGTTTTTCAAAGTCTAAATATGACAGAACGAAATAATTAAATTATGGTTATAAAGATATACCTTTGGCAGTTACAATATTATTAATATAACTTTTTATTCGTCCTTAAGCAAACTATCTCCTATATTAGTACTATATCACAAAACTAATTAGAATAAAAGTATAAAAATTGGATATTATCAAAAGAGGTTTGCCCCAAATGTTAGGGCAAACCTCTTTTTAGGTTGTGTCTCTATTTTTCACTGACAATTGCATCTCTCAAAAATCTCTCAGAATTTTATTTTTGCTCAGCACAGCAAATTCGTATGAGAAATTGCGAACATTACATAGAAGAGTATATGATTATGATAGGTACAGCAATTCAATTTGCTATACCTATCCGACTGCAGAAAACATATATTTTCTTCCTAGCACCTATTTCATAGTCACAGAGTATTATTGTGTGAATTATTTATAAAACCAACCCATTTGTTTTTATTTTCATAATATTTCATCAATTCATTAACAATAGTGGAAGTGCCCGCAAACACTGATCCTGTTATAGCAAGTTTAGTATTATTTGCTAAAGCAGAACTTATTGCAAATGGAGTAGCTATAACTGATGTTATGTTTGTCCATCTTTTAATTTTAGGGAATATTTTATTTATATTTTTGTTGATTTTAATTTGCTTTTCTCTAAATTCTCTTTTTATTTCTTCTAATTCTTTTTCATTTTCAATACAATAGTTTGAATCAATTATAGATTGAAATACAGAAATTGCTTGACAAATTTCATCTCTGTTTCTCCATTCTATTATTTTAAGCATTTGGCTTTCTATTTCTTTTAAATAATCACTTCGACAAGATACATAGTTTAAACAATTTTCACATTTTAATTCAGAACAAAAAGCATAATTATGTAATACTAATTCATTTGGAAAAACAGGAGAAAAGATTTCCTCATAAGCCCTTTGTTTTAACGACCTACCAACACCTATTTTGTATTTCAAATACTTATAATCATAATTATTAAATAAACAATTTGAATTTGTTTCCTCTGCCATAATTAAGCTTGTCTGTTGAAAGCTGATAGTGATTATACGGCAGTTTTCTTTTGCCTGTTTTTGTCAATGTGATTTTGTTTTTGAAATCAACATCCGACACCTGCTCACAAAGGATTTTTCCGTTGTCGCAATAAATTGTGCCGTCAAGGAAATAAGGCTTGTTGTCAATGAAGTGAAAACGCTTTGCTTTTTATATATCGCTGTGCTATAATCAAAATTAAATAACACAAGGAATACTATAACCCAATGAACAATTTGATAGAATTATTTGGAAATCATATATACAAAACCGCACTAACAAATCCTTTGTCAGCAAGAAAAAAGCTGTGCTTTGCATTTAGCACGGCAGGTCTTATGTGCAAATATTTCCCGACAAAAAAGCTTTTGCCGTCACGCCAATTTATGCAGTGGGCGGCTGCCGATTCTGCAATTACACCGCTGAAAACGGGCAAAAATTCTGCAATCGTAAGCCTGTACTTACCGTGTGAAATTCTGCATTCCATGGGCATCAGCACACTGTTTCCCGAGGCTCTTGCCTGCTATTTGGCTGCGGCAAGGTCGGAGCAGGTGTTCATCGACACGGCGGAGCAAAATTTTGTTTCGCAAACTATGTGCTCTTATCACAAGGCTTTCATCGGAATGGTGGAAACAGGCGTTTTGCCAAAGCCTGATTTTATTATCAACACAACCCTTGCATGTGACGCAAATCACTTGTCGTTCAGGCGAGCGGCGGAACACTACAATGTGCCTCAATATATGATTGATGTGCCGTACAATTATTCAAGCGGTGCGGTGGATTATGTTGCAAAGCAAATCAAAGATATGGTGACCTTTATTGAAAAACAGGGCTATACTTTTGATGAGGCAAAGCTGATTGAAACGGTTGAAAAATCAAAGCAGACGCTAAAGAATTTCAATGATATATTGGCACTTCGTGCAAATCGTTCGCTGTCGGACGAAATGACTTCTCAAATGCTTTCGGTTTTTGCAACACATGTTATGCTCGGCACGGACAACGCATTGAAATACAGCACCGATTTGAAAAACGAGCTTGCCGCCGTTCCAGAGGGCAAAAAGGGCGTAAGGCTTCTTTGGGTGCACACCTTGCCTTATTGGCAGGACGCTTTGCGTGATTTGATTAACTTTACCGACCGTTGCGAAATTGTCGCTTGCGATATGGTTATGGACGCTATGTACTGTGACCTTGAAGAAACCGACCCGTACAGATTTATGGCAGACCGACTTGTCAGAAACACCGTCAACGGAAACGGCACGAACAGAATAAACGCAACGCTTGAACTTGCCAAAAAGCTCAATGCGAACGGCATTGTTTGGTACTGCCATTGGGGTTGCAAGCAAACGGCAGGGCTTTCAAATATTGCAAAATCGACCTTTGAGGCAAACGGTTTTCCGACGCTCATTCTTGACGGTGACGGCTGTAATTGGAACAATGTCAACGACGGTCAAACCGTGACGAGGACAGAAGCATTTTTAGAACTGTTGGAGAACAGAAAATGATTGGATATAACTGCAAATACACACCGGTGGAGATTTTGGCATGCTTTGACGATTATCGTTTAATCAACAACGAAGCGGAGCATTTTGACTATTCTTCACAGGCTATGCACTCAAATGTTTGCTCACACATCAAGGCGATTTGCGAGGAAATACATCGGGGCGACTATGACAAGCTTGTTTTTATGAACTGCTGTGACAGCACAAGACGATTGTTTGATGTGGCAGAAAGCAAGACTAAATACAAAACCATTCTTGACCTGCCGATTGATAACGGTGCTTGCGCCGTAAAACGATTGAAGAATGATTTACTTTTTCTCATTAAAGACCTTGAAAGCGTAACAGGCAAAGCGTTTGACACAAAAGAATTTTTGCACAATTTCAGCGACAAGCCGATTGCGTTTCCGAACAGTAAATTCATTTTGGTGCTTGGTGCAAATGCAAACGGAAGCCTGATGAATGTAATCAGAGAAGCGTTTCAAATTCCTGTAATCAATATGACTTGCTCAAACAATCGCTGTGTTTCAAACGAAAATATGAGCGAAAACGACAGTCTTGACGAGCTGATGGAAAAATACGCAAGAGCGTTGATGGCGCAAACGCCTTGCATGCGAATGAGCGACACGACCTCAAGAAAACAACTGCTAAACAACGAAAATTTGGCAGGTATTGTATACCACACAATCAAGTTTTGCGATTATTATTGCTTTGAATACACAAAACTTGCAGACAGCAAGACACCGATTTTGAAAATTGAAACGGACTACACCACACAGCAATTAGGTCAGCTTTCAACAAGGCTGGAGGCTTTTTGCGAAACCTTGAACACGGAGAATAATTCAAAGATAAAGATGAACAAAAACGGAAAATATTACGCAGGAATTGACAGCGGTTCAACCTCAACAGAGCTTGTCATTTTTGACGAAAACAAGAATATTGTAAAGGCTGTTATGGTCAGAACAGGTGCAAACGCTCAGGCAGGGGCGCAAAAGGCACTTGACGAGGCACAAATCAGTCTTGACGAAATAAAAACCGTAACCGCAACAGGCTATGGCAGAAAAAATATTGATTTTGCAAACGATGATGTAACGGAAATCACTTGCCACGCAAGAGGGGCGAGGTTTTTGTATCCCGAAGCACGATATATTATTGACATCGGCGGACAGGATTCAAAGTTTATCACCCTTGACGAAAATGGCAATGTTGCATCGTTTGTTATGAACGACAAATGCGCAGCAGGCACGGGCAGATTTCTTGAAAATATGGCAAAGGCTCTTGAAATCAGTATGGAGCAAATGGCGAATGACGGTTTAAAATACAGCGAGGATATTTCAATTTCAAATATGTGCACGGTGTTTGCCGAAAGCGAAGTGATTTCGCTGATTTCCGAAAATAAAAAGATAGCCGATATTATTCACGGTTTGAACAAAAGTGTTGCGATAAAGACGAAGGCTCTTGCAAGCAAGGCACACGGTGCAGACGGTGTAATGATGACGGGCGGTGTTGCAAACAACAAGGGCGTTGTAACCGAACTTGAAAAGCAGTTGAACACAAAGATTTTTATATCCGATAAGCCGGAATTTTGCGGTGCAATCGGTGCGGGATTGTTTGCCGTTGACAGCGACAGATAAACCTAATTTCGGAGAGAAGCAAATGAACAAGAACTTTCAGAAAAAACGGCTTACGAACATGTAAAGCAAACGAAAAAAGAGAATTTTAGTTTTTTGAATGAGAAGTACGCACAGCAGGGACAAACAGTGCTGTTCGGCGACTCAATCACGGAAATATTCAACAGCTACGAGCTGTTTTATGCCTTTTCGCAAACAACGGGGCAGGCAGTTTACAACCGTGGAATCAGCGGTGACACAAGCGACAGATTGTTGGAAAGGCTCGAATGTAACGCCTTGAACATAAACCCGAAAAATCTTGTGATTTTAATCGGAACGAATGACATCGGCATAGGAGTTCCGACCGAGTACACCTTGAAAAATGTAAAAGAAATTTTGCAAAGAACGCAGAAACTATGCCCGAATACCGCCGTAAAAAGCAGTATTCGGGCATAAAAATAGGCTGAAAGTAAAACTTCCAGCTTTGTGGCAGATTATATCAACCTGTCAAGTCTTTAAAGGTGGAGATTTGTCCATATGGTATCAGATGAAAATTATTCGTGTTTTGCGGCGAATTCTTTTAATAATTTCATTGCAATGACATCATGCTTTTTCGAAAACATATGTCCTCCGCCATCTATAAAATGCAGTTGCACCCGCTTGGACTCTTGCATTCCGATCGGCATCGTACTTTTATATGCTTCTGCCGCACGGTTGGCATAAGAAACATCTACGATTTTATCCTTTGTACCATGCACGATGCACACCCTGCCGGCGTAGTTCTTAATTTCTGCAAAGGCATCCATTTGCATGACGTCCATTGCATAGCAACGCCCCAATTTCATCAGCCCGCAGCGGAAAGTATCGGGAACATTTTGCGGATCAAATCTTGCTATCATCATTTTTCCGGCTCTGGCGTCATCCGGGATACACAATGCCGGATAAAACAGGACAAGTTTTTCTATCGGAAAGTTGTTTTTTGCTGCCACCAAAGCAGACACAAAACCGCCCTGACTGCATCCCATCAATAAAATTTTTTCAGAATCTGTATAGGAAAGATTTCTAACATATTCAATGACCGCTTCCAGATCTTTGGTTTCTGTCAGAACAGACATCTCTGTGGTTTTTCCGTCACTTTTTCCACACATAGCAGAACCGCCACAAAAATCAAATGTAAATGCAGCATATCCCATTTCAGCCAAAAAAGCCGCATAATGTTTCACACTGTCTTGCCATGCCATAAATCCGTGACATACGATTGCAATCGGAAGATGTTCTCCTTTTGGACGGTACACTGTTCCACGAATCGTCAATCCATCTCTTTTGCATTCAAAAGTGCTTTCTGTAATTCCATCTGACAAAACAGGTTTCTTAAAAATCATAATTTTTCTCCAAATTCAGTGGCATTTTGTTTTTGTTGCATCGGCTATATTTTTAACACTGATTTTGTGTAAATGTTTTAGCCGATAGCTATTTTGCTTGTTATAATCATTAAGCACGGAAAACACAAAAGAGCATTCTTTCATGATCGACATATTGTTCTTTGGTTTACTGTTAACTCACACTGTCATAGTACAATAATGCCATTACTTTGTCAAGAACCGGAACGATGTTACGGGTTTATTTGCATTATAAACCCATAATAAGAACATCACCCATTTACAAAATCACAGATTTTGAATGGGTCTTGATAACCTTGTTACTCGCTTTGCTCGTAATAAGTATTCTTCGAATCCTTATCTTTTTCTTGCAAAATGTGGCAGCGGTTTTATTGACATCCGTCCAAAAATGTGATTTGATATACACAGAGCGCTTTGGTATTGTAAAGACAGCCGGGGCGCGCACAAAACAGCTTCAGATTGCAAAATGACATTTTGAGACAATGTTATGCTTTTGACGACAGGAGGAGATTTTTATGAATAGAAAGAATGTAGGTATAGCTTTCGGCGCGCTTTGTGGGCTGGCAGCTTTAACTGCAACGGCAGCGGAAATATTCTATGATATCTCAATCAACACGAAATCGCCTATCCATATGAGCAAACTCAACAACTTGGTTCAAAAAGCCACGAATACTGCCGGCAATGAAGAGGAAGCAAGTGCAAAATACAGCGGTATGACAGGCACACCGGAAATTAAAGAATGGTATGCTACACACGGAGAGGATGTGTATATTCTGTCTGATTCGCTGCGCCTGCACGGAAAACGGTTCAAAAATACCGGCACAAAATATGTTCTCGTATGCCACGGCTATACAAGCAAGGCCAAGCATATGGCCGGATTTGTTCATAAATTTTACACGCTTGGTTATAATGTTTTGGCAGTAGATGCAAGAGCCCACGGCGACAGCGAGGGAACAAAAATCGGTATGGGCTGGCCGGAGCGTGTGGATATTATAAAGTGGATAAACCGGATCCTTTCATGGGAGCCGAACGCCCGGATCGTTCTGCACGGTGTATCCATGGGGGCGGCAACGGTTTTGATGGCGTCAGGTGAAGATTTACCCGGAAATGTGAAGGCTGTTATTGCAGATTGCGGCTACACGTCGGAATGGGATGAGTTCCAACGGGAGGCGGATGCCCTGCATATTCCGTGGTTCCCCGTGCTCAACGCCACATCGGTATTGTCAAAGATTCGTGACGGGTATGATTTTAAGCAGGCCAGCGCCCTTGCGCAGGTGAAAAAGAGCCGCATACCAACGCTGTTTATTCACGGCTTGTCGGATGAGCTTGTGCCGTACAGTATGCTGGGCGAATTGTATGCGGCTGCAGCCTGCGAAAAAGAGGAACTTACCGTAGAAGGCGCAGGCCATGCGCTCTCGTCTTCTGTTGCGCCCACGCTGTATTGGCGTACAGTCGAGGATTTTATCGCAAAGTATTTAGATAGGTAAGCTGAATTTATTTGCCATTTATGCGGAAATGTGTAAATATAAACGCCCGGGAGAAGCGGTTCGTTATGGAGGATGCGCCGGCGTTTGGCGCTAGGATCGTCGCCGATTTGACAGGTAAATAGGACTCTATGCAGCGGCGCACCAAACGGTGCGTCGCTTTTGCATCCTGTGTGCTAATGCTGTGTTGCAAAAGACGGTCGGGTGTGGTACACTTGTATTAGAGTTCTATGCATTTTTGCAAAAAGGGGAGGGTGCCTGTGTACGAGAACAAGCACAGACCAATAACTGATGATGAACGCCGAATGATACTTGAAACCATACCAAAGCACTATGCCGGAACAATAGTGCTTACAATGTTATGCTGCGGACTTCGACCGATAGAAATCCGAAGAATGAAGTGGGATTGGATAGATTTTGAAAACGCAATTCTAACAGTCGGCAAATCCAAAACGAAAGCAGGAACAGGACGAAAGATACCAATTCCGCCTGTACTTTTAGATGCATTAAAGGAACATAAAGCAAAAGAACTCAACAATGAATATGTATTCGTAAAGTACGAAAAGCACACACGCATGGATGACAACAGGAAGAAGTGCTACCAATGTTTTTTATTCGTAATTAAATATGATTTAACTATTTTACAGCAAAGGAGTAATACCAGTGAAAAAAAGAATTCTGTTTATCTTATTTTTAGTGAGCGTAATATGTTTATCTGGTTGTAATTCAAACACTTCCCTAATAGAGGGAAATTCTGATCCTGAACCAATAAAATCTGAAGATCAAGAAATTCAAAATTTTTTGGATGTGGAAGTGGACTCATCCTATGATAATATAATAGTAAAAATGGAAAAGGATTCATATTCTGTAGATTCAGATCAGATTATTTGTACAGTTCAAGATAATAATGTTGGCAAAGCATTTTATTTTTATGAAATTCCTTTTATAGAAAAAAAAATTGATGATAATTGGGTTAGACTTTATTATAATTCAAACCGCCTTGACATAGCCCAATGGATGCTATGTGCTGAGGAGGGAAACACTACTGAACCGAATTCTTCCCGATATACTGTTAGGCTCGCTGATATTAAACCAAAAGTAACACCAGGTGAATATAGATTAGTGGTATTTACAGCAAAAAAAACACTATATGCACCATTTACATTAGTAAAATAAAGGAGATACCCTGCTCATACATTTTTATGATTTCTTTTTCGTAATCACTTATATGTCTATATTTTCGTGGCATAAAAATTTCCCCTATGGTAGTTTATTACATTCTACCATAGGGGGTCTGTTTTTTCTATTGTCCATTTTTTGCGGAATTGTTCAAATTGAATTCCATCCTTTTTGTATGTCTTATCACTTTTAGGCTTGTATGAGAATTTTAA
>ERZ827520.1048-NODE-1048-length-35989-cov-3.144209_pt1 | contig 35989 bp, 28 predicted proteins | sample MGYA00519581_ERZ827520 | MGnify/ENA primary metagenome ERZ827520 (study PRJEB31778, sample SAMEA3449339) | human gut metagenome | biome: human gut; feature: human-associated habitat; material: faeces | place: United Kingdom | collected 2010/2012 ...
CTCCTTCCTCACTCATGCTTTTTAGACGTTTTATTTCCTGTCTGAGCAACTCCTTCCCCAGATCGGTGGCTACATAGGTTTTTCGTCTGCCGTCATCTGCTATTTGATTAATTATTCCTTCATTTTCAAAACGTGCCAAGAGTGCATATAATGTACCAGCGCCAACCTGCACCCTGCCTTTAGAAATCTCAGTTATCTTCTGCATGATTTCATAACCATAACAAGGCGTAAGCAAGGCCAGCAAAATATAATACATGGGTTCACTTAATGTCTGAAACTGATTTCTTGCCACTTTATCACCTACTATCGATACTCGTTATATCTACTATCAATATAGCACAGTTGTAACATTTCAGCAAGAGCAAGCAAGAAAAAGCCAGCGCATTGGACGCTTGACCCGATGGCTGGCTTTGTTTGTTATCCTACATGTAAATAATTCCATTCGCTGCAGCAGAACAGTGAATCAAATATTATCCATACAGTTTGCTGATTAACATTCGAACTTATTTCTTTGCTTTATTGCGGATATGCATATAAACAGTATTTTTAGAAATTCCCAGTAAATTCGCTACTTTCACAACAGCATCCTTGATATTGAAAATCCCCCGTTCATCTAGCTGATAAACAATATGTTTATTTTTATTGCTCGCACTGATCGACTGATCCGCATAGATTTCATTCTTTACTGCTTCTAGCGCAGTTTCAATCAATTCATCAGAATTCTCCGCAAAGTTTTCCTTAGGGGTATTCACCGGCGGCGCTGACACCGGCAGCATCGTTTGAAGAATATCATGAATAGGCGTATTCATATAAAAATTGATACAGAATAGGCCGACAATTCTGCCTTTATCCCCCCGAATAGCAATCGTGGTTGATTTTAGAGGTTCACCTTTACGATTTTTACTAAAATATGTAATATAATCCTCTTGCCCTTTTGATATCTCATCAAGCATATTTAATGCTAAGTCCGTGATTGGCGCGCCTACTTTACGGCCTGTATGTTCACCATTGATAATACAAATAACTGAATGTTCAAAGCTCTCGAGACTATGTAAAACCATTTCATAGCCATTACCCAGATAAAAGGCCAAGCCTTGAATCATCGTAATATAGGAATTTAAGATTTCTCGATCGACTTTAGTTAATTTTATTGGTTGATGTGCCATATTCTTCCCTTTTCAACAACGCTTGTTAAACTGTGCGGTGTTCCCTTTCCATGCTATATATAGTATATCGCTGAAATTTCGTTCAATCAATGATGAATTTCCGTATTTCACTAAAATAATTTTTATTGTTGCTGATATTTCTCCAGTGCTTCTTTTATTCTTAACAATGCATCAACGACTCTTTGATTATCACGATATACGCCTAATACAATGCGTAAATGACCCTCGCCGCCAATACCATAGTTAATGCCATCGTTCACCGATACTTTTGCTTCTTTGACTAAATAACTAACAATATCACTGGATTTGCCTAATTCTGATACATTGACCCAACATAAGAAGCCCGATTCAGGCATCAGCATGCTGACATGAGGAATGGAGTTGATAATTTCATATGCTTTTTTTCTTCGATAATCAAAGGCTGTCTCAAATTCTTTCATAAAGGAAGGATCTTCAAGAGCCGCGAGAATTGCTAACTGACTGACCGTATTTGTCGCGCCAAGCACAGAAACAGCGTTGGCAAACATCGTATCCATGATCACATCACTGCATACTAAATAGGCAACCCGATATCCGCTGAGCCCCATCCCCTTTGAGAATGAGAATACAGTGATGGTTCTCTCAAACATCCCCGGTAAAGAGGCTGGCGTAATCATTTCATTCTCGTAACAGAAATCTTCAAAAGCCTGATCACAAACTAAAATCAAATCATGACGAATGACAAAATCGGCTAAAGCTTCCAATGAAGAACGATTAAATACCGTTGTTGTTGGATTATTCGGATGCGTTAATACAACCATTTTCGTATGCTCACTCACTCGTTTTTCAAATTCATCGATTTCAATTTGAAACTGATTGCTTTCCTTTAAGGGTACAGGTACCGTGCGGCCGCCCATGATTTCAACATTTAAGAAATTGTTAGGATAGCTAGGCGCTGGAATAAGCACCTCATCCCCCTCTTCTATAAAAGGCAGCATAGCAAAATACAAGACGGAATCAGAGCCTGGTGTAATTAATATATTCCGCTGAGGGTCTACCGTCAAACCATTTTGCTTCTTTAATTTTTCAGCAATTTTATTTTTCAATATTTGATTGCCGATCGGTGCTGTATAGTGGGGAGCTGATGCTTCTTCGATGGCTTGAATGGTTGCCTTTTTCACATGTTCAGGAAGTGAAAAATCAGGCATAAATGGATCTGCCCAGCCCATTAATGCGACTCCTTGTTTTTCAAGTTCTTGATATGAACCGCCGACATCCGCCTTTTCAACACTTGAGAACAATCCGCCATTGGCATTGCGGAATGCTTTAATCATTTTTTCTTTCATTTTCCTCTTCCTCTCTGATAAAAGAGGATACGGCTGTACCCTCTAGGATTCGTGTTAGTTTTCTTCAAACCCCATCACTACAGTTAATACCGCCGCAATGATAAAGGCAATGGCAAAGCCAATCATGACTAACCACATATTCATTGGATCATCACCCATAAACATCGCAAAGTTTAAGAATGAAGGGCCGCCCATAGCATAGGCTTTTAATGCGAAGAATGATGCAAATCCGCCGCCCACAGCACCGCCGCGATGCCCAGGTTGACAGTGAGGGTGACCAGGGGGGCGAACCAGGCCGACAGGAGCTGAAGCCGGATGCCGGACTCCTCCAGCTCTCCGTTGGACGCCTGAAAGCGGCGGTTTTCCCACTCCTCCCGCCCCAGGGCCCGTAATCGCTGAAATGGCAGCCGAACCAGCAATTGCTTTCATTTTAGGATTCTTTGCTTTTAACCATACACCGAAGGCTGCGCCTGCTTGTCCCATGTTAGCAGCACCTGACGTTGGTGAAATATAGTTAAAGCCTTGTGTCGTAATACCCTGTACTAATACTGGAACCATGCCATGATGAATACCAAGTACAACCATTGAAGAATAGATACCGCCATAAATTATACCGGCAAAAACACCGCCTTTTTCAAACAAGAGTGTTACAACAACCGCTAATTGATTACCTACCCAAGTCGCGATCGGTCCAATGGTAATTAAAGCAATCGGCGTAGCGATCAACATTACTAAGCATGGTACTAAGATAATTTTTAACGCACCAGGGATAATCTTGTCAACATATTTTTCAATAATTGATGCAAACCAAATAGCAAATACCATCGGCAATACACTGGATGCATAATTCACTACAGTAAATGGAATAGCAAGGAAAGAGAATGTTGTAGTTCCTTCAGCAAGCAGCGCTGCCCAATTACTAGACATCATCGCCGCGCAGATCGTTAAAGCAACATATTGATTCATTTTAAATTGTTTGGCAGCAGATGCAGCAAGCAAGAACGGTAAGAAAGTAAAGACGCCGTTCGCAATAGTATTAATTACATAATAAGTATTACTTGAATTATCTAATCCGCAGACAACAGCGATGGTTAATACGGCACGGACTAAACCAGCACCCGCCAAAGCTGGAACAATCGGATTAAAGATACCAGCGATGGTTTCAAAGAAAGAAGTCATTAAATTACCCTTTTTATTTTTTAAATCTTTCTTTAAATCATCGATATTTTCATCAATCGATGCTTCTTCAGCTAAACCCGTCATTTCAATGAATTCTTTATACACATTAGCAACATTAGAACCAATAACAATCTGTGTTTGCTGACCATTATTAACTAATCCCATAACCCCATCAATATTCTTAATCGTTTCTTCTTCAACCTTACTGTCATCTTTTAGAGTAAGACGTAAACGTGTCATACAATGGGCTGCACTTTCAATATTTTCTTTGCCGCCAATCGCCCCTAAAATATCCTTAATCATCTTTTCGTATTTCATAACTATCCTTTCTATCGCTTAACTGCGATGATTTCTACCTCACATAAAACACCTTTTGGAATTTCTCTTACAGCAACGCAGGAACGTGCCGGACAACTCGTAAACGTATCCCCATAAATCTTATTAAATGCCGCGAAATCTTTCATATCGGCTAAGAAACAAGTTGTTTTAACGACATCCTCTACGCTCATTGCTGATGCTTCAAGAATCGCACAAACATTTTTCATTACTTGCTGTGCCTGTTCCTCAATCGTTGTACCAGCTATTTCATTGGTAGCTGGATCTACTGGAATCTGTCCAGAGGCAAACAACATATTACCTACCTTCATTGCTTGAGAATAAGGACCAATTGCTGCTGGTGCTTTCTCAGTGGAAATAATTCGATCCATTTTAATCACCCTTTCTTGATAAAATATTTTTCACTAAAGACAATATATCACTTAAATTTATTTTAGTCAATAGCATATTTTTCATTGTATTTTATTTTTTTCATGCTATAATGGCCTTATAAGAGCAAATGAATAAAATTTATTTCATTGTTCTAGTTATGAAAGCGAGGTAAATATGAAAGAAAACAAAAAATTCCCTCAGGGATTCTTCTGGGGAGGGGCAACGGCTGCCAACCAATGTGAAGGCGCATGGAATGTAGATGGCAAAGGGGTCAGTATTTCAGATGTGATGACTTCAGGAACACATAAAGATCCTAGAAGAATTACACCGGTAATTGATGAAGATAAATATTATTATCCTTCTCATGAAGCCATCGATTTCTATCATCATTATAAAGAAGATATCGCATTATGTGCTGAAATGGGTTTTAATATCTTTAGAATGTCAATTAACTGGACGCGTATTTTCCCTAATGGCGATGAATCTCAGCCTAATGAAAAAGGCCTTGAATTCTATGATCGTGTATTTGCGGAATTAAAGAAATACAATATTGAACCATTAGTAACTATTTATCATAATGAGAATCCTTTCGCATTAACCGGTAAATGCAATGGCTGGGCAAGCCGTGAATGCATCGATTATTATTTAAATTTCTGTGAAGTATTATTTAAACGCTATAAGGATGTTGTTAAGTATTGGATTCCATTTAATGAAATTAACTGTTTAACTACAAAATTAGGGAACTGGAATCATGCGGGTATTCTCAATGAAGGAACGGAATTCTTCACCGCTCAGGTTGATGATCCAAACACCCGTTTCTTATCACTTCATCATCAATTTGTTGCCAGTGCAAAAGCTGTAATGTTGGGAAAATCAATCAATCCTGAGTTTCAATTCGGTACGATGATTTGCCATATAACGGTTTATCCGCTGACATGCAATCCAGATGATGTAATTCTCACTCAGCAGGAAGATCTGATGCGCAATTGTTTCTCTGGTGACGTACAGGTTAAAGGAATTTATCCTTATTACATTAAACGTTATTTTGAAAAGAACGATATCCATTTTGAAATCACTGATGAAGATTTATCCATCATCAAACAAGGTACCGTCGATTTCTATTCATTTAGTTATTACATGTCTAATTGCATCAGTTCTGACGCAAGCAGCGCTAAGGTTTCCGGTAATGTCATGGGTGGTGCTAAGAACCCATATCTAAAAGCTACTGAGTGGGATTGGCAAATTGATCCAAAAGGCTTACGTTATACTTTAAATCATGTTTATGACCGGTATGGTGTGCCAATTATGGTTACTGAAAATGGCTTAGGTGCCAGAGATACATTTGAAGATGGCAAGATACATGATGATTATCGCATTCAATATATTAAAGAACACATCATTCAAATGAAAGAAGCAATTAATGACGGGGTTGATTTAATTGGTTATACGCCATGGGCAAGCATTGACTTAGTCAGTGTATCTACGGGTGAAATGGAAAAACGTTATGGATTTATTTATGTAGATAAGGATAACCAGGGAAACGGTACGCTTAAACGCTATAAAAAGGATAGTTTCTATTGGTATAAAAAATGTATTGAAAGCAATGGTGAAGATTTAGATTAACATGCTTAGTGAAGGGGCTGTAACGAAATGACTTATTTATAAAGTCATGAGCGTTATAGCTCTTTTTTCTTTGCCGTTTTGGTGAAACGTGAATTTCATATTCTCCTTGATTACTCCAAATGCCCCTTCTACTTTATCAAATGTCAGATTTCATTGTCTTTTTTATTTTAGGGACTTTTTATTTCGTTACAGCCCCTTTTTTATAAGAATATTCCATTATTTGAATAACAAAAAGGTGGTACAGTGCAACACTGATTTTCCACCTTATTTTCTATTTATTTAAATCTCGATATGAAATAAGCTGAATTTGATTCTCCTCTATCCATTTTTTCATAAAAACTGAAGTCATCATTTCATGATCCTTACATCTTAAAATGTTGCAGCTACTCCACCGAAAAATATCATTATCAACAAATCCAGCATGTCCACTTAAATAAGCATACTCAAATTCTAAAAGTTCATTTGCATGTTCTTTCATATAACAAAGTGCATCTGCTTTTAATTGATTTTCAATTGTAAAAGGTTTTTGCGCCCATCCCTTTTTTAGAGACCCAAAATTAAATTCTTTTCTTATATCTGCTGAATATGGAATGTGAAACTCCTCGGCAAGATCACGAATTGCCTGAATATAAGCTTTACTAGCATCTGTTATAGAATGAGGATGTAAATATTCTGGCATTCTTCCTGTTAATTCTTTAAATTTATTTAATTGAGCCCTTAATTCAATCATTACCTCATCATAAGGCCACAATTCCTTGATTCCAAAATTTGGATCTTTATACTTTTCTGTAGAACGAATAAATAATCCATTCTCATCAACTAGATGAGGAATCATGTTTATATCAGCAACAGGATGTCCTGATACGATATTAAAATCAATACCAAAACAAACATTTGAAAAATCTTTTATTTTTGATGCAGCATATGCACTGGCAGGCATATTAACAAAAAGTCCTGTACAAGTAACAATACCATTTTGAAGAGCATCACATATTCCGTCAGTGATTCCTTTTGTAAAACCAAAATCATCAGATTGAACCAAAAGTTTCATACTAGTTCTCCTACGCAAATACGCCAAAGAATGCAAGAACCAAACATGAGCCAATAATAATAAAAATCATTTTAGTTGGAGTAATTCCTTTTCGAATCCATTTAAACACTATCCACCATAAAATTAATGAGAGAATTCCTGGCATAACACTATCTAAAATACCTTGAACGGATATTGTTGCACCATTAATTATTGGCTCCAGTGCAATCTTAATTTTGACATTAGAAGCAACTAATGTTCCAACCATGATAGCTCCCACAATACCACAAGCATCCATAATCATTGGTATAATTCCTCTTTCAAATGCTTCACTAACAAGTTTCGCTCCATAACGGAAACCCTCTATCAAGAAAACATACTTTATAGCCAATAGACCTCCTCCATATAACAAAAGAAATAAAATTGGTGCTAAGGCATTTCCATCTGATGCTAACCCTATACAAATACCCGCAATTATAACACGATAGCAATTGAAGAAAAATGAATCTCCAATACCTGCAAGAGGACCCATCAAAGAAGCCTTTAAGCTAGATATTGCCTTTTCATCAATATTGCCTTTTTCAGCACGCTCTTTTTCCATCGCGGCGACAATTCCAGCAATTAAGCCATGCATTACTCCATGACTATTGAATACTTCATTAGCATTTCTTGCAAAAGCCTTTTTCTTTTCTTCCTCTGTTTTGTAATAGGCCTGAATAGCCGGCAAAACTGACATTCCAAATGCTTTTCCTTGCATGACTACATTGTTAAAACACATATATGTATTCAATGAATAATAGTAACATTTATTCAGTATTTTTTTATCTTCTTGGCTAATTTCTGGTCTACTCATAAAAATCATCTCCTTCTCCACTTAATGCTAATTTGTTTTCTAATTCTTTCAATTTATAATCTCTGTTAAATCCAATGAAAGCAATAATTATACCTATAATAGCAATGGGCAGTGTTGTAAGTCCTAAATATTTAACTAATACAAATCCTAGTAAAACATAAATCGGTGTTGATTTTGAATAAATTGCTTGCGTCGTTAAACAAAGACCAATAACAATTAACATTCCTCCTGCTGCGCTTAATCCGGCCAATACCCAAGCTGGAATCACACTAAATAGAGTGCTTACAGCCTCTGTGCCAAAAGCGCAGCATAAGAAGACTAGAATCGGTGATAATGTATTCTTAATAAATAACATTTCAAAAATCATCATAAATCTAAATTTCTTATAATTCCCTTCTTCGGCATAACGAATCGAAATTGGTTGAATTGAATTTACAACTAATGCGGTAATTGGATCAACAGTATTTCCAAGAACTCCAATTGTAACAGCAATTGTTAATCCTTGTTCAACAGAAATACCTGATAAAATAGTTAACCCAACAGCCACAACAACAGCACTTCGATAATCAGCAGGTTGTATTCCGCCAATTCCTGAAATACCCATATATAAGGCTTCAATTGCTGCCCCTAAAATAACTCCAGTTTCCAAATCACCACAAACTAAGCCAACTACACTTCCCATAACAATTGGTCGTGTCATTGCTTGGAATCCAAGTATTGCATCAATTATTTGACACACATAGTATGTCAATGCAATGATTAAAGCATTTAACATAATTTTATCTCCTTTACTTTTTTGCTTTTTTTAACAATTCAGAAAAATCTTCTGCATTCATAGATGGCAACATTTGTGAATATACATGTTTCCCCTTTTGCGCAATTTTCTCAAATGTTTTTAAATCATTTTGATCCGCCGTACAGTATGTATGAATAATAATTTTATCTTCAGATTTTTTCTTTTGATAATTGGCAATATTAATATCTGCAATTGGCAAATGTTCAATCAAATTCAATGCATCATCCGGATTATCTACAATTAACAGAATATTCATCTTATCTGCCCTAGGATCACTTAGTAAACGAATCGTTTCTTCTACTCCTTTTACATGCACCTTTTTCCCAGTTGGAACTGTCATTAACAAAACACTTTTCTTAATTGGATCATTTGCCGCTTCATCGTTTGCCACTAAAATGGTATTAATGTCTAAAGCTCGTGCCCAAGCAGTAACCACTTGACCATGAATTAGTCTTTCATCCAGTCTTAATTGTACAATCATTTGATTTTTTCCTCCCTTTAAAACACTGCAATTATTCTGGCCAGTCATAATTGTAAGCGCTTTATGATTTTATTTTAACAATATTATTGTATATATAAATTCATTATTTTTTTTATTTTAGATTAAAAAAAATGCACAATAATTTGTGCATTAGACAATAACTGCATTCATTTGATCGTTAATAAGACATAATTCCGGATACCGAATAAGACGCTCTAGAAAAGCATAATCATATGCTAGCTCATGCAGTAAGATATTAAAGAAAGATAAATTAGTTGAATCCAAATTTGCTATCAATAAAATATACGAAGAACACTTCATACCATCACGCACTATCTTTTTCTTTAAGTCACCAATAATCAGCGTATTTTTATTTACACTTTTGTCGTTCATAATCAATACAATGTTTCGATTATATTGATTTGCAGATTCAAATACCTCATTGAGAAATTGTTTACTTACTGAAAAAATAGTGTTTACTATATCTAAAATTTCCGATATATCATTGATTGATTTAGAGATAACTTGGTTTAAAGTACAGCTGCAAAGATCTCTGTTGGTTCGAATGTAGTCATTCAAACTATTCAGTTGATATTTAAGCCCATTATATGGATAAACTCTAGCTTCAAATCTTTGTGGAACTGTATCACTAATTACAAGATCATACTCAATATTCATTTCTTCTAATGCCTCATTGTAGAGTAAACAATCTAATTTTTGATAATAATTAGGATTTACATTTTTTTCTATTACTTTTTTTAGGAAAACGGGTTCAAATAAACTGCTTCTCGAAATAATAGCTATTTTAAGTTTCTTATATGTAAAATCTAAAGTAGAGATAAAATATGAAACTAGAAGAGTTAAATCATCTAATTGGGCTAATGGAATCGCATATTTAAAATAATTTTCTAACATCCCTGATATATCCTGCCGTATTTTTCCAAGTAAAGGATATTCATTGGTAAGAGAAAATCCTCCGCCTAAATCGGTTGCTTCATTTTTTAAAATATGATAATTATGTTTTAAAAGCAATATACAAATCGTATAGTCTAAATATGTCATAAAATCTATATCTTTTTTGAAATCAAGATGCAAACTTTTTTTTGTATACCGTAAAAATTCATTTCTGATGATTGTTATTTCTTTATCGTAATTTTTTTCAGTTATTTTGAGGACATCTTTTACATTTGTATAAGCAATAAGCAATAATATCGCAACTGTCTGTATTTCCGCTTCTGAGTAGGGTCCATATTCTAAATTTTCCTGTAACTCCTTCGTAATTGAATCTGCTAAATTTAAAATCTGATTGCTTTTTAAATCCATTGTATATATTTGTGGGATTACATCAATGTTATAACCTGATTTTATTCTAGCATTTTGAACAATTAAATAGTTAACTATTCGCCTCTTTTCAACATTCACTATTGGGAAACAGTAAGAAGATATTTTTCTTGATACTATCATAACTATTTCATCATATACCTCTGCTTTATACCCTCTCATCATATGATAATTATCTTCAATAGGCATAACATTAATATCGAAAATACTATATAAAGAAAGCAAACACCTGCGAATATTAAACTCATTTCCAGAAGTAGCAAGTCCATAGTATGGAACATTATCTACGCGTATATCAAAAGCTTGAAGAAATTCTCGTGCGGTCTTCATAGAATTCCTTATATTTGAACGAGAGTAACACAAATCATTTGCAATATCGTTCACCTTTATGAAATCACTAGACCATAAACACCTTCTGCCAATATATGCCTCTAACAAAGCTCCGCTTTGTGTATGAAATGTGTACCTATGACGATAATAAAAAGCTCTGTAATGACAATATTTAACACGAAATAATTCTTCATCTAAAATGTCGTAATGAATAGTATCTGTTTGAAAATGGATTCTAATACCAAAAGATGAATCAATTTCATGAATTCTTTCAACATCCAAATTATATTCGTAATTACTTAAATAAAAGTAAGAAATGAATTTCTGCACTTGGACATTTTCATTGATTATGATGTAACATACTTCAATATAATTTCTCAAATAAATATTGTCCATTTTAAGTTCCTCAAGTCTTTTCTAATTACTCTTATTATACATCATTACTCTTCAATAACTCATACATTTCCATGCAGTATTTTTTTTTGAAATTTTCAAATGATTTAATATGAATATTCGATTTTTTCATGGATATTTTGTAAAAAGAAAAACGGAAGGTTTCCCCTCCGTCATCACTAAATTTCATACCAGATGATTTCGTTTGCTTCCAAATCCAAATCAAAGCTCGTGCCATCACCCTTATAAACAGTAGTAAACTGTGGCTCATACGTGTTATTAACGACACAATAGTTGCCGTTTTTCACATAGGCACGCACTTCGACATTGAAGTTAGAGCTGAACCATTTATGTAAACTCTCCTCATCATGAGCCTGATATAAACACTGCACCCTTTACCAAAATCATTGACTGCTAATTGAACTTCTTTGTCAATCTGGCGTAAAATGGTTGTACCTTTCAATGCAAAGATATTTTTCTTGCCTTCACCAAAATCAATATCCTTGGTGCAGTCTTCTTTGATAAAGTGGTCATATTCTTCTCAGTTGTATTTATCTGTATTCAAGTTGAAGCCATTTTCTTTTTCAACCCTCAAGACATTCGCTGACTGGAAGTATCTCCCTTCCCACTGATATGCACTTGGTTCACCGACACCGAGCCAATGCAACTGCATTAACCGCCCTAATATTATTTTAATTTTTCAAGCTGACCTGATTGAATCGCGTCAATATTTCGCATGATTCTATCTTGCGGCCAATCCCACCATTTGATTTCCAGCAAAGCCGAAATCGTTGAGTCAGAAAAACGCCGCTTTATCATTTTCGCAGGTACACCGCCGACAATCGTATACGGCTCAACATCTTTTGTGACAACCGCTCTTGAAGCGATGATGGCTCCATCGCCAATCGTAACGCCGGCCATTATGATCGCTTCATACCCGATCCATACATCATTGCCGATACGAATATCACCTTTGTTGTCCCATGATGAAGCCACATCCTTGATTGAACGCTGCCATGCCTCATAAAATAATGGAAAGGGATAGGTTGATAAAGACTGCATGGAATGATTAGCACTGTTGAATAGGAAACGAGCGCCGCAGGCAATCGAACAGAATTTGCCGATGATCAGTCGATCATGATTGATTGGATAATGATACAGCACATTGTTTTTTTCAAACTCACAAGGATCATTCACAAAATCATTATACATCGTGTAATCACCTACCTGAATCGCAGGATCAGTGATGCAATACTTTAAATATACGGTTTGTTTATCGCCGGTGCGGGGATATTAATTTTTCTGGAATAGTCATAATAGTACCCTTCTTTCTTTAATTTATAATGATTAACTATTCCAGTCAATGCAATGCAGAGCCTCATGGCTGCACCTCCTTTACTTCATAACTAAATATTTATCACTCAGCGGTTACCAGTCTGCCATTTTGCAGCTTTAGAATACGGGTAGGATTCAATGCGTCAGAATAACGGTGTGAAATAGTAAAAATCGTGCGGTCTTGACTTAGCTGGCGGATTACCTCAAAAACTTCATTTTCACTTTCGGCATCCAGTCCTGAGGTCATCTCATCTAAAAAGAGGACGGGCGGTTCATGAATTAGGGCGCAAGCCAAAGCCAGCAGCTGCATTTGTCCATTTGAAAGCGCGTTGCTGCCCGGCGCCAGCAGACTGTCATAGCCATTCGGCAGCTTTTCTATGACCTCATCCATTTTTACCAGCTGGCAGCATTTTTTCAGCTGTTCATCAGTGATTGCAGGATCATTTAAGGTAATTAATTCCCTAATGGTTCCCTGTCTTGTCAGAAACAGCTGAGAAATCACACCCACGGACTGACGGCGTTCTTCTTCACTCATACCAAAGGGATCTTTATTTAATAAGGAAACGGTTCCTTTATCCGGCGCGTACAGCCCCGTTAAAAGATTCATCAGCGTTGACTTTCCCTCGCCGGTCTTTCCTTGAATCACAATTCGTTCACCTTGACAGATAGTTAATGATAACCCATCAAATATTGGTTTCTGATTCGGATAAGCAAAAGTTAAATCATCACAGCGAATCACTGCACCGCCGCCATTAATTTCTCTTTCAGCTCGTTCTTCCTCTTCGAGGTTTTCAAAATCTTTAATGCGTTTAACACCGCTGGCCGCTTCCTGAATAGTCTGCAGCTGCATTGCGATTGCCTCAACCGGCGCTAACAGCTGAAGCAGCAAGTTCACACAGGCAACAACACTGCCGCTGCTTAATAAACCGCCTGAATCAATATCCTGTTTCGCATAAAGTAAGAAGCAGATCAAAACCAAGCCTCGGAATATATTCATAATACATGGGAAAAGTGAATCATAAAAATTAGTCTTATTTAATATACGATAATTCTCATCAAGCGGTGCCTGCATCTTCTCTAACTGATCTGCCTCCTGATGAAAAAAGCGTAAAGTGGGCGTATTTTGTATCCGTGAATTCAGCCAGCCATTCAGCCGTGAGAGCGAAACTCTGGCCTTGAGCTGATTGCGGAAGGTTAAAATATTAAACCGATATGAAATCAGCACCAGAATTGGCAGCGCCGCCGCTACAAAGAAGGCCACGGCAGGATTCAGCGTATAGATTGTAAAGCTGATAGCCGCCATACTGCCAAGATTAGCAATTAATGTTAAAATATCATCGGTAAATAAAGTAGCAATCGTATCTACATCATTACTGAAATAAGACATCCATTCACCGCTGGTTTTCGACTGAATCGTAAAAATAGACAGATGCCGCAGCTTTTCACTCATGCGGATCTTAATTTCCACAATGACTGACTGGGTCAGCCTGCTCAGCGTATATTGTTTAATTAAATCAGCTGCACCGCTCAGCAATACAGCACCTAAATAGACAAAAGCTAAAGACAGAACACCTTGCGCGATACCAGGCACAATATGCTCATCGGTAATCTGTTTCAAGAGCAAAGAAGGCAGCAGCTGCAGATAAATACCGGCAGCAATGGATAAGAAGCAGAAAAAAGATATCAGCTTCTTTGCTTTGAATCCTGATAATATTGAGGGTACTAATATTTTATGCTTCATCACATTCACCGCCTTCTAATTGTATCACCTGGTCGCAGACATCAAAAATCAACGGCCGGTGAGAGAATACAAAAATAATTTTTCTATTTGCTAATTCACGAATCATGTCAATCAGCTGGATTTCAGTTTTATGATCCACATTGGCAAACGGATCATCGAGGATCAATATTTCTGCGTCTGAATATAAAACACGGGCCAAGCTGATACGCTGCTGCTGACCGCTTGAACACTGACTGCCGTTTTCACCGATTTCTTTATCATCATTCAATTCATCAAGACATGCCTGACGCTTGCTTTCCTTATAATCGTTATCCCGCTGACTGCCCCAGGTTATCACCTCACACAGCGTACCATTTACACAAGATAATTGATGCGGCATATATTTAAGAAGAGCCGCTTTGCTTGCTTCAGAGAGTGCCTTCACTTCACAATCATTAATTTTATAACTGCCTTCATAATCATAAAAACCACACAAGGTTCTCGCCAGCGCGCTTTTGCCGCTGCCTACCGCCCCGCGGATACCGATTAGCGAAGGCTTGGTCACCTTCAGATTAAAATCACAGAAGGCCGTATGCCTTGCCTGCGGATACATATAAGATACATGAGCTAATTCTAAAGTATTTACAGGTGCGCTCAATGATTCGCCGCTGCCATCCTGTTCCCGCTCAAGCAAGGCAGATATATTATGCCAGCTGGCAATAGCTCCTTGCTGGACATTGAATACCTTGCTGGCTACCGTTGAACGCTGAGCTAAGGTTCCCATCAGCGAAATCATTGAAAGCAATGCTCCAACGCTCATGCCGCGATTGACAACCTTTAAGCTGCCCAATCCGACAACAACAACCACGGATAAAGACGCGATGCCCAGATAAATGGGGGCCAAGCCGTTTTTCATGAAGGAAGCCAAGCCATTAGTATCACCCTGCTTTTGGAAAGCTTCACGCAAAGCCTCCAGATTTAATTCTTCACAGCCGCTCATACGCGCGAATGTCAGCTCATCCAATGTCTTCTTCAATTTAACACTTGCCTCACTGTTTGCCTTTACTGCCAGTTCATTTTTAGCTACCACTTTTTTCTTCATCGCGTTGGCACATAAAATAGCAAACGGCAGCGGAATACAGCCAAGCAGTGTCAGCTTCCAGTCAAGCATTGCCAAAGCTGCCAGATAAGCAAGCATCAGCACCCATGTATCCCAGATTTCAGTCACCGTTTTACGAATTGCTTCAACAAGCAGATCGACATCCTTGACACATGTATTCAGCACATCACCGCTGCCCTTTAATTCAAGCTCATCATTTTTTGTATGAAACAGAGCTTCCATTAATGAATAACGCAGATTAGCACTTAACCGATTTGCCATCACTCTTACTGAATATCGCTTAAAGAAACGAAAAAACTGATAAGCGATGGTTACCGCGGCTAAAATAATGACCGCATAAACAACATCGTCATAGCTGCCGCCCAGTACCTGATCAATACACCAGCCCTGAATGATGGGCACCAATGCTGACAAGCAGTTATAAGGCAGACCGCCAAGACCGCTTAACAGCAGCGGCATGCGAATCTGCTTGATATAGCTTTTTAATTCTTGCTTCTGCTGCGGACTCGTAAAATACATTTTCATACCCCCTAAAAGAAAACACAGCCGATACGCTGTGTTTATTAAACATCATAAGTATCGATGTTAGCTGGACCACCTTACGCATGCAGGTTGGTGTGGGATCAAACGAGCTAACTCTCTAACCCAACTCTTGATAACTGGTTATTTTCTATTTCTATTAAAGCATAATGAAAATGAAAACGCAATCAAAATAATTCATCAACGGTTTGATTGACATTTGAAAAAAGAACCATTAAACTAACAATAGTAAGTCGGCGAACTAATGATGCATATAGCCCGCATTCATCTATTTGTTAAGGGTTTAAAGTTGAAAATTAATGAACCGTGCGCTACAATTGTACATATGCTTAAGGAGGGGGTACACGATGTCTATTACTGTAGGAATCGACATGGGATCGACAACTGTCAAGTTTGTGATCCTCAACGAGCATAATGAAATTCTCTATAAGAGTTATGACCGTCATAAATCAAAAGCAAAAGAGATGGTCTATGATAAATTCAAAAGCTTAAAGTCTTTATTAGCCAATGAAGAAATCGCGTTGGCAATTACCGGTTCAGCCGGACTCGGTTTTGCGCATCTTGGCAATTTGCCTTTTGTGCAGGAAGTTTTTGCCTGCGGTGAGGCAGTAAAAAAATATGAGCCGCAATGTGATGTCGTCATTGAACTGGGCGGCGAGGATGCCAAAATTCTGTTTTTAAAGGGTGCTATTGAAGAACGCATGAATTCTACCTGTGCCGGCGGTACCGGGGCTTTCATCGACCAAATGGCTGCTTTATTAAATCTTGATTTGGAGACGTTTGACCGCTTATCGCTAGAGCATACGATGATTTATCCGATTGCCTCACGCTGCGGGGTGTTTGCGAAGACTGACTTACAGCCGCTGATTAATCAGGGAGCCGATAAAGGCAATCTGGCAGCGAGTATTTTTCAATCCGTTGTTGATCAGACAATTACCGGACTTGCCCAAGGCCGTAAAATTGAAGGCAACGTTTTATTCCTCGGCGGCCCACTGTCCTTCTTAAAGGGACTGCAGCAGCGCTTTGTGGAAACCTTAAAGCTCAGCCGTGATCAGGCGGTATTCCCGGAAATCGGGCCTTATTTTGTAGCCTTAGGGGCTGCTACCTATGCCAAGGCGGAAACTGAAACCTATACCTATGATGAATTGCTGGAACTGTTTGAAAAGATTAAGAACACGGTTTCTGAACATCAGGGCTGTGAACCTTTGTTTAAGGATGAAGATGACTATCAGCAATTTGTTGCCCGGCATAATCAGCAAGCCGTTGCTGCCAATGATTTAAACACCTATAAGGGTAATGCCTATCTCGGTATTGACGCTGGATCGACGACGACAAAGCTGGTTTTAATTGATGAAGCAAACCGCATTCTCTATTCACATTATACAAGCAATCTCGGTAATCCCGTTGATGTTGTGTTAGATCAGCTGAAAGTGATTTATGCGGCTGCCAATAAAGACATGAAGATTCAAAGCAGCTGTGTGACCGGTTATGGCGAAGATTTAATCAAGAGTGCTTTTCATGTAGATCACGGCATTGTGGAAACTATTGCCCACTTCAATGCCGCCCGTTATTTCAATCCAAATGTTGATTTCATTTTGGATATTGGCGGACAGGATATGAAATGCTTCCGAATTAAAGACAACAGCATTGATGATATCTTGCTGAATGAAGCATGTTCATCAGGCTGTGGTTCATTCCTTGAATCCTTTGCTTCATCACTTGGCTATAAAATTGATGAATTTTCAAAGCTCGGATTGAAATCAAAAAATCCAGTCAACCTCGGTACACGCTGTACGGTTTTCATGAATTCATCAGTGAAGCAGGCGCAAAAAAATGGTGCTACGATTGAGGATATCTCTGCCGGTTTAGCCATTAGTGTCGTTAAGAATGCCTTATACAAGGTAATTCGGGCTCGAAGCTCTGAAGATCTGGGTGAAAATATCGTTGTCCAGGGCGGAACCTTTGCCAATGACGCTGTGCTTGCCGCTTTTGAAAAGGAATGCGGCCATCATGTCATCAGACCGACGATTGCTGGTTTGATGGGAGCTTATGGTGCCGCATTATATGCGAAAGCTCACGCGCCCAAGGAATCAGCACTCTATACGGGTGAACAGTTAATAAACTTCTCCCATTCCACAAAGGCTGAACACTGCCGCTTCTGCGCCAATCACTGCAACCTGACGATCAATACATTTAATGACGGCAGCCAGCAGATTGCCGGCAATAAGTGTGAACGGCCTTTAAACAAGGGCAAGATGGCTAAGAAACCGCTGCCTGATTTATATACCTACAAATTTAATAAGCTGCTGACGTATCAGAATACCGATGGCACAAAGGGTACGATCGGTATTCCGATGGTTTTAAATATGTATGAAAATATTCCTTTCTGGCAGCCATTCTTTAAACACCTTGGTTATTCAGTCGTGTTGTCAGGGCGCAGTAGCCGGGCCTTATATATCCGCGGTCAAAATACAATACCTTCGGATACGATCTGTTACCCGGCAAAGCTTGTTCATGGTCATATTCAAACCATTATCAATCATAAGGTAGATAAGATATTCTATCCTTGTATGTCTTATAACTTCGATGAAAAGATTTCTGATAATAATTATAACTGTCCGGTGGTTGCTTATTATCCAGAAGTTATTCAGAATAATATGGAGCTTGCCAATATCCCGCTGCTGTCGTTCTTTATCGGTATGCAGGATCCTAAAGTATTTGAAAAAAAGATTTATAAATATTTAAAGGCAGCTGGTTTTGACTGCACAAAAAAAGAAATCAAAGAAGCCAGCGCAGCAGCTTATGCATCTTATTATGCATATAAGGAAGATATCTATCAGCAAGGTGAAAAGGCATTGGCTTATGCCAAGGAGAATCACCTGAAAACTATTATTCTCTGCGGCCGTCCTTATCACATTGATCCGGAAATAAATCATGGTATCCCTCAGCTTTTAAGCAGTTTAGATCTGGTTGTTGTTTCTGAAGACAGCCTGCGGCCAAGGGAAAGGATGGAAGTGAATGTGCTGAATCAATGGACATATCACGCCCGGATGTATAATGCTGCCATCATTGCCGGTGAGCTTGATGAAACAGAATGCATTCAGCTGATCAGCTTTGGCTGCGGTATTGATGCCATTACCGGTGATGAGCTGCGCGATCAGCTGCGGAAACGCCATAAATTATATACCGGAATCAAAATCGATGAAATCGACAATCTCGGCGCCGTGCGCATCCGTGTTCGATCACTGCTGGCGGCAATGGAAGAAAGGAAGCGTGATTCATGAGTGAGGTTGTAAAGTTTACTGAAGAAATGAAGGCAACGCATACAATTCTGATTCCTTATATGCTGCCGATTCATTTTGAAATGATTGCCCAATGTCTGCGCAAAGAGGGCTATAAAGTAGAATTACTAAAAACCAGCGGGCGCAGAATTGTTGATGAGGGACTTCGCAGCGTCCATAATGATACGTGTTATCCTGCCCTGTTAGTTATCGGCCAGATGCTTGACGCGCTTAAAAGCGGCCAGTATGACCCTGATAAAACAGCCTTGATGATCACTCAGACAGGCGGTGGCTGCCGTGCCAGTAATTATATTTTCCTGCTGCGCAAAGCATTAAAGCAGAGTGGTTTTCCACAGGTGCCGGTAATCTCCGTCAACACCAGCAATCTTGAATCCAACCCGGGTTTTAAACTGACCCCCAACCTGATTATGCATGTGCTCTATGCTGCCATGTACGGTGATGCTTTGATGTGTCTTGCCAATCAGGTAAAGCCTTATGAGATCAAGAGTCAAGATACCCAAAAGCTGCTTGATCAATGGTGTGAGGAAATGGTCAGACAGTTTGATTCCACTCGCTTTTTACATTTTAAAAAGAATATTAAAAAGATGATTCAAGATTTTGAAGCGATTCCAGTCAGCGGTGAAAAGAAAATCAAGGTTGGTATCGTCGGCGAGATTTATATGAAATACGCACCGATCGGCAATAACTATTTAGAAGACTTTTTGATTCGTGAAGGCATGGAGCCTGTCCTTTCCGGAGTCATGGATTTTGCCATGTACTGCTTAAAAAACAACATTCTCGATGTCGGCTTTTATGGTTTCTCTACCAAAACCTTATTGGTGAATAAAACTGTTTTGGCACTGCTTCAGCGTTATCAGAATCTGATGATTAAAATGATTAATCAATCCCGCTTTGAAGCGCCGACACCCTTTGCCAAGCTGCCTGCCTATGCCGATGGCTATATCTCCACCGGTGTTAAAATGGGTGAAGGCTGGCTGCTGACCTGCGAAATGCTTGATCTGATCGATCATGGCGTAAAAAATATTGTATGCTGTCAGCCCTTTGGCTGTCTGCCGAATCATATTGTTGCGAAGGGCATGACCCGAAAGATTAAGGATCAATACCCTGATTCCAATATTGTTGCCATTGACTACGATCCCGGCGCAACAGAAATTAATCAGGAAAACCGACTGAAACTGATGTTGAGCAATGCGAGAGTCAACGCCCAGCGTGGTAAAGCATAAAAAAACACACGATTGTGTGTTTTTTTTATGCTTTACCTTCAAACTTTAATTCCTTTTCTTTCTTAATATCAATCAACAATGCCGCGGCACACAGAATGATCTGCGTCAGCGGTAAGACTGCCCAAATACCATTAATATCAAAGAATACAGGCAGAATCAGCATCAACAGCGGTGTCAGCAGCAATGGATCGCCATAAATCAGCAACGTTGAGGCACGGGTTTCCCGGATTGCATAGAAATAAGAAGAATAACATTTCACCAATCCCGCAAAGAAGAAAGCCACGCTGGAAATCAGACAGGCGCTCTCAATCATCACTCCTGCCTCGCTGGACGCACCGAAGATGACTGGAATCAGCGAATCAAAGGCAACGATCAGCACCCCAAATGAGATACCAAGCAGCATTACCAATCGGCGCGCGCGGCGCAGCAGTGATCGTACCAAATCATGACGTCCGGCACCGTTGCAATAGCTGATCAGCGGCTGTACGCCCTCACCGATCCCATGCAGCAGCTCCATCGTCGCCTGTAAAACATAAGACAGCGCTGAATAAGCCGCGACAGCGATTTCACCGCCATAATTCAAGCATTGCCAATTAGCGAAAATAATAACGATGGATGGTGAAAAGGTTAACCCAAACGGTGAGACACCGATTCTTATAATATTTTTGCACATGCGTTTATTTAATACAAAGTCGCTGCGCTTCAGCGGATTCTTTTTATCGGTAAATATCAGCAGCAGGCAGAATAATGCCGAGAAACCCTGAGCAGCCACAGTCGCTAAAGCCGCACCGCTCATCCCCATCGTAGGCACCAATACCGCATCCAAAACAATGTTGGTAAATAAAGAAAACAACATGATCAGCATTGCCTGAATTGAACGGTTGCTGTTTCTTAAAATGGGTGTACAGCCTGTCCCAAAGATTTGAAGCGACGACCCAAGCACGATCACAAACAGATATTCATAGGCCAGATCATAAACCTCGCCCTTCGCTCCAAACAGTCTTAAAAGCCATGGTGTAGAAATAAAAATCAACGTTATTGACAAGATTGCAAATAAGCACAGCAGCATTAACGTATTCCCTTTCGCCTGCCGTGACGCATTCTCATCCTCAGCCCCCCGATACGTCGAAATCAGCACAGAACCGCCGACGCCGATACCGGTTGATACAGCTAATATAAATGAAGCAATCGGCCAGCCGATATTAATTGCCGCCAAACCCGCATCTTTTAACGCGTTTCCGACGAAATATCCATCAACAATCGCATAAAACCCACTCAGCAGCATTGTCAGCATTGATGGCAGCACATAACGCCAAAACTGCTTTTCAATCTTTTCGTGTGTCATAATAAAACCTCCCGACTCTCAGTATAAACTATGGAGTAACTCCAAGGTCAAGAGGTTCTTTTTATTTCACAGGTATCAAAATTTCAGAATAATACTCACTGGCATCGGTTTCACTGACAGCCAGCATGTAATTAATATAAATCGTTCCAGTCGGCTGATACCCCTTTTGCTTCACTTTTTGAAAGAGCGGCTCGATCTGTGCTTTGATATCTTTATGGTCATTAAATTTCATCAATATCCGCGCGCACAGCTCAGTTTCCTCTAATAACGGACAAGTCTTATCCTTTAATAAATGGAACTCATCTTCCATCTGTTTTTCCAATAAAATCATAAACGCTGACTGTACAATCAAATCATTTTGCTGATGATAAACACCAACCAGCTGGCAGACATCAAAAATATCTGAAGCAAATATCCGCTTGCTCTTGCGATAAGCCGCCATCTCATTTTTACCTCTAAGCAGCACGTAATAAGCTGGCATCGGCTGAATTTTCACATCCCCCATCGCGGCTTTAATTTCATCTACATTCTGAGCGGTCAAAGCGAGTTTTTTTAAGATCAGCTTCTGTTCCTCTATCTGTGCCTTAATCTCTGCTTCCTTGATCGTTAATGTCTGCTGGAGCTGATCCAGATCCCCTTGATAAAGAATCGTATGAATATCCTGTAAGCTTAAATCCAAACGCCGGTAAAATAAGATATCGATCAGCAAGTTAATATCAGTTAATTCATAACTGCGGTAATGATTCAATTCATTTACTGACGGCTTTAATAAACCCTTTTTTTCATAAAAGCGAAGCGTATCACTGCTGATACCAAATAGACGGGCAATTTCACTGATTTTAAAATTTTCACTCATAGACAGCCTCCCTTTCTATTATTATATCAGAAATTATTTTACTGCATAAAAAAAGAGGCATTGATCCTCTAGCTTTCAATAACATCACGCTCATATTCAAGCAATGCCTGCTTGCGGACAATACCGCCGGCATATCCAACCAATTGTTGATTTTTACCGATAACACGATGACACGGTATGATAATACAAATGGGATTGCGGTTATTGGCATTGCCGACTGCCCGTACTGCTTTCGGCGAACCCACAGCCTCTGCAATCTGCTGATAAGAGCGTGTTTCACCAAAAGGTATCCGCTGTAATTCAGCCCAGACCCGCTCCTGAAAAGGGGTGCCATGGACAGACATCGGCACATCAAACTGCAGCCGCTTGCCTTTAAAATATTCCTTCAGCTGTTTTTTTACCAGCTTGGAGCATGGTGTTTCTTCGGCACTTTCACATTTTTCATTCACAAAAACAAGCGAAACTAATTCGCCCTCAATAACACCTATACGCAGCAATCCAATTGCTGATTTAAAATAGTCTATCTGCATTTCCTTTTCTTTATTCATCCCTGATACTCCTGCCTGCTTAGTGGAAATAATTATACTACTTTTTTTATCTTTTGAATATGGATAATTTTACTAAATTATCCAATGCCTTATAAGCCCCTTATTTATTTGCACATTTTAGTTATCTATGAGTGAAATATTTGTAGTTTTGTGCAAATGTTTTGCACATACTAACAAGCTTTCGCTTCTTGTTTTACTTTTAAAAAACCGAGTGTTATAATTTGACTATCAAGGAGGATTTTGTATGAGCAAACCTAATCCATTAAAACAAATCGTAGCTAAACAAAAAAAGGGTGAACCGGTAGGTATCTACTCTGCCTGCAGTGCCAATGAATATGTCATTGAAGCTGCACTTGAATGCGCAAAGCGCGACAATGCTTGTGTGCTGATTGAAGCCACTGCCAATCAGGTTGACCAAAACGGCGGTTATACTGGCATGAAACCGGTAGATTTCAAAGCCTTCGTCATGAATATCGCCGATAAGGTTGGGGTTGATAAAGACCGTATTTTCTTAGGCGGGGATCATCTTGGCCCATTAACCTTCGCAAGTAAAAATGAAGCCGAAGCAATGGCTGACGCGAAAGAGCTTGTCAGATGCTATGTAGCTGCTGGCTTTACTAAAATTCATATCGATACAAGTATGAAAGTAGCCAGTGATGATCCAAATGTCCGTTTAAGTGATGAGATTATCGCTCAGCGCGGTGCTGAATTAGCCAGAGTCTGTGAAGATACTTATCAGGAATTATTAAAAACTGAACCTGATGCGGTAAGACCGGTTTACATCGTCGGCAGTGAAGTACCAATTCCAGGCGGTGCTCAAGATCCTAACGCCGGCATGCAGGTAACCCGCGTTGAAGATTTCAAAGCAACTGTCAAAGCATTTGAAGATGCTTTCGCGGCTAAGGGTTTAAGCGATATCTGGCAGGATGTTATCGGGGTTGTCGTTCAGCCGGGTGTTGAAGAAAAGGATGCTGGCTGTACGGAATATGACCGTGCGAAAGCCGCTGAACTGATGGCAGCTATTAAAGATTACCCAAATCTGGTATTTGAAGGTCACTCTACCGATTATCAGACAAAATATAAATTAAGAGAGTTAGTTGAAGATGGCGTCGGCATCTTAAAAGTAGGGCCAGGCCTGACTTATGCGATGCGTGAAGCATTATTCGCGCTGGCTTATATGGAAGATATGATTCTTCATGGCAAGGACGATGAGAAATCTGATTTCATCAATGTTCTCGAAAAAGCTATGATGGATGATCCAAAGAATTGGCAAAAGCACTATCATGGTAATGCTGATGAATTATGGTTCAAACGTAAATTCTCATTCTCTGATCGTTCCCGTTACTATATGCCGGTTGAAAGTGTAAAGGCTGCGAAAGATAAGCTGATTGCTAATTTGAGAAAATATGGTATCTCATTGGCCGTATTGTCTCAGTTTATGCCGATTCAATATACTAAAGTACGCTGCAATGAATTAGAAAATGATCCGGAAGCTTTAATTAAGGATCGTATTAAAAATACTATTGACGAATACTTATACGCGTCACATCAAGAAGTTCTATAATTATTAAGCTCGCTCAGCGAGCTTTTTTTGACATAAAAAGGCGCGGTTTGTCCGCGTCTTTATCGATCATGCTTAGGCCCAAAATCAACCTGCGGCAGCAATTCACTGATTACTTCCATCGCTTCCACAAATCTGAGCTGTTGTTCAGGGGTAAATTTTTGGATTTCCTCAAAAGCATGCTTTGAGTATTTACTTTCAATTTCTTCAATGACCCGCTCACCCTTTTCAGAGACCAGAATATAAATGATCCGGCGGTTTTCCTTGCAATACTGCCGCTTCACATAGTCCATTTCAACCAAATGATTGATCAGCTGTGTTGCCTGCTGACGGCTCATCTGCATCTTATCCGCATATTCACTCATCGTCATCATACCGCAGTATTTCAGATACCAAATCGTACTCATCTGATTGGTTGTAAGATCGTAATCGAATTTGTAGTAAGCCGCAAATGTTTTGTTAATGCCCTCTAAGCTGCTGCTGACATAACGCATCAGGACGTCGCGCATCTGCTGCTCATTTAGTTTATCATATCCCTTTGTATTCATTCTAATCCCCCTGCCATATGTTACCATTATAGCACAATCATTACTCTTTGACTTTATATTTAAAGTATTGCCAAGAAAAAAGACAGAGGGCTCTGTCTTTCTTCACTATTTTTTAACTGCTTCCTTAACTGCCGCACTAATTCCCTGGCAGTCCAGCGTAGCGCCGGAAATTGTATCAACCTCTGAGCTGTCAGCGTCGATAATTGCCTGAATATAATCACTTAATTGTGTATCATCCATAAATAAGAATTCTTTGCCTTCAACAGCTTCTACATTGGTGATTTTACCATCAGCAATTGTTACTTCAATCTTGATATCACCATGCTGACCTTTATATATTGCGTCATATTTACCATCTTCTAATTTAGGATCAGCAGGTTTTTCTTCATTGCTGCCTGCCTCAACAACACTGGTTACTGTGCTCTTGCCGTCAAAGGCATGCTGAGCCGCCGCGCGTCCTGAAGCAATGGCTTCTGAAAGGAAAACACCATTTTGATAAAGATTAGATACATAGCTTCCTAATTCGCCTGCTTCATATAAGTTAGGAATCGGATTGCCATCCCAATCAAGTACCTGTGAATGCGTATTGCGCTGAGCACCGCCGGTAGTCGCAACTAAGGTTGGGGTTAATTCAACTGCATAATAAGGTGCCTGATCAATTTTTTCCATCGTTGCCGGATCACGGTTGAAATCACTGTCAGCACCCGCATCAACCATTGCGTTATAACGATCAATTGCCGCTTTTAATTCAACAGGATCACGGCCGATCTTTTCAGCTAATTCTTCAATCGTATCCGCTTTGATGATCCATCCCTTAGCAATTTCATCTTCATTATTCTTTGACCAAACATAGCCTTCAGTCGTAATTGGCCAAGACAGCCACTGACTTGCTACTGATTCACTTGAAGCCAGCTTGTCATCAAAAATCAAATGGACAGGCAGCGCTCTTTCATGAGGTAAATCCACATAACGTCCATATTCAACATATTTCATATGCTGACGATGATAATCCTTTGATTCATTATAGAAACGCTGAGTATCAGAATCAATTTCAATCCAAGCACCTGATTTAAAGGTCATATTTCGCATAAATGTTGATTCATACTCAGGCACCTTGATGCCTAACCAGAAACCGCCGGACTGTGTCTGATTATTCATGTGCCACATTTTCGCGCCAACCTTCATCAGCATGCGGATACCATCCCCTGTATTGCCAGGTGTACCAGCTGTATAAACCGTATCCATACCATGATAGTTGCGCTGCATTTCAAGATTATTTTCGAAACCGCCGCAGGCCAGCAGCACACCTTTATTGGCTTTGATCCGAATTAGATTGCCTTCTGGATCCTGTGCGATGACACCAAGAATAGCCTTCGTTTGCGGGTCTTGAATCAAATCAATGGCCGGTGTGGAATAAGCCACCTCAATGTTGTCTCGCATTTCAACTGCCGCGTTGAACCCCTTCCAAACGCCGCCGTTTTCAAAAGCGCCTGAGCCTTCCTTGCGGATATGTGCCGAAGTGCCTTCAAAACCCGCGCCCGGGAATTCAGCAAATTCGACAACCAAACTGCCCCAGCGAAGCGGACCGCCGCCAACATAACCAACCTCATAACCGGCCGCGTTGACAGTGCCCTGAACCCATTTAATCTGATCAGCGAATTCCGTCGCTAAGAAATCAAGATATTCTTCAGGAATTGGATTCGGCTCATTACAATTTCTGATATATTCTTTAAAACCCTCTACCCCTGACTCAGAAGGTACGATAAATGTCTGCCCGGAAGCAATTGAATTACCGCCCGCTAATGTTTCCGGCATTTTTTCAAGCACTAGAATACTGGCATCCGGCGCAATATCACTTGCTTCCAAAGCTGCCGCTTCACCGGCTAAACCATAGCCTACGATCAGAAAATCAACTTCCCTGTCCCACTTCTCTTCAGTTTTTGGTTCCGCTGCCGTACTGCATCCAAAAGCTGTCAGAAGCATGAACATCGATACTACTAAACCTGTTAATCGTCTTCCTATGTTCATTTTCATCCTCCTCGAACATTGTCATGAAATCATTTCCCTTTTCATTCATGATTATTTATAGTAAACACTTGTTTACTATTTCATTGTAACATCTTAAGCCTTCTTGTCAATAATTTCACTTATAATTTGTTATTAAATTATCAATTTGCCAATTTACTTGTGAAGGAGGACTCAATTTATAAATATATCCTTTAAATTTTCACAATTTAAAATAAAAGAGAGCCTGCGCTCTCTAAATTTCCATGATTTGCTGATAAAGATGCTTCATCTGCTTTCTCATTTCATTATATTTCTTATGCTTATCCAGATTTGGATCGTAGCTTACTGTATGCAATTCCTTATTCACGGCACGATACCCCTCTGCCACATTCGAGTATAAGCCTAACGCGCACGCAGCAACCAAAAATGCTCCGGCAGCTGTGCTCTCACTGTTATCACTGCGGGTTATTCTGCATCCGCAAACATCGGCTAACAGCTGTGAAAAGCCTTCACTCGCTGACATACCGCCGCTGATACAGATTGAATCAACTGCCGCATACTTTTTGAAATGTTCAATATTTTCGGCAATTTCCATGCAGATACCTTCAAGCAGAGCTTTCAGCATCGCTTCTTTGCTTGTCTTAAGGGTAAGATTATAAAACATCGCCGTAGCGCCGCTGTTCCAATCCGGCGTTGAGCGGCCCTGAAAGTATGGCAAGACAATACAGCCATCAGAATCCGCATGCAATGCGGTTTCATTCATCCATCCGTAAAAATCCTCATGATCGCCGCAGAAGGCAGAATGGAACCATTCAAGCGCTGAGCTGCACGTAAGAACACTAGCTTCAAGGATATACTGAGAAGCGACAGACGCCGCGTTGCAGACCACATCCATTGCTAAATGGTTTGGATAATGCTCACAGGGTGTCAAAAGGAAGGCACCGGTACCCAAGGTTAAGGAACAGATTCCCTCACTGACCGCACCCTGACCAATCATGCCGCATTGCTGATCACCGCCGGCACTGATGATTGGCAGGCCGGTGCGAATACCGGTAAGCGCCGCGAAGTCATCACTTACCGATGCAATGATACTGCCGGCTTCATGCAGCTCACACAGCTTTTCTTGATCAATGCCGAATAATTTCAGCTGCTCCTCATCCCAATGCCCCTGCCTAAGATTCATCAGCAGCGAACGGCTGCCATAGGTCTTATCGCTGGCGAACTGATTACTCATAACATGAATCAAATAATCAGGAATAACTAACAGCTTATAAGCCTGATCATAAAGATCACGGCGATTTTCCTTCAGCCATTTCATTTTAGAGCCGGAAAACACCGGATTCACACGTGATCCGCAGCGTGAGAAAATCAATTCATTATAACTCATTAAATCATTGCAGCACTCAACACAGCGGCGATCCTGCCACATAATCGCATCAGAGAGCGGCTTACCTTTTTCATCAACCGCGATTACACTTGAGCGCTGTGAAGTCAAGGCCACCGCGTCAATATCATGCTCTGAAAGATTCGACACAATATCGATCAGCGCGCCGCGGAAATCTTGCGGATCTTGTTCAATATACCCATTATCAAGCAGTTTTACCTGATACTTTTTTTGACAGCTGGCAAGCTGTGAACCATCTGCCGCATAGACGATGCCGCGCATACTTGAGGTACCGACATCAACGACTAAGATTTTCACTGCCTTCACCTCTTTCCTCAAGAATACGGTGAATATGAATCGTCAGATACATAATTTCCTGATTCGTCAGCGCGGTTTTAAACCGGCCATGCAGATATATCTCAATCTTTTTCACGCACTCATATTCAACCGCTAAACTGCTGATGATCTGTTCATACAGCATTTCTTGTTTTTCTGACGGCAGCAGCTGCTCTGAAATCAACCGCTGAACAAACAGTCTCAGATGCGTGACAAAACGCGAATAAGCAATGCTGTCCTCATCATAAATCAATCTGAAATTATACTTCACAATATCTAAAATATCGGCAACTACCTCATTAATCAGCGTCATCTTACCGCTGTATGGATTACGCTGCTGAGCGGTAATAAAATGAAAAGCAATATTTCCCACTTCATCCTGAGGCAATTCAACACCGGCTTTTTCCTTCATCAGTTTTAACGCGTATTCCCCCACATCAAACTCATTAGGATTAAAGCGCTTCATATCCAAGGTATAGAAATTCTGAAACTGAATACCATTTTTCATTCGCTGGGCCGCAAAAGCCAGATGGTCTGTCAATGCGAGATAAATATGGTCAACTAGCCCCATCTGATACGTATCTAAGGCATAATCAATCACCATTTTGGCAATCTCAAAATAGATACTGTCAGTATCCACCACCAGCCGCATCATGTTCTTGGAAATTTCACGATCCTTCAGGATAAATACCTTTTCAATATCTTTCTTATCAAGATGAGCACCAATCGCTTTATTATAACCGATCCCCTTACCCATCAAAATAATTTCCTGACCCTCATCATTTAATGCCAGAATCAATGAATTATTCAACACCTTTACAACTCGCATAGCTTCTCATCCCTCTTACTTCCAACGCTTTATTTAGCGCCGTTATCTTTGATAACCTTCTGATACCACATAAAGCTGTCTTTTTTAATTCTTCTTAAATCCTTCAAATCATGATCCTCACGATTGACATAAACAAAACCATAACGCTTTTTGAACCCCTGATGTGAACTCAGCAAATCCATGAATGACCATGGACAGTAGCCCATCATTTCCACACCATCTTCAATCGCATCGCTGATTGCATCAATATGAGCATCTATATAAGCAATTCGATAATCATCATGAACATGACCGTCTTCAGTTAATACATCAGCGGTGCCTAAGCCATTCTCAGTGACAATCATCGGCAGATGATAACGCCGATAATAATCATTCAGCACAAGACGCAGTCCCATCGGATCGATCTGCGCGCCATACTCGCTGGCCTTCAGATTCTCATTCTTTTCATCACGGCAGTAGCCATATTGATCAAAATCAACCTCATTGCCGCGGAATACTCTTGATCCAATCGGATGCTTTTCATCCGCCGGCAGATAGCTGGCACATAAGGTACGATAATAATTCAGTGCGATGTAATCAATCTTAGCCTTTTTTAGAATCTCTTGATCTTCCTTCGGCATCTGCGGCACAATATTTCTTTCCTTCAGATAACGCATGTAATAGCCTGGATATTCACCATTCATATGCATCTCAAGACAATAGTTCGTCTTAAAATTATCATTCATTCTGGCGGCCCAGACATCCATCGGCTGATTGGTCAGCGGATAGGTGCAGGTAGAAGATACCGCCGGCCCTACTTTACCATCCTTCACTAATTCATGACAGGCATTTACCGCTAAGGCATGCGCAAGGAACATATGATAATCCATTTGAGCACGCATCTTATCCGCCTGATAATCATCTTCCACATATATATTCATGCGGTTATTTACTCGAATCATCAAGTTTTGTTCATTATGCACCTGCCAAATCTTCACCCGATCACCAAAAGCCTGAAAGCAGATACGGGCATAACGTTCAAATGAAAAGGCGCATTCGCGGCTTTCCCAGCCATTGTATTTCTCAACTAAAGCATACGGCAAATCAAAATGATACAGCGTTACCAGCGGCTGAATGCCATTGCTGATTAATTCATCGATAACCTGATTATAGAAATCAATACCATGCTGATTCACTTCACCGTCACCGTCTGGAATGATTCTTGTCCATGCCAGAGAAAAACGATAAGCCTTCATTCCCAATTCTTTCATTAATGCGATATCTTCACGCCAATGATGATAGAAATCGCTGGCTACCTTACTGTCAGCCTGTTTATCAGAATGCTTAAATGAATTATAATCCGCAACACTCATCCCCTTGCCGTCTTCATCCCAGCCGCCTTCAATCTGAAAAGCGGAAGAAGAAGCACCCCATAGAAAATGTTCAGGAAAACGTTCTTTCATTTTATACCTCCTAACGTGCTGCCACAATGACAGTTGTATTAATATCAGCCTTAGCCTTTGGCAGACCAGTTACCACTGAGAATTCATTCGTATTGCTGATAACTACCGGTACACTCATATCAAAGCCTTCTTTTTTCAATGCTTCAAGATCAAAAGAAATGATCTTTGTACCCTTTTTAACAAAACTGCCCTCTTCGACATTCTTCGTAAAATGCTTGCCATTTAATTTTACGGTATCCATACCTACATGAATTAAAATTTCCGTACCATCCTGCAAAGTCAAACCAATCGCATGCAAAGTCGGATAAATCAGGCTGACCGTACAGTCAGCCGGCGCTACAACTTCACCCTTACTTGGAATAATCGCAATCCCTTTACCTAAGGCACAGGAAGCAAATACTTCATCATTTACATCTGTAAGCTCAATCGCTTCGCCCTCAATCGGTGACGCGATTTCCACATCAACATGATCAGGAAGTTCAACGACTACATTCTTTTTAACTGTTTCTTTACTGTCAACATCATCAAAACCAATAAAATAAGTCATTGCTGCCGCACCAAAGAAGGCAACCCCAATACCAATTAAGTAGAAAGCAAATCGTGTCATGCCATAAGCCGCATAGGTGAAGATAGTCAAGATACCATTATTAGCAAAGGCATCACCATATACGTTCCCCAGACCCATGATAGCACCGCCTATTGCACCGCAGATTACCGCATAAACCATCGGTTTTTTCAGACGCAGGTTACAGCCGTAGATGGCAGGTTCAGTGATACCCACTAAGGTTGCCGCAATGGCTGAAGAAGCCGCAACTTGTTTCAGATCCTTGCTCTTTGTTTTAAGCATAACACCTAAAGCCGCGCCGCCCTGTGCAAAGTTTGCAGAACCGGCAAAAGCTAATAAATTCTGATGACCATTAACCGCAACATCATTTAAACCAATTGGCAGCAAGGCACGGTGAGCACCAAAAATAACACATACGCCCCACAGACCGCCGATCAGCGCGCCGCCAAGCACGGCACTGACATTCATAATTGAATCATAGATAAATTGTACGCCGTTACCAACATAAATACCGATTGGGCCTAATACAACAAATACCAGCGGCAGCATAATTAACAGCTCAAGACCTGGAACTAAGATAATTTGAAGAATCTCAGGAATGAATTTTTTCAGATATTTTTCCAGCACCGCCATTACGATTACCGCCAAAATGATTGGAATTACTGATTCAGTGTAAGAGAAAATCTTAACGGATTCACCAATCTGCCATGCACCCTTCATGATCGGCAAACCAAAGATCGTTGAAGCAACCTCCGTATTTTGAATCATTGCATCGATGGCTGGATAAACTAATGTACCGCCGATTGCCATCGCAATTACCTGATTACATTTTAATGCTTTTGCTGTTGTATATGCAAGGAAGATAGGCATAAAGTAGAAAATAACCTGACTTGCATTATAGAGAATATTATAAGTATCCGTAGCTGCTAAATCATAACCATAGTTGCTCAGCAAAAGCTTAGCTGCCGTCAGCAGACCCTTGATTAAACCAGCGGCTGCGATAGCAGGAACTAAGGGTGTAAATATTTCTGTAACCTTTTGAAGGATCAAATTACCAATGCTCTGCTTTTCTTCCGGCACATCAACATCCCCGCCGGCATAAGCATCACCGATGATTTCAATGACCGCATCATAGATTTTAGTAACCTTGGCGCCGCAGACTACCTGAAATGGCCCGCCTGCCACTACAACTGAAATAACGCCCTCAAGATGCTCAACAACTTCCTTATTTGCTTTCTTTTCATCTTTTAAAACAAAACGCAAACGAGTAAAACAATGTGTAACGCTTTTGATATTTGACTTGCCGCCGACATTTTCAAGAATGTCTCCCGCGATTTTCTTATAATCCATTTTCATTTCTCCTTTTCATTTTTTTATAAGTCATTGGCCATATGACAGTTGACAGACGCAAAAAAAGATCCCACCAGCCCATAACACTCTGCTCCTCCTAAAGAGAAGTCAAGAATTATAATCTGATGCGATCTTGCCTGCTTACCAGTAACACGTCGCTGATTAATCTATCAATCTAGTAGTATGTTAACACAAAGTTTTTTTGATTTCAAGTGAATTTATGATTTTTTTGCAAGCGTTTGCATTTTAAACGGGCAATTCTTAGTCTGAATTATATTTATAAGGAATAAAGAATATAGAATTATTTTCATTCAAACTGACAATGAATGTCATTCGTTTAATTTCTTTGCAGGAATTGCAACTGCTTCCATTTACTTCCCGTATTTTTTGCATAAATTCTAAAAAAGGGTCTTGTCAAACTCAAAATCTCATGATATTATATACAAGCGTTAAATAGTTCAGCATGGAGAAGTACTCAAGAGGCTGAAGAGGTGCCCCTGCTAAGGGTATAGGTCGGGATACTGGCGCGAGGGTTCAAATCCCTCCTTCTCCGCCATTTATAAAATGGTAAATTTGGTCCAGTGGTGTAGTGGTTAACATGCCTCCCTGTCACGGAGGAGATCGTGGGTTCGAGTCCCATCTGGACCGCCATTTATTGCAGATGTAGTTTAATGGTAGAACACAACCTTGCCAAGGTTGATACGGGAGTTCGATTCTCCTCATCTGCTCCATTGATTAATAAACACCTTCGGGTGTTTTTTTTATATAAAAACACCGGCACAAGAAGCAAAAGCGTTTCAGCCTATTTATCAATTCTTTCTAAAAGTAAATGCGTCTATGACAGTGCATCTTTAAAGGGCACTTTTATTAATATCAGCGCAGTTCACCATACCCCGAGTTATTAAAATACCAGGTAAGCTCTTCATTTTTAGCCATTTTCCCCGATACCTTTAAGTAACACCATTTCTTGTTATTCATTACCCAGTAATTTCTAGCCATACGGCCATCCGGTTTAATATAATACCAGGATTGATAATCACGATCCCAAATCCATTCATCCTTAACCATCTTGCCGTCACGGTAATAGGTCTGTTCACCAAGCTGCGGGTCCCATTTCCAGCCTGAATTAGTTTCGTAAAATTTAAAGCTCATGCCAAACGTATTCATGACCTGTGTGCCATTCATAAAGAAAACATGACGCGGATCTACTGCATTAGGCAATGTATACGGATGTACATTATGTCCATTTGGATAATGTGTCCAGCCAGTTGATGGAATCAGCGGGCTTTTTCCCGGTGTTAGCTTCAGCTTGCCTCTGCCTGCCTCCACATGCATATGAACAGCGGTTGCTGCACCTGAGCTGCCGGCCGTTTGCGCATGTTCACCTTGTTTGACAACATCACCCACCGACAGATGTGAGATATCATCATCATGCCAGAAATCGAGGGTCAGCGTATCAATCGAACCATCCGCAAACAAAACCTCATCCACCGATTCCCAGATTACCTCATTGCCATTATCAACGCTGTATTTCCCCATACAGCGCATCGTAACCGGCGCATAGATTTTACGATTCTCCCAATCCACATTATCCAATGCCCACGTTCCTTCATGAGAGAGCCATGTATGCCCTAAATCCTCACCACTGCCCTGTGTTAAATCTATGATTGTCTGCGGCCAAAGGACAACTTCAACACCTCTGGCGGTTTTTAATTTTTCATCTGCAAGCATAATTGCCACCTTTCTATTTCATAGTATTCAATGATGAATCAAAGGTGACAGACATCAGCTGACAATACTTATAACAAGTTTCAGCCATTTGACATTTCTAATCACCACTATTAGAATGAAAATAGTTAATATGTACGCATAACCAAGTAAAGGAGACAGCACATGAACGAATTAGAAAAAAGCATGGCAGGTGAATGGTATGATTGTCATGATGAAATATTCTTAGAATATAAAAATAACGCAAGAGCTTTATTAACCCAATATCATGCGCTCGCCTATCATCAAAAGGCTGAGAAAACCGAAATACTTAAACAATTATTTGGCAGTATAGGCAGCAACGTTTCCGTAGGCACACCTTTTTTATGCGATTATGGCAAGAATATACAATTAGGTACAAATGTGTCGATAAACATGAATTGTACTTTTGTTGACTGTAATAAAATCGAAATCGGCGATAACGTTTTAATAGCTTCTAATGTACAGATTTATACCGCGGCTCACCCGGTCGAATTAGCTGACCGCCTAACACCTAACTGGCAGCCTGAAAGCAGTGAATACTTCTGCCGTACCTACGCTTTGCCAGTAAAAATCGGTAATGGCTGCTGGATTGGCGGCGGTGTAATCATTCTGCCAGGTGTAACAATTGGCAACGGCAGTGTAATTGGTGCCGGCAGTGTCGTGACCAAGGATATCCCGGCTAATTGTGTAGCGGTTGGAAATCCATGTAAAGTTATAAAATCCATCTAAAAAATAAAACTGTGGCTGATTTTTCATTCCACAGTTTATTTTTTACTTATATTAAGAAAGTTAAGCCATTCGTGTTTACATGCAAATCGTATGGCACTAAACTTCTTATTTTAATTTTCCATAATACATATCTTTAAATATACCTTCTTTTTCTATTAGCTCAGTATATTTTCCCTCTTCCTCTATTTTTCCTTTATTTAAAACTATAATTCTATCACAGTTTTTTAAAGTAGTTAATCTGTGTGCTATAGAAATAATAGTAGTATTGTTTTCTT
>ERZ827520.1051-NODE-1051-length-35923-cov-6.309050_pt1 | contig 35923 bp, 31 predicted proteins | sample MGYA00519581_ERZ827520 | MGnify/ENA primary metagenome ERZ827520 (study PRJEB31778, sample SAMEA3449339) | human gut metagenome | biome: human gut; feature: human-associated habitat; material: faeces | place: United Kingdom | collected 2010/2012 ...
TTTTTCTTGTTTCATTGTTGTTGGGGTTGGCTTCCCCAACTGTGTACTATTTCAGGAGAGGACATAATCAGAAATCCCTCCCGAGGAAATGGATGATTTCCTCAAGGGTGTGATGTCGGAGTCATCGTAATGCGTCGTAGTGCGTCGAAGGAGCTAGAGGGGAGAAGAGAGAGATTAGAGGTTAGAGATTAGAGGTTAGGTGGGGATAATTATAAAAATGTTCGAGGGCTTAGGTGTCCGTACTTTTCCGAAGAAGATGTACCTTTGGGGAATCTAATCTTAGCAATATACTTGTGAGCTTATGCAACGATTCACACGGACTGCTCTACAGCGACTACTCCTCCTCTCTACGATAGCCATCCTATGGGCCTCCTACCCGCTCTCAGCGCAGAGCATCACGGCTGCACGGATCAATGAGGTGATGATAGATAATGTAGACAACTACATAGATAGCTACGGCAAGCGTAGCCCTTGGATCGAGATATACAATTCCTCGGCGGGAACGATCGACCTGGCGGGATGCTTCCTGACGGATGATCCGCAGGATCTGAAGAAGTACATGATCCCTAAGGGAGACATACTGACGATCATCAAGCCTCGACAGAGTGTGGTCTTCTTTGCTGATGAGATGCCTCTGCGGGGTACTTTCCACTTGAACTTCTCCTTAACGCCTGAGGCTCCACACTACCTGGCTCTGGTCAGTAGCGATGGCTCCTCTATCATTGATGAGGTGGAGATACCCGCAGCAATCCCCGCTGATCACTCCTACGCTCGTATCGATGATGGTGTGCGGACAGTAGCTCCTGCGAAGGCGTGGCATATCACGCAGCACACGACACCAGGCTCCAACAATGTGGTCAAGGACAAAAACGAGAAGATCAACCGCCTACAAGAGGCTGACCCCAATGGCTTCGTCATGACGGTCACTGCTATGCTGGTGGTCTTCTTGGGTCTGCTAATCCTCTTCCTAGCCTACAAGCTGATTGGGATCGTGGCAATGCGCCTTGAGAATCGCAAGCAGGCGCTCTACAAGGCACCTCACAGTGAGTCTACAACGACCGCGAGCACGACAGAAGATCCGCTCGTGGCGGTCGCCATCTCACTGGCTCTGACGACGGAGTTAGAGCTGGGCGGTGGTGAGGCTCCTGGACAACTAACTATACGTCCTCGCACGCAGACTTATGAGCCGTGGAGTGACAAGAGTCAGATGATGCGCCCTACGGTGGAGTGCAAGCGTCTGAAAGCGTGATACGAACCTAAGCGATTAACGAGATAGCCTTATGAATTTCTGGAACTTCCTTGTTGACAATATAGAGATCTTCTCTACCTACACTGGCTTTGCCAATGTGACGACGGGTCACGTGATCATGATCCTGGTCGGTGCCCTATTTATCTTCCTAGGCATACGCTTTAGGTTCGAGCCTCTGCTCCTGATCCCGATAGGCTTTGGTATGCTGATCGGCAATATACCCTTTAAGGATGCGGGTCTACAGATCGGCATTTACGAGGAGGGGTCTGTCCTCAATATCCTGTACCAAGGAGTGAGACAGGGGTGGTACCCGCCACTGATCTTCCTCGGTATCGGAGCGATGACGGACTTCTCGGCACTGATCTCCAATCCTAAGCTAATGCTGATCGGTGCGGCTGCGCAGTTTGGCATCTTTGGCGCTTATATGATCGCCTTGCAGCTGGGCTTTGAGCCAAACGCTGCGGGTGCTATCGGTATCATCGGCGGTGCTGATGGCCCGACGGCTATCTTCCTCTCGTCCAAGCTGGCGCCCGACCTACTCGGTGCGATCGCTGTCTCGGCTTACTCCTACATGGCGCTGGTACCGATCATACAGCCACCCTTCATGCGTCTGCTGACAACTAATAAGGAGCGACGCATCCGAATGAAAGCTCCCCGCAAGGTGTCTCGTATAGAGCGTATCCTCTTCCCGATCTTTGGTCTGCTCCTGACGGGCTTTCTCGTGCCCTCGGGCTTGCCTCTACTGGGGATGCTCTTCTTCGGCAACATCCTCAAGGAGAGTGGCGTCTGCGATCGTCTAGCTCGCACAGCTCGTGAGCCACTCATTGATATAATCACCATACTACTAGGTGTGACGGTGGGTGCCTCGACACAGGCGACGCACTTCCTCACGCTTGACTCGGTGAAGATATTTATGCTCGGTGCGCTCTCCTTTATTATAGCCACCTGCTCGGGGGTACTTTTTGTCAAGGTGATGAACCTATTCCTCAAGGAGGGAAACAAGATCAATCCGCTGATCGGCAATGCGGGCGTGTCGGCTGTCCCTGACTCGGCTCGCATATCGCAGATCGAGGGCGTCAAGTACGACCGGACGAACTACCTGCTGATGCATGCGATGGGACCGAATGTGGCTGGCGTCATCGGCTCGGCCGTAGCTGCGGGTGTCCTCCTCGGCTTCCTCTCGTAAGGCTCTACGGGTAGTCCCGCTGTCGGGGCTCGAAGTCTCTAGTAGGTTATTTTGTATCTTTGCGGGCAAAGGTGTGCCAAGAGGTCTACTAGGGGCGTTGTGGTACGCTTTTTGAGAGGTGAACTAGAAAGAGAACATAGATGAATAAGCATATTAAAAACCCTCTGGGTGCTCCTACTCCTAACCCTCAGGGTTCGGACCCACGACGTGGCAAGCGTCGCTTTAATCCGATGTGGATCTACCTGTCGGCTGTACTCATACTGCTCATGCTCTTTTTCTTGCCGTCCGAGCAACCAACGAATAGTAAGGAGGTGGGGTGGACGGAGTTCCAGCAGTTGCTCCGCAAGGAGGTCGCTACCAAGGTAGAGGTCAACCAAACGAAGGGAGTGGCTGTCGCTACGATCAATCCTAAGAAGGTGGGGCTGGTCTACAGCGAGCAGGAGCTGCAAAACTTGGAGCAACGGGGCTTCCCCTTTCGCATTACCCAGACACAATATAAGGTCAAGTGCGTGCCCCCGTCGGTAGATCGTTTTGACGAATTTGTCGAGAAGGAGGGTATCGCTGTAGAGGTCCAGTATAAGACGGAGAGTGCCAGCTTTTGGATAGTCCTCCTCAACTGGGCTCCGCTGATTCTGATCCTTGTCTTTTGGATATGGATGTTCCGCCGTATGAGCGCCGGCCCTGGGGGCAAAGGCGGTGGGCCTGGCGGGGTCTTCAACGTCGGCAAGTCCAAGGCTAAGCTCTATGACAAGAATGAGTCGCACGTCACCTTCGACGATGTAGCGGGACTACACGAAGCTAAGCAGGAGCTACAGGAGATTGTCGAGTTCCTCAAGAATCCCGACAAGTATACCAAGCTAGGCGGTAAGATCCCCAAGGGAGCGCTCCTCGTGGGCCCTCCAGGGACTGGTAAGACGCTCTTTGCGAAGGCGGTCGCTGGCGAGGCGCACGTACCGTTTTTCTCCATCTCTGGTTCGGACTTCGTGGAGATGTTCGTCGGTGTAGGCGCTTCCCGTGTTCGTGACCTCTTCAAGCAGGCGAAGGAGAAGTCTCCCTGTATCATCTTCATCGACGAGATCGACGCTGTGGGGCGTGCGCGTAGCAAGAACGCGGGCTTCAGCAGTAATGACGAGCGGGAGAACACGCTCAACCAGCTCCTCACCGAGATGGACGGCTTCGACGGCAATAGCGGAGTGATTATCCTCGCAGCGACGAACCGTGTGGACATCCTCGACAAGGCGCTCCTACGTGCTGGGCGCTTTGACCGCCAGATCTACGTAGATCTGCCCGACCTGAACGACCGCAAGGAGATCTTCCTCGTACATATGAAGGGGCTCAAGCTGGGCGCAGACGTAGATGTGGATCAACTATCGCGACAGACGCCAGGCTTCTCGGGAGCTGACATAGCAAATGTCTGCAACGAGGCTGCGCTCATAGCGGCTCGCCACGACAAGCAGGCGATCGAAAAGCAAGACTTCATGGACGCTGTGGATCGTATCATCGGCGGTCTGGAGAAGAAGAACAAGATCATCACCGAGGACGAGCGTCGTAGCATCGCCATCCACGAGGCAGGTCATGCGACCATCAGCTGGATGACGGAGTATGGCAATCCTTTGGTCAAGGTGACCATCGTACCTCGAGGCAAGGCGCTTGGCGCTGCGTGGTATATGCCCGAGGAGCGTCAGATCACCCACACGCAGGTGCTCCTAGACGAACTGTGCTCGCTACTGGGCGGTCGTGCAGCTGAGGAGCTTTTCCTCAAGCGTATCTCGACGGGTGCTGCCAATGACCTAGAGCGTGTCACCAAGCTCGCCTACGCCATGATCACCTACTACGGTATGAGTGACAAGCTCCCCAACATCAACTACGCCGACTTGCAGAGCGATGGCTATACATTTCAAAAGCCGTACAGTGAGGAGACGGCGGTCATCATCGACCAGGAGGTTTCCAAGCTCATTGCTACACAGTATGCTCGTGCTAAGGAGCTCCTGACACAGTACGCTGAGCAGCATCACAAGCTGGCTGAGCTACTCCTAGAGCGTGAGGTGATCTACACGGAAGATGTGGAGGCGATCCTCGGCAAGCGCCAGTGGACCTCCCGCTCGGACGAGATCGATGCGCTCAACGAAGCAGCCCGTGCCCAGCGCCAAGCTAATGCTACCCCTCCGCCCTACATTAAAAAGGAGGGTGACCACCCTACGCCCGCTTCCTCAGATGAGCAAACAGATGAGGAGCCTACAGAAAGCGAATAGTCCTATCTAGACAGTCGGACAGAGATACTCACTACCCGAGCGTCTCTGCCCGACTTACTTATTAAGTTCTACTTATTATTAAGCTCTAGGCAACTCACGACAATTACTGAATACAACGCTACCATGTCGAACTTCACCACTCGCCTTGTCTCGGGAACTATATATGTAGCACTCATCGTGCTCGTCCTAGCCCTCTCCATAGTTTGGGGATTATGGGTATTGCTCTCCTTCTTTGCGGTGGCAGGGCTCATTGAGTTCAATCAGCTCACCCGAGTCAACCGTCCCTACATCTTCCGCATCGTGCTAGACTGCGCAGCGGCCGTCTGGCTCCTCTACGCCACGGCACAGAGCGGTATGGCGATCACCCTTGGTCTAGGCATCTACATACCTTATCTGCTCTACCTCCTCTATGTCGTCTGTCGCTCCACATTCCTTCCGCACCAGGACATGCTCCGTAGCCTTGGCAATAGTCTCATAGGGCAGCTCTACATAGCCGTCCCCCTTGCGCTGGCCATTAGGCTAACCCTTACGATCAATCCCTTTTTCCCCATAACGCACTACAACGGGTTGCTCCTGCTCGCCATCTTCATCTTCATATGGGTCAATGACACGGGTGCATACCTCGTCGGCTCACGATGGGGCAAAACACCCTTGGCACCAAGCATCTCTCCAAAGAAAACCGTCGAAGGCTCCATCGGAGGACTCCTCCTCGCCCTCCTCTCAGCGGTCATCCTGCGCCTGCTCTTATTCCCAGAGCTAAGCTGGCTACACATCTTGCTCATCGCTGCGGTAGTCGCCATCTTCGGTACCATCGGCGACCTCTTCGAGAGTAGCCTCAAGCGTCAGGCTGGGGTCAAGGATTCGGGTAAGCTCATCCCAGGTCACGGAGGCATCCTCGATCGCATCGACAGCTTCCTCCTCGCTGTGCCAGCCGTCTACCTGCTCCTCGCCTTCTAGCAAAAAGAGGCAGTGAACTCGTCACAACGCACACCAGAAACAAGCGGATCAATACTTCGTGAAGGACTACGCTTGATAAGCTCTGGTGTAGCAGGTCAATTAGTAGCTCTGATTCTACTCTCTATCGTAGGACGTCAATACCACGAAGAGACTATGGGCGTGTTGGGAAGCTTCCTCTCCTGGGGAGGACTGCTCGCCATCATAGCGTGTGGACGCTACGAACAGGGGATTGTGGTAGCGACACGCAGAGAGGAGTCAAATCTACTCTATCACTTAGCACTGCGCATAGCTCTTTACTTTGCCATCGGCGTACTCCTAGCGCTATCTCTCTGCGGAGGGCTCTTTCTCTCGGCTACGACACCGCTCGGATGGACAATATACCTACTCCCCCTTTATGTACTTCTCCTAGCTTGGTACAATGCCTCTGCACAGTGGCTCCTGCGACAGCAACAATACAAGCGTCTAGCTCAAATGCAACTAATCAAAGGGGTCGGAAACAATCTACTCAAGGTACTCTTCGGGCTTCTGTCCGCAACTGTCGGATCGCTCATAGCTGCTCAACTTCTCTCCATTTTTGCCCCCTACTCTCTCTTTGCACAGGCACTCCGTAAGGGGCTTCGCAAGCCGACGGAGGGATCAGTGATACAAGTAGCTAAGCAATACCAAGGCTTTCCTCGCTATGGCTTGACACAAGCTCTAGTAGACAACCTCTTGGGGAGTCTACTGATACTAATGCTTCCTCTACAGTTTAGCTCCCGAGAGGTGGGCTTCTTAACGATGGCTATTATGCTAGGACGTCGCCCCCTACAGCTCATATCTGAGAATCTAGGCAGTGTGTACTTTGAGAGGATGAGCAAACAGGTTAGAGAGCGTGCACCTCTCCGTCCGATGGTACACAAGCTAATTGCATTAACCCTCCTCTTCGGAATACCCTTAGCGCTACTCCTCGCCCACTATATGACACCTCTAGTTACACTCGTAGTGGGCGAGAGATGGACGTGGTCAGCTTACATTATCACATGGATGCTACCGATGCTGATCCCCAACTTCGCCACCTCTATACTCAACGTACTGCCCGACATCTTCGGCCGTCAAAAGGCCAATATGACGGCCCAGATTGTAATGCTAGTATTCGACCTAGTCGTCATAGTAGCGGGCTTTTCGTTCTTTACCTTTGAGCAATTTATCCCCTACTTCTATCTTCTCATCACACTAGAGCAGGTCATCTATCTTCTCTTCTTACTTTACTTCGTATGGCATTATGAACGCACACGAGTCGTCTCTTAGTGGACACGCTACTGGATTTGCATTTTTGGACCCTAGCGACAAGCTCCTTGATGCCGAAGCCCTGACACGCTACTTTGCTTCGCTCACAGACGCCTCGGATTTACGCCTCCGAGCATCTGCTCTCAATGGATCTTGGAGCTATTACTCTAGTCAAGATACGCCTCAGGACAGGGATACGTTTGCCATCGTAGACCATCGCTCCTCACACGCTCTCTACTACCGAGTAGAGGATGGTTGCATACGCATCTGCGACAACGGGTTCAAGTTGCTTCACCACGACGAACCGCCTATACCAACGACCGAAGAGGACTGTCTCTTCTTCTCAGAGTGGGGCTTCACGCCCGAAGACCATACGCTACACCCAGACATACACCGTATCCCAGCTGGGTGTGGCATCCACTTTAAGGCAGCTACAGGAGTCATTGAGACCGTACGCTACGACTCCTGCTGGTATGAAGGGGAGCCTCTCTCTGTAAGCTATACTGAGGCACAAGACCTCTTCCGTACGGCGTGGCATACAGCGGTACAGCGTATGCGTGCCGTCTTGACAGGACATCCAGTGATACTACCTCTCACGGCAGGACGAGACTCTCGTTTGATAGCTCTTGCTCTTAAAGAGATTGGGCTCACGCCTATCACCTGCACCTACGGACGTACCGAAGATGTGTACGAGGTGGCAAGAGCTCGAGAGATAGCTCAGACTCTGGGCTTTCCACATCGCTACTTCTGCACAATCCCTGAGGGGTATGGCCTCGATGGTTATACAGCCGATGCCGATGTCCTAGACTATCTGCGCTACATAAGTGGATTGGGGTCGGGATACTTCTTTGGCGAGTACTCTACAGCACGAGCTCTAGCAAAGGAATATCCTACAGCTATAGTACTACCTGGACACAATGGAGATGTCATCGGAGGAGACAATCTACATTTGAGATTCTTCAACGGGATGCGTAGAGAAGCGAAAAATGCACGCTTACTTTGCTTTCACGAGGGGGGCAATCGTAGACTTAGATACTCAGAGGTCCATCAGCTGGCGAAGATACATAAGCAAATGTTCGCTCAATATCCACATGTTACAACGGGAAAGGATTTATTTGAGCTGTTTCGCAATAGAGAGATTATGCCGAAGTACTATATCAACTCGTCACGAGGATGGCGTTACTTCGGTCTCAACGTGTGGATGCCCTTTATCGACAAGGAGCTATGCCATATAATGCACCGCTTACCAGCCAACTATCGCATAGGCAAGCGACTCTATGAAGAGGTGACTGACCAGCTCTTTCAAGAGGCTGGGATAGCATTTGACGATGATGTCTCTATGTACAAGAGGTATCAACAAAGCTCCTATAGGATGAAGCAATGGGTACGTCCCTATATAATGTATCTTCGCACACGCATACCGCATCCGCTTTTTGCAGCCGATGACCCCTTAGGATTTCGTGAGCTGATGTCTGGCGCTCTGTACCAATCGGTACTTAGATACGTACCTTGGGAAGCCACCTCTACGAATGGACTATCCTTCGCTTGGTGGCTCTGGCTACACAAATGTCTATCGTAGTAGCCACCCGCCTTTATTCATCCTCTTGTGAGGTAAAACAAAGGAGCTACTGGAGCCGAAGAGACACAGCTCCCCGATAAGGTTCAAATCTTCAAAGGTTTTTTCTCTCCTATCCCTTGGTAGCGGCCTGGACGACGTTGAGCACGTAGTCACCCAGCTGCTCGTAGTAGCCTACGAGATCCATATAGCTTACGGACTCGGGGTAGTCGTACTTCTGCGTACGAACGTTGTCCATGTTTTGCGCTTTCAGCAAGGTGCGCAGGTCGTTGAGTTGCTTCTCCAGTGTATAGCTCTCACGAGCGTCCGCCTCCGAGAGCTTGTCACGACGGAGTAGCTCAGACATCTTGAGAGCCGTCTTCGTAGCAATCACATGGATCTGGAGGAGGTTGTTTCGTACCATATCGGTGTAGCTCTTACCGAGCTGGTGGTAGCGATTGATCTCACGCGCTATACCCACAGCCGCATCGGCTACACTCTCTATCTCGGTCGCCACACGATAGTAGACGAGGATGTCGCTCTGCGACTCCCTACCCAGCTCCGTGTGAGAGATCTTATTGAGGTAGTCCGCTATCTCGACCTCGACGGCATCAGATATATCCTCCTCTTGCTCGCACTTGTTGTAGAGCTTCTTGAGGTCTACGGGGTTGTCCGTCTTGAGCATACCCTCACAGTACGACATCATATGCGTGACTCGACTAGCGTACTCAGCCAATTCTTGCTGCACCTGTAGTAGCCCGATCTCACCCGTCGGAAGGATACCAGCACGGATGTATCGTAGGTGCGTTTGCTCTGTAGCCCCCTTCTTAGACTTCTTCACAGGGATAGCGCGCTGGCAGATCTTGACGTAGACTGGTACGAACCAAATCATGACGAAGGCGTTCAGCAAGTTAAAGGTAGTGTGGAATAGTGACAGACCTATCGAGACCGTCGTAGCCAGGCTCATGATCTGCGCCTGTGCAGCGGCTAGAGCTGGATCGGCTAAGGTGTCTGTCGAGGCGATGGCACTCATGCTCGCAGGGTCATAGACCTGACTGAGCTGAGTGGTGTAGGCATATAGCTCACGTGGATCTCCTACGCCCATATTGACGAGCCAGTTGGCGATCATATTGGTAAAGGGGTAGAAGAAGATCAAGACGAGTAGCACGCCAAAGACATTGAAGAGCAAGTGAGAGAGTGCAGCACGCTTCGCATTGACATTAGCTCCGAGGGCTGCCAGATTGGCCGTGATGGTAGTACCGATGTTTTCGCCTAGGATCATCGCCGTAGCGATCTCAAAGGGAATCCAGCCCTTCGAACACATAATGAGTGTGATCGCCACTGTGGCACTGGACGACTGCACCACCAGCGTCATAACCGTACCGATCAAGAGGAAGAGCAGGATAGACCCAAAGCCCATATCTGTGTAGCCCTGCAGGAAGGCGAGCGCCTCGGGATGGCTCTGCAGGTCGGGCATAGAGTCTTTGAGAAACTGCAAGCCGAGGAAGAGGAGCGAGAAGCCGATGAGAAACTCACCGAGCGAGTTAAGTTGCTCTCGCTTCATATAGATAAGCGGTATAGAGACGGCAAAGAGCGGTATCGCAAAGGTCGATATATCTATCTTAAAGCCAAAGAGCGTGATGACCCACGCTGTGACGGTCGTACCAATGTTGGCACCCATAATGACCGAGATCGCCTGTCCTAGCTGGAGGAGTCCCGCATTGACAAAGCTAACGACCATCAGTGTCGTAGCGCTAGACGACTGTACCAAGGCTGTCACCAAGACACCCGTGAGGAGCCCTAAGACTCGCCAAGAGGTCATCGCTGAGAGGATCTGACGCATCCTATCGCCCGCAGCCTTTTGGATGCCTTCGCTCATGATCTTCATACCAAAGAGGAAGAGTCCTAGCGAGCCCAGCAGATAGATAAAGTCAAACAGAGTAAACGTCATGAGTATATCGTTGTTTGTATATAATTATCGAGCGAAAGCCCCCCACACCCAAGCTATTGCTCAGGCTAAAGGCGCATAGTCATACCGCATTCCTATGCGACTAAGCCATCTCGTGCCACTCATGATAGTCGCTCGGTGATAGCTATTTTGTAACTTCGCAACGCAAAGGTAGCGATTTTAGACTGCCTAACCTAACCTTTTGGTTCAAATTCCCACATTCTTATGGAGAATCTATCTATATACTGCACCAATCTCGACGAATACCTGAGCGTTCCCCCTGGAGCCACGCTCTATCAGATAGCTCAGAGCTACCGCACGACGCTCGGCTTCGAGCCTGTCAATGCACGAGTCAACAACCTTACCGTAGCACTCGACTGGAGGCTCCGCGAGTCCTGTCAGGTTGAGTTCGTCGGCCTCACCGAGGAGAGCGGTCGGCACACTTATCTGCGCTCTCTCTGCCTTCTCTTTGCCAAGGCGCTCCACGACGAGCTTCCCCACTACCATCTGAGCGTACGCCACTCCCTCTCGGGGGGCTACTTTAGCGTAGTCAAGTGTGGCGACAAGGGGATTACCGAGGAGCAACTAGCCCTCGTCAAGCGACGCATTGACCATCTCATTGCGGCAGACCTGCCCTTCGAGCGTCGCACCGTGCCTGCCGAGGAGGCCGTGCAGATCTTTACCGCCATGGGAGAGATGGACAAGGTAGATCTCATCACCTCCAGCGGACAGCCCTACGTCACTTACCACTATCTCGATGGCTATCCCGACAACTACTACGGCTCCCTACTCCTCTCTACAGGACAAGTCCAGCTCTACGACCTCGTCCCCTACCTCGGAGGCGTACTCATACGTGTACCTGCTCTAGAGAAACCTACAGAGCTAACCCCCTTCGAGCCTCAGCAGCCGATGCGCGAAGTCTTTGACAAGCAGTCTCGCCTGCTCAACCTCCTTGACGTTAGCTATGTGGGTAGCCTAAACAAAGCGATCGCCACGGGTCACTTCTCCGAGATCGTACAGGTCGCCGAAGCAGCTCAGGAGAAAGAGATCGCCGCCATAGCCACTGAGATAGCCGAAGCTTACGAGAGGGGCGTACGCATCGTACTCGTGGCGGGTCCCTCCTCTTCGGGCAAGACCACCTTTACCAAGCGACTACGTCTGCAACTCATGGCGAACTACCTTCGTCCCCATCAGCTCTCGCTCGACAACTACTTCGTCGCACGTGAATTCACCCCACTAGATGACAAGGGCGAGTACGACTATGAGCACATTGAGGCACTAGACCTAGAGCTCTTTGCGAGTGATCTGCGTCGTCTCTTGGCTGGCGAACTGGTTGACATGCCGATCTTCGACTTTAATCAAGGTGCTAGAGTCTATCAGAAGGAGCTCTTACAGCTCGGTGAGGGCGACCTGCTCCTCATTGAGGGCATCCATGCGCTCAATCCAAGACTTATCCCCGAGGACCTACAGCCTCTGACCTACAATATCTATATCAGCGCCCTCACAGCCATCGGGCTGGATGCGCACAACCGTATTCCTAGCACCGATATACGTCTCCTGAGGCGCATGGTGCGAGACCACAAGTATAGAGGTTACTCAGCCATTGACACCATCAGTCGCTGGCACAGCGTGCGGGCTGGTGAGGAGCGATGGATCTTCCCCTATCAGCAGAGAGCCAATGTCCTCTTCAACAGTGCCCTCATGTACGAAGTTGCCGTCCTCAAGACGCTTGCCGAGCGCATCCTTTACCAGGTTCCCGCCTGTGTCCAAGAGTACAGCGAGGCTCGCCGCCTGCTGCGCTTTCTAGAGCATGTGCGCCCCGCCCCATTTGACGTGGTGCCTTCGACCTCCCTCCTCCGTGAATTCATCGGAGGTAGTTCATTTCACTATTAACCCCACAGCTATGAGCAAGAAAAAGGGCAAAGCCCCCGCCACGGGCGGTATCGTCTACAGCACCGATCCCGACTGGACGCCACAAGCCGAGAGCCTTGAGGTAGAGACCCTGCCCGCCACTCAGCAGCGACTACGCATTGAGTACTCACGCGCCGGACGTGCGGGCAAGGAGGCGCTCATCATCAGAGGCTTCGTCGGCTCCGACAGCGACCTCGCAGACCTCGCCCGCCAGCTCAAGCAGTCGCTCGGTTGCGGTGGTTCCACACGTGATGGCGAGATACTGATCCAGCAAAACAATAAGGAGAAGCTCATCAAGCTCCTCCAGTCCAAAGGGTACAAAGACACCAAGTAAAAAAGCCCCCACCCCGCTATGCCTATAGAGAAAACCTCTATCCTAGAGATGCAGCGCCTCACCACCGAGGAGTACCACACCGCTTCCAAGGTGCCTCTCACCATACTCCTCGACAACGTACGCAGCATGCACAATGTCGGCTCCATCTTTCGCACGGCAGACGCCTTCCGCATAGAGGAGCTCCTCCTCGTTGGCATCACAGGCTGTCCGCCCCACCCGCTCCTCCACAAGACCGCCATCGGAGCCGAGGAGGCGGTCCCTTGGCGACACCTAGACTCCGCCATCGAGGCACTAGAGCAGTACCGACAGGAGGGACGTACCATCCTCGCCCTCGAGCAGACACACCAGAGCATCACCCTCGGCAGTCAACCAGCACTAGACGACCGTGGTGCCGTGCTGATCGTGGGCAATGAGGTGCACGGCGTCTCTGACGAGGTGATCCAGTATGCTGACTACTGCCTCGAGATTCCTCAGTACGGTACCAAGCACTCGCTCAATGTGAGCGTCGCCACGGGCATAGCCATCTACGATCTCTGCACCCCTTACCTAGAACAGCACCATCGCTTAACCCAAGGCTAAGGCATCCTACTAGATGACTTCACCGACAGCACTATCAAGGAAATCGAAGGATTCCTCGGTAGAGCTTTTTGATCCTCCACGGAGATACGAAAAAATTCTTCGGAACTTTGATTTGCTTCTTCCGAAGTTTCATTTCATTCTTCCGAACTTTTATTTCCCGGTTCCGTGGAGAATTTTCGTTTGCTCCTTGGAGATCTGCGATTTCCTCGGGAGAAATTGAAATCAGAGGAGATCTAGAAACAACTATAAAGTGAGTCTATAGCGCTACGTAGCGAGGTTTTAGCCATATTGCACTCCTAGAGAGGCGGATTATAGAGTATCTCCCCTTGCTACGAAGTGGGTGCATGAGGATAGACGGCAATGATTTTGTATCTTTGTAGCGTAATGCACTATAAGAGACTATAGCCGAAGGTATGAACTATGGATATGTCAAGGTAGCGGCCGCTGTGCCCTACGTCAGAGTGGCTGACTGCTACTACAATACGAGCCGCATCAAGGAGATGATCTTTCAGGCGGAGGAGCTGGGAGTAGAGATACTTACGACCCCTGAGCTCTCGATCACGGGATATACGTGTGGGGACCTCTTTCACCAGTCGTTCCTTCTGGATCAAGCGCAGAAGGCGCTCTGCCAGTTGGTCGAGGAGACGGCTGAGACTGACGTGATGGTGATCGTCGGTATGCCGGTGAAGGTGGAGGAGAAGCTCTTCAACGGGGCGGTCGCCTTCCAGCACGGTAAGATCCTAGGGGCGATCCCTAAGACTTATCTGCCGAACTACCGAGAGTTTCAGGAGAAGCGCTGGTTCTCTCCCAGTGATTCGCTACAATATAAGACGGTGCAGATGGGATCGCATACGGTGCCTATCGGGCGCAACATCATCTTCAAGTGTGGACAGGTGGGCATCGGTATCGAGATCTGCGAGGATATGTGGACTCCCTTTACGCCAGGTACACGCCTGAGCCTTTATGGTGCGCATATCATCTTCAACCTCTCAGCGAGCAATGAGAATGCGGGCAAGCATGACTACCTGCGCTCACTAATCAGTGGCGCCACGTCGCAGTCTATCTGTGGATACGTCTACGCCTCTAGTGGCTATGGCGAGAGCTCGACCGATCTGGTCTACACGGGTAAAGCGTTTATCGCTGAGGTGGGCAAGATCGTCAAGGAGATGCGTCGCTTTGAGTACAAGGAGCGTATGATCGTGAGCGACATCGATGTGTCTCGTATCCATGGTGAGCGCCTGATCAATAGTAGCTTCAAGAGTGCGGTCAATCATTTTACCGATGAGGAGGAGCTGGAGAGCATCCCCTTCACACTACGCTCTGAGGCGAAGTCACAGCCTATGGATCGTGTCATAGATCGCAATCCCTTTATGCCTGAGGGGGCGAACCCCGAGGAGCGTTGTCACGAGATGTTTCAGATACAGGTATGCGGGCTGATACAGCGCCTCAAGCATATGCGTGCGGAGCATGCAGTGATCGGCATTTCGGGCGGGCTGGACTCGGCACTAGCGCTACTGGTGACGGCAGAGGCTTTTGACCTTTTGGGCTTGGATCGCAAGCAGATCATTGCGGTGACGATGCCTGGCTTTGGCACCTCCGAGCGCACCTATCGCAACGGCTATGCTATGATGCAGGCGCTGGGCGTGACGATCCGTGAGATAGATATCAAGGAGGCGACGGAGCAGCATCTCTCGGCCATCGACTATAAGGGCAATCGGGAGGATGCGACCTTTGAGAATGCGCAAGCACGTGAGCGTACGCAGATATTGATGGACCTCGCTAATATGTACCATGCGCCAGTGATCGGAACGGGAGACCTCTCTGAGATAGCCTTGGGGTGGTGCACCTTCAACGGGGATCACATGTCTATGTATGCGGTCAATAGTGGAATCACGAAGACGAGCGTACAGCTGATCGTCGGGTGGTATGCTACGCACAAGGCTGGAGACACGCCACTGGCCACGACGCTACAAGACATCGTCGCTACGCCTATTAGTCCTGAGCTACTGCCGATCAAAGATACCAAAACGGGTAACGAGCAGCAGACACAGAACCTCGTGGGGCCGTACGAACTACACGACTTCTTCATCTATCACTTCCTACTGGATGGCTTTGAGCCGAAGAAGATCTTTTACCTCGCCAAGGTTGCTTTTGAGGGAGCCTACACGCCCCAAGAGATCAAGCACTGGATGGGAGTCTTCTTCAAGCGGTTCTTCTCTCAGCAGTTCAAGCGCAATGCGATGCCCGATGGGCCTAAGGTGCTGAGTGTATCGCTCTCCTCACGTGGGGAGTGGCGCATGCCGAGCGATGCGGTGAGCAGTATGTGGCTCCAAGAGGTGGAGAACCTAGAGGCATAGAGACGCGAGCAATGATGAGTCAAGAGGAGCGAACACGGCTGTTGATCCCGATAGCGGACTTTATCAAAGAGTTTGAGCAAGCCTTCAAGCTGTCACTACAGAGTGATGCGTCGGTGCTGTCACACGCACTGGAGCATCTGCAGCACTCCTCGGGCAAGCACGTTCGTCCGATCATCGTGGGGCTATGTGCTCAGCTATGCGCTGGTCAGACTAATGAGCGGACACTCGCTACTGCACTCGTCATAGAGCTCCTACACACCGCCTCGCTCATCCATGACGATGTCATCGACTGGTCGGACACACGGCGGGGACAGCCTACGCTCAATGCGCTCTATAGCAACCATCAGGCAGTCTTGATGGGAGACTATGTACTCTCGACCGCCTTCCTAGAGATAGTCTCTCGAGAGCACAACCAGGAGATGCTACGTGTCGTTGCCCAGGCTGGACGCGACCTCTCTATTGGGGAGCTGATGCAGCTCTCTCTCTCGAAGGCGCACACCTATCGTGAGGAGGACTACTACGCTGTGGTGGATCGCAAGACGGGAACGCTCTTTGAGGCGAGCGCTAAGCTGGGAGCTCTGAGCGTGAACGCTACCGACGAAGAGGTGGAGCGCTGTGCACGTCTCGGGCAACTGATGGGGCGTGCCTTCCAGCTACAGGACGATCTCTTTGACTATGACAGGCTCCAGGACGTGGGCAAGCCTACGGGTCACGATCTTATTGAGGGCAAGGTCTCTCTCCCTCTGCTTTATGTCCTCAACCATGCGACCCCCACGGAGCGAGACGAGATCATCTCCTATCTACAACAACCTATTGAGGCGGACTCAATAGACTACCTCCTCCGCATAGCTCGTGAGCGTGGTGGCATTGACTACACAGAGAGACAGATCCAGCAGATACTCCGAGAGGCGATCGACCTGCTCAGGAGCTTCGCACCGAGTGCCACGAGAGAGACACTAGAGCGCTTTATCACATTACTAGGAGAGAGACAGAAGTAGCTGACGAGGAGTATGGAAGGTGATACGCTCAATTGGATAGACTTTATGGTCATGGGCTGTATGGCTTGGGCGCTCTTCAAGGGCTTCAAGCGGGGTGTCGTATCAGCTCTGATTGGTGTGCTGGGCATCACCGTTGGCTATGTACTGGTTCGCTGGATAGGCGTACCCGTAGCGCTTTGGATCTCTCGCACCTTCGGACTACCCCACGGGGTGGCGGTGGTGGGTGCTTATGTAGCGACCTTTTCGCTCTCATGCTGGGGCATAGCCTTCCTCGCACGGCCTACGGTGAGGGCGATTAAGCGTTCGTCACTCTCAGTTGTCAATAAACTTATGGGAGCTCTCTTCACGGGAGCCTTCGTCATCATATTCTTTAGCCTTATCTTTAATCTAACCGACTTCATACTGCCACGAGGGGTGCTAGCGCAGTTGCCTACCATTCCAACAGAAGAGGGAAAGCCGACTGAGCCTCCACAGGATCAGCGAGACAAGTCTAGACTATACGACCCAGTCCGAGGTTTGATCCCGTGGGCTGCACTAGGCGACCTGACCTCTTGGCAGGATAAACAATTAAAGCAACAATCAAGTGAATAACGAACATAATCCTAAGCAAACAGTCCCTACAGCTGCCGAACCAGAGGTACGTGCGGTGACACCGACGGGTGAGGATATCCTCGACGACATCACCCAGGGGGACTACAAGTATGGCTTCGTGACTGACGTCCATACGGAGACTATCCCCAAGGGTCTCAACGAGGAGGTGGTACGTCTCATCTCGGCAAAGAAAGAGGAGCCCGAGTGGCTCTTGGAGTTCCGCCTCAAGGCTTACCGTCACTGGCTCACACTAGAGCGTCCTGACTGGGCGCATCTCTCGATCCCCGAGATAGACTATCAAGACATTATATACTATGCGGCTCCTCGTCACAAAAACGAAGGAGATGGCACGATAGATCCAGAGATTGAGAAGACCTTTGACAAGCTCGGCATACCGCTCCACGAGCGGGCGATGCTCTCGGGCAATATGGCGGTCGATGCGGTCATGGATAGTGTCTCGGTGAAGACCACCTTCCGCACGAAACTTCAGGAGCTGGGCATCGTCTTCTGCTCTTTCAACGAAGCGGTGCGTGAGCATCCAGACCTTGTCCGTAAGTACCTAGGCAAGGTGGTTTCGTCGCACGACAACTACTTCGCAGCGCTGAACTCGGCTGTCTTTAGTGACGGTTCTTTTGTCTATATCCCCAAGGGCGTGCGCTGTCCCATGGAGCTCTCGACCTACTTCCGCATCAATGCGGCCAATACGGGACAGTTCGAGCGTACGCTCATCGTGGCAGACGAGGGGGCTTACGTGAGTTACCTGGAGGGCTGCACGGCTCCGATGCGTGACGAGAACCAGCTCCACGCAGCCATCGTTGAGATCATCGCTGAGACCGACGCTGAGGTCAAGTACTCGACCGTCCAGAACTGGTACCCAGGCGACAAGGACGGACGAGGCGGTATCTATAACTTCGTGACTAAGCGTGGACTATGCCGTGGCGACCGCAGCAAGATCTCGTGGACACAGGTTGAGACGGGCTCGGCTATCACGTGGAAGTATCCAAGCTGCATCCTGCGTGGCGACGACTCAGTGGGAGAGTTTTACTCTGTCGCTGTGACCAACAACTACCAGCAGGCGGACACTGGCACGAAGATGATCCATCTCGGGCGCAATACCCGTAGCACCATCGTCTCCAAGGGTATCTCGGCCGGTAGTAGCCAAAATAGCTACCGTGGATTGGTCTCCATTGCGGCCTCAGCCGAGAATGCGCGCAACCACTCACAGTGCGACAGCCTTCTCCTGAGCAACCATTGCGGGGCGCACACTTATCCTTACGCAGACATACGTAATGACTCTGCGGTTGTGGAGCATGAGGCAACTACCTCGAAGATCAATGAGGATCAGCTCTTCTACTGCAACCAGCGTGGCATCACCACCGAGGAGGCGGTCGGCCTGATCGTCAATGGATATGCCCGTGAGGTGATGAGCAAGCTCCCGATGGAGTTTGCCGTTGAGGCGCAGAAGCTCCTCTCTGTAACCCTCGAGGGGAGTGTCGGCTAGCACGGCCCCCGCTACACATTATACAGATACAGATTACACACTACTATGAGCAACGTAATAATCGATATAAAGAATCTCCACGCCAACATAGGCGACAAGGAAATACTCAAAGGGATCAACCTCACCATCCGTGAGGGTGAGACGCACGCTATCATGGGACCCAACGGAAGTGGCAAGAGCACCCTCTCGTCCGTCCTCGTAGGACACCCAGCCTTTACCGTAACTTCTGGCGAAGTGACTTATCTTGGTCAGGATCTGCTGGCTATGGATGCGGTAGAGCGAGCACACGCTGGGCTCTTCCTCAGCTTCCAGTATCCCGTAGAGATACCAGGCGTGAGCATGGTCAACTTCATGCGCTCGGCTGTCAACGAGCGTCGCAAGACTCAGGGCGAAAAGCCAATGCCCGCAGGCGAATTCCTCAAGATGCTAAAAGAGAAGCGCGAGGTGGTCGGTCTTGACGATCGTCTTCTCAAGCGTTCGGTCAATGAGGGCTTCTCCGGTGGTGAGAAGAAGCGCAACGAGATCTTCCAGATGGCAGTCCTTGAGCCACGCCTTTCGATACTTGATGAGACCGACAGCGGACTAGACATTGACGCTCTACGAGCTGTCGCTCACGGAGTCAACACGCTCCAGCGTCCCGACAGCGCTTGCGTCGTCATCACCCACTACCAGCGACTGCTGGACTACATCAAGCCACAGTTTGTCCATATCCTATACAAAGGTCGGATCGTCACATCGGGCGGACCCGAGCTAGCCCTCAGACTAGAGGACGAAGGGTACGACTGGATCAAGGAAGAGGTAGCTAAAGAGGAGAAGCAATGAGTCCACGTAAGCAACCACCCACCGCACACCTGCAGTATCTAGACCTTTACCAGTCTCAGCAGGATTACATAGATCAGCACAGTTTACCCGTACTACAAGCGCAGAGAGACTTCGCACTGGAGGCTCTGAGCGAGTACGCCTTGCCTCAGCGAGGTATGGAGGATTGGCAGCGTATAGACATTGAGTCACTCTACGCTCCCGACTATGGGATCAATCTACAGGAGCTAGACCTAGCCCCCGCAGGTCATAAGCAACTTCCGCAGTATAACTGTGATCTATCGGTCAATGCCCTCACCATCAAGGCGAGCGCTCTCAACAGCAATTACCTCTATACCCACTACGCCAATCAGAAGCGCAAGCTCCCCGAAGGAGTCTTCGTCGGCTCCATCAAAGAGTTTGTCAAGGAGTACCCCGACCTAGCAGAGCGTTACTATGGGCAGGTAGCCGAGGTCGATACCGACGGCACCATTGCGCTCAACACGCTCTTCGTGCAGGACGCCTTCGTCCTCTACGTCCCCGACGGCATGCAGCTCGAGCAGCCCGTGCAGCTTGTGCAGTTGCTCCACGCTCAGGAGCCACTCCTCTGCATTCGTCGCTGGCTCATCATCCTCGGTGATCGTGCCGAGGCTTCTATCCTCGTCTGTGACCACACGATAGATCGCACCAGCTTCCTTATCAATCAAGTGGCCGAGATCTACGTTGGCGATGGTGCTCAGCTCAAGCTCTTCGATATGGAGGAGAATAGCCACCAGACGCACCGCACCTGCACCTACTTCCTGCGCCAAGGAGCAGAGAGCCAAGTGACCCTCGCTACCTATACGCTCAATAATGGGATCACACGTAATAGCTTTCGGACGCGCTTCCTCGGAGAGCGTGCCGAGCAGATACTAGGTGGAGTCGCTGTAACCAATGGCACACAGCACGTCGATACCTTCACCCGTGTCGAGCATATCAAGCCAAAGTGTCATAGCACGCAGCTCTTCAAGAACCTCCTCGAGGAGCAATCCACGGGAGCCTTCTCGGGGCGCATCTTCGTAGCTCAGTCGGCTCAGCAGACCGAAGCTTACCAGAGCAATCGCAATATGCTCCTCTCTCCCGAGGCTCGCATGTACAGCAAGCCTCAGCTAGAGATATACGCCGACGATGTCCAGTGTTCGCACGGTATGGCTACGGGGCACCTAGATGAGGAGGCACTCTTCTATATGATGCAGCGAGGCATCCCTGAGCACGAGGCACGAGTCATGCTGAGCGTAGCCTTCGTCGGAGACGTTATTGCGCTCATGCCTCTAGAGGATCTGCGGGATCGTATCGAGAGCATCGTACGCAATCGTCTCCTGGGCAACGAGCCGACGCACTGCAGCCAGTGTGGTAAGCTAATCTTCTAAGCACGCTCTATAACTATAGCAATGAGATCTCGCTGGAGACTACACCTCGTGATGCTATGCGTCACCATTATCTTTGGAATCAACGGGCCCTTCACCAAGGCACTCCTTGGTGGGGGGCTCACTCCATATACGCACATGTTCTGCCGCTTCCTAGGCGCCACGATACTCTTTTGGATTGCTTCAATCTGGGTGCCACGAGAGCGCATCGACCTCAAGGATTGGGGGAAAATGGCCTTAGCCTCTCTGACTGGTATCTTTTTCAACCAAGGACTCTTTGCCATTGGCATGTCGATGACCTCACCGGTCAATCAGTCGCTCGTCGCCACACTGGGACCTATCGTCACCATGCTCCTCGCAGCCGTCTTGCTCAAGGAGCCGATCACACGGCTCAAGGGGATCGGCGTCTTCGTCGGAGCGTCAGGCGCTCTGCTCCTCATATCCACCAATGGCTCCTCCACCGCTGGCTCTACGCTCGGAGACCTGATTTGCGCCATAGCAACCATCTCCTATGCCATCTACCTCACCTCCTTCAAGGCTCTCATACAGAAGTACCACCCTGTCACCTTGATGAAGTGGCTCTTCGTCATCTCCCTCCTCGGCTCCGCTCCGTTGGGCATACGCGACATGATGCGCACTGAGTGGAGTAGCTTCGATGCGACCTTCTACGGGCAACTAGCCTTCGTTGTCGTGGGCGCCACCTTTGTCGCCTACCTCTTGTTGCTCTTCGCACAGAGAGGTTTGCGTCCCACCGTCGTCAGCATCTACAACTATGGCATCCCCGTCATTGCCTCCATGCTGGCCGTCACGATGGGGCAAGACCAACTCACACTCACCAAAGTCGCCTCTGCGGTCCTCATCCTGCTCGGAGTCTTCATGGTGACCCGTAGCAAAAGCCGCCAGCAACTCCTCCGTGAGCACCTGCGCAACGAATAGCTCAGCTCCCCCTTCACTCAACCAGATCCCCGTTTTCTAGACAGGAGAAGCTTCTAATCTTATATAGTCAGCGATAAAACGAGAGAGACCTATCTGCTCCCATGAGGGGTGTCAGATAGGTCTCTCTATCGTTGTACGGTCGGTGGGACTCGAACCCACACACCTCGCGGCATTAGATCCTAAGTCTAACGCGTCTACCAATTCCGCCACGACCGCAGCGAGGTTTGCGTCTGCAAAGGTAAGAATAATCTTTGAATTAGCAAGCGTTCGGATGACTTTAATTTTGCCAGTCTCACGAATAACGATTTGTAGGGCTACCCTATTTGCGACATCTAGGCTAGTCTACTAGTCAGCTACCTAGGCAGATATTAGCGCAGTGAGACGAGCAGCGTGCCGTCTTCGTAGACGAAGGTGAGCTTCTCCTCCTTGGCGAGCCAGCCGAGCGCCGCGTAGACATCCTTTTCGGTACGTATCTTGGTCGCTTTCTTAAGCTGCTTGACGTCCATCTTGCCGAGCTTGTCGAGTGCATTCCAGATGAGCCCTGCGTTGGTGCCGATGTAGGCGATCATGTTTTCTTCCATAGTGCTAGTGTATTTGATTTTCTATACAGCAAAGCTACAGAAAAAGATTGATACAGCTCTTGCGACTAGGTTAAGTGGTCGGGTGACGCACTATAATCCTCTCCTCTAGGAGTGCAATAGAACTAAAAGGTTCCAAGAGGGGAACTATTTTTGGAACTCGTATGTACTCCTAACACAAAGAAGTTCCAAGTCCGCCCCTCAGCTTTCGCCCAAGGGGGGCAGTAAGCTGAGGGGCTAAGTTGCCTTCGCCTAGCTCTCTACTCGCTGCAGGTCACAAGCGGTGCGGTAGTAGCCCGGCACATCGTACAGTTCGTCAGGCGTGCCAGAGGCAGCGACCGTGCCCCCAGAGAGTACTACGATGCGGTCCGCATTGCGTATCGTACGCATACGATGGGCAATGATTAGCACCGTCTTATCCGTCGTAAGCTGTGAGAGAGCCCGCTGTATATGCGTCTCACTCTCCGCATCTTGGCTCGCAGTCGCCTCATCGAGGATGATGATCGGAGCATTCTTGAGGATAGCTCGAGCTATTGATATGCGCTGACGCTCACCGCCAGAGAGGCGACTGCCATTCTCCCCTATCTGCGTCTGGTACCCCTCGGGCAACCGCGCTACAAAGTCGTCACACTGCGCTAGCCGAGCAGCCTCCAGTACCTCGGCATCTGTCGCCTCTTTGCGTCCGACGCGAATGTTTTCCAGCACCGTATTATTAAAGAGTACCACATCTTGAAAGACGATGGCGTAGTACTTGAGAAGTGTCTCTGGATCGACTGCTGTTAAGTCTTCGCCTCCAAGCGATACGGTACCACTCTGACAGTCCCAGAAACGGGAGGCTAGTCGTGCACAGGTACTCTTGCCCCCACCGCTCGGACCGACGAGAGCCGTCACCTCGCCCTGCTTGGCGGTAAAGGAGACATGACTCAGCACCTGCGCACCCTCATTGTAGGAAAAGGATACATCCTCAAACGTTAGGTCGAAGCTCTTAGGCGCAAAGTCTGTCCGCCCCTCCTGTGTCGGCATATTGTAGATCTCATTCATACGATCTATCCGCACAGAGGCAAAGAGCGTTACGAGTGCATTCGCCATCAGCATAGTCAGCGGAGTATAGACCGACACAGAGATGAGCAGGAAGAAGAGGAGGATGCCGAGCGACACCTCTCCTGCCAGGTAAAGGTGGCTCCCCACGATGACTAGCGTCGGTATCGCCAGCTGTAGCAAAGAGCGTAGTCCATTGACCACGACGAAGCTAGCCAACTCGGTGTTAAAGCTGGTGCGTTCATGACTCGCCAAGACGGCATCCAGCTCTGTCATATAGAGCGTTTCGCCACCGTATGCCTTGATCGTCTGATGTAGCTGTAGCCCCTCCTCGACCTTTTCGCTCACAGAGAGTTGCGACTTAGATGCCTTGACGAAGGAGCGCTTTTGCGAAGCCAGACATCCCCATAGGATCAGGAGCGACACGGGCGCTGCCCAAAAGAGTGCCAAGGCTAACCGCCAATCTAAGGAGGCTAATCCACATCCCGCCAAGATGAGGACGATAAAGGAAGCTACCATCTGTGGCAGAGTATGCGAATAAGCGTTTTCAAGAAATGAGACATCAGACATCACACGGCTTGTCAGATCACTCGCATCGTGGCGGTCGAAGAAGGAGAGCGGGAGTCGTCTCATCTTCTCCGCTAGTCGTATGCGCATAGTAGCACTCTCGCTGTAGACGGCGAGGAAGGTGCTGTTGTACTGTCTGCGAGTGATGAGATACATACCTATTATAGATAGGAGTGCCATCCCTACCAGTGCCCAGAGGGTGAGGTCTCTGCTCTCGCCAAATAGCTCCATCATTAGGAGGTAAACGAGCATCACGGGGAGCATGAAGGAGAGGTTTTGCACACCAGTCCAGAGACAAGCCGAGAGGAAGTTGTGCGCTCCTCTAGGCGAGAGCGCCATCTTGCGCTCCATCCAGTTGATTAGATTTAGATGCTTCATAGCTTATATAGTCCATTTGATAGATTCTTGATACTCTTGCCACATAGAGGCGTAGAGTCCATTAGTACGAGCCAGTAGCTCCGTGTGGGTGCCTTGCTCTACGATGCGTCCCTGCTGCATCACCACGATGAGATCCGCATTGACGACCGAGGAGAGACGATGCGCTATCATCAGGACGGTCTTGTGCGCCATCAGACGATGCAGGCTCTCCTGGATCGCATGCTCACTCTCAGGATCGGCAAAGGAGGTAGCCTCGTCCAGGAGCAGTATCGGCGCATCCTTGAGGAAGGCTCTCGCCAAAGCTATCCGCTGCTGCTCTCCCCCACTGAGGTAGACACCCTTAGAGCCGATGACCGTGTCCAACCCTTGTGGCAAACTACGCACCAGCTCTAGGCAGTGCGCTTTGTCGAGGGCTACATAGATCTCTTCGTCCGTAGCCTTAGCAGATCCGTAGGCTACATTGTCACGGATGGACTTCTTAAAGAGCCTTTCACTCTGGAAGACGAAGGAGATATGCCGTAGCACCTCCTCGACAGCAACCTGACTTATATCTTCTCCCCCGATAGTAATCCGCCCTGTCTCCACATCCCAAAAGCGAGCCACGAGACGAGCCAGCGTTGTCTTGCCACTACCGCTAGCTCCTACGAGAGCCACGCAGGCACCCTCAGGGATTGTGAGCGTCACATCACTCACCGCCAGAGGAGCCTCTGGACTATATCTAAAGGATACTCCCTCCAGCTGAATCGTATGACTAGAGAGCGAGAGAGGCGTACTGCTCTTTGCCCCCGAAGTGGCATCGCAGAGGGCATCCAGCCTATCCAGAGCTTGTACAGCCTCACGCTTGCCACTGACCACATACATGAGCCGCATCGTACACTCACCGATGAAGGGAGTCACGAGGATAAAGAAGACCAAGCTGCTCACCACACCGACCATATCTTCGCCTCGACTCAAGAGATAATAGGCAAAGGGTACCAAGATAAAGGCATAGCCAAAGGAAGCTACCGTATAGATGCTAAACATCCGCCGACAACTACGTGCATAGACCTTCGCCCATTTAGCATAGTCCAGTAGCGTCTGGTGAAAAGCATTGAAGGAGTAGATCGACTGCTGAAAAGCTTTCACCACAGGCATACCACGCACATACTCAACCGCCTCGCTGCTCATCCTTTGCTGGTGATTCATATAGGCACCCATACTCTCACGGTACGCTTTGTTGGTCATCATCGAGCCCATCGCTAGGAGCTGTATCAAGACTGGTATGAGACAGAGCAGAGCCATGCGCCACTCCAGGACAAACATCATCACGCAGAGCGTCGCAAAGCAGACCAGCGTCCCAACGAGGTCTGGCAACTGGTGAGCACAGAAAGTGTGGGTCAGGCCAACATTGTCATCGATGACGTTCTTGAGCTTGCCTAGGTTCTGCTGATCGAAGAAGCCCAAGGGCATCTCCAGCATACGCTTCATAGCATCCCCTCGCAGAGTCCGCTCTACCCTAAAGGCTGCCACATGCGTCAGCATCAATGCCACCCCATAGAGGAATATATGGAGCAGTCCCGCCCCGACTGCCCACCAAGCCCATCGCGTGATGGCTCCTGAGTCTACAGAGCCTCCGAGCAACTCCCGCAGGATAAGCCAAATAAAGATGAATGGCACCAGTGCCACCACGTGCGCCACAGCAGAGCAGACCAGCCCTAGATAAGCGAGCGGTCGCTTGCTCCCCATGGAGCGTCCTAGGCGTCCCAATGCGCCTAGAGATTGATTGTTTGATTGTCTCATATTGATCTGTTGTTATATACTTGGAGCCGTTTTACTTAAAATAGATCCTATGCGCAAGAGCGCTCAGCGAGGAGCTAAAAAAGCATCGCCCTATGGATACCCTTACACCGTGCAAAGGTAGAGCGTAATCCTTAGAACAGCAATACCAAACAGTAGGTAATACGTTGTATATCAAAACGATATGAACGTTCAGCATCTATCGTTCGAAGCCTGTCAGGACTCCTTCCTTCGATTAGTTAAATTCTGAATATTATACGGAGAGAGATGCGCTCAGATACTGGTTTCTCCCGAGGAAATTGAAAATCTCTAGGGAGCAATCGGCAAATTCCTCGGAACTTTGAAATCTTTCTTCCGAAGTTTCATTTCATTCTTCCGAAGTTTTATTTCGAACTTCCGATAAAATGAAAAATATCTCCGTGAAGATTTTCAAATTCTTCCGAGAAAATCTTCGCATAACTCCACATTTCGACCAATTACTCAGTTTCCCAAGAACAACACTCCCTTCATTTCGGTATTTTATTGACATTACACAGCTAACAATCAAACAGTTACACGAATTCTCGCCGGCAACTATTTTTTTTTGTTAAACATTCCGTACCTTTGCAAGTGAAGTTACTAAGGAGCCTATGCTCCATTGCAAAAAGACATAACAAAAATCAGATGATATAACCCTATGGGACGCAAACGATCGACACCTATACCCGGTCTCTCCTTCTCATGGCAGAGAGCCGTAGGCGTAACGAAGCTCAGACAGCGAGTATCTCGGCGCACTGGTATACCAACGAGCAAGAGTGGTCTGAACCAAAAGATAGGCCGTGGCATCCTGAAGAAACTATTCGGACGATAAAACAAAACTATAACACGATAAAACCTATGGACAAAATCAAAGTATTTGGTAAAGCTCAAAACCGCACAGCACTAGGTATCGTACATGCCTACATGATTATGTATCCACATGCGACCCTAGCAGACCTGCGCAAAGCATTTCCTAATGAGCTAAACCCTGACAAGGGTGTCCCTGAGACCTTTATCTATGCAGATGAAAAGGGGACTACAGCTAATTGGAACGGATACTTTAAGGCTCCAGACGAGCTACTCACGACGGGTGACGGTAAGAAAGTCGCTCTCGTCAGTATGTGGACCAAGCCGAGCTTTGAGAGGATTGTACGACATGCTACACAGTATGATATTGTGGTAGCAGAGTTTGAGAAGGCGGGACGAGTTGGCGAGAAGGGCGGCTTCCGACTAGAGTACCTCAACGGCTACATCCCCCCAGTGGCTAAGAAGAAAGGACTCCCCTGGTGGCTCTGGCTCATCATCGCACTACTCCTCATCGGAGGCATCGTCGCATTCTTCCTGCTTCGTAAGCCCAAGGTGGTCGAGGTCGAGAAGGTAGTTACGGTTGAGAAGGTAGTCTATCGAGATCGTGTTGAGAAGATTGAGAAAGACTTCAATGCCGCCAAGTTTGTCCAGGGCAAAGCAGATCTAACGGACGAGGCTAAGTTTGTCCTTCATGACCTAGCCAAGCTAATGGAGGCTAATCCAGACCTAAAGCTCAAGATCGAGGGACACACCTCAGAGGAGGGCGATGAGTCCTTCAACCAGCGACTCTCAGAGGAGCGAGCTCAAGTCGCTGTAGACTTCCTCATCAGCCAAGGCATCTCGGCAGACCGCTTGCAAGCTGAGGGCAAGGGATCTAGTGAACCAATTGACCCAAGCAATCCTGATGTCAATAGGCGCACTGAGTTCATCGTCATAGAGTGAGCACGCAGAGGCTCACCATCACAACGCAACTAATAAATAACCAACTAAGTAATACTACAATGGCAGTAAAACGAACTAAATCAGGTAAAATCGACAAGCGGACCAAGGAAGGTAAGGCTATGCTCGAAAATCTAGCAAAGGCTCGCGCAGCAGCCGCAAGAAAACGTCGTCAAGAAGACGCTAGTCTACTCAGACGTATCAAACGAATGCTCAAATAAAAAAGACAACGACAGAACTATGAAATCAGATATAAAGAATGTAGCAGCTTTTCTAGCTCTAGCCATCTGGGCAGACGGTGTATACTCCGAGGAGGAAAACGAAATGCTTACGGACATCGCTGAGGCACTCGACGTAGACTCCGCAACACTCATCCAGCAGGTACAAGAGGCGGTCAATACCCTAGAGGGTAAGGATGACGACGCTGTCCAAGAGTACCTCATCAACAACGCTTCGGCTATTGAAGAGGATGAGACCAAGCGACTCTTGCAGTGCGCTATCGAGATCGTGATGGCTGATAATGTTATCACAGTGGATGAGGTACAGGTGCTCTTTGACCTAGCAGACGCTATGGGCGGAGAGGTAGAGCATGCTGACGTAACGCTCATGCTGCTAGACCTCGTTAAGTACAGCCCTGAGATTGAGGTAGAGTTCTAACCATACTAATAACCAATAACTATAACAACATGGCAGACTTTCGCATTGACAGCCGTATGAAGGTTAAAACCCTCAAGGCAAACTTTAAGAAAGAATTTGGAGCTACGCTCCGCGTCTACACGACGGAAAACTGTAAGGCAATGGCCGATGACGAAGCTACAATCGGATCTCTCATGACCTCCTCTGCAAAGGGTGGTGTGCTGACCGTAGGTGGTAACCTAAGGGTCGGTAACTTCGAGAAGAAGATTGCTGAGCTATACGGCGTAGGCGTGCAAGTGGCCAATGCTAAGAACACTGAGCTCAGTAGCGACAATATCACACTAGTCGCTGCAGGCAAGAAGTAATCTACGTACATGTCAATGGAGCACTACCCCTCAGTAGTGTCTCCATTGACTATATACCCGTCTCAAAAGGAAAGAGCTACTTTTCCCCCTTCTACACACAGACTACTTAGCGGTACCTCTATATGAGTACGAAGAAGATTATCATTTACGCTGTTCTAGCCCTTCTAGGGTTTGTATTCATCGGTAACGTAATCAGTACGGCTTGTAGCAGTAGTGCTGTCAAGCAGTTTAAGAAAGCCCTCGAAGATGGTAACCTCTCCGAAGCCTCTAAGTATATCGAGCAGATTGACGACAGCTCCGACAAGGAGCGCTGTGCGCTACGTCTGATACGCGTCTACCTAGAGCTAGATAACCCCAAGCAGGCTATCTATGTATACGAGGTCCTCACGCCATACCACGAAGGTCGAGACAATATCTCGTACTCCTTTAACGTCTACGAGCGGGATGCCTGTAAGCTACTCAGAGATTACCTAGTCAAGCATGGAGACTACGAGACTGCTTGGAACTACTATCCCCTAAAGTCTCTTGATGAAAACTATATAGGTAATGCCCCCTGTCTCTACGACTACATGAATGATGTCGTAGTGGCTATGTGTGCTGCTGGACGACAAGATGAGGCTAGTCAGTTTATAAGGAGCAAGCTATCATGGTTCGCCACCTATGTAGACGCAAGTAGTAGTCAGTACGCCAGTGAGTATGCAGCTTTCCAAAGTAATCAGGTGAGAGAGCGGTTAGAGCAACTCATTGATGAGTCTTATAACTACTAGACAGAGAGAAAGTATGAAAGGGCTGTTACAGATACTCTATGGAGGTTTGCTCCTCTGCATACTAATGAGTTGTGCTGGGTGTGGGCAAGGCAATAAAAAGGATGCAGAGCTTGACAAGATCTCTGAACTAGAGCAGATGAAGTATGACAATATATCGCAAAAGCTAGACCTCCTCTGCTCAAAAGCTCAAAGTGCTCACACCGATTTAGACTTACAGACGATCTATGCTGAGTTAAGTCAGATTGAGTACGACTACAATCCTGACGGTATGGGCGAGCGTGCGCAGCAAAAATGCCAGCAGCTCAAGGAGAGACTCGCTGTGCTCCAAGCAAGTCCGAGTAGTCTACAACAGATTTCTTCCTCTAATGAAGCTAGCGCTTCAGAGTCAAGTCCTTCTTCTAGCAAGGGACTCATATCTAGAAGACACATGAAGGTTGACGCTGTCAAGCGTTACCCTTATTACTTCAAGTCTCAGGACCAGCTCCACATCTCTGTGACCCCTCATGGCTCTGCGCGCGTCTCCCTCTTTGACATCAATCGCCAGAAGCGTCTCAAGCAGTGGCACGTACAGAGTACTCTAGAGGAGCAGGTAATTATACCATCGGACGGCATCTACATGATAGAGTTACGACCCGATGGTGGAGAGTTTATCACCGATATATCTCTCTCATACGAAGGCGCAGATAGCGACAAGCGACCACGCGTCTCTGAACGAACGGTAAGCTGTAAGCAGGGAGACTTCCTGGCAGAAGCCACTGCGAGTGTGCGGGTGTCGACAGTATTTAAAGAGCCTAAGAAAGTCGGGCTCCGAGGCAATCTCAAGTCTATCTTCTCTGGTAAGTCTCGAGCTTTGATATCCGTACCTGTGCCTGCGGGGAGTGATGCCATACTATACTCTCTCCGTATATCTACCAATGAGAAGACAGCTCCCAGCGATGGCAAGTTTGCCGACAATTTATCCCTCGCCTCTAAGCAGATCAAGCTTTTAGGCATCAAGGTATACGAAAAGCGCACCCTCAGTAGTAGTGTCATCGACCGACTGCTCTTTAATACGCGTCCAGTTCGTGAGGAGGACGCCTTTTGCAATATGTATGTCTTGACCGATGCTACGCAAGCTAAGAAGTTTCAAGACGAGACAGCTTCCTCTGGGCACTATAAGTATGATGTAGAGCAGTCTCAGATGGGCACCCAATCTTGTAATGGAGAGCTCAAGCCCAAAGGGCGTAAGACACTTTACCTAGGCTTCGAAAATGAGCGCATGCGCTACGACAACTACATCTGGCTAGAAGTAGCCTCCTTGACACATACTAAGGAGTACACCCGACCGGTGTATTTCACTAGATAATTCTTAAAACCAAACTAAAACCAATCCAAAAGAGCTATGGCAAAGAAAACAGTAACCACAGGAGAGTACATCCTCAACAAGCTAGACAACGGTAGCATCACCGTGTACCGCGTATACGACAACGTAAAGGGAGCCCTACGTGAGATTGCAGAGCAAGAGGGCTTTGAGTACGACAACGACTGGACGACACGCCAGTTTGGATCCAAGCTGATGTCCTTTCTAGAGGATAGAGAGGGCTAGCACGGCGTCTCTGTAGTCATCTATCAATATATACGACAACAGAAGAAGCAAACTTATATCATGAGCAAAGAACACTATAAGAAAAAGATCATAGATCTACGTGCCTCTATCGCAAGAGAGCGAGAGCAGAAGAAGCGAGACAATGAGTACTACGCAAGTAGAATCAGGAGTGCCTCATCTCCCTCGTCAAAAGCCTCCTATCGCAAGAGCAAGATAGACAAGTCTGCCTATCACGATCGCAAGATCGAAAACTATAAGAGTCAGATCGAGAGTGCTAAGGCTAGCCTCAAGAGGTGTAAGTAAGGACGACAAAGACACGCAACGTGTATACTGTACTCGTGACAGGGTTTGAGCCGTACTGGGACTACCCTGACAACTCATCGTGGGTGGTGGCTCAGGAAGTGGCCACCCACGATCTAGCTGGTATCCGTATCTGTACGGAGATGATGCCTGTCAGCTTTCATCAGGTAGCGGTGGCTCTCCGTAGGGCTATAGACCTACACACGCCAGACCTAATCATCATGCTGGGACAGTCTGGAGGTAGTGACCGCATCAAGCTAGAGCGCATCGCTATCAATCTGATGGAGTCCAAACTCCCCGACAACGATGGCTACCTTCCCAATGAGGAGACCATCTATACTGACGGAGCATCAGCTCTATTTACCAATACATCAATCAAGGAGCTACGCACCACCATCGAGCAGCTCGGGATAAAGGTCAAAATCTCCAACTCCTCTGGGCTCTATGTCTGCAACCGCCTCTACTATGAGGCTCTCTCGATCACCCAGAGCAGACCGTCCACTCAAGCCCTATTTGTACACCTACCATACTATGAGGGTCAGCCCTCAGCCAAGCCTGCCAGACCTACCATGCCACTAGCCGATATGGTGCAGGCTATCGTAGCCATAATCAAACGAATCAGTGGGACGCATCAAGCAGTTTAAGCATCAGCTCGGACGGGTCTTTGATACCAACCTTGAGACCAAGCAATGGGGCAATTATGTCGACTATACCATCGTCGGACTGATTGTCTTGAGTACGCTCTCTGTCTTTATCTCCACATTTGACATCTCTGAGAGCTGGGAGCGTGTACTCCATGTGATAGACGTAGTCACTGTCATCATCTTCACGATAGAGGTGTCGCTACGTATTTGGACTGCTGATGAGCTTAGTCCTAAGTATCACGGCTTCTGGGGGAGGGTGCGCTACTGTCTCACCTTCTACGGTATGATAGATATACTCTCTACCTATACCTTTTATCTAGCTCTCTTCCTCCCGCTACCCTACCAAGTGCTCAAGTCTCTACGTGTCGTGCGTGTCTTGAGGATTTTCCGCTATATGCGCTCATTCCGACTGCTACAACAAGCTATCACCTCAAAGTCCAAGGAAATCCTCATCTCGTTACAGTTTCTCCTAGTCGTGACTTTGATGCTGTCGTTTGTACTCTTTTTCTATGAGCATGAAGCACAGCCCGAGACCTTCAACAATGGGATGACCTCCGTGATGTGGGCGTTTGCACAGTATATAGGTGATCCAGGTCAGTTTGCCGAAACCCCGCCAGTTACTCCCGTGGGGCAAGCAGTCGCTTTCGCTGTAGGGATCCTAGGCATCGCACTCTTTGCAATACCAGCCGGCTTGGTCGGAGCGGGCTTCTCGGAGACGCTGGAGGAGGAGGTGCACAAAGAGACTATTAAGAAGAATACGGAGAAAATGTTCAGCGCCTTCGAGCGAAAGTTAGACCGCCCGACAGGCTTCCAAATTGTGCCTCAGCATCTCTCTATATGTGATCTACAGGCTCGCATAGGACTCAAAGTAGGAGACATACTAGATGTCGTGGACGAAGCGGACAACTTTCGACTGATTAACCTAGCCACCACTCAGACCATCGATGAGCGACCACAGGACAAGCTCGCTGTAGAGCACTTTATAGTCAATAAGCCTTATGGCTACTACATAAACAGAGGATCTAAGGTGACGATCATATCACCATCTAGTCTAGCTGATGCCGCCATTGGTAATTTCTCGTACTACCTAGCTCTGATCGGTGGATTTAACTATATCAGTCGCGAGCTGGGAGAGATGAGACCGTATAAGTCTTACTACTCTTTTGACAATCGTCAGGTCGAGCCCAATCTGACTCAATATATGGAGGACCTAGAGGAGCTCAGCTCACGTCCTGGTAGCTGGACCTTGACCCCGCTCGTAGCTAGCGGAGCCAACGAGCCGAGCTATCCGACCATCTTCCACTTCTCTGCAGGAGGAGCTAAGGGTGATGAGAGCTTTACGGGAGACAATCTAATCGTACAGGATATGGATGGGTATCAAGCCTTTTACCAAGACTTGACCGCTGAGCTAGAGCGACGCTTTGAGATGACTTCAGATCATCAGAGGTATCACAACTTGACCAGTCCACGACTCTTCGCTCGCCACTTTAGTGAGGGACTCGGATCTCGCAACAACATAGTCCTACGTATCGCTTGGAGTGCCTGTCTGTGGGACTCGAGGCGTATAGCTATTGCGAAGACTATAGCCGATGCCCTAAATCGTCACTTCGAGAGCGATATAGATAAAGAGTATTCCCCCGAGCTAAAGATTAAGCGAAGTGGATATTAGAACAGCAAGACCAAACAGTCTGTAATCTGTTGTATATCAAAACGATGTGAACGTTCAGCATCTATCGTTCGAAGTCTGTCAGGACTCCTTCCTTCGATTAGTTAAATTCTGAATATTATACGGAGAGAGATGCGCTCAGATACTGGTTTCTCCCGAGGAAATTGAAAATCTCTAGGGAGCAATCGGCAAATTCCTCGGAACTTTGAAATCTTTCTTCCGAAGTTTCATTTCATTCTTCCGAAGTTTTATTTCGAACTTCCGATGTATTTCTGATTTCCTCGGTAGAGATTTGAGATCTCCTAGTGAATTATTTGGTAAATACTTCGTATCCCCCCGAAGTTGTCGGTACAAGAAATCAGCTCTAGTTGGCTTCCACCCTAGGTGTACAAGTATGTCTGGGGCGGGAGGATGAATCTTTTTGCATTTTGGAGTGCCGAATACTTGCTTCATTGGGAAATAAGGCGTAACTTTGTGGTACATATCCGATAATCCTAATCATTAAATCAAATGAAGACAAGTGAGATCATTGCCCAGCTAGAGGCAAAGCATCCAGGCGAGCCGGAGTTCATCCAGGCTGTCCGTGAGGTCCTCCTTTCTATCGAGGACATTTACAACCAGCATCCAGAGTTTGAGAAGAACAAGATCGTCGAGCGCCTCGTTGAGCCCGACCGTATCTTCACCTTCCGTATCCCCTGGGTAGACGACAAGGGTGAGGTACAGATCAACCTCGGTTACCGCGTACAGTTCAACAATGCCATTGGCCCGTACAAGGGTGGTACGCGTTTCCACCACACGGTGAACCTCTCTACGCTTAAGTTCCTCGGCTTCGAGCAGACCTTCAAGAATGCCCTCTCTACTCTTCCTATGGGTGGTGGCAAGGGTGGCTCTGACTTCTCTCCAAAGGGTAAGAGCGAGCGCGAGATCATGCGCTTCTGCCAGGCTTATGTCACAGAGCTCTACAAGTACATTGGGCCGGACATGGACGTACCTGCAGGTGACGTAGGTGTCGGTGGTCGTGAGGTAGGCTTTATGTACGGTATGTACAAGAAGCTCACCCGTGAGTGCACTGGTACCTTCACTGGCAAGGGCTTTGAGTTCGGTGGTTCACGCCTCCGTCCTGAGTCTACTGGCTACGGTGCTATCTACATGGTCAATGATATCTGCAAGCAGCACAACATCGAGTTCAAGGGCAAGACAGTCGCTGTCTCAGGCTTCGGTAATGTCGCTTGGGGTGCTACTATGAAGGCTACTGAGCTAGGCGCTAAGGTCGTCTGCATCTCTGGTCCTGATGGTTACATCTACGATGAGAACGGTATCAACACGCAGGAGAAGTTTGACTACATGTGCGAGCTCCGCAACAGTGGTAACGACGTCGTAGAGCCATACGCTAAGAAGTTTGGCGCACAGTTCTTCGCTGGCAAGAAGCCTTGGGAGCACAAGGTAGACATTGCTCTCCCCTGCGCTATCCAGAACGAGCTCAACCTTGAGGATGCTAAGAAGCTTGTTGCAAACGGTGTAACAATCGTTGCTGAGGTTTCTAACATGGGTTGTACAGCAGAGGCTGCTGAGTTCTTCGTTGAGAAGCGCCTCATCTTCGCTCCTGGTAAGGCTGTCAACTGCGGTGGTGTCTCTTGCTCTTGCCTAGAGATGTCACAGAACGCAGCTCACATCTACTGGTCTGAGGCTGAGGTAGACGAGCGTCTACATCAGATCATGAAGGACATCCACACTCAGTGCGTAGAGTATGGTAAGGAGCCAGACGGCTACATCAACTACGTCAAGGGTGCTAACATTGCAGGCTTCATGAAGGTTGCCAAGGCAATGATTGGTCAGGGCGTCTGCTAAAACAGATATACAGCACAATAGCCTAGCTACACACGTATGCGTGTCAGCTAGGCTATAGCTTATACCTTATTTGTTTGCCTTTTCATTACAGAGGGTCGCTATTCATATGAGTAGCGACCCTCTTTCTATCTTATGAGACTGTTGCAAAAGTCAACAGTCTCACAATCTTGCTTGCAAGATTGTCTAG
>ERZ827520.1053-NODE-1053-length-35844-cov-6.709045_pt1 | contig 35844 bp, 31 predicted proteins | sample MGYA00519581_ERZ827520 | MGnify/ENA primary metagenome ERZ827520 (study PRJEB31778, sample SAMEA3449339) | human gut metagenome | biome: human gut; feature: human-associated habitat; material: faeces | place: United Kingdom | collected 2010/2012 ...
TTTCATTGTTGTTGGGGTTGGCTTCCCCAACTGTGTACTATTTCAGGAGAGGACAATGTTAGAAAATATCCATTGAGCAATTCCAAAACTCCTCTGGGGGTCAGTATAGGTAGGCGCAGAATAAAGGCAGACCACCGAGACACACTGGGGCGTCTCGATGGTCTGCCTTTGTTAGTTGCTTGCGTTACGATGACACCGCTGGGGTGCCTATCGTAAGTTTGTCAGGGAGCCTTACTTGATGATAAGTGGGCGGAAGACTACCTCACCCTCTAGCGAGGTGATGCGTGCTATATAGCGTCCTGCGGGTAGCTGTGAGAGCGCTATCGTGGTGCGCTCACCCGTAGCCTGCGTCGTGGAGAGCATCGTGCCATCAGCAGCAAAGAGCTCGATGGTACTGCCGACACGCGTGCGGACGGTGACGTAATCACTAGCGGGGTTCGGGTAGAGAGTCGTCTCTAGGCTTAGCGTAGGAGCCTCTACATCGGTCTTGCCATCCATCGTAACACGTATCTGATCTACGAGGATAGAGCTAGAGCCATTGACGACAGGGACGAGAGAGAGCTGGATGGTCTTGCCCTTGTAAGCAGAGAGGTCTGCAGAAATGAGCGTCCAGTCTTCTGAGTTTGCATTTTGTGGAGCTATTAGCTCTACTGGGGTGCCATTAAGCTCAGAGACCATCACTTTGAGCTGATCTGCCTTCGTGGCATTGAAGAAGCTCGAGATGTAGCAAGAGAAGGTTGGCTTTGCAACGTCGGCTGGGATGACGAGTGGTGCAGAGAGAAGCACATTGTCTGGTTTAATCGTCAGACCTTCAAAGCCTGTAAGCTGTCCTTTGGAGTTGGTTTTTACCTTATTGGGATAGAAGGTTCCAAAGGAGATAAGGCAGTCATCGCTATTCTCTGCGCCAATCTTCTTCTTGAACGTGAGGCCGAGACGCTCTAGGAAGCCCTGACCAGAGAAAGACTCAAAGCCTAGTCCATCGCCATCGTTGTCAATGGAGCGCCATCCCTTGTCAAGCTTATCCTTGGTGTCCATCCGAGCCTCAAAGGGGAAGGTGTCAATAGGCTTAGAGACGGTGATGGTTGTCTTGCCAGTGGCACTACCATTCTTGTTCGTTACCGTAGCTTTGAGCTCGTAAGTGCCGACCTTATCGACGGATACGGTGTACTCCTCGTCGTTGACCTTCTTAAGGGTGACACCCTCGGGAGCCTCCCACTTAACCTCGGTGGTTGGGGCGACAGATCTATAGAAAAGGCGCATCGTGAGGGATTCACCTTGGTAGAATTCTTTCGGTCCCTGGAAGCTTACCGTCTTGGGCGCAGAATTCTCGTCTACAAAGAGATCCATGAGATCTACGAAGTCTGGGAACTCAGGGTCTTTCGTAATTAACTCACTCCAGCACTGAATCCACTTATTCTTTCCAACGAGGGCTAGTGTGGGGAATCCAATTACGTCAATGCCAAGCGTAGCATGTAGCTTTGAGTCGGAGATGATGGGATAGGGAACAGGCTTGCCATCGGGACTCTTGGTCCAGTCGCCTTGCGTCTTGTTACGGTTGAACTTTGTCTTGTCACCCTTGATAGCCTCAATGGGCTCTCCACTAGCCTCGACCCAAAGGACTACGATCTGGTCAGTCCCCTTGGGACCGAACTTCTCATAGAGCTTGTCTAAGATACCTGCAGAGTGTACTGCCCAGCAGGGACCACACCAACTAGCAGAGAAGTCAAAGAGGATGAGCTTGCCAGAGTTGAGGATGGCATCGATGTCGTACTCCTTGCCATTGATGTCTTTGGCTTTGTACTGAGAGGTCTTGAGGTCGACCATAAGGTTCGCCTTGTCATTGACAAGTGGCTTGACAGCTCTCAGTCCAGATGGCTGGATGAGCTGGAGCTCTTGCATAGAGACCTCCTGCTGTGCCGTAGCTTGGGTCGCTGGTAGGAGCATGCCTCCAACGAGTGTGATGCTTAGTGCTAAGCGTGTAATTAGTTTGTTCATAAGTTATTCTGTTTGGCTTGTTGTTAAGCTTTCTAGTGAGTGGCGTGACCCTTGAGAGGGGCCTTGGCGACCTCGTAGACCTCGCCAGTCTTGTGGTCGTAGAGGATAGCGACGACGGAGCAGTGGTCGGGCACGATGACCTCACGCTCGATGGTGCTGGTCTTGTCGTAGCTCTGACCGAGCTGGTAAGCCTCTCCGTCGAGGCCGTTGAGCGTCTGACGGAAAATGTGGTTGTGCTGGTAGTTAGCGTCAGCTTCGGTCCTTCCCATGAGGTGCTGAGGAGCTACGATGCCGTCCTCAATGAGCCAGAGCTGTAGGTAGAGTTCGGTAGCTGGTCCTTGGTTAGCGGAGTTTAGTGCCGTAGCAGTGCAACGGGTCGTCACCTTGCGGTCGCTCTCGGAGACCTGCAGATCGATCTTGTAGAGCTGCGGTAGCTTCAGGCAGGACTGCATCTCGGCAGGCCACTGGGGATAGCGGTCGCTAAAGGGCTTGTCGCCGTTGCTGGTGATCGGACGACGGTTGAAGGTAGCGACAGGTAGCGCACCGCCCGCCTGAAGTCGCTCAAGATAGGTCGCTGCCTCGGGGCTATATAGTCCCTTAGGGTCTTCCTCGGGCTGGGTGCCGATATCAGTCTTACTCCCGTGTAGTGCGACGATGACGACCTTGTCACCATGAGCCTTGGCAGCCTTGGTGATACGGCTGGCCGCGATCGGGCAGTTGATGCAGGCCACACCGCTGTAGTCTTCGACGAGTACGGTGCGTCCGTTGGTTGTCTCGATCTCATTGGGGATGAGTCGCTCGCTCTCTGGCATAGGCTTGCAAGAGACCATGAGGAGCAGGGCTAAAGCGGACAGGATGGTATAGCGTGTAGATAGTTTCATCTCAATGTTATAGTCAAATGGGTGAATGAGGTGGTGGAGCGCTAGAAGGATCCGTTGTAGCTTAGGTATATACCCTTCGTCTCGGGCATATAGCGACAGACACCACCCGAGCAATTGATTCCGGCGCGTGTACGTCCGTAGCCGAGCTGTAGGCGATGATTGCCCTTGGCATAGGTAAGTGAGCCCATGTAGTAGTGCTCCTTGGAGACATCTATGTTGTACTGATCAGAGAGGGTAAACATCCAGTGCGGTGCTACGGATAGCTCGGCTAGCCCAAAGAGCCAGCTACCCTCAGCCTGACGACTATTTAGATATTGTAGCTCGGTGCGTAGCGTGTAGCGCGGAGATAGTCTGAACTTGCCGTCGAGGACGAAGATGTTGCTATAGACGAGCGGATTATTGATCGCGTGTCCCTCGACCACTTGCTGGTTGTAGATCTGATGATAGTACTCAAAGGTCAGAGAGACTGAGCGAGAGAACTTCTTGCTCAGCTCGAAGTTGAAGTCGGAGTAGTACAGCTCTCCCATCCCAAAGAAGGGATGCTTGTAGCCGTCTGTGCCGTAGAGCTTGCTCTCCTCGGCGCCTAGTGGGAGCTGATCGGTAGCAACGCTCTTGAGGCCTCGGATATGTGCATAGTTGACCCGCAGACTCGTGCCGTACTTACCACCTAGTAGGGTACCTCTTGGGATGGTGTAGCGCACATCTCCCTGGAGTGCCCACTCACCCTCGGGCTGTGTCGCGTAGGGGTAGAGCGCTGCGAGCGTATAGGTGTGATTAGCGGTAAAAGCTGGCAGGTGATTGATATGAAGTGGCGTACCGACGGAAGAGCGTGCGGAGAGGTAGTTATAGTTCTCGCTACGCTTCGCCTGTAGTAGGAGGCTCAGTCCACGCTGTGAGTAGGAGGTCGAGAGCATCGCTACCGAGCCAGGTGCGTAGATGTAGTGGTTGCTCGCTGTGGGGTCGCTACTCTTGTAGGCATACTCGCCATTGAGCACCCAGCCTCCGAGTGTAAACTTAGCGCGCCCTCCGAAGGCATGTACCTGACGGGGCAGGTTGAGTCGCATCGGTTGCGTCATACCAGCGGGTGTCTCTACGGGGATTACCTCATCGCCCTCCACCTTGTTGACATAAGAGCCCCCTAATGTGAGGGTCATCTGATTGTCTCGCAGTGCTGGCGCCCACTGATGGATCGCAAGCTCGCCGTCGCCTCCAGATATGAAGCCACGCTCCTTGTGAAAGAGACGGAAGGTGCGGTCGAAGTAGTTGCGTTGCTGACCCGTGAAGCCCTTGAGTCGTACCCCGTCGTAGGGTGTGAGGGCTACGTGGACACCTCGCACAGCGTTGTCGATGCCGAGCGTGCGCTCCTCATAGCTACGGAAGAGGATGCCGGAGCCAAACTGATCGTAGAAGTCTCCCAGCGTCACCTCGCCATACTGACCGATGAATCCCTTAAGGTGCAGGTGTGGTATGCCTCGTCCCTGCTCAGGCTCGTGACCTGGCATCGGGCGGAGCAAGTCTTCGTAGCGTAGTCCCAGTTCAAGGTAGTTGTTACGTAAGGTTCCCGTGATGTAGCTATTGCTCATCCAGGACTTGTATCCGCTAGTTTTATTGTCTAGGGAGAAGAGCATATCGCTCTGCACGCTAAAGGAAGGCTTGAACTTGTCCCACGCTTTCCACTCGCTCTTGCTCTGAGCGGAGAGGGCGGTGAGACCAGCTATAGAGAGCCATGAGAGGAGGCAGAGACGCTGTACGAGGTGTCGCATAGGTTCAGTGGTAATGTCTAAAGAGAGGATGTATGTATAGATGCAGTGTGTCGGAGCGTCCTACGACTACTCCTCAGTGGTTAGTAGCTCACGTACCTTAGCGATGAGCTCCTGCTCACCACCCTCGGTGTAGCCACTATGAGAGAATGCGACGCGCCCCTTGCCATCGATGACGAAGACGTGAGGGATCATGTTGACATTCATAGCTCGCTTGAAGTCTCCGTTAGGATCTAGGAGCACCTCGTACTCAAAGCCTAGAGCATCGACTAGTGGCTTGACGCGGTCAGCGTTTTGCCCCTCATCGATAGAGACAGCGATGAGCTTGACGCCCGTTTCCTCTTGCCAGTCTGCATAATCCTCGTGAATAGCCTTGAGCTCACGCAGACAAGGCTTGCACCAGGTGGCGAAGAATGAGATGATAAAGGGCTTGCCCTCGTTGCTTAGCTCGCTCGTGTTGACTACATTGTTTTGTAGATCCTTGAGCTCGACTTGTGGTAGCTGTGCTTGTGCTACGGTGACTACTATGAGAGATAGTAGGATAGTTAGAACGTGCTTCATATTTGTGTCTGTTAATTATGAGTATGTCTTACTTGACGGTGATGGCCAGGTTGATCGTCCACTTGAGTGTCTCGCCCTCTCCCATCAAGGGAGCGAACTCGATGGTCATACGGTTCTTGTAGGTCTCACCCGCTTTTGTGTTTAGCTTGATGTGCGTGTTTAGCGGAGTCATCTCCCCCTTCTTCTTGCCGTACTCGTCAGGGTCAACACCCTCATCGTCTGATATCAGCGTAATTTTAGCGGTAAAGAGGGGTAAGTTCTTAGCTGGCTTGCACTGATCCCCTAGACAGACTCCTCCATCAATAGGAGTGTCAAAGGTCATGCTTCCACTATATTGCTCAGTCTTGAGGACACTAAAGAAGAGCTCAGGGTCATAGCTTCGTGCTTTTTCCTCAGATATGGTAGCAACATAGTCAATGGTGCTCCCAGAGGGGTACTTTTGTCCGTCTAGCTTATTAAAGATGGTTACATTCTTAGCCTCAGCGACTGTAATAACGCAGGTAGCCTTCTTGTCGCCAGCCTGAGCCGTGATGGTAGCGGTGCCGAGTGCGACAGCCTTGACTAGCCCCGTCTCTGAGACCGTGGCTACGGCGGTGTTGTCAGACGTAAAGGTTACCTTAGCACCTGAGGGAGTGACAGTAGCGATGAGCTGTAGCGTCGCGCCAGGCTGCAAGGTGGCAGTGGTTGCTTTGAATGATAAGTCGGTTACCTCAACCTTTGGCTTCAGAGCATCGGGTCCACAAGAGGTCAGGAATGCTAGTGTGAGTAGTGCTAGCGTGAGAGATAGATAAGTTGATTTCATTTGGAATATTTAGGTTAGATGGATAAACTATGTCGCCCCAAAGGTAATAAAACTATCGGATATAGTAGGTTCTTGTTTTGAAATGGTAGATACTGTACATCTCTGCACGTTGATTAGTCCGCTGTAGGGTGGGGGCTCCTGCTGTGAGCACAAGGAACAAGAAAAGGCTCAACTGCTGATTAGGTGCAGTTGAGCCTTTGTTTGATTTGCTGTAGCTGCCCCAAGTCGGGTAGTTAGTCAAGGCAAAGCCCTAGAGATACTTGCTTTCGTGATTTAGTCTTGCTTTGTGTGTTGATATGGATTATTTCTGCTTAGAGGGGAGTGAAGACTCCTTTGTCCTCTTGAGCTAAGCAAAGGTAATGTTTTTTTTAATATATAGCTTCATAAATCTTTCGCTGGATACAGGCTGAGGTGCGTTACGTGGGATTGGTCGTCTAGGGAGGAATTTCTAGATAGCTCCTGAGGAAACGAAAATTCTCCACGGAGCCGGGAAATAAAAGTTCGGAAGAATGAAATGAAACTTCGGAAGAAGCAAATCAAAGTTCGGAAGAATTTTTTTATACCTCCGTGGAGGATTTTCATTTTCTACCGAGGCATTTTCAATTTCCTCGGAGGTGTGGTGTCTAGGGCTTTGAAGGGTTTCGGAGAGCATCGGAGCTATCGGAGCCATCAGAGCCATCGGAATGGTCTAACTTCTAACCTCTAATTTCTATTTTCTAACTTCTAATTTCTATTTTCTAACTTCTAATCTCTAACCTCTAAATTCGCTACCTTTGCAAGAGGCTTCTGGAGGAGCCTTTTTAATCTAGAGACTGATCTATGCGATTGCTTATAGCACGTCACGGAGAGACTGAGGAGAACTTGCTCTCTATTTGTCAGGGACAGACTGCTGGCACGCTAACCCGACGAGGGGTGGCGCAATGCCTCCAGCTGGGTGACCGTCTGAAGGGGTGTCCCATCACACATATATATAGTAGTGATCAGCTGCGAGCGCAGCGCTCGGCTGAGCTGATGATCTCTGCGAGTGGCTGTAAGGCGTCTCTGACGCTGGACAGACGGTTGCGCGAGCGTGCTTTCGGTCGGTGGGAGGGGCATCCTTTTGTTGAGCTCCCGCCACTAGACGAGGAGCCGCACGAGATCGAGTCGGTGGAGGCGATTGCGATGCGTCTGCAGAGCTTCCTAGAGGAGCTACAAGAGCGACACGGTAGGGATGATCTGGTGCTACTCATGGGTCACGGCTTTACGATGAGGGTGCTAGAGGCTTTGCTACAGGGCGGTCCCTTGGACAAGGTGGAGGAGATCACCTTTCTCCCGAATGGGGACTATCGTCTATATGAGGATGGCAAGCTCTGCCAGCGCCCTCGAGTGATCTACATATCGGGTGGCCAGCGCAGTGGCAAGAGTGGCTACGCACAGCGACTGGCGCGCTCGCTGTCGGATCGACCTATCTACCTGGCTACGGCACGTCACTGGGATGAGGAGTTCGAGCGTCGCATAGCGCGTCACCAAGCGAACCGGGGACCAGAGTGGACTACCATCGAGGAGCCTCGCTACCTAAGCCAGACGCAGATTGCTGGGCGTGTCGTCCTGATCGACTGTGTGACGCTATGGCTTACGAATATATACAGCGACCTGGAGTTTGACGCTGAGGCTTCGCTCAGTGAGGCGCGTCGTGAGTGGCAGGAGCTACTACATCACTGCAAGGCGGAGGTGCTGATCGTGGTGAGCAACGAGATCGGCATGAGCCTGCATGCGCCTGATGCGGGGGCTCGGGCTTTTGTAGATCTACAAGGGTGGGTCAACCAATATATCTCTGCCACGGCCGATGAGGCTTACCTGATGGTCTCTGGGAGAGCTTTGTGCACGGAACTTATTTCGGACTTATATAAAGAGGAGAGCAGATGACTTTTGAGGAAACACTACAAGAGCGGATCGACAGTCGCACGAAGCCAAAGGGGGCGCTGGGGCAACTGGAGCGCATCGCCTACAAGGTGGGCATGATACAGCACAGTGTGATGCCTCAGCTGATTGACCCAGTGCTGCTGGTGATGGCTGCGGATCACGGGATCGTCGAGGAGGGCGTGAGCCCCTGTCCTAAGGAGATTACTTGGCAGCAATGTATCAACTTCGTCTCGGGCGGAGGAGCTTGTAGTGTCTTGGCACGGCAAAATGGCTTTCGCCTGCGGGTCATTGATGTGGGCGTCGACTACGACTTCCCTGAGGCTTGTCGCATTGAGTCGGCTAAGGTGATGCACGGCACTCGCAATATGCTTCACGAGCCAGCTATGACGACTGAGGAATGCGCTGAGGCGATGATGATTGGCGCTCAATGTGTGGCGCAAGAGGCGGAGCGTGGAAGTAATGTGATAGCTTTCGGCGAAATGGGTATCGGCAATACTTCGCCAGCAACGCTGATCCTGCACAAGATCACGGGACGCTCTATTGCCTCGATCATTGGTCCTGGCTCGGGACTGCGTGGCTCGGGGCTAGAACATAAGACGAAGGTGCTCGAGGCGGTGGCTGCACGCTACAATCCGCAGAGCCCTATGGAGCTACTGTCTCAGATGGGCGGATTAGAGATAGCGGCTATCTGTGGAGGTGTCCTAGAGGCTTACAAGAGAGGTCTGCTAATCCTTGCGGATGGGGTGATTGCTACCTCAGCTTTTATGGTAGCACACGAGATGGAGCCACGTATTGTGGATAATGTGCTCTTCGCTCACACCTCCGAGGAGCCAGGACATCAAGCGATGATTGACTACCTTGGCGGAGAGGCAATCCTGTCGCTGGAGATGCGCCTCGGCGAGGGGACGGGGGCTCTCGTTGCCTATCCGATCATTCAGTCGGCCGTTGCCTTTATGAATAATATGCGTGGCTTTGACGATGCGGCGGTTTGCCGTGTAGACTAATAAGAAAAGAGACTCTAGACCTATGGCTTTGCACTTGCTACGCACGATACGCTCTGAGTGGGACCTACTTCGTCTCTCGCTACTCTTCTACACCCGCATACCAGTGGGGCATGTGGCATATAGTGAGGAGCGGATGGGGGAGTCCTTTCGCTACTTTCCTCTGCTGGGCGCGATCGTCGGAGTGCTGATGGCGGGGATCTACGCATTGGCTGGTTACTACCTGCCGAATGCCGTGGCTGCGGTGATGAGTGTGATCGTTGGTTTAGTCGTCACGGGCGGGATGCACGAGGATGGCTTGTCGGACTATTGCGATGCCTTCGGAGGGTATCACGATAGGGAGACGACGCTACGCATTATGAAAGACAGCTCGACGGGCGTGTACGGTATACTGGGTCTAGTGATGCTCCTGATGAGTCGTGTCGTCCTGCTGAGCTACATACCTTACGAGACCGCCATTGGAACGATTATTGCGATGGCTGTAGTGTCGCGCTGGGTGCCTATCCTCGTGATACGTCTCTCGACCTACGCTCGTAGGAGTGGCGAGGCGAGCAAGGCGACGCATTTGCGACAATCTGTCACGACGAAGACGCTACTCATTGCGGCTGTCTGGGCAATCTTGGCACTCCTTCTCTTGCCTTGGCAGGCTGCTGTCGTGGCTCCTGTGCTGATGACGGGGGAGGCGCTCCTGATCATGCGCATTAGCAACAAACGTATCGGCGGATACACGGGCGATGTGATGGGAGCTATCGTCTGCTTTGCCGAGCTGACGCTACTCTTGGTCACGCTTGTGGTAACTATCTACGCTTGATCGGTATATGAGTCTTTACCTCTTGCGTCACACCCCCGTTGCCCTACCGCAGGGCATCTGCTACGGCTGGCTCGAAGTGCCACTCTCGGCGGAATACCCTCGCTATGTGGCTCAGATCATCGCAGAGCTGAGGGAAGTTCAGCTAGACAAGGTCTACAGTAGTCCGTCGCTCCGCTGTGTTGTCCTCGCAGAGGCGATAGCCCTAACAAAGGGACTGACCGTTCGTCAGGACGAGCGACTGCGTGAGCTGAACTTTGGGGCGTGGGAAGGGCTCCCTTGGGAGGAAGTCTACGAGCAAGAGGCGGGACGTGCGTGGTTTGCCGACTACTGGCACGCTAAGACGGATGGAGGCGAGAGCCACGACGACTTATTGGCGCGGGTAGCCGACTTCGAGGCGGAGCGAGACAAGGGCAGTCAGACGCTCCTTGTGACGCACGCAGGGGTCATTCGCGCTTATCGTATCTTGCTGGGCAAGCTTTCGCCTAGCGAAGCGATGGCGCTGGAGGTTAACTTTGGAGAGATATATCAATATGAGTAAGCTAAAGCCGATTATGCTCGTCGGAACTGGCTCCGACGTGGGGAAGTCCATCGTAGCGACAGGCATCTGTCGTATCTTGCTGCAGGAGGGGTACAAGCCTGCTCCCTTTAAAGCGCAAAACATGTCGCTCAATAGCTATCCTACTCCCGAAGAAGGCGAGATAGGTCGTGCGCAAGCGGTGCAAGCTGAGGCGTGCGGGATACCTTGTCACACCGATATGAACCCAATCCTCCTCAAGCCGACGGCCGATCAGACGACGCAGGTGATCCTCAACGGCAAGGCGGTGGGCAATCAGTCGGCACGCTCTTACTTCAACGTCGAGCAGCGCAAGCCTCTCTTTGTCGAGGCGATGAAAGCGTTCGACAGATTAGCGAGCCAGTACAACCCGATCGTGATAGAAGGCGCAGGCAGTATCTCGGAGGTCAACCTCTGGCCCATGGACATCGTCAATATGAGGGTGGCTCTGAGGACGGGCGCTGACGTTTACCTCGTGGCAGACATCGAGCGCGGAGGGATCTTCGGCAGTCTCTACGGGACGATCGAGCTCTTGCCCCCAGCAGAGCGTGCTGCGATCAAGGGGATCATCATCAATAAGTTCCGAGGCGACAGCTCGCTCTTTGACTCTGGGCGAAAGATCCTTCAGGACTTAACCAAAGTCCCCGTCGTAGGCCTGCTCCCTTACCTACCGAATATGCAGATAGATGCGGAGGATGGCGTCTCCATCGACAGCTACGCCGCACAGCCTCGCCCCGATACGCTCAATGTGGCGGTGGTACGACTGCCGCACATCTCCAACTTCACCGACTTTGACTCGCTACGCTTCATCTCTGGCGTCACGCTCTACTTCACTTCCGACGCTGAGGCGCTTCGCCAGGCGGACATCATCATGCTCCCTGGCAGTAAGAACACGATCGACGACCTCCTCTGGCTACAGGCCGAGGGACTTGAGGCAGTCATCCAGGCTCATCACAAGGCGGGTCGGCCGCTCTACGGCATTTGCGGCGGTTATCAGATGATGGGTCTGCGCATCACCGACAGCGATGGCGTCGAGGGCGAGCCACGCACCGTCCGTGGTCTGGGACTTCTGCCCACTGAGACCACGCTGCAGAGCAATAAAGCGGTGCGTACCTCCACTTTTACCTACCTTCCCACGGGTACCCCCGACTGTCAAGGCTACGAGATCCACTGCGGGGTCACGCAGCCCATCGATGCGCCCGAGTCGCCGGTAGTTATGAGGGCTGGCGAAACGCCCGACGGCTACTGGGTCTCCCCTCGCTTGTGGGGAAGCTACATGCACGGCATCTGGGACAATGAAGCGATCCTGCAGCAGATCCTGCACGAGGTAGCGCCTGAGCGAACCTTTCACCTAGAGCGAACCTTCGCTACACGCGAAGCTGCCTACGATCGCCTTGCTGAGCACATGCGTCAGCATCTTGATATAGAGTACATGCTCCACAGTCTGCGCAACGTATGATAGTAGGACACGGCGACGACCGATACAGCTACGGAGCGCTCGTGCGCTACGACTTCTCTAGCAATGTGCCTTATCGCAACCATGCGGGCGAAATCATAAGCCACCTCTCAGGACGACTAGAGAGCCTAAGCCACTATCCAGACCCTCAGGCGAAAGAATTGCGGGAGCTCTTGGCTGAGCACTGGTGCCTTGATCCCGACTGGCTACTGGTGACCAGTGGATCGACGGAAGCTTTCTATCTCTTAGCGCATCTCTTTGCGGGTGGCGAGACGCTCATCACCGTTCCCTCCTTTGCCGAGTATGAGGACGCTTGCCAGCTCTATCGCCACCACCTCAACTATATCCCGACAAGTGCCATAGCCAGCCAAAGCACTCCTGCCGATCTCCTCTGGAGTGCTCTGCCAAACAATCCTGATGGTGACATCTCTCATCGTGCGGCGCTCCTCAATTACTGCACGGCCCATCCAGATAGTTACGTAATCGTGGACGAAGCCTACGCCGAGCTCTGTGCCGAGCCCGTGACGCTCCTAGACGAAGTGGTGCATCACCCCAACCTGATCCTTGTTCGTTCGCTGACCAAGAGCTTCGCGCTCCCAGGCATACGTCTCGGCTACATCGTCGCTCACCCCTCGCTACTGGCTCGCTTAGAGCCCCTCCGCTCGCCCTGGAGTGTCAATGCCCTTGCCCTAGATGCTGGCGCTTACATTTGCCAGCATTACGACCGGTTACTGCCTGATGCCACGGGCTTAGTGCGGGAGGCGCAGCATCTTGCGCATGAGGTGGCGCAGATCGCAGGCATCTCGCTGATACCCAGCCCTACACCTTACTTCCTCGCTTGTCTAGATGAGGGACGTGGCACCGCAGCCCAGCTCAAGGAGTACCTTGTCAAGCAGCATGGTGTTTTGATCCGTGATGCGGCCAATTTCCGCTCCCTCTCGCCGCGCCACTTCCGCCTCTCGGTGCAGTCGCCCGAAGCTGGTCAGGCGCTACTCCGAGGTTTGTCAAGCTACTTATAGTATGTACCCGCTACTCTTCGGACTCCTCCTCGACTTGCTCCTCGGCGATCCACGCTGGGCGCTCCATCCGATACGACTCTTCGGCCAGCTCATCGCATGGGGCGAGCGCTGGCTCAACCATCCGCCCCATCAGAAGGCAAAAGGCACCCTCCTTGCCCTCACACTTGTGCTGGGCGTATGGGGCTTTTTCTTTGCTATCGAATGGTTCCTAGCGGACTATCGTTACGCACTATTGGCTTGGCAAACGGTTTTCTTCTTCTTTGCTATCTGTCCGCGAAGCTTGATCGGCGAAGCCTTGGCGGTAGAGCGCTACGTGGTGGCTGGCGACCTCGAGGGAGCTCGCAAGCGTCTCTCCTGGATCGTGGGTCGTGACACCTCGCAGCTCACCTTTGCGCAGATCCGTACCGCCGTCCTAGAGACGCTTGCGGAGAATCTCTCCGATGGGGTCATCGCTCCGCTCTTTTTCTACGCTCTGGGTGGAGTACCGCTTATGATGGCTTATAAAATGATCAACACGCTCGACTCCATGATCGGCTACAAAGACCCACGCTACAAGGATTTTGGCTACTTTGCTGCACGTATCCTCGATGACGCTGCGAACTATATCCCGTCTCGTCTCACGGCACTCCTGATGCTCCTCGTGGCTCCGAGTCGACGAGCCGTGCGCACCGTCTGGCGGGATGCACGCAAGCATGCCAGCCCCAACTCGGGCTATCCTGAGTCCGCTCTGGCGGGGATTCTCGGCGTACAGTTTGGCGGCCCCAACATCTACCACGGCATGCTCGTCGAGAAGCCCTATATCGGCACCCCGCTCCACGCAGTCACCGCACAGACGCTACGACGCACCATCATCATCGTCATCGCCGTCACGCTCCTCGCCAGCCTCCTCGTCCTCCTCACCGACCTTCTCATTCGAGGGCTGATCTAATAGCTCCTACATCTCCGCTGATTTCAATTTCTCCCGAGGAATTTGGGAATCTCCAGTGAGGAAACGAAATTTCCCCACGGATGGCCCAAATAAAAGTTCGGAAGAATGAAATGAAACTTCGGAAGAAGCAAATCAAAGTTCGGAAGAATTTTTTTATACCTCCGTGAAGGATTTCCGTTTTCTACGGAGACATTTTTGATTTCCTCGGAGGTGGGAGATTAGAGGTTAGAGATTAGAAGTTAGAGGTTAGAGCCATCGGAGCTATCGAACGTGTAACCGCTGTAGGAACGCACGGCTAGTGTCTAGTCAGAGAGCGTCCGTTGTGTCAAGGGTTACAGCGTCAGGGCTTTAACGGGGATGGACGCACGAGCCGTGCGTCCCTACAGCGGTTACACGTCTCCCTCTAATCTCTAACTTCTAATCTCTAACCTCTAATTTCGTATCTTTGCGGGTGTATACCTTCACAGATCACTATGTCGCAACTGAGCAATAGACCTTTGTCAGATACGTTGGAGCTTACTTCTCTAGGAGATGTGGGCGAGCGTCGTGTCGTCATCGTGGGGCATAAGTCGCCTGACGGGGACTGCATAGGCAGTGCCTTGGGACTGCGTAGCTACTTGCTGGCACGGGGCGCTGACGAGGTCTCTATCCTAGTGGTGGGGCGGATGCCGGACAATCTGCTCTGGCTCCCCGGGGCTGAGACGGTACATCAACTCTCAGCGCAGAGTGACTTAGAGCCGATACGTCAGATATTGGCTCAGGCGAGGCTACTGCTTCTAGTGGACTTCAACCATCTGGGGCGTATCGGCAATCCGCTCGAGGGCTTGGTCGCTGAGATCGTGGGCAAGCCCGAGGTGCGCTCCGTGATGATAGACCATCATCCAGAGCCTGATATGGGGCTGGTCAATGAGATGTATAGCGACACGTCGGCCTGTGCTACGGGCTTTCTCATAGCGGAGCTACTCGGTGGCGGTGCCTCGAGAGAGCTAGAGCTCCATGGCGGTGCCGATATGGCGACCTGCCTGCTGGCTGCAACCTACACGGATACGGGTCTCCTGCGACATGGGCAGATTACGCCGACGCTCTTTAGGACGATCGCTCACCTCCTAGAGGTCGGAGCAAGACACGAGGAGATCGTGCTACGGATCTTCAAGAGCGACAAGCTGAGTCGACAGCGACTCCTCGGCTACATCATCAATGAGCGTACGACCTACGACCTAGACTTAGGGGTGGCGGTCTTTACGCTCAGGCAGGAGGACTTTGACCGCTTTGGCATAGAGCCAGGAGATACAGAGGGCCTAGTCAATGTACCCCTTGACGTGGCGGGTATACGAGCTGTCGCCTTCCTTCGGGAGCAGCGTGATCCCGACGAGCCCGTCAAGATATCGCTTCGCTCGCAGGGCAACTTGCCGGTCAATGAGGTGGCGAGCACGATCTTTGGCGGGGGCGGACATCTAAACGCTGCGGGCGCTGAGTACCAGGGCACGCTATCGGATGCGCTAGCACTCGTGTGGGAGGGATTGCGTGAACTAGTACACCGCTACCCAGACTGTTAGAGATTAGAAATTAGAGACTAGACAATAGAAATATGAAAGCAACAAACCATACCTTCACCGCTCTTGTGACGCTTGTCCTGATGCTTCTCCTAGGGCAGGGCGTCCTGACTAGCTGTCGCGATAAGCAGCACATCAAGTCGCTCTCGGAGATGCTACGTGACGAGCAGAAGATAATTGACAACTTCATTCAGGAGCAAGGAATGAATGTGCAGGAGGGCGTCGAGGAGCAGCGCGAGTTTGACCCAGGCGTGTGGTACAAGTTCCCCAACGGGGTCTACATGCAGGTCCTCGACAAAGGAGCCGAGCTGGCGACGCCTGAGCGGACGCGTGTCATGCTGCGGATGAAAGGTCGCTTCATCGCACCAAAGTACAACCCCTCTTTCGACAATCTCTCTAAGGGCTACCAGCAGTCCACGGAGTTTATCTACATTAACTCGCGCGACCGCAACGGCTCTATCCACTACAAGCTGATCCAAGAGCAGTTCGGTCACTCGATCGACGCACTGATGTGTGAGGGTATCGCCTATCCGCTCACGATGGTGGGCAATGGCGCTAAGATACGTCTCCTCATCCCCTTCCTCCTCGGGCCAAACATAGCGTACAATGCGGGTGCCCCAATGTATTGCGAGGAGGTCTGGTACCAGTTTGTCGAGGAGTCTTAGCCTTATCCAGTATCTTTGGCGCTAGTATGCGCAAGCTACTCGTTTTTTCCCAACAATACACTTAATCAAAACTATGACGGTCATCAAATCAATCTCTGGAATACGCGGTACTGTCGGGGGCTCTCTGACGGACGGCTTCAACCCACTGACGATAGCGCACTTTGTCGTGGGATATGCACAGCACATCAAGCTATACGAGTCTATCAGTAGACCAACTATTGTGGTGGGACGCGATGCTCGCCTATCGGGCGAGATGGTTCAGCAGGTGGTCATCGGCACGCTCCTCGGTATGGGTTGCGATGTAATCAACATTGGTCTGGCTACGACTCCTACCACTGAGATGGCTGTCCTAGGGCATCGTGCTGACGGTGGCATCATCATCACCGCTTCGCACAACCCAATACAGTGGAATGCGCTCAAGTTCCTCGGGAGCGATGGCACTTTCCTCAATGTGGATCGTGGCAACGAGGTGCTGCGTCTCTCGGAGGATCACACGGTTCCCTTTGCTTCGGTAGAAGACTTGGGACAAGTCATCTCGACCGACTCCTATCTGCAGAAGCATATTGACGCAATCCTCGCACTGCCCGAGGTGGATGTGGAGGCTATTCGCAAAGCTGAGCTGACGGTGGCCTACGACCCGATCAATTCGGTCGGTGCTATTGCTCTGCCCCCGCTCTTTGAGGCGCTTGGTGTCAAGGAGTGGAGAGGAATCAACGACACGCCCGACGGAAAGTTTGCCCACAACCCCGAGCCACTGCCTAGTCACCTCGTGGATCTTTGCGAATTGGTGCGCATAGCACGTGCCGATGTGGGCTTTTCGGTAGATCCAGACGTGGATCGCTTAGCGATCATTGACGAGACGGGTCACCCCTTTGGCGAGGAGTACACACTGGTCTCTGTCGCTGACTACCTCCTCGGCTATCATGAGGGAGGGAACACGGTCTCTAACATGAGTTCGACACGCGCTCTGCGAGACATTACCGAGCAGCATGGCGGAAGCTACACGCCCGCAGCTGTTGGCGAGGTCAACGTGGTCAAGCGTATGCGAGAGACCGACGCACTCATCGGTGGCGAAGGCAACGGCGGCGTCATCTATCCTCGTCTGCATGCTGGACGCGATGCGCTCGTTGGCATTGCGCTCTTCCTAACTCACTTGGCGAAGAGTGGCGAGACGGTGAGCCAGCTACGTAAGCGCTACCCCGACTACGCCATGTGTAAGCGTCGTGTGGAGCTACCTGCGGGCACTGACGTGACGGCTCTCTTCGCCACTCTGGAGCGTGAGGTCGCTTCGCTGAAGCCCCTGACGGAGGATGGCCTGAAGATTGACTTTGACAACTCGTGGGTGCAGGTACGTCCCAGCAATACGGAGCCGATCGTCCGTGTCTACACGGAGGCTCCTACGGAAGAGGCTGCCTCTGCGCTGGCTGATGAGTACGTCTCGCTCGTGGAGCAGCAACTCGCTCGCAAGTAGCCTATGGCAAGAAAACGCAAAGAGCCGAGATATCTGGACGATGTACTCATCGAGCGGATGGGTGCCGAGGGACAATGCGTAGCACATGTCGAGGACAAGGTGCTCTTCGTCCCTTATGCAGCGCCAGGCGACCGTTGTCGCATACGTGTCGGTCGCTCCAAGCGAAGCTATATGTTGGGCACCATCGAGGAGCTCCTGGAGCCTTCGCCACTACGTGTGGAGCCTCGTTGCGAAGTCTTCGGAGCGTGTGGCGGGTGCAAGTGGCAACAGCTACCTTATGACGAGCAGCTCCGTGGTAAGTCGCAACAAGCCGCAGACGCTATGACGCGTATCGGACATATAGCCATTGAGCACACCGAGCCGATCGTAGGATGCGAGGATCCGTGGCACTACCGCAACAAGGTTGAGTTTACCTTTAGCAAAAAGCGTTGGCTCACCGAGGAGGAGCTCAAAAGCCTTCCCGAGGAAGTGAGCGAACAAGAGCTTTGTGGGGTAGGCTTTCACAAGGCGGGAATGTTTGACAAGGTACTAGACCTGCATGGCGTGACCTGTCAGATAGCCGACCCGATAGCTTCGGAGATACGAGACTATCTCAACGACTACTGCCTGGCGCGCTGGGAGGAGTACCCTTACTATGACCAGAGAGCGCACGAAGGCGTGATGCGAACGCTCCTAATCCGCACCACAACGCTGGGCGGGCTGATGGTTTTGATCGCCTTTGCCGAGGGAACGGAGGAGCTACGCGTGCAACTGCTAGAAGCGCTGCGTGAGCGCTTCCCCCAGATCACGTCGCTCTACTATATGGTCAATACGAAGCTTAACGACAGCCTCGCTGATCTTCCGGCGCAGCTCTACAGCGGTGCGCCATACATTGAGGAGAATATGCACGGCCTGCGCTATCGTATCGGCCCTAAGTCCTTCTACCAGACGAATAGTCGTCAGGCGGAGCGACTCTACGAGAAGGTGCGCGAATACGCTCAGCTCAAGGGCGATGAAGTGGTCTACGATCTTTACACAGGCGCTGGGACGATTGCCAACTACTTGGCACAAAGCTGTCGCTCTGTCATCGGGATCGAGTATGTGCCAGAGGCTGTCGAGGATGCTTTTGTCAATAGAGATCAGAACGGGATCACGAACGCTACCTTCTACGCAGGCGATATGAAGGCGATCCTGACCGATGACTTCGTCGCAGCGCATGGTCGTCCTGATGTTCTGGTGACCGACCCGCCACGTGCAGGTATGGATGCGCCCGTCGTGGAGGTGATCCTGCGGGCGGCTCCTCAGCGCATCGTCTACGTCAGCTGCAATCCAGCGACACAAGCCCGAGACTTAGCGCTCCTCATGGCTGAGGGGCAGTACAGAGCCGTGAAGGCTTGCGCTGTTGACATGTTCCCCCATACGCATCACGTGGAGACGGTAGCTCTGTTGTCCAAACTAAATACAGAACATCATTTAGATATAGAAATAGGGGAAGATGAAGATTAATAATGAATGTTGTTGTGGATGCAAAACAGAAAAGCCGGATCAAATTAAAGACAATTGTCCTGTATGTAATAATGAAGGGATTTCCGTTAGTAAAGTAACTGTTGAACATCTAGTGGTAGATGATTATCGTAATGCTGTTAACGGAGATCAATATAAGATTTGCATGAACGAGGACTGCGACGTTGTTTACTATAACTTAGATAATGAAATAAAATTCTTGAAAGACCAAGTTAGAGTTCCTATCTGGTTTAAGAAAGATGCAGATCCTAAGTATGCCTGTTATTGTAGCGAAGTCACAGAAAATCAGGTAATTGAAGCAGTTATAAAGCATGGCGCGAAATCCGTAAAAGAAGTAAATGCCATCACTGGGGCAATGAAAAATTCTAATTGTAAAGAAAACAATCCGTTGGGAGTTTGTTGTCATAAGATTATTCAGGAAGCTATCGATAAAGGCTTGAAAATGAAATAATTACAGTCGATATGTTCCTACAAACGAGAGCCAATCTTTGATATGTTTCCATCTACGAGCGTGGATATGTTCCCCATAACCATAGGGGTTGAGCATGTGGTGCTACTGGAGCGTACTGAGTAGCAGGAGAAGAGCGCATAGGATCGAATAGTAAGAATTGCTTAACTTCGCACAAGAAACGGCAGATTACAGCGCCCATCGCCAAAAGCATCGTCAGTCGCTTACGACTAAGTCTGGATATGCCTCTGGACACTGTATGAAGACAAGTCATATATCCCAACTCTAATCACAAAACATATAGACTATGAAACAGTACTATCTCGTCATCAATGGGGAGAAGAGCGGTCCATTCACCATTGACCAGTTGACTACTCAGCAGGTTACCCCTCAGACGCCCGTGTGGACAGAGGGTATGAGTGACTGGGTACCAGCACAGCAGGTTGCTGAGCTGAGCTCGCTCTTTGCATCACAAGCTCCTATACCAGAAGCATCCCAGCCTACAGCCACACCACAGGCTCCAGCCTACAATGCTGCTCCAGCCTATGGTAATCCTCAGCCTCAGGCACCTAACACGCAGGTTGTTCCTCCCAATTACCTTGTTTGGAGTATTCTAGTGACGCTCTTCTGCTGTATACCAGGAGGTGTCGTTGCTATCGTCTACTCTACACAGGTCTCCTCTCGCTTCCAGCAAGGCGACTACGCAGGTGCTAATGAATCCAGCCGTAACGCTCGCAAGTGGGTGATTATATCAGCCATTGCTGCAGCTGCTGTTTGGGTCATATACTTTATCATACTTGCTGTCACGGGAGCTTCTATCCTTGCCCTCAGTCAGTACTAGTAGATACTATAGTATCACTCATATAAAGAGAGGGAGTCCCCGTGGTGGGGCTCCCTCTCGTCGCTTCTGTTCAATTTACAACTAAAACTAATCACAAAACAGTCTTGCCACACGGTCCCTCTCGGGCTCTCCGTGTATGGAGCGTGTACGGTACTCACGTATGGTCGCGCTTCGCAAGTTGCTACAGTAACGTGTAGCCCGTTTGTAGGTTCTTACTGAAAGGTTAAGTATAAATGGGTCTGGAGTGCAGACGGCGAGTCGCTACTTGCGCCTGCGATTGTCTTGGGTGACCGCCTTTTCGAGCTGTCGGCGGGAGAAGCTCCCCGAGAAATTGATCACCGTGTACTCGTCATCGCCCGAGACGAACATGTATAGCTCGGAGGCGTTGTCTCCTTGTATCTGGCCGATCAAGTTGACGACTCCGTCATCGTTCTTGACATACATCAGCTGCTCCAGGTCCGAGCGGCGTAGTTCGATGATTGGAGCGAAGGTACGACGTATCTCTTGTATCGCCTTGCGGTCAGAGGCGGTGTAAATATGTATCGACGTGATGCCGTCCATGATGCCCGCCATAGACTCTGCGCCGTCTATCCTGAGACTCGCCTTGGGGACACTCTGGAGCATTGCGGGGGAGATGTATATGACATCCACATTCTTGATCTCCATGAGCCTAGAGGTATTGACACGTGTACGAGCCGAGTGTCGCTGCGCCGATGTGGGTAGTCCCAGCAGGAGAAGCATCGTGAGGGTCAAGAGGCTCAGGCGTGAGATATGAGTAATGTATGCTTTCATAGTCTATATGACTGTATCAAGGGGATTCTATATATAAGTCGTTTGAGAGGACGAATTGTTGCAGTCGTGGGTAAAATCAATCGCCCGTCAGGGTCCATCCATCCTCTGTGACAAAGGGAATCTTCTCCATCGAGTTCTGGTAAGAGTCCTGCAGGCGACCAAAGAGCTCGCCGATCTCATCGTTTTGCTCAGAGCAGAGCTGCATGCAGTCGCCCAGCTTGGTAAAAGCTGCGAGCGCATACTCATTGACCTGCTCCTGCGGTATCGGCTGACCATTGCGCAGGGATAGCTCCGCCTGTCGGCTGTTGCGTCCCCACTGGAAGACGGAGACCCCTACACCGCCGATGAGTAGCACAGCAGCCGCAACGGCGTACTTGCGCACCCATACCCGCCAGCGAGGGGTGGGCGCTGGTGCTGCACTCCGCGTCTCTGTGGCAGCACGCTGTAGGGTAGCCTCTAGGAGCATGCGATCGGCATAGTATGGCGATCCTGGCTGCTCCTGTAGGAGTGCTAGGTAGAGTACGAACTCCTCGTCGGGCGTAGTCGTCCCGTCGTAGTAGCGCTCTAGTAGCTGGTCTATGTCGTGTGATGAATGTATCATAGTGGCTTCTGTATTCTATATATAATAAGGTGTGCGGATCACTCCCGCATATCTGCAAAAAGCTTTCGTGCCTCCTTGCGTAGACGTGATATCATCGATCGGACGGTCACCTCTTGTAGTCCCATGCGCTGAGCAGTCTCATCATTGGTGAGCATCATCTCCTGTCGCAGTCGCCACACCTCTTGCTGCTGCTCGGGCAGGGTCGCGATCCAGTCGTTGATGCGAGTGAGTTGCTCCTGAGCTATAAGATCCTCCTGTGGGGTCGTAGTGACCAGTGGCATCTCTAGCTCTGTAGGCTCCTCCGCATTGCGCAGGCGCTGTGCCGGCGCACGGAGTGTGTCGATGCATTTGTTGCGAGCGATGCGGATGGCGTAAGCCTTAGGCGATGCGACCTCATCTAGATGTGCGCGCTGCTCCCAGAGCTTCAGTAGCACATCTTGGGTCACATCCTCCGCCTCCATCTCATTGGATAGGAGAGCCATACAGACCTGTAGGATCGTCGGCCGTAGGGGGACGTAGGTCTGTATGAAAGTGGCTCCATCCATTGTAATCACTGTAAACTAAAAACTACTCAATGTATAACTGTATGACGCTCGGACCAACGGTCCAGAAGAGTGCCTTACACCTATAAGACGAGTGAGTCGCCGAAATGTTGCAGCGCATCAACTCTCGAATTATAAAGTGTTGCGAAAGCTGACACATTGAGCCTGAAAATCCGACGCCTCGGGAGGAATTTGCGAATAGCTCGGTAGCAAATAAAAATTCTCCACGGAACCGGCAAATAAAAGTTCGGAAGAATGAAATGAAAGTTCGGAAGAATGAAATGAAAGTTCCGAAGAATTTTTCTATTCCTCCGTGGAGGATTTCAAATTCCTCGGGAGGAAATGCCGATAAACCTAGAAATTCACCGAAAGTGGCTAAGATAATTAGACATCTCTCAGCAGGTCTTAAACGAAAATACCTACATGTAGGTATTGTTACACATGCCTTTCAAACGATACCTTTGCAGAGCCATTTTGACTAACAATAAAAGCAATCCAACTATTTATGAAGAAACTATCACTACTGACACTCTTGGTGATGCTCCTATGTGTCGCTTGCCACAAGCCTGCGCCACAACCTGGCCATACACCAGACGATCCAGTCACTCCGCCTGCTGATCCCAAGAAAGAGTGGATGGTCAAGCGAATGACCATCGATGCGACCGACTACACTAAGTGGGTCTACCTAAACTTTACTACTGGTGAGCTGGTCCAGGTGACTGACCCAGCCAATGACCTCTCGTGGGATCTAGGACTGCACCGCTACGACTTCAAGACCAATGGAGGGGATTCGGGTAAAGGCAAGGGCGCTGCCGTGCGCATTACCAAGCAGAAGGTCCTAACCGCAGATATACCTACTCCTGAGGATAGCGAGTGGACGCTCGATCGTGAGGGGCTACTCCTGATGCAGTTTGAAGATGATGGGCTCGGCTCTCATAGGACTAAGTATGAGATGCAAGAGGCCAACTTCCTCCTCTCCTCTGAGTGCGACGGATATGGGGGCTATACCAATAAGGGCATCATCTGGCAGGAGGGTATGCCACCTCAGGTCTACTGGGACAACGGTATCTATCTCGTCCGCTCAGCCTCTGGTGAGATAGCTCGTCTACGCGTCCTAGACTATCAGGACAACAAGAAGCACCGTGGCTACATCACCATCGAGTATGCCATACAGGTAGATAAGAAGTAGCAAGCTGACGACACACATGCTATACAAACATCAAAACGCAATCAATCAATGAATCTACAATTACCACTGCTCCTAAAGCTCTTTGGCGTAGCCATATCCTTGTGGCTATTCACCCTCCCAGTGGGGGCGCAGGAGATGACTTTTATGGAGAGACCCTTTGACCCCGCTACAGATCAGGCGCAGCTACTTCCGGCAGACCAGAAGGGCTCCGTATCCTGGACGGCTGCAACTAGGACGCTCACACTGCGAGATGTCCAGATCAATACCATCTCGAGGATACTCACAGGCTGGATGTCTGATGAGATAACCATACAGGTAGAGGGGACTAACCAGATCGTATGCACGGGCTCTGATGACGCCATCATGATGCGTTCGTCTGTCCGCATTACTGGTCCTGGCTCTCTCAGCATTACTTCTGAGCAGGCTAACGCCTATGCTTGTCGTAATGGCGCCAGCCTGACCATCGCCGATGGGGTGTCCGTTACAGCCATCGGGCTCAATGGCGGAATCGTGGGAGACTTCCTCTCTTCTCACCTTTTGATCGACAAAGCTTATGTCACCGCCTCAACGATCAATGACCAGGGCGTTGTCTCCATCGGCTACTTCAAGGAGCTAACCCTCGAGGGATGTGCTATCACCTCTCCCAGCGGTGCTAAGGTGGCAGAGCTCAACGAGGTCATGTCCATCACCCTCGATGGCAAGGATGAGTATGCGGGCAAAGTGATCATCGCTCCCCAGCAGAGCTATCACAAGGTAACCATAGCTCAGGCCGAGCATGGTCGCATCGTAGCTCCCGAGGGTGTAGACCTGACGCACCTCCTGGCGGGTAGTGCTGTGACCTTTACCGCAGAGCCTGAGGATGGGTATGCTCTGACCAAGCTTATGGCAGGTACAGAGGACATTACAAACACCCGAACACTCATCGTCAAGGCTGATGTCACCGTCACGCCAACCTTTAGCCCTGTCAAGAGCTATCGTGTATCGCTTCAGAAACCTGAGCACGGTACCCTTACAGTAAAGGAGCAAGAGTATGACCTCACAAAGGTCCCCGAGGGGGCTATCCTACACTTCATCTGCACCCCCAATAAGGGCTACGAGCTAGAGCAGGTCAAGGCTGGCGACGAAGACATCACCAAGAGCCTTTATATCAAGGTTCACAGCGATGTACAGGTCACCGCTCAGTATAAGTTGATCCCCATACCGACCTATCGTGTGGCGATCAAGACACTAGGTGCTGGCACCGTCACAGCGGACTACCCCAATCTAGAGGCCGTTCCCGAGGGTACCACGGTACACTTCACCTGCACCCCCAAGGATGATCAGCACTTCCTCATCGCCCTCAAGGCCAATGGAGAGGATATTATGGAGAGCAAGAGCATCACGATCGAGGATGAGGATGTGAATGTCATCGCCACCTTCAAGCAGCGCACAGCCATTGACGCTCCTCAGGGTGTAGCTCCTACGATCGCTCGTACAGGTGATGCGCTCATCATCTCAGGCGTGGCGACAGATCAGCCTGTAGCACTGATCACGCTACTCGGTGAGACCCTCCTACGTACGAGCATTCAGGCGGGAGAGACGCTCACGGTCAGCACCGAGAGCTTCCCCGCAGGCGCTTATCTACTCACCATCGGTGACACTACCTACAAGATCAATCTATAAAAATGGACCAACCCTATGAACTATACAAGAAATATCCTCTCTAGTCTCCTCATCATCCTAGCTGCCACACTATCGCTGACAGCTCAGAAGGTGACGGATCTCAAGCAAATCAGCAACTTCTACCACGTCCCCAACAGCGCTACGCATAGACTCTCCGCTATCCAGGGCATCTATGGATACGAAGACCTCGAGTATCACTACGATGGGCACAACAACCTCATCCGTATGGACCACTATCAGACCGACACCATCTCTAAGTCCAAGGAGCTAGTCAGCTATGAGAAGTATCTCTACAACGACAAGGGGCAGTGCTGGCAGCGAGAGACCTATGACTATCGCAAGGATTGGCCAGATCTAGTCGTGTCCAAGCGTGACATCTTCGTCTACAACGACAAGGGGCAGCTCACCCAATACACCCGCTGGTACAATCTTAATACGGTCGCCTCTGATACAACGCTTGTGGAGGATCGTAAGATCTCAATCCAATACACTGAGAGCGGCTTGCCCAGCAAGGCGCATGTGAAGTTCTTGGATCCTCGCAACTTCTCGTGGTATGATTCGTTTGACATTACGCTAGAGTACAACGACCGTGGTCAGCTATGCAAGCGTACCTCTATCGTAGATGACAAGCTCTATGAGGCCGAGGAGATAACCTTTGATGCGCAGGGACGCTATATGGTAGGTCTTGCGCTAACCTCTGAGAATGGCCTCACTGAGTGGATCTACTCGCCAGATGATAAGGGCAATCTAGTCAATACTGGTACCAGTGACTTCCCAACAGACTGGACCTTTGTAGCTGGTCAGAAGGCTGAGGAGACCTATTATCCTATGCCCAACCTTTCGGACCTCATGCTAAACGGACTGCGAAACTACACGCTCCTAGAGATGCCTCTCCTATACAATTCCTCTCCAGAGGCTGTAGCCTCTAGTCGGGGAAATGATGCTGACGGCGAGTACGACGGAGGTAAGTTTGTCTACGAGGCCTGTAAGCCTACCTACGTAGAGCCTGTCTACACGACAGAGCGGTGCACTCTCTCCTGCGGAGCCGACAGCTGGACGGTGAGTGGCACTGAGCGTGCCGTACAGCTCTACACCCTCGAGGGACACTGCCTACAGGTCGTAGAGCCCGTAGCGGGCGTGGCTACCATCAGCACGGCGACGCTACCCGCTGGCTCCTACCTAATCAAGGCTGGTGCCCAGACCTTCAAGGTGGTGCGCTAGGAGCTTGCCAAGACCGTTTGTCTTAGACAAAAAGAAAGCTTCCCGTGTGCAAGCGAACTTGTACACGGGAAGCTCTTTGTTTGGGGGAGAACTAGAAAGCGGTCCAGCCTTGTAGCCAGTTGCCCTTGCTAGCGGGGAAGGCACCGACCTGAGCTCCTGTGAAATCGGCTGGAGTACCGAAAGGAGCCTTCATGCCGAAGGTAGCTGCGGAGTCTTTGTTGACCACCTCGATGATACCTGTGGTAGGCTTGGTGGAGCCGTTCTTGATCTCAAAGGCAGCGTCAAAGCCGTGGAAAGAGCTACCCTCGATCTTGCTGTGCTCCATCTTGTCGGCATCGGGGTCGAGGACGAAGCCCTTAGGATAACCAGTGAGGATGCAGTCCTTGAGCGTTATCTGACCACCACGACGTATACGAGCTGCGTACTTGTAAGCATCGCCTTGGAAGTTGTTGTGGACGTTGGCGACACGGGTAGATGCACCGATGATAGAGACGTTGGTCAGTGTGGGGTGCGTCTTAGGTATGAGCGAGAAGGTTTCGTCCTGAGCCTTAGCATTGTTGTCTAGCTCGATGCCGTTGCTGTCCGACTTACCCTTGCTGTCGGAGTGCGTCGAGGCAGGATTGGCAATAGCTACGCCGTAAGTGATGCTACCGGTGAAGCCGTTGTCAAAGTCAAAGTTGTCATCGTCGCAAGCGTAGGAGACGAGGTGGGTGGCATTGACGCAACCACCGAAGAACTCGAAGCTGTCGTCCAGACCCCAGCTAACCTGAATATGATCTATCGTGGTGCCACGACCTACGCCACCGCAGGTGAGACCGTTGATCTCGTTGCTGTCGCCTAGGATGAAGCCAGCGTACTCGATGCGTACGTAGCGCAGTACACCACTATTGTCCTCATCGTCGTCACCTCCGTAGCGATACTCCTCGACACCTTGGTTGAGGCCTTCGATAAACTGAGCGTCGGTCGGGGTATTCACCTTAGCTTTACCCAGTATGATGACGCCACCGAAGTCTCCAGGAGCGGGACGGCCAGCGTTGTTGTCGACAGCCTTGGAGGAAGTGAAGACGATAGGCTTCTGGGCGGTACCTTCGGCCATGATCTTAGCGCCACGAGTTATGACGAGTACGCCAGTAGCTCCTGAAGCTGTAGGCTCCTCGATGATCGTGGTACCAGCGTCGATGGTGAGTGTCTCACCAGCTGGAACGGTAACGATGCCTTTGAGCGCATAAACTTTGTCGGCTGTCCAGTGATTGTTCTTGCCACTGATGCGACCCTCGATGACGACGAGCTCTTTGCCACCGATGGTGCGACCAGTGACCTTGTTGTTGTCGCCACCACCATTAGGCTCATTGCCAGTTTCGTCGCAGGAGGTAAGTAGTGCGAGGCTCATGAGGGTAGCCATCACGAGGCTCAGTAAACGGATTGTCTTGTTCATGATATTATGATAGATAATTGAAGTGTTAGTATCTCTGATTCTTTAGAAAGTCCAGCTAATGGAGGCGCTCAGCGAGAGGCCATCACGGTACTGGTAGACGACGTTGTCATGTCCTGGGTCGTAGTCGCTAGAGGTGCCAGGGCGCATCGTGTCTAGGATCTGATTATTGCTAGCAGCGCGCTCGAAGTCGTCCACATGGTTGGTGTAGATGATGTGCTTAGCGTTGAGTAGGTTAGAGCCATTGACCTTGATGGTCACGCCCTGCTTGGGGAAGGTGTAGGAGAGCTGTGCGTCGAGCTGACTGAAGGGAGCCTCGTACTCCTGCTCGTAAGCTTGGTTCGTGTTGAGGACAAGCTTGCGTCCAGAGCGGTTCATCGTGAGATTCGCCCCAAAGGTGTCGCTCTCGTAAGAGAGACCCACATTGTACATATAGGGCACCTGACTGTACATCGGTCGGCGCTGCGTGACGGGTACCCAGTGAAGGATGCCGCGCTCGTCGGCACGTGAGACCATACCGGTGACGATGCTCTGGGTGAAGGTCGCATTAGCGTTGAGGTAGAGATGTTCGAGCCATGAGCCTAGGGGGATGAAGCCGAAGTTCTTGCGAAGCTCTAGCTCGATGCCGTAGCTGTGCGCCTTGTCGCTATTCATCAGCATGTAGAAGCGGGCAAAGGAAGCGGTCTTCTGAGCGATGCGCTCGATAGGTTTGTCCAGGTAACGGTAGAAGCCTCCGATGGAGATTACCTCGCCAGCGCCAGGGTACCACTCGACACGCAGGTCGGCACCGTCTACAGTCGTCGAGATGACGCTCTGGTTAAAGATCTCCCCGCCGAGGAAGGGATCATAGAAGCGGTAAGCTGTGCGCTCCATAAACTGCGGACGTACCGTGTTACGGCTGTAGCTCAGTCGTACGTTGAGGTCTTTGATTGGTGTGATCGTGAGATTGATCGAAGGCATGATAGCCACCGGCGGCTCCTTGCGATCCTGCTCAACAATGTTTAGCTCGCCCATTGACATCGAGGGGTTGCTCAGCTCCTGGTAGAGATAGTACTCGACACGCAGACCCCAGACGAGGCGCAGTAGCTCGCTGTAGCGGTCATCGAGCATAGCGTAGAGCGCATTCTGGATAACCCGTCCGTGGTACATACGTCCGTCACCCTGGAGTCGCTTGAGGTCCCAGGCGAAGCCTCCGTCGCGCATGTTCTCCTCTTTGATCAGGTCGGCAATCGTGCTCGTGGAGAAGTCAAAGCCTCGTGTGTTGAAGAGGTGCATCGAGAGCTCCCAAAACTCAAAGCGATTCTCCTTGAAAGCGCCGTCGTACCCCGCCTTGAACTTGTGCGTCCAGTCATTGCCAAAAAGGTCGAAGGGTAGCTCTACATTGACCTGCCCGTTGAAGTCTCGCTCATGGTTGAGGTACCAAGCGCGGGTCAGCGGGAAGAGCGTCCCCGACTGCACGCCCACCTGATTGTAGAAGTGACGCGCTCCAGTCTCGTCCCGCTGGCTCACCTGCTGGGTGAAGGCAGCGTCCTTCTGATTGCGCTGTACGTAGGTATGTGCCAGCGCCCAGTCAAGACGAAGCGATTCGCCTAGCTGATGCTTACCGCTGAGCTTGTTTTGCAAAAGGTCCTGAAAGGTCGGGTAATTGACCTGCTGTCGGTAAGGATTGCTCTCGGGATTGGGATCTTCGTCGCTTAGACCAGTGAGCTCTGAGAGGTCGTTGTCATACTTATGGGTGTAGGTGTTGCGCAGGCTGAGGCGATTAGTGCCTCGCTGCCAACCGATGTTGAGAACTCCGGCGAGGGTCGTGTTGTACTTGTAGTTGGCCCCGCTATTGCGAATGCCAGTATCGACAAAGCTCTCCTGCACCTTATTATATTGCTTGGCATTCATCCACTCGCCACGCTCTATATGATCGATGATAGTCTGCTGCTGCGTGTTACGATAGGTGAGCGAGGCGATCAAGCCGAGCCGATGGTTGCCACTCTTGTTGAGGTCCCAGCTCTTGCCGAGAGAGACTTGATAGTTTTGCGAGAGCGGAGTCTTGCCCTCATGGATGGTAAAGTTGTCGGTGGTCAGTCGCTTGCTCTGCTCGAAGAGCTCGGGAACGGGGTTGTACGGGTCGAAAGGTATCTCGTGCAGTCCCTTAGGGAGGGCGCGCCGACCATCGTCATAGCCGAGCCAGTCCCACTTTCCTCTGAGGCGGTACTTCTGCGTCTGGAAGGTGCTGAGCGAGTTGTAGCCAGTGCCAGCGCTGATGGAGATAAAGTCCTTCGTCGGTATGTCTCTCGTGGTGATCTGGATCAGGCCACCCGAGAAGTTGCCACTGACATCTGGCGTAGCCGTCTTGAGGACCGTCACATTGTCTATGAGCGAGGTAGGGATTAGGTCAAAGCCGAACGCCTTGGCATTGCTCTCCGTACTGGGTAACGGGATGCCATCGAGCGAAGCTTCGTTCCAGCGCTCGCCCATCCCACGCACCGCGACATACTTATTGCTCATCGTGGTGACGCCCGTGACACGCTTGAGAGCCTCGCCGAGGTTCTTGTCGGCCGTCTTGCCAATCATCTCGCTCGACACGACCGTGGAGAGCTGAGGCATACTTTGCTGTATCTTCATCGCTCCCGCCGTATTGCTCGTTTTGTAGGAGCCGACCACGACCACCGTGCCTAGAACATTGTCAGCGATGGCGAGATCTACCGAGAGGTTCGTCTCCTTGCCAGCGGTAATGCGTACTTCCTTGATCTGCTTGGTGGCGTAGCCCACGTAAGCAATCTCTACAGTATAGGAGCCAGGGGTCAGACGTAGGGAGTAGTTGCCATCGAAGTCGGTGACTTGTCCGCCACCCGTCTCGATGATGCGCACGGTAGCTCCGATGAGCCCCTCGCCGTGCTCGTCAACGATGCGTCCCGTGAGGGTGCCTAGTCGTAGATCCGCCTCGCTGTGAGGGATAGGCTGGCCGTGTGGCTGAGCTATCAGTGTAGCACCAGCGGTAAAGAGTGTCAAGAGGGCGAGTGTGTAGAAAAGCGCCTTGTGTAGCATACGAAATGTCTTCTGTTTCAAATCTTACGCTGCAAAGGTAGCGTGGCAATGTTATCATACGGTTACTCGTTTGTTTCGTTTCACTGACAAGGGAATATGTGGCGCAAGCTCGCCTTCGGAAAGAAGTGTCGCTAACTCGACAAAGTTTCCTCCGTATGAAACTCCAGTTTCTTCTGTATGAAACTCTAGTTTCCTCCGTATGAAACTCTAGTTTCACCCGCATGAAACTCCAGTTTCTTCCGTATGAAACTTTAGTTTCACCCAAGTGGTACTGATAGTTAGCTCATTTCTGTAGAGTGATCTACTCGCCCCCTCCAGAGACTGTTGCATAAAGGCGAATCGCTGTGTTGCTTTCGGGATTCGGCTTCGGTCACATACGGAGGTATGCTCCCTTCAGACCTCACCCTCAGCGCTTTGCTCTTCATCCTTTCTGCAAAGTCTAGAAAATCTAGCAAGCAAGATTGTGAGACTGTTGACTTTTGCAACAGTCTCCTCAAATAACTCTTACGGGATAGCAATAACCTACCATGAGGAGAGCACGATGCGATTGGGCAGAAAACGAAAAGAAGGAACGCACACTCGGTGCACTCCTTCTGACCTATATATTATATGTGTCTGGGCTAGTTGGCGTAGATGGCGTCTAGTCGCTGGCGTAGCGTGTCGATGTCGACGTCGACGTCGATGACTCCGTTTTGCGCCAGAGAGATCTTGCCACGCTCCTCGCTGATGACGATGACGAGACAGTCTGTGGCTTGCGAGAGTCCTAGCGCACTGCGGTGACGTAGGCCTAAGTCTTTCGAGAGATTGGGATCGTTGGAGACGGGGAGGATACAGCCGGCGGCTCGTATGTCGCTGTCAACGATGATCATGGCGCCGTCGTGGAGCGGGCTGTTTTTGAAGAATATGTTTTCGATCAGGCGGGCATTGACATCAGCCTTAAAGACCTCTCCCGTGTGGAGGTAGGCGGTGAGCTCTTGCTTGGCTTGGATAGCGATGAGTGCGCCCACCTTCTTGCGCGCCATATTCATACAAGCCAGGACGAGCGCTGCGACACAGCGCTGCTCCTCCTGAGCAGTCTGATCGTCTCCCTTGAAGATCTTTCGCAAGAAGCGCCACCTATTGGTACTCCCCAGTGTGATTAGGAAGCGTCTTATCTCCTCCTGAAAGATGATCACCAGGATGAGCATACCCGTGCCGACCAGTTCGTCTAGGATACCTCCCAAGAGGATCATACCGGCCCACTTGGAGACGATGACCCACACGAGGATAAAGGTGAAGATACCTAAGATCAGCGCTCTCGAGGCGGTCGCTCTCAGTGTCCGATAGACATAGTAGAAGAGCAGTGCCGAGAGGATAATGTCAAAGAGGTCGACAAGCGTAAAGGATAACCAGTCTAGCGTCACAGTCCTAAGTCTCTAAGCGTGATAGTTAATGGATTTCTAGCGGTCTCTGCCAGTGGGTGTAGCTACTCGCTCCTGTAGCGTCGGGGAGGTGCTTGCGGATCATGTCGGTCACCTTGATCGCCTCGACAGCGAGACGTACGTCGTGGGTGCGGATGATCTGTGCGATGCCCTCCATCAGAGCGTAAGTGTGTAGCACATTGGTCGCATCGCCTGAGTGCATGGCATCTGCTCCGATGACCGTCTGCACCATGCGCTTGCGGGAGAAACCGACCAGCACGGGCTCGGCAAACTCTTGCAGCGCCTCTCGCTGATGGGTGAGCAGGCGGTAGTGGTCGTCCATGCTTTTGCTAAAGCCATAGCCTGGGTCGAGGATTACATCTTTCACACCACAAGCGTGAAGTCGCTCGAGACGCTTTCGGAAGTAGTCCGCCACGCACACCTCGACGGAGGGCTTGTAGTCGACCACTTGGTGCATCCCCTCGACATTGTGCTCTAGGTGCATCAATATGTAGGCGACGCCCAGCTCTCCGACGGTGCTGTACATCTGCGCATCGGCCTGACCGCCCGATATGTCGTTGATGATCTCCACGTCATACTCCTCGACGCACGCTTTCGCCACGTCAGCACGGTAAGTATCCACCGAGATAGGCAGGTCGGGCGCTTCGGCACGGATGATCTCCAGCGCATGGCGCAGTCGGCGTAGCTCTTCCTCGCCATCAACCAGTTCGCCGCCAGGACGTGTCGAGCAAGCGCCAATGTCGATGATCCGTCCGCCCTCCTGAATGATTTCATGGGTGCGCTCAGCAATCGCCTCAGCGGTCTGCTTGCGACTGCCAGCGTAGAAGGAGTCGGGCGTCACATTGAGGATGCCCATCACGACAGGCTCCGACAGGTCGAAGGCGCGTCCCCCTAGATTGAGTATGTAAGACATAAGCGTGTCAGGTCTTGTGGGTAGTGATCGCTCCCCGTCACCTACTGAGGAGTAGGGGCGAGGAGTGGGTTGCTTTTATCAATTAAAGTTTAGCTTGGCGCATATCCTTTGACTCTGCCAAAGCTTTGTGGAAGGCGAAAGCCTTTTCCAGACAAACAGGCGTCTGACCCTCCGAAGCTTGGGCCAGATAAGCGCGTAGTAGCGGACGGTAGTCGGGATGGGCGCAGTTCTCTATGATGCGCTCCGCACGCTGTCGTGGAGAGAGCCCACGGAGGTCGGCGATACCGTACTCGGTGATGAGTACCTTGACCGAGTGCTCGGTGTGATCCACGTGGCTCACCATCGGCACGATAGCGCTGATGGCACCGCCCTTAGCGGTCGAGGGCGTGGTGAAGATAGAGATGTAACCATTGCGGGTGAAGTCGCCCGAACCACCGATGCCGTTCATCATCTTAGTGCCGAGGACGTGCGTCGAGTTGATATTGCCATAGATGTCCGCCTCTAGAGCGGTATTCATGGTGATGACCCCGAGACGGCGCACGATGCCGGGGTTGTTGGAGTACTCTTGAGGGCGGAGCAGTAGCTTGTCCTGGAAGAAGTCCCAGTTCTGATAAATGTCTAGGATGACGTCGCGACTGATCGAGAGCGAGCAGCCCGAAGCAAACTTAACGCGTCCCTCTTTCATTAGCTCAATGACGGCATCCTGGATCACCTCTGTGTAGACTTCAAAAGGTGGAATCTTCGGACTCTTACCTACGGAGGCGAGGACCGCATTAGCAATGTTGCCGACGCCACTCTGTAGCGGTAGGAACTCACGAGGGATGCGTCCCGTGCGTATCTCCTCCTCGAGGAACTTCGTGACATTGTCCCCAATCGCCTGCGTCACCTCGTCGAGCGGTGCAAAGCCTCCGTCATCGTTTGGCTCGCTGGTCTTGACGACCGCTACGACCTTCTTCGGGTCGAGCTGTAGGTAAGGCTTGCCGACACGGTCAGAGGGCTTGTAGATAGGTATCTCACGACGTGCGGGTGGGTCGAGAGGCTCAGCGATGTCGTGGAGCCCACGTATCTTGGCGGGGTGACGGTCATTGAGCTCGACGATGATTCGGTCGGCAAGGCGGCAGATGGTGGGGAGGATGCCGACACCCGTGGTCGGAACCAGCTGGCCATCATCCGTTAGCTCGGCAGCCTCGACGATAGCTACGTCAATCTTGCCAAAGAAGCCAGCACGCAGTTCCTGCGCTAGCTGCGAGAGGTGCAGGTCGCAGTAAGCCACCTCACCGCTATTGATCTCGGCGCGGAGGTCTTTGTTGGACTGATAGGGAGTCCTAAACTTGATCGCATGAGCACGAGCTAGGGCACCATCGAGGCGGTCGCCTGTCGATGCACCCGTGAAGACGCCTATGCGAAAGGGTCTTCCCGCCGCATGCTCCTCCTCGGCGTAATGAGCGATGGCTTGTGGTACCACCTTAGGGCAACCAGCTGGTGTAAAGCCACTAAAGCCTACCTGATCGCCATCGTGAACTAATCTCGCTGCCTCTTCGGCAGTCATGATGGGGTAAGACATACTATATATTAGGTTAAGTGTTTGTGCTATTAAGAGGACACCGTCGCCTCACTGCGATAGCGTTTCTCAAAGGTACAAAAAAGGAATCATCCTACACCTCCTTGTAAAATAAGAAAGCCCCTAGCGTGATCTTTCGATCGCCTAGGGGCTTGAGTCTTATCGCTTAGCGAGGGCGAGCGCCTATGCCTCCTCCTGCTCGATAGCTAGTTGTCCACGGTAGTAACCACACTCAGGACAAATGGTGTGGTATACGTGCCATGACCCACAGTTGCTACACTTAGCTAGTGTGGGGGTTGCTGCTTTGTCGTGCGTTCTACGCTTGGCAGTGCGCATATTGGACTGCCGTCTTTTGGGATGTGCCATTGTTTATCTAGTTTATTATTTATCCTTCTCTTGTTGTAGTGAGTCACGTAGCGTACTGAGCGCAGCCCAGCGACCATCTGTCTCCTCCTCGGCGGTAGCGTCGAGATCATCCAGTATGGCCTGCATATCCTTGGCGCACGCACCCTCGGGGTGCATACGGCTGATTGGGAGCGACAGCACGATCAGATCGTAGATCAGGTCAGCGCAGTCCAGCGAGGGGCTGTTATGTGGCACGATGATCTCCTCATCGCTCACCTCCTCGTACTGGTCGCCTAGCTTGACCACCAGATGCTGGGATATGTCGATACGCATCTCCAGGGGAGCCAAGCACCGATCACAATGCGTCTGCACAGAGCCCGCGAGGGTCAGTAGCAGATCGTAGGTCTCTCCCACACGATCTACACGGATGGTGCATACTACGGGACCTCCGCTGAGGTCAAACGTAGGACGTGACTCTAGAAAAGCCGACTCCACCACAAAGTCCTCGGTCGAGACGCCTTGGGGCAATCCCTTCAAATGTATCGTGTATCGACCTCCGTGAGACATGTGTGCGACTAGCTTATCTACCAATGAAAATAAAGAGGCTCTAGAGACGCTCCGTGAGTGTATACCTAAGTATATACCTGAGCGTACTCTAAGGCTATGGGCGCAAAGGTACAGAAAAATCAGCAGATGGCAAGTGCCTTGATGGTGCTGTGTGAATCTCTTTTTTGCGTACCTTTGTCGGGCAGTGTGCTTAGGTCCTTGTGGCGTGTAGCGCACAGAGCTGTTGCCCAGATGGTGGAATCGGTAGACACGAGGGACTTAAACTCCCTTGACCAATTGCGGTCGTGCGGGTTCAAGTCCCGCTCTGGGTACCGACTACTCGGTAGGGGCGGATAGTGCGGAGCTGGGCGATGTCGCTGTTTTTCACTATCTTTGTAGGGAACGAAAGTAAATCACACTATGGCTG
>ERZ827520.1058-NODE-1058-length-35662-cov-3.342938_pt1 | contig 35662 bp, 29 predicted proteins | sample MGYA00519581_ERZ827520 | MGnify/ENA primary metagenome ERZ827520 (study PRJEB31778, sample SAMEA3449339) | human gut metagenome | biome: human gut; feature: human-associated habitat; material: faeces | place: United Kingdom | collected 2010/2012 ...
AACTGTGGCTGATCTGCTTATGTGTGATGATCGCTGCGCTGATTCTTGTTTTCATTCCCAAACAGCAGAAATTAACGATTGGCATCTTCGCCGGCAGTAACTGGAATGTACCAAGCTCGGCAAGTGATGAACGCATTGAAAATGCCATTGCTGCTTTTAATGAAATATATCCTGATGTCAAGGTAGAATTTCAAAGCGGTATCCGGCCGGAATTGTATGAGGAATGGCTGTCTCGCCAAATCATCAATGATCAGCTGCCGGACGTCTTCTTTGTTCCCTCACAGATGTTTTCAATGCTGGCGAATAATGGCAGTCTGGCTGATTTAACTTATTTAAGTATTCACGATGATCAATTTCATCAAGAAGAATATTATGCCAATTCATTAAAGGAAGGAATGAAGGATAATAAACTGTACGCGCTGCCTTATGAAAGTGTGCCTACTTTAATGTTTGTAAATAAAACGCTCTTGGATAAGGAAGGCATTTCGATGCCGGACAGTGACTGGACATGGGATGATTTTTATTCAATCTGCAATCAGATCAGCAAAGATACAAATGGTGACGGTATTCAGGATCAATTCTGTTATTATGATTATACATGGGAGGATGCTTTATATAGCACCGGCACAGCTTTCTATGATGAAGTAAACAATCAAGTTGACTTAAACAATGAGACTACCGCGGAAACAGTGGCCTTCATGCGCAGGCTGAACGCGTTAAATACAGAAAAGGTGACGGCAGAAATGTTTGATAAGGGGCAGGTTGCTTTTCAGCCGATGAATTATAGTGATTATCGAACATATATGCCTTATCCGTGGCGTGTAAAAAAATACTCAACCTTTGAATGGGATTGTCTCACCATGCCGGCGGGGGCTAACGGTGGTAATATTTCGCAGATTGATACCTTAATGCTGGGTTTATCATCAAGAAGTAAAAATCAAGCAATGGCATGGGAATTCATGAAGCTGTTAAGCAGTGAACCGGCGATTCAAAGTGAACTTGCCAAAAATTCACCTGCCGTATCGGTACTCAGAAAGGTTATGCAATCACCTGAAGTCATTGATGCCTTAAAGGCAGATAATCCTGGCAGCAGCAGTTTTGAAATGACGATTCTGAATGATGTAATGGAACAGGGTATTGCAATCCGCCGTACAGATCAATATAATCAGATTATCCAAATAGCAAACAGTCAGATTAATGAATTAATGAATAATGATGCTGATATTGAGAATGGGTTAGCCAGTATGCAGCGTCAGATAGATACATATCTAAGAAAGTAGGAATCTTATGAAACAATTAAAAATGGTCGTTTTTGATGTAGATGGTACGCTTTATGATTTAGTTCGGCATGAAATACCGGCTTCATGTATTGCAGCGTTAAAGGAAATGAAGGCAAATGGATATCTGTTTGTCATAGCGACAGGCCGTGCTCATTATGGTTTAGGCAAGGCGCTGAATGACTTAAATGCCGATTATATCCTGTCGATGAACGGCGGTGTTGTCGTCGATCATGAAGGAAAGGTAATCTCTCATCATGATTTCACCAAAGCTGATGTGGATCGCTTGAATCAATTCTGCACGGACAATGAAGCTGGTTTAATCTGGAAATTCCTTGATGCGATGTATATTTATCAGCATCCTGAAAAGGTTGACTGGCTGGCAGGTCAGATGAACAGTGATATCGGCCGCGATCCCTTTGTGGATTGTCCGCAGATGAATCGTCATCTGCGTGATGACGCGCCCCAGAGCGCCAGTGTTCATGCGCCGATTGATAAGGTGGAGCAAGCTTTTAATGAGGATGACAGCATTGCTTTCCTCAGATATTCAGAAGATGGTTTTGACGTTGTGCCGAAGGGGATTAATAAAAGTGTCGGCTTAAAGGATCTGATGGATTATCTGCATTTAAGTCATGATGAGGTTGCCTGTATCGGTGATAATTATAATGATTTAGAAATGATGGAAACCGCCGGAACAGCGATTGCGATGGGAAACGCAATTCCAGAGGTAAAGGCTAAGGCGGATTTTATCACCACGGCATCGAATCAGGATGGGATTGCGAATGCGCTGAAATATTTGGGGTGCATTAAGTAGATAGTGAATGTATGATTGAAAAGGAGGCTGGGCATCAATGGATCGGGCAGCTTCCTTTTTTGCATTATAGGAAATTGCATGTTCAAGTATCAAAAGCCCAATATCTCATTAGGAAAAGTTATTTGTTCTTGTTCTTTTTATTTCCCCTTAAATTCCGATATAAAAAATCAACATACTATATGTATATAAATGTATTGACATAACATTGATATAGCAATATATTAATAATGAGGAGGCTTAAATATGTCAAGTACAATCCAAATTAGAATTGATGATGATTTAAAGAAGAAGTCCGATAAACTTTTCAAAGATTTAGGAACTGATACAACCTCTGCAATTAGAATTTTCTTAACTCAGGCTGTTGCACATAATGGTTTTCCATTTGAAATTAAAAGAAGTTCAGTTAATGAGCATCCGTTAGCTGCGATGTCTGAGGATGAAATATTAGAAAGATTAACTATTGCAAGAGAACAGAGCGCTCAGGGAAAGCAAAGAGAGGCAATGGCTGTTATTTCTGATATTAGGTCAAAGTATGGATTATAATATAATCATAACTGAAAATGCAGAAAATGAATTAGACAGATATATTAGATATTTGCTTTTTGAAATAAGAAGTGAGCAGGCGCTAGAAATCTTCTAGCTGATTTTGAAGAAACTGTTCAGATGTTGAAGAGTGTTGCAGGAAGTCTTAAGACATGTGAAAATCGAAGGCTTAAGGAACAGGGGTACAAAAGAATCAAATTTAAGAGACATGGGTATTTTATGCTCTTTCGTGTAGAAGAGAATGATGTGATTGTGGATGCTTTGTTTTACGAACTCCAAGATTATGAAAATAAAATAGAGTAATGAATAAAGATGATGTAAGTGTATATTGAATTAAAATTATGTTATAACACAACATTTTTGATTAGATATCAGATGTTAAGTATTCTGGAATCTTTAAAGTGGCTGCTGTAAGGTTTACATATGTAAAAGCGCGATGAAGCTGCTGAAAAGTCTAAGAATCAAGTAAGCGATCATAAGAACTAAAAGTTCAAATAGTCTCTTTTTTCTATCCAAGTAAACTTAGCAAATTTACTCGAAATCATTAAACAGGACTATGAGGTAATAGAGATTATCTCCCTCATTTTATATCGAAATGATGTAGATAACATTGGGATGACGTAGATAAAACTATGTAAGTTATTTGTTTCAACTTCCTATATATGAAAAAGAGTAGACGCGCTGCTCTTTTATTTTGGACAATACAGTCCATAATTAATCATTTCTGAAAACAGGCTAATTCCCGCTTGCGAGACAATTCAGATAGGCAGTCAGTTCTTTTAAGGAATTTAACTCAAAGATCTGATTTGGGCGGTGAATCTTAGGATAAGGATTCATCCAAATCGCAGTAGCGCCTAAGGCTTTAAACTGAAACAGATCATTATAATAGTGGTCACCGATCATCGTAATATTTTCAATATCATCTAAGATTTGCGGATTATAGGCTTTAATCGCATCCATTAAACCATAAGGTTTATGACAATCGTACAGGATAACTGAAAAAGCGTCGGTTAAGCCCAGCTTTTCAATAAAATCATGAGCGGTATCTTCAGGGGAATTAGTCAGCAGACAAACTGTCATCTTCTCATTGCATCGCCGGATGGCATCATTTAATGCGTGATTTACTTCCAGATGCTTTAACTGCCAGCTGCGTGTATGATAAAAAGCCTTTTGGGCGGTCACTTCATCAACACCGATACATTTGCCAATTAAGGTCAGCACAGCCCATAAATCACCAAGATAGAGGAAGCGCGGATCATTATTCAGAGTCACTTTTACAGGCTCTAAATGAGCAAGCATATCGGTCAGCTCCATAATTGTCTGCGCGTGTCTTTCAGGCAGCTGTATCTGAGTATTCATGCGCAGAATTTCTCCCTGCATGATCAGTTCACATAATTCATGAAGATGCTTAAGTTCAAAACGGGCATCATTTCTTAAAATATATTCAAAATAAACAAGATCAAAATCAAGATCCTGATACACTGTGCCATCACAATCCAAGATTAATGTTTTCATACTTATCCTTTCAGGCCGCCGCGGGCAACACCATTGACAATATATTTTCTGGCAAATAAGAAGAGCAGAATCATCGGAATAACTACGATTGCCGCCGCTGCCATCATCCGTTCAGTCTTAGCGCCGCCTTCGGTGACGAAAGCATAAAGACCAAAAGGCAGTGTTCTGACAGCGGGTGAATTAGTTGCCAGCATAGGCCATAGAAAACTGTTCCAGCAGGCTATCGCGTTCAGCAGGGTAATGGTAACTAAAGAAGGTTTAGCCATTGGTACCATGATCTTCCATAGATATTTCCAATTCGAGCAGCCGTCAATGCGCGCCGCCTGATATAAAGAGTCAGGAATACTGGCGAAAAAATTACGCAGGATGTAAGTATAAAAAATACTCGATGTAAAGGGAATAATCAACGCGATGATCGTATCATGAATGCCCCAGGCGACAATGGTTCGGTAATTGGTAATGATCAGCATCTCAAAGGGAATCATCATCAATGCGAGCAAAAGTGAAAATAAGAGATCACGGCCGGGAAACTGCAGTCTTGAGAATGCAAAGGCAGCCAGAATCGTTGTGAATCCGCAGCAGACCAAGCAGCAAATAGTGACGATGACAGAATTGATAAAATAAGTCGCAAAGGGGGCTGTTTCAAGGGCAAACTTAAAGTTATCCAGATTAAAGCTGGCAGGCAGCCATACCGGCGGGAATTGGGTAATCTCGGCAGAGGTTTTAAAAGCGCCGCTGATCATCCAATAAAAAGGCAGAACCATTAAAGCTGCTCCCATAAATAAAAAGAGATAGATCAGTGTGCGGCTGAATTTGAGCTTCATGCTTATCCCTCCTTTGACGCGCGCTTCTGAAGCCATAATTGAAGCATCGTGAAACAGAAAATGATGACAAAGAGTACCATGGCTGCCGCCGCGGCATTGCCATATTTAGGCGGTGTGAGTCCACGGAACTGATAATAAATATAATAAACGACAGTAAATAAATTATAGGCAACACCCGGTCCGTTGAATAATGGAAATAACTCATTAAAGACTTTAAATGCGCTGATCGTATTAACAATTAAAACAAGAAAAATAGTCGGCGCTAATAATGGAATGGTAATCTTAAAAAAGATTCTTAGAGGACTGGCGCCATCAACCCGAGCCGCAGTATTATACAGGGGATCAATATTCTGTAAACCGGAAAGCAAGAGGATTATCGTAAAAGGAAGAATGCTCCAGATGCCGTAGATTACAAGCGCCAGAAAATTATTGCCGGCACTCTGCAGCCAGTTGACGCTTTCAAAGCCGAATATATTCAGAAAGAAATTAATTAAACCGCTGTTATAGTTAAACATGAATTTCCATGCCAAACCGACGGCAGTTACCGATGTAACCATCGGTAAGAAATAGGCAGTCTGAAGCAATGCCTTAAATTTAATATTTTGATTCAGCAAGGTTGCGATAACGATTGCCAGACATGTTGAGATGGGAATAACGGTTAATACATATTTGAAGGTATTAATGATTGCCTGCTGGAAATAAGGATCACTTAATACCGTAGTATAGTTATCCAAGCCAAAGCCGCTGAAGGCACCGGTCAGATACTTATAATTTTCTTTAAAGGACATGATAAAGACGTTAATCATCGGATAAAGGGTGAAGACGATAACACCAATCAAGAAGGGCGCCAGATAAAGATAGGGCGAAAGGGTTTCTTTCAGATTGCGTCTTCTTTTCATAAATATCGCTCCCCGCTGGCTTCATCAAAGATAAAGATTCCCTTATCACGGAAGCGAAGCGTCACTTCCAATCCAGCTGGCATGGCTTCATCACTGTCCATATAAGCACGGATCTGCGAATTGCCAATCTGCAGGGCCGCAATCATTTCCTTACCAATAACATAAGTTTGAATCAGCGTTGCCCGCAGTCCCTCTGCCGATTTCTGTAAACGGATGCTTTCTGCACGGCATGAAAAAATAAGCTTTCGCTGCTGCGGAAGTTCAGCGGCGTCGATTTCGTTCATCGGCTGACCTTCAACATATAAAATGCCGTCTTTTACTTCTGCGTTTAGTTTGTTGATGGTTGGATTACCTAGAAAATCGGCTACAAAGCAGTTAGCCGGATCATCATAGAGCCGCTGCGGCTGATCCATTTGCTGAAGCACACCATCCTTCATTAAAAGTATCGCATCAGAAATACTCATCGCTTCTTCCTGATCGTGGGTAACAAAGATGGTGGTTATCTTGGTTTCCTGTTGGATGCGGCGGATTTCCTCACGCATTTCAATGCGCAGCCGGGCATCAAGATTACTCAGCGGTTCATCTAATAAGAGCAGTCTTGGTTTTTTTACCAGGGCGCGGGCGATTGCGACACGCTGCTGCTGACCGCCTGACAGCTGTGCCGGTTTGCGTTCCAGCATTGATTCCACATGAACCAGCTTAGCCATTTCAATTGCCCGGCGGGTACGCTCAGCCTTAGGCACTTTTTGAATTTCTAAAGGGAAGCAGATATTATCAAGAACACTCATATGCGGGTAGAGCGCATAATTCTGAAAGACTAAACCGACACCGCGTTTTTCCGGAGCGGTGAATGTCACATCCTCATCAGCAAAGAAGATTGAACCCTCCGTTGGTGTAAGGATTCCAGAAAGCATATTCAGCATCGTGCTTTTACCACAGCCGGAAGGGCCGAGCAAAGCAATTAGCTGACCGGATTCAATTTCCGCGTTAAAGCGGCAAACAGCTGTGTGATTGGCAAACTGTTTCGTTAAATTTTCGATCTTAATTTTCATGAAATTCTCCTATTTTAATAGCTCCTGCCAAACTGTACCGTCAATATGATCCATAGTCAGAGAAAACATGGCAGCCATGGTCGGTGCTTCATTCACCATAGCTGAGCGCTCAATGACAACGCCTTTTTGTATAGCTGGTCCGCAGGCGATAAAGGTTGTCGTCTCATCTCTTGACGGCAGATGACCGTGACTGGCTAAGGTCTGATGATAACCGGCAGGCAGATGTTTCGCAAAGAGATCATTGCCGGCTAAGGTTGTCTGAAAGGACATCGGTTCTTTTCCTTCAAGTACAAAATCAAGCGGTCCGCTTAAACCAAATTGTGTTTCAGCTTCTTCTTTGGTAAACAAATAACCGATATTGTACTGCGGATCTGCTTTAATCATTTTTAAGAATTCGTATACTTTAGCCCGCATTGCTGAATCTTCTGGATTTTTAAGCTGAATCCATGCCGATAAGGCAGCTGAATGACAATAGGCATCATAATCTATTAATTCACCCTTCTCATTGCAGCGAATAAAACCATGCTGCTTCAAAAGCAGATTCATATTCAGACAGCGCTTAACATCCTGTTGGCCATGATCGCCGAGAATTACAAAATTAGTATTCTCAAAATTCCCATAGCGTTTAATACTCTCCACCAATACGCCGAATTCTTCATCATGCTTGCGCAGCTGTGCCTTTACCTGCTCATTATCAATGCCGTATTCATGACGGACACTGTCAAGATCACACATCTTTACAAACATGATATCCGGCTGCGCGTAATCACGGATCACATCCGCTGCCAATGCCATCGTATATAAGTCAAGATTACGGTCTTTGCCTTTCAAATAACGGCCATATTTCCAATAATAACGATCCAGCAATGCTTTTGACGCATTATCCTCAAGAAACTGATAGGGATTGAAGCCCTGATAACCAATCGGTACAATCATTGGCATATTTAAATCAATATCCGCTTTGCCGCTCACTGGCCAGGTCAGGGAACAGGTTGTATATCCATTAGCTTTAAATAAATCAAAAAGGGTAGGACATTTTATATCCGAACGCTGATTGTACCAGGGAGCATCTTTACGCTCAACACCAACGATCTCATTATGCGGCACACCATGATGATTGACTGTACAGCCGGTGATGATTGAACAATGACACGGATAGGTGAGACTTGGATATACCGGTTCAACATGCTTAACCATTGATCCGTTTTCAAACATAAATTTAAAATGCGGCAATTCTTTCATATATTCAAGATCCAGAGTGCATAATGCATCAAGACAAAAGACGAGTAATTTTTGTTTCTTCATAGTTTTCCTTTCAAAAAATTGCTGAAAATTTCAGCAATTCTATTATTCACTCAGCGCCAGATTAGCGGCCTGCACAGCTTCATTCAAGGCATCCTTGGCCGAGGCTTGGGCGGTGGCAGCCTTCTTAACCGCTTTTTCAAGCTCTGTGCGGACGGTGCTTGAACCCTTTAATACCGGCAGGGCGCCAGCATAATCATTCTGCATGGCTAATGCCTGAAGGGCGATATTACCGGCGATGTATTCTTTATAGGCCGATGTTGAATCAGCATCACTGTACGGGGAGAAGCCGCCAAAAGCGATCGCCCATGCTGCGGCGTTATCCGCATTAGTGAAGTATTCCGCAAAAGCGGCAACACCTTTTTCCTTCGTTTCATTACTCTTAAAGCCAATAATATTTCTAGTCCATTGTTGAACCCACTTTTCAGCACCATTGCTTAACTGCGGAACACTGGTACAAGCCAATTCATGATCACCCAGATCTAAGAACGGCAGACCCGCAGAAGAACCAATATAGGCACCTAATACATGAGCACCGATATCTCCTGAGTTGTAATCACCGGTAGTTGGCGCCAATTGGAAATAGCCTTCCTGAACACCCTTAGCGAACCATTCTACCAATTCAATATAACGATCATCCTGCCAATTGACGGTCTTTGTTTCCTTGTCAATATAACCAACGCCAGACTGATTTAACAGCATGATGGCAAGATCTGGAATGGAATCAACCGCAAAACCCGGAATCCCTTTTGCTTCATAGATTTTCTTTGAACTGTTCTCAACATCATCCCAAGTCTTCGGTGCGCTTAAACCTAATTCATCATAGAGTGTTTTGTCATAGAAGAATACCGGCCCGGTTGACTGAATGGCGATGCAGTGCCAGGCACCATCGGCAAAATCCGTGGATTCTTCAAATAAGCCTTCGCTGACTCTTGATTGATAAGTGTTAATATCAAGATAATCAGAAAAATCAATGGCCATCCCTTCCTCCGCATAATCCGCGGCTACTGAAGCATCCAGCATAACCATATCCGGCCCGGTGCCATTGGAAGCTGCTTCATAGACTTTTGATGAAAAGCCATCCAGCGGCTGTGTTAAAGCTGTAACGGTATATGCATCCTGAGAAGCATTAAATTCACTGATAATGTTCTGCAGCGTTTCCTCATGAACCTCCGTAAACGTATGCCACAAGGTTATTTCCGTTTTTTCTGTGGTGTTATCCGATGCAGCATCAGGCTGCGCATTTGCTGAACATCCGCCTAAGAGCAGACATGCGGCAAGCAATAAGCTTTTATTCTTTTTCATATTACCTCCATGTTATTTAACATGTGTAAGCCTACCATCAGACATTAAATGTTCAATTAAAATTCTGTTAATATTTGGTTAAATCGATGCTTACCTATCAAACAGTAAATCGTAATTGTGGTATTTCAGCATTGTTTGCGTTAGAATAATAAAGAAGAAAGAAGGGATTTAAATGAAAGTATTAGCATTTATGGCTGATGGCTTTGAAGAAGTTGAATGTCTGGCAGTTGTGGATGTACTGCGCCGTGCCGGCATTGATACAGAATTAATTTCAATTAATAATCAGGCAAGCGTCTGCGGTTCGCATCAGATTGAAATAAAAGCAGATAAAACTTTAAAGGAAGCGGATCTTGATCATGCCGATGTATTATTTTTACCTGGCGGGTTACCGGGAACTACTAATTTAGCTGCTTGTGAGCCGCTGTGTGAGGCATTGGTTAAGGCAGCTGCTGACGGACGCCGGCTTGCCGCAATTTGTGCGGGGCCAAGTGTACTCGGCAAATTAGGCTTGCTTAAGGGTAAGCATGCGACATGTTTTCCAACCTTTGAGGATCAGCTGATCGGTGCTGAATATACAAGACAGGGTGTAATTACCGATGGCATGATCACAACCGCCCGCGGTTTAGGCTACGCGCTTGATCTTGGCCTTGAATTAGTCCGTTTGATTCAGGGTGAGGATAAGGCAAAAGCGGTTAAGGCATCGATTCAATACGATCAGTGTTAATAAAATTGAAGATCCAAGAAATCTCATGGCAGCGGCTGTGAGATTTTATTTTATCTGTTATATTTGCTGAAAGCTGAGTTATAAATTAAAAATTTATACTAAAAAAGGTTTCATTCATCGATAGATTTACCATAATTCTATATTTTAGTGTATAATAATGAAGAGTATGGATGAATGAAAATAGTACATAAATGATACAATCAGGTGACAAATGAAAGAATATATATTAAAAACCATGGATGACGGCCATGTGATAACTGTGCGTGATGTACAGATGGTTTTACTTGAAATGCTTAAAATGATTGATAAAATATCCAAGGACTACGATATTCCTTATTATTTAGTTGGCGGCAGTGCTTTAGGCGCAATCCGTCATAAAGGGTTTATTCCTTGGGATGATGATGCCGACATTGCCATGATGCGTGAAGATTATGAAAAATTCTTAAAAATTCTGCCGGTTGCTTTGCCTGAGGGATATATGTTTCAGTGTTTCGATACTCATCAGGAATATACTGTCACGATACCGGCGATGAAAATACGCAAGAAGCATACTTACGTTAAAGAAGCGAATACTTTATTGGCTAATAAATGTCAGGATGGCGATGGTTTGTTTATCGATGTCTTCATCATTGATTATGTCAGTGAGCATAAGGCGGTGGATTTAATTCATCGAATCGGCAATGACGCGCTGATGCCGCTGATTACACTTTGTGAGAATCTGCATATGAATCCGCTTGGATTGAAAAAGCTGTTTGTGAATCACGCGAAGCGATATGGTGAAAAAGCGAAGGGCAGTCCGCTGATCGGTTATGATCTGACATGGACTTTCTATTCACCGTTTAAACCTATCGTATATCCTAAATCAATGATTTATCCGACCCGCTATGTACCGTTTGAGGATACGATGCTGCCGGTCCCAAATAAGGCGGAGGAATATTTGAAAATTGAAATTGGTGAGACTTATATGCAGTATCCTGCAGAAAAGGATCAGCAGCCCAAGCATATTATTGATATTAAACTTTAAGGAGGTGCCTTATGAGTTATGTGCCAAAGAAAAAATTAAAGGTGAAATGGAAAGTCGCAGTCCCTTTCTTTACCTTGATTCTTCTTGTTGTATATCTTGTTTTTAATCTGTTGATATCACCGGATAAAGGAAATGACAATGGTTATACGATCTGTGGTTTTACACCTTCTAAAACGGCTTCTTTTATTAATAAAACGTTTGAGAATCAATATGAGATCAGCGACTATTTTTATTATGGTGAAACGCTGAATCTTTTGAAACAGCCCTATGATGTGCTGACTGCTGATGAAATGGTCGGCAAGACATTAAAGCTGGTTGATATTTGTACCGGCAAGGAATTAATGTTCTCGCTTGAAAATAAGGCGGATCATCAGTTGAATCTGGCAGAGGTTGAGAATGGTTTTTATGAGGTCTATTTAGTATATAATCTAAGCGATCAGCGGATTGTTATGAAGGAGCCATTAAAGGATGTTTTTCATACAGTAACCCGCAATAATGCCAGTAAGAAGGTAGAATTAATTGCGGATAAGGGAATTCTTAATGATGAGGAAACACTGCTTGATCAGAATTATATGTTCATCAATGTAACCAGTGATACGGTTCAGCATGATTCAGTGGATATTATGCTTGATCCGGCAGGCGGCAATGATGATTACGGTATGGGTGTCGATTGGGGTTATGATGCCAATGGCTTGAATGAGAATGATGAAATGTATGCCGCGGCTCTAGCATTAAAAGAAAAGCTGGAAGGCTATGGCTTTACGGTAGGAATTACCAAGGACAGCATCAAACAGGAAATTAATACATATGGATTAAATGGCAGATTATATAAGGCTTATGAAAAAAATGCTAAGTATTATATCAATCTTCAGTTTAATTCTTCCTCTTACAATTATTTGAATGGTATGGAGGTTTATTACTCAAATTATGCTTCATCAACATTGGCGAATCAGCTGTTGTTTGATATGAAGAAAAATATTGATCTTGACGGCAGCTCGCTTTATACTTCAGGAACCAGTGTTGATGGTGTTGTACCGCCGGTATTGGCTGAGGGTGATGACGGACGTGCGGTCTATGACAGTATTCTTCAGATTCGTGAGGCTGGCGGTGTTGCCACTCAGGCGGGCATGATATCTGAGCGTTCACGGACTGAAAATTCTTTTGCGACAGCGAATAAGCATGGAATGCAGGCGGTAGTGATTAAATATCTGTATATTTCCAATGATGAGGATGCCGAGTTCTGGAAAACTAATTTTGATAAGATCATCAGTGAGACAGCGAATTCAATCGCCTCTTACTTGAAAGTTACAAAGGAATAAGGGTATGCAATATCAAATAAATAAAGGAACAAAAGGTTTCGGCGCGAATATTCTGTTTGAAAATATTCAGTTCGAGGTTAAGAATAATGAAAAAATCGCGGTAATCGGCGCTAACGGCTGCGGCAAAACAACGCTGATGAAGATTATCGCCAGTGAAGAGGAGCTGGATTCAGGAACGATTCATAAGGCTGGCAGCTGCCGGATCGGTTATCTGGCACAGACGACTTTTACCAGTGAATCACGCACTGTACAGGAAGAATTGAATGAGGTTTTTAAAGATGTAGAAATCATGCAGAAGCAGCTGAATGAAATGACTGAGGCTATGGTTTATGACCATTCTCAGGAGCTGCTTGACCGCTATGCCGACCTTCAGCATCGTTTTGAAGAACGGGGTGGTTATACGGTTCAGTCAGATATTTTAAATATCTTTACAAGGTTTGGCTTCCATGAAGAAGATCTTCAGCGTGAGGTGCAGACTTTTTCCGGCGGTCAGAAAACCCGTATCGCGTTTGTGAAGCTGCTGCTGTCAGCTCCGGATATTCTTTTGCTGGATGAACCAACCAACCATCTTGATCTGGAAACCATTGAATGGCTTGAAGGCTATGTGAAACGTTATCCGAAGGCGGTTGTGCTGGTTTCTCATGACCGGACTTTTATCGATAACGTAGCTGATGAAATCTATGAGATAGAATATGGTGTGATGCGCCGTTATGTCGGCAATTATTCATCCTACGTCAAACAGAAGGATAATGATATTGAGCGGCAGAAATCAGCCTATGCCCGTCAGCAAAAAGAAATTGAGCGGATGGAGGCTTTGATTGAGAAATTCCGTTATAAGAAAAATAAGGCGGCATTTGCACAGTCTAAAATAAAATATCTGGATCGCATGGAACGCATTGAAGATCCAAAAGAAAGTAAGAAGTCATTTAAGGCCAGCTTTACTTCAAGAATCCGCGGCGGCAAACGGGTGCTTAGCGTTGAAGAATTAAAAATTGGTTATGATCATGAGCTTTGTACGATCAATCTTGAGGTAATGCAGGGGCAGCGGGTAGCGGTAATTGGGCCTAATGGTAAGGGTAAATCAACCTTTGTGAAAACCGTTATGGGTAAAATTCCAAGTCTGGGCGGTTCAGTGATGCTCGGTCATCAGATTGAACCCGGCTATTTTGATCAGGAGCTGGCGCAGTTTAATACGGCAAATACAATTCTTGAGGAAGTCTGGAATGATTTCCCTGATCTGACCCGTACAGAAGTAAGAAGCGCGTTAGGCTGTTTTCTATTTACCGGTGATGAGGTGTTTAAAACCGTTGATTGTTTATCCGGCGGTGAGAAGGTGCGCCTAAGCTTAGTGAAGCTGATGCTTTCGCAGCCTAACTTTTTGGTTATGGACGAACCGACCAATCACTTGGATTTGTTGGGCAAGGAAGCATTGGAGAAAAGTCTTTCTGAATATGACGGCACAATGCTGTTTGTCTCACATGACCGTTATTTTATTTCCAAGCTGGCGACGGCGATTCTGCATATTGATGAAAACGGCGCGGTTTATACACCGATGAATTATCATGATTACATCGAAGGAAATAAGGTTGTTGAAGAAAATCAGGTTAAAGTGAGTCATCAGGAGAAAAAGAGCAAACCAGTGAATCTGAATATCGGCAAAGAGATCGCTAAGCTGGAGAAAAAGATCGCAGCTAAGGAAGAAGAAATTGAAGCCCTGCGTGAGCTGCGCTTTGATCCTGAATATTATCATGATTATCAGAAAATGAATGAATTGGATAATCAGATTGATGAAGTGAATAATGAAATAGAGAATTTAATGGCGCAGTGGGAAGAATACAGTGAGGCGCTTGAACAATGATGGAGAAAAAGCTGAAGGAGGCTGAATTCGCGTTATTGCTGATGCTGCTGGGACTGCCCTGCCTGCTTAGAATCTATATGGTAAATATCAATATTTTCTGGCTGCTTTTGGCAATCATTGATGCCGCTTCTGCTCAATATCTTGATGAGGCATATATCGTTAAGCATATGGAGGAAATCACAGCGACAGCGCGCGGTAAAAGAGTCCGCTTCTACATCATAGCCATCATGGCTGGTTATCTTTTGATCGGTTTTAAAAGTTTTTCTTTAATGCTGATTCTGCTGGTGAATGATGTTGTCATCTCAATGCTGAGCGCTTTAAAGATTTTCTTCAATAAAAGCCGATAACGTCTCTTTTAAATTGCTTTAAAGTATGATAAAATAGGCACGTACTTAAATAGGAGGATTATAAAATGGCAAATTGTTTAGTTGCTCAATCTGGTGGACCTACTACCGTTATCAATGCATCACTTGCTGGCGTAGTTAAGGCAAACCAATTAAACCCGGTATATGATATAGTTTATGGCGGTTTGAATGGCATTGAAGGTATTCTTCAAGAAAGACTTGTTGATTTAACGCACATGCCGGATATGGAAAATCGTATCCTTCGTCAAACTCCATCTTCAGCATTAGGCTCATGCCGTTATAAATTAAAGAGAGATGACGAAACTGATTATCGCAAACTGGTAGCAGTTATGGATAAATTCAACATTGAAATCATGTTCTACATCGGCGGTAATGATTCAATGGATACAGTTGACGCATTAAGCCAGTGGGCTAAGAAAAACAATATCGCGAAACGTTTCGTAGGTATTCCTAAGACAGTTGATAATGACCTGATGGTTACTGATCACTGCCCTGGTTTTGCTTCTGCTGCGAAGTTTGTTAATGATGTTGTAACTTCTACATGGCTGGATTACAACGTATACACTCGTTCAGAAGTATTCATTCTTGAAACAATGGGAAGAGATGCTGGCTGGTTAGCTGGTTCTTCTGTAATTTCAGGTAAAGTGGATCTGCTTGTATTGCCTGAAGAAGATTTTGATCAGGAAGTATTCCTTGCAGAAGTTAAAAAATGCATGGAAACAAAGGGTAAATGTTATATCGTTGTCAGCGAGGGCGCGCATTTTGCTGATGGCTCTTATCTGGCTGCTGGCAAGGCAGTTAATGACGGTTTCGGTCACGCTGTATTAGGCGGTGCCGGTAATGCGGTTAAGAATATGATTCTTGAAGCAGGCATTGCACCTCGTGCTAAAGTTCAGGATTTAAGCACTGCACAGCGCTGCGCTAACTATACTCAAAGCTTAGTAGACGTTACAGAAGCCTTTGAATTAGGTATGTCTGCTCATATGAGAAGTGCTGACGGCAAATTTACTGGTCATGTTGTAGGTGTACAGCGTAAACCAGGTGCTGAATACGATGTTGAATTCATCGAAGGTCCAGCTGATCAATTCGCAAACCATGTTAAGCACATTCCTGCTGAATGGATTCTGCCTAACTATGCAGGTTTGAGTCAGGAAGCTTACGATTACTTCAAACCATTAATCGTTGGTGAGCCTGCATTAATCATGAAGGATGGCGTTCCTGCTTATGTGAAGCCATACCACATGAAATAATCTGAATTAAAATAATGAATAAAAGGTATGAATTGAAGACAGTTCATACCTTTTTATGTGCTTAAGATTTTAATTATACTGATAATTATGCCAAACATATAAAAAGCTGTCCTGATAGGCAGCTTCTTTCATAATCAGCGATGCATAACAAAAAATACAACATTTGGAATACTGTATCAAAAAGTATACATTATGAGACATCCTTCTTTTTACCATTTTATACCAATTTTTTAACTTTGTAAACACATTTTAGCGTATTTTGTTAATATTACAAACACATTTTAGTGCTTTTTAGACTGTCTTATAAAGTATACTTTGTAAGACAATTTTACCTGTACCGCCATTAGGAAATTGTTGATTGAGGCATTAAAACAAGAGGGGGGGTTGAATGATTGCTGTGAATACTGCTGTTGTTACTAAGAATTACACGTTTTATAAGGAAATGGTACCAATGGTTGAATTATATTTTAAGAAATTGAAGATCAAAACTGATTTTTTGTTATGCGGCGGATTGACGGAACTGCATGATGTTGCGGAAAAGGGGAAGCGTTTGGATTTAATAGTAATTGAAATCAGTAATCAGCTGCCGATTGATGACATCCAAACCTTTATGGACGCTGATCAGTCTGCTGAATATATGCTTATCAGTGATGACAAGATTGTTGATTCTGCCGCTGTGAGAAATGGCAATCTGATTTATCGCAATCTCACACAAAATAATGTGAATCACATGCTCAGCAGGCTGACAGATAAAACGAATATGGCAAAGCATTTACTGATTCCCGTGGCTGGCTGCAGCCGTGTTGTGGCGGTAGATAAAATCGTATATGCGGAAATAATGAAAAGAACGCTTACGCTGCATTTAGAATCTGAAATTATTACCTATCAGGGTCAGCTGGACGTATTGGCGGCTCAGCTGCCTAAAACCAATTTTTTCAGATGTCATCGATCATATCTGGTTAATTTGGATTATGTAACTGGCATCAGGCGTTATGATTTTATCTTAAATGATGACATATACGTTCCAATTGCTAAGGGAACATGGAAAAAAGCGTCAGAAGCTTTATTGCAGTTTATTCGATAGCTTTAAACTGTATAAAACAGTTAAAGATAAATCTAGGAGGAAAATTATGAGTACATTTAATAATCCAAAATCAAACTTTGGTGATTTGGCAAAGAAAATGGGGATTGGGGGTAATGAGGAGAAACCGCAGCTGAGAACTGCGCCGCCGCTTCCCAGTACAGTGAAGAAGAATACGGCTACTGTTATTTCATCCGATGTTGTGATTATCGGTAATATTAAAAGCCGTGAAGATTTTGAATTAAATGGTGAAGTGGTGGGTGATATTGAATCACAGGGTACGATCCGTATCAATGGTAAGGTGAAAGGTGATGTAAAGGCACTGAATGTACTTTTTCAGCATGCTTCTTATACAGGAAATATTGTATCTGAAAGTAAGATCATGATTGATTGTGATACTTCGATTACCGGTGATATATCAGCTAAAACGGTAACGATTGATGGTTATTTAAAGGGGAATACGGTTGCTGATGAAGAGGTGACCATTAAAGCGCAGGCGGTTGTGCAGGGTAATATAACAGCCAGACAGATCAGCATCGCGCAGGGCGCGCAGATTGTCGGCAGTATTGAAACGAAGGCGACGCCTGAACCGTCAGAGATTGAAGTAGATCGCTCAGCTTTCATCGATGAAACGACAAGCTCTATTTTGGCGAGCATGGAAAGTGAGGAAGAGCCGGAAGCTTCTTCAGAAGTAATTGCTTAAGATTATATCAATGACAATAACTATATGCAAAGGGCAGCTTGGCTGCCCTTGTATTTTGATGTCAATCTTTGTTTTTGATTAAAACCCGGATTCTGAAATAGAACCGAGGCTGTACCTTTGAATAATCAACACGGACTAAAAAACCGGTAACATCACTGCCTAAAGTATAATGATGCTCATTAATATAATTACGAATAGGTATTAAACAAGAGGCATCCAAAGCGTGAATGTTATCAACTTCAATGATTGCTGAACAATAATATCCGCTGGGGAACTGAACGATTTTTTGGGTAAGCGGCAGATCTGCCCGTTTAACAAACCACTGAAAAGTTCCGATGCCTGCTTTGATAGGGATTTTACCATGAGTTGTCATTGCCAATTCATTTTTATCTATATTTAAGGTTATCGTACACATATTGATATTCTGCAGCCATTTTGTCAGTATTTCTGAATCAGGGCCGTCGGACGGATAGATATCATATTTAGTTTCCTCATAATATTCAATTTCAACACGATTCAGATTGGCTTTGCTGAGCTCTTGATGCTGTTTCGTTTTTTTCAGTGAATCAACCCGTTTTTTCAAACGTTCGATTTCAGCTTCAGTTTCGGCAATTTGCTGGTCGTAGAGAGCAACCTGATAATCGGATTCAAGAGTATTAAAAGCGTGGCGGATATGTTCCAGCGGCATGCCATAATCTCGAAGCTGCCGGATATAAAGAAGGATATATACATCCTCTTCACTATATTCATAATACCCATTATCCGCCTGAATGGGACGCAGCAGCCCCTTTAACCGATAAGATCGGATGGTTTCCTTATTAATATGTGTGCGGCTTGATAATTCCTGAATATTCATATTTTCACCAACCTTGTATTGACTCTGTAATAAATACAGAGTTTATAGTTATTATAGCATTTGTTAAACAAATAGCAAATAGGAGGGACGATATGAAGAAATTAAGTGTATTATTTATTTCTTTCGTGATGGCAGTCACATTAAGTGCCTGCTCCACAGCGCCTGCCAGTAGTGAAACTGCTTATAAAGCAGGTACATACACTGGTTCAGCACAAGGTATGAACGGTGAGGTAGTTGTTGAAGTTGAAGTCAGCGATGATGCGATTCTAAGTGTAAAGATTACGGATGAGAAGGAAACCGATGGTATTTCTGATCCGGCGATTGAAACACTGCCGGCAGAAATTGTTGAGTATCAGTCATTGGGACTTGACACAATTACCGGCTGTACAGTAACCAGTACCGCAATTCTTGAGGCGGCGGCCAAGGCTCTTGAATCAGCTGGTGCCGACTTAGCAAGCTTACAGAAACCGGTAGAGAAAATTGCCGGTGAAACGATTGAAAAAACCGCGGATGTAATTGTTGTTGGCGGCGGCGGTGCCGGTATATCAGCGGCAGCTACGGTCGCATCAGAAGGAAAAACAGTTATTTTAATTGAAAAAACAGCAGCTTTGGGCGGCAATACATTAGCCTCCGGCGGCGTATGGAATGCGGTTAATGCTGAATTAGACGCATTGACACCTTCAGATGAAGGAAGGCTTTCTACACTGAGAACATATCTTGAATATGATGAGAATCTGTTTGTCGGTGAATTTAAAAATACTTACAGCACATTGAAGCAGCAGATTAACGATTATTTAAGCGGTGATACTTCTACATTATTTGATTCCGTAGAATTCCACTTGATTCAGAGTTATCTAGGCGGTTTAAGAGAAGATCTTGACGGCAATACGATTTATGGCAGCTATGATTTATTGAATACGCTTGTTACGAATAGTGATGCGACAATTTCTTGGCTGAAAGAAACTGCCGGTTCTGAATTCAATAATACATTATCCGAGCCAATTGGTTCATTATGGCTGAGATCACAGACACCAAAGACATCAAAGCAGGTAGATTTCTTTGATAAACCGGCGGCTTATGTAGAAAAGAATGGCGGCGAGATTATCTATCAGACCACTGCCGATGAATTATATGTGGAAAATGGCAGAATTGTCGGTGTGCATGCTGTGAAAAATGATGGAACTGAAGTGATTCTGCATGCTAATAATGGTGTTATACTTGCGACTGGCGGTTTTGCCGGAAATACCGAAATGGTAATAAAGTATGATAATTATTGGGGTGATGATCTGTATGCGTCAATTGGTTCAACCAATGTATCCTCAACCGTAGGAGAAGGAATTATCATGGCTCAAAAGGCTGCTGATGCTGATGTAACCGGCATGGAATTTACCCAGCTGATGCCGATTGGCTTTGCGTCAAATGGCCGTCTTGCTTTAGGTAATGGTACCAATGTAATGTATGTGACACCGGAAGGTAAACGTTTTGTCGATGAATATGCGGAACGTGATGTTATTTCCAAGGCTGCTTTCGCTAACGGCGGTGAACAGGGACTCTTCTATGAAATAGGTTTAAAGTCTAATGTAGCATTATGGCAGGATGAAGACTGCTATGAAGCATCAAGCATTGAAGAACTGGCAAAACTGATCAATATGGACCCTGCTGTTTTAACAGCTGAGGTTGAAAAATATAACGGCAATGCAGACGCAGGTCTTGATGCGGATTTTGGCAAGACGGTATTTACTACAAAAATTGAAACCAGCGGTGATGATGTTTATGTTGCCCGTGCTATGAAACCATCATTGCATCACACAATGGGCGGTTTGGTTATCGATACTTTGTGTCATGTTTATAATCAGTCAGGCGAGGTTATTCCTGGTTTATATGCGGCTGGTGAAGTGACCGGCGGTATCCATGCGGGAAATCGTTTAGGCGGTAATGCAATCGCGGATATTTATACTTTCGGACATATTGCCGGACAAAGTGCCGCAAATGCCAATTAATGATTAAACACAGAATCCTTTCTTAATGAAGGGATTCTTTTTTTGACTAATATATTTATATGGTCAATATTTTGTTGACAGAAGCACACGAAAGTAGTAAACTCTAAACATGACTAATTTTATTTAATGGTCATTTATAGGAGGGCTTATGAACAAAATAGTTAAACGATTACTCATTGGTATCGCGTGTGTAGCAGTTGTCCTTGTGGGCGGTTTCTATGCCATGTTCCATAATGAACTGGCAACGCTTCAGTCAATGAAAAAAGTAGATGATTACGCGTTATATACAATGGAATATAAAGGCGATTATGGTTTTGATGATTTTCTGGCCACCGGCGCCAGTACGGATGCTGAACTGATTCAATTTGTATCCACAAAGCTTTTAAAAGGAATCCCAGTAGAATTCAGCATTCCTAATCTTGGCTGCTCAACCTTTAACGCAGCCACACCGGACGGCGCGAAAATATTTGGCAGAAATTTTGATTTAACATATTCACCGGCTTTATTTGTGAAAACCCAGCCGGATAATGGCTATGCTTCTTTCTCAACGGTTAATTTAGGCTTTTTAGGCTATAATGAAGAAAAATTGCCAGATGGCTTATTGTCAAGCATTATTACATTGGCGGCTCCTTATGCACCTCTTGATGGCATTAATGAAAAGGGCTTGGCCATCGGTGTATTGCTGATACCAACAGAGGCAACAAATCAGCAAACTGATAAAATTGACATCACTACGACGACAGCGGTGCGAATGGTATTGGATAAGGCGGCCACCGTTGATGAGGCAGTTGCTTTGTTAAAACAATATGACATGCACTCATCCGCAAACAGCAGCTATCATTTCCAAATTGCTGATGCCAATGGTAAATCAGTTGTCGTGGAATATGTTGATAATGAAATAAGTGTTGTTGAAATGGACGGCAATTGGCAGGCGGCCACAAACTTTCTGCTGACACCGGGTGATTATGACTTTGGCAAGGGGCAGGATCGCTATGCAACTTTGGAGAAGACACTGACAGAGAATAAAGGTATTTTGAGTGAGGCTGAAGGCATGAATCTGCTTAAAGCTGTTTCTCAGCCGCTGCATCTTAATGATGACAATGAAATGACAGGAACACAGTGGTCAATCATTTATAATCAGAGTGAATTGAGTGCTACAATCAGTATCGGGATGAAATATGATACTCCGTATACGTACAATTTGAACAAATAAGGAAGGGAACACGGACAGCAAAATGCTGAAAGTGTTCTTTTTTTAATGAAAAATTAACGATAGATGATAATAAAACAAATAATTAATTCTTGATCAATAAAATGAATTAAACACCAGATTTAGTGTCAGTAAAAGGTTTACTGTGCAGTATATGGAAAATTCTTATAATCAAGGGTGAAAATGTAGAAAAAATAGTGCTGAAATTATGCTTTTTTCAATAGAGTAATTAGCGTTAATTAGCCCTGTTTTTAGGTAAAAATAATTTAAAAAAAGGGTTGAAATAAGTATAAGTAAGGGCTTACAATATTTGTGTAAGAAAGGAGAACAATTTTATGGAAGAAAAGAAAGTAGTAGTTTTAGCTGAGGGGTTTGCAGCTATAGAAGCATCTATGGGTTGCCAAATTCATAATGAGTACGTTTGTAAATAATTATTATAGGCGCTGAATTAAATTCAACGCCTATAATAATTTTGTGATAAAAATTTGAAATGGAGGATTATATGAAATCATCTAATTATAATATATTTTATGCTGATAACCAGTTGTTGTTTAATTCATTTTCACAATGCTTATTACAAATACCATCTTCAATATATGAAATATTAAAAAATGAAAATTTTGATGAATTAGATGTCGATACATTAAATTTATTCAAAAATAAAAAGATTATAACTGAGAGTTATGAATATGAAAGACATCAACTAGAATGCGAATTGAATAATGCAATTCATTCTCATAAAAATGTAAATATAGTTATCTCGTTTACGTCAGCTTGTAATTTGAATTGTTGGTATTGCATTGAAAACGCTCGTAAAAATATTGATAATAATAAATTTTTAAATGAAGAAAATTGGCAGAAAATTAAAGAAGCAATCGTCAATGACATCATTAATGATGAAACAAGAAATGTTGACGTTGTATTATATGGTGGTGAACCGATGCTTAACAAGCCAATGGTTTTAAATGTCATAAATGATTTAAGAGATATTAAAAACGAAAATCTGAAAATGCGCTTAACTTTAATATCAAATGGTACATTGATGGATGGTGCAGATGAAATATTGAAAAAAGTAGATAATGTACAAATTACAATAGACGCAACAAAAGAAAATCATAATTATAATAGACCTTATAAAAACGGTAATGGTACATTTGATGACATATATAATTCATTGTTGAAATATGCGTTCTTATATTCTGACAAATTTATATTGAGAGTGAATGTGACCATAGAAGATTATGAAAAAGTAATTAATTTCATGTCTAAACTTAAAAATGATGGATTGAATAATGTCTTAAAATTTATATCATTTTGCCCAATCATGGATAATAAATGTAAGGAGTGTAGAGATGTAAGTATTGATGCTGAAGAATGCATATATAAATTAGAGTTGTTTGCTAAGCAGAATGGTTTTAAAACATCTCGTCTACATGAATATGGATTGTGTGCTGCCTATAATGATTCAACATTATGTGTTGATGAAAATTTGAACTTGTACCCATGTATAGGATTTATATATGATCAAGCAATTGGCTGTTTTGAAAATGGGAAAATAATCAAGAATAAAGTTAATATAAAAATGTCCTGCAATATTGATGATAAATGCAAATTTTTTCCTTTGTGTTTAGGTGAAGGCCCTTGTAGAAAGTTATGCTGTAAAGAATACTATGAAAAATTCTATCCTAAGTATTTAATGCTAGAGCATAATATTCAATTGTAAGAAGGTACGATTATGATTGAATATGCTGGCAGAACATATACAGAAAATGATTGTATTAAATTTTATAGATTGTCTGAGGGAAAAATATATTTAAAGCTACAAAACAATTTGTATGAATTCACTGGTAAAATGATTGAGTTATTACGCAAACTTTTAGACAATGAAGTATATCATATAAGTAACGAATATGATGTTATAATGAAATTATTGCTAGAAAAGAATTTGATATCAGAACGTCACTTTTTAAAATATGAGTTAAATGATTATAGCTATTTGATGGAATATAAAGGCTATAAGTATATTGTAAATTTGTTCCAAGGTGAAATTTATCAACTTACTTCCTCAATATATGATATTTTGCTGAATGGTTGTGTCTCAACATTGAATAAAAATGATTTATTTGAATTAAGAATTCGAGATATTATTACACCCATGCAAGAAAGTAATGTTAAAGATATCAATGCAAATACATATAACAAACGTGTTTATTTAATAAATTCATTTAGATGTAATATGAATTGCATCTATTGCTTTGAACATAATAAAACGTTTGACATTATGCCGAGTGATATTAAACATCAAACTATTGAATATATAAAAAAATTAAGTGAGCAAAATTTCATTACTTTGGTTTTCTATGGAGGGGAACCATTGTTAGAAGAAAATTATGCATTTATTGAAGATTTCTTAAAACTGCATTTAAACAATGTTGAGTATGAATTTATAACGAATGGCTTAGGAATCGATAATTATTTCTCATTACTAAGCAAATACAGACATCAAATATCTTGTTTTACTATTACGTTAGATGGACCTAAAAAAATCCATGATAAGCGTAGAATATTTAGAAATGGCAGCTTCGAATTAATTATAAATAATGTCAAGATGTTGGTTGAAAATGAGTTTTATGTAAAACTCAGAGTTAATTTAGATTATGATAATATTGCATATCTATCAGAATTGTGTGAGGAAATAGAAAATAAATTAAAAAATTATACTAAATTTTTTAAACTGGAATTACATTTAGTAAGCTGCAAGGATAACAGTGAATTTAAGCAAATAAGACTAATAGATTTATTGCAGTCGCTGTTAAAGCTAAAAGAATATAGCTTTAAGATAACTATTGCTGATCAATTCTTAAGGCGAATACGTAATTCTTTTGATGTATATGTTTCAAACTTTATGCAAACAGATTTTTGTAATTACTATGATAATATTGTCATCAATAATAATGGAGACATTTATCACTGCAATGAGGCAATGGGGACTAATGAATTTGTAATTGCAAACTTAAAGGATTCAGATGTATATGATAAAGTTAATTTAGTTAAGGAACAAACAAAGAAAATTTGTAATGGCTGTCCTTTTGACATTATATGCAAGGGAAAATGTAAGTTTGAAAACTATACTAAAAATGGGTCAATAGATAAAGTAACCTGTAATAAGGAAGAAATGCTCGAAGTTATTAAGTATCTAATTGACAATGGGGATTATGAAAGACTGCAGGAATATAGTTGATTTTACAAATTTTAATTAGCGGTCAAAAAAAGATTGTAATGCAGCATGAAAAATTATGAAAATTAAAACAAATATTGTAAAAACGTGTGAAAATAGGCGATAAACATTATGGAAATACAGGAAAATAATGTTATACAAGTCACAAAAATGTGAATAAGGCTTGTAAAATCAAGGGTTGTTATGTATAATGATTACATTATCAATATAAGTTGATAGGAGGGAATTCTTTAATGAAAAAGTTAGTAGCAGTTTGTATGGTTGCGCTAATGGCTTTAGCTGGATGCAGCAATAACGGCAGCGGTAATGGCAATGGTGATGCCAATAACGGTGGCTCTGCAAATGCAGGTAAAGAATTAGTAGTCGCAACATTTGATATGAACGGTGATTTCCACCAATCTGCAGGTTTTGGAAACAGTTCATATGACAAGAACGTTCGTGATTTAATTCATGGATATTCACCGGTTGCTTTCACATCTGAAGGCGAATGGATCGTTGATGAAACAGTTATTAAAGAACTTGTTAAATCTGAAGATGCTGATGGCAACACAGTTTATACATGGACTTTAAATGATGGTTTAAAATGGAATGACGGCGAACCAGTAACCGCTGATGATTATGTATTTGCTTATTTAGTTGGTGGTTCTCCACAATTAGTAGCTGCAGGTGCATCTGAAACATTAGGTGAAAACTTCGTTGATTATGAAGCTTATCACACTGGTGAAACAGATGTTTTAGGCGGTGTTAAAAAAGTTGATGATCAAACTTTCTCAGTAACCGTATCTAAAGATCGTTTACCTTATTTCTGGGAACTAAGCTTCATGCGTGTATATCCATATCCAATGCACACATTAGCACCAGATGCTACCATTGAATCAACTGATGAAGGTTCTAAATTAGTGGGTGATCTGGCTGAAGCAGTTAACAAATTTGGCAGCGACTATCGTTTCGCTCCAACAGTAAGCTGCGGACCTTACAGCTTTATCTCATTTGAGAACAAACAAGTTAAACTTGTTAAAAATGATAACTTCGCAGGTACATGGGATAAGAAAACTCCATCTATCGAAACAATCATCGTAAAGACAGTTAATGCTACATTAGATGTTGATATGCTGGTTAATGGTGAAGTAGACATCGTTCAAGGTGTTGTAGAAGGCGACAAGATCGAAAAAGCAAAAGCTGCTGAAAATGTTCAGGAATCTACTTATGCTCGTAACGGTTTTGGTAACGTTCCTATGCACACAGACTTCGGTGCTACTAAAGAAAAAGAAGTACGTCACGCTATCGCCTACATTCTGGATAAAGATGATTTGATCAACAATATCCTTGGCGGTTACGGTACAACTGTTAACTCTGACTATGCTACTGCATACTGGACTTATCAAGTTAAGAAAGCTGAATTGGATTCTAAGCTGATCAACTACGCTTTCTCAATCGATAAAGCAAATGCTGAATTAGACAATTCTTCTTATAAATTTGAAGCAGACGGTGTTACTCCGTTTGATGTAACTAAAGCTGGTGAAGGTTATTACCGTCATAACGCTGCTGGTGAAGAATTAGTAATCACTCACTTAGGTACTAATGATAACCCAGTAACTGATACAATCGAACTGCAGCTGAAACAAAACGCACCTAAGGTTGGTATCCATTTCAATATCGAAAGAAGTGACTTCGCTGGTCTGTTAGATGCTTACTATTATGGCGCAACTAAACCAGAGGGTGAAAGAAAGTATAATACTTTCAACATGGCTTCAAACTTCGATGATGCACCAGACCCTTACTATTCTTCATATGCATGCGATTTTGCTGGAACACCATCAAATGCTACTAATACATGTGATCCTGAACTTGATGAAATCATTCAACGTTTAAGACATACGCCTTCTGAAGATACTGAAACGTTTGCGGACATCTGGGTTGAATATCAGGTTAAGTGGAACGATATTATGCCGATGGTTCCAATTTATGCAAACCAATACTATGATTTTGCTGATGCTGATCTGAATGGCTTTAATACTACTCCATTTGCTTCTTGGGCACAAATTATTTGTGACATGAGCTGGAAATAGTCTTAAAAAATAAAAGTTAAGTTTATGCAGAGAAGATAGTAGAGAAATTTACTATCTTCTTTGTTGCTGTTATTGCTTGAAAGGAGGAGCAACATGATAAAGTACTCAATCAAGAGAATTTTCTCGCTGATTCCAGTAATATTTGCGATATCCATTGTATTGTTCGGATTGAACAAATTAATGCCTGGTGATCCAGTTGCGATGATGATTCCAACAAATACGCGTCCTGATCAATACGAACTCGTATATGCTGCGATTGAAGAAAATTTGGGGCTGGACAAACCAGTGCCTGTGCAATATGTTAACTGGGTGAGGAATATCGCTCAAGGTGAACTTGGTTACTCTACTACATATAACAAGCCAGTTAAAGATGTTTTAGCTGAGCCATTGAAGAATACAATTATTTTAAATGGTTTTGTTTTGTTATTTTCACTGACAATCTCTATTTTTGCCGGAATTTGGTCAGCGATTAAACGAGGGAAATTTGTCGATCAATTTTGGCAGGTATTCTCATTGATCGGTATGAGTATGCCGTCATTCTTTATTGGTTTATGTTTAATTTCAATTTTCGCATTTAAATTAAAATGGGTGCCGTCAAATGGTATGCCAACCGATCTTGGCGATTTAGGTGCTTGGGCACGTTATTTAGTATTGCCGGTCGCAACCTTAACAATCATGAGTTTGGCCGGAACGATTCGTTATGTGCGCAACGCTATGCTTGACGCTTTGAGTCAGGATTATATTCGTACAGCGCGTTCGAAAGGTTTGAGCGAAAAGGTAGTCATCTATTCGCATGCTTTTCGTAATGCCTTAATTCCTATCATTACGGTAGTTATCGCTCAAATAGGTACATTATTCTCAGGTTCAATGGTAGCGGAACAGATCTTCTCATGGAATGGTCTTGGCCGTGTCCTTGTAACGGCGCTGAATCGTCGTGATTCAATGACGGTTATCGCTTTGAATATGTTCTATGCAATTATTTATTTAGTGTCGAATTTTGTCTGCGACTTAGCTTACGCGCTTGTAGACCCACGTATCAAACTTGATTAAGGAGAGCAAAATATGGATAAAAAGAAAAATATATTTTCAAGAATGCTGAGCTCTTTCACGTCAATGTTTGCTGGTTTATTCTCACCTAAAGCAAGAAAAAGCATGAATGGGTTAAGCGTGTTGGAGGAAGAAGCGATTACTTCGCCAACTAAAGTTGTTTGGAAGAATTTTATTAATGATAAATTAGCACGTATTGGATTGATTGGATTTGTTGCAATCCTGTGTTTCTCTTTCATCGGATCAATTATGTTCCCGATGGATGCTTTAAATACTGAGGCGGTCATTAAGAACGTTCAGCCTGGTAAGGGTTATTTGAGCGTAAGTGATCAGCTTGTCAAGGAAGGGGTTAAGGATATTCGTTCCGGTATCACTTTCTCAATTGGTTTGTCTAACGAAGGTAATTTATACGGATGGGGTATTGATCAGGAAGGAAGCCTGAATATCCCTGATGATGTAAAATCACGTAAAATTGAGAAAATTTCGATTGGTGATAAGCATGTACTGGCACTGTCAGATACTGGAAAGCTTTATGCCTGGGGTTACAACAACTTCAATCAGGGCGAAGTGCCTGTTGAAATGAAGGGTTTATTTGAAATGGAAAAGATTCAGGATATTTTTGCTGGTGAGCAATATTCTGCTGTCTTAACCAAAAAGGGAAATTTGTATATCTGGGGCAGTGTCTTATCCAGTAAATTGGATATCATCCCAGAAGAGTACCAAGGCCGTATTGTCGATATGAAGGGTTCAAGCTATAACATGCTGCTGCTTCTTGATGATGGTACAGTAGGTACATTAGGTGTTGCGGGTAATGACTTTTCCGCAGTGCCGGAAGAATTAAAAGATGGTTCAGTAAAGGCAACGCAAATCGCTATTTCATTCCGTAATGGTCTGGTATTAGATGATCAGGGTAAACTGCATGTTTGGGGTTCCCGTGATAAGCATTGTCTGGAAATGCCTGAAATTGATGAAAAGATCGTAGAAATTCAAAGCGGTAAGAACAGCTTCTACGCACTCGGCGAAAGCGGCACGGTTTATACTTGGGGTACAAACGATTTGGGTGAACAGAATGTTCCGTCAAATTTAAAAGCGACAGCGATCTATGGCGATTACTTCCAGGTATATGCGTTGCAGGAAAATGGCAAAGTAGCGACATGGGGTAATGACGGTTATACGTTAGGTACCGATGAACAGGGCCGTGACTTGCTGACGCGTTTAATCCACGGCGGTAAGGTAACCTTAATCGTAGGTTTCATCGCCTGCTTGATTCAGGGTGTTATCGGTATCATCGTCGGCATGATTTCTGGTTTTAAAGGCGGCTGGGTTGATAACCTGATGATGCGTCTGACAGAAATTATTTCTTCAATTCCATTTATGCCATTGGTTATCACATTATCCGCATTCTTATCTACGGATATGACCAGTGATCAGAAAATGTATTTGATTATGTTTATTCTTGGATGTATTTCATGGCCGGGCCTGGCACGTTTGATTCGTGGTCAGATCCTGATTGAACGTGAAAAAGACTTCGTACTGGCTGCCCGTGCTCTTGGTATTAAAGAAGCCGGCATCATGGTACGTCACATCCTGCCAAACGTTTTAAATATTTGTATTGTTAATATTACATTGAGTTATGCTTCTAACATGCTGACTGAATCTGCATTGTCCTTCTTGGGATTCGGTGTTCAGCCGCCTATGCCTTCTTGGGGTAATATGCTGACGAATGCACAGAAGATGACGGTTATCGAGCTCTACTGGTGGCAGTGGATCTTACCGGCTCTTTGTATCTTTATCGCTGCCTTCTCTATCAACCTGATAGGTGATGGCTTGCGTGCTGCCCTTGATCCAAAGGCTAATGAAAAGTAGGTGTAAATCATGAGTTTATTAGAAATTAAAGATCTACATACGTATTTTGATACCAAGCGCGGATTGATCAAGGCCGTTAATGGTGTTTCATTAACCATCGAAGAAGGACGTACATTAGGTGTAGTTGGTGAGTCAGGTTCTGGTAAGAGTCAGACTGCCATGAGTATTTTGAAGTTATTTGAACAAAATCAGAAGATTTATTCTGGTGAGATTTATTTTGACGGCAAGAAGATTTCTGATCTGAATGCACAGCAGATGAGTCATATCCGCGGAAATGATATTTCGATCATTTTCCAGGAACCAATGACTTCATTAAATCCGATTTTTACGGTAAACCGTCAGATCAGTGAGGTTTTGATGCTGCATCAGAAGCTCAGCAAAAAAGAAGCTGAGAAGCGCAGTATTGAAATGCTTCAGCAGGTTAAAATTGCAAATCCAGTACAGGTAAACAAAAGCTATCCATTCCAATTATCTGGTGGTATGCGTCAGCGTGTAATGATCGCTATGGCACTTGCCTGCCGGCCAAAGCTGCTGATTGCCGATGAACCGACAACGGCGCTGGATGTTACGATTCAGGCACAGATTCTGCGTTTGATGAATGATCTGAAGCATGAGCTGGGTACATCAATCATGTTCATTACTCATGATTTAGGTGTTATCAACCAGATGGCTGATGATGTTGCGGTTATGTATTGCGGACAGGTTGTTGAGTCTGCACCGGTTGAAAATATTTTCCGTGGTTCTGAATATCTGCATCCTTATACTGAGGGACTGCTGACTTCAATTCCTCGTCTTAACTCTGAACGTACAGAGCGTCTGGATGCAATTCCAGGCTCCGTTCCGCATCCATTGGCACTGCCTGAAGGCTGTAAATTTGCACCGCGCTGTAAGTATGCGTGTGACAAATGCCGTAAGGAAGAACCTGAATTGGTAAAGGTAGGAGAAAATCACAGCATTCGCTGCTTCTATCCGGTAAAGAGGGGGGAAAAATAATGGCTAAAGAAAAACTAATTGAAGTAACTAATCTTAAACAATATTTTCCCGTTAAAAAGTCTTCTTGGTTTCAAAAGGAACAGCTGTATGTAAAGGCTAATGATGGTATTTCAATTCATATCAATAAGGGTGAAACCTATGGTTTAGTTGGTGAGTCAGGCTGCGGTAAATCAACGCTTGGCCGTGTCATCCTTCAGCTTTATCCGCAGACACAAGGAAATACTGTTTATTATGGCCGTACAATATATGAATATCAGCCGCAGTATGTGGAAAGAGTGCTTAAAAATCTTGATAAAGAGATTGCTAAGTACAAGAAGGCTGTGGAGAAGGCTAAGACTGATACAAATTCAGTAAATAACTTCCCAGCGGATGATGCAGATCGTTTGTTCCATCAAATTGCCCGTTTAACCGGTGGTTTGTTCTATGCCTCTGATTTAAAAACAGCTGGTGACGCATTGCTGGAAGAATATCATGCCGGCTGTGAAGTTGCTAAGCTCGCAGAGACATTGGATGTGAATAATACAGCCAGCCGCACTGCTTATGAAGCTGCTGAAAAGAAGCAGGCTGACTGCCGTGCTAAGCTGGATAAGCTGAAGGAAGCATGCAAGTCTCATGAGGGCTTTGATAAAGCTGAATCATTATGGGATCAGGGCATTGACCTTGGTATGCTTACCCGTGAAGAAGGCCGTGTACTCCGTCAGGATCTGCAGATTATTTTCCAAGATCCATATTCATCATTGAATCCTCGTATGACGGTAGGACAAATTATTTCTGAAGCATTGGTTGCTCATAAGAAATTTAAAAAAGGTTCTCAGGAACTTGAAGATTACATTATTGACATCATGGAAAAATGTGGTTTGGATAAATATTTTATTCACCGCTATCCTCACCAGTTCTCAGGCGGTCAGAGACAGCGTATCGGTATTGCCCGTGCGCTTGCTTTGAATCCTAAGTTCATTGTCTGTGATGAGGCTGTATCAGCGCTTGACGTTTCGATTCAGTCACAGGTAATCAATCTGCTGCAAGACTTAAAAGAAAAAGAAGATTTGACTTATTTATTTATTTCCCACGATTTAAGTGTTGTTAAATACATTTCTGATCGTATCGGTGTAATGTATCTGGGTAATATGGTTGAAAGCGCGCCATCAGAACGCATTTTCAAAAATCCTAAGCACCCATATACAATCGCTTTGCTGGAAGCAATTCCAACTACGGAACCAGACAGCAAGGAACTGGCTATACTTGAAGGGGATATTCCAAGTCCTGTCAACCCTCCGACGGGCTGTAAATTCCATACAAGATGTAAGCATGCAATGGATATCTGTAAGGCTGAGTGCCCAAGATGGCGTGAAGTTGAACCAGAACATTGGGTAGCTTGTCATCTTCTGGATAATAATGAATAATGAGTAAAAATTTTAAGGAATATAAAAAACAGCTTGGGGATAGGGATGAAGAATTAAAAGACAAGTTTAAAGATGTGGAATTTGATAAGCATGACGGTATTGCGATGTTTATTGCTGCTTTCGTTACGTTTGTCCCCGTTATCCTTGTTATTCTTGGCGGTATCTATTTCATTGTCTGGCTGTTATTTCTTAGATAGTTGATGAGTCACTGGCTATTGTCAGTGGCTTTTTTTCTGGCCTAAAAGTGATAACTTGATAAAATATGCAAAAATGCATATATTAACTTGATAAAATCGGTAAATATGCATATTTTCTTTAAATTATATATAAAAATAACTAAGTTAAGTTATTGGCTGCTGCCAATGACTTTTTTTCTTAACGAAATCTTAATGCTGGTGCTTTTAACCCTAACACCATCCTAATTCTTTAAATGTTATTGTATTCATGCAGGAGGAAATAAAGATGAATTTAATCATACTAGGGATTGGGCTATGTGCCCTGCTCATGCTTATTTACTATATTTTTTTATTGATGAGGGGTGATAACAATGATTGAGATGTTAATGCAATATCTGCCATATTTACTTATTTTGCTAGTATTAGCTGTGCCATTAGGCGGATACATCAGCCGTGTTATGGATGGCGAACATGTATTTCTTTCAAGATTTCTAAAGCCATGCGAGAAATTAATTTATAAGCTTTTAAGAATTGATGAAACGCAGACAATGGATTGGAAACAATACTTGATCAGTGTCATTCTCTTCTCTCTATTTGGTTTTGTATTATTGTTTCTATTACTGATGCTTCAGGGTGTATTGCTTGGCAATCCAGAAGGATTTTCAGGTTTGCCGTGGGACCTGTCGTTTAATACGGCGGCTAGCTTTGTAACCAATACGAACTGGCAGGCATACAGCGGAGAGTCACAGTTGAGTTATCTGTCACAGGCATTGGGACTGACCGTTCAAAACTTTGTGTCAGCCGGTACTGGACTTGCGGTACTATATGCGCTGATTCGTGGTTTCTTAAAGACGAACGCGAATTCATTAGGTAATTTTTGGATCGATCTGACACGGAGTATCCTCTATATTTTAATGCCGCTGAGTCTTGTGCTTTCGTTACTGCTAGTATCACAGGGAGTAATTCAAAACTTAAAGCCGGGGGCGGCTGTATCGTTGGTTGAACCTGTTGCTGTCAGCGAAGATGGAACAATTCTGACGGATATTGAAATTGTAAACGGTGAGGTATTTGCTAAGGGTCAGAAAGTTGATGCTCAAATAGTTACTGAGCAATTTGTTCCAATGGGTCCGGCAGCTAGTCAGATTGCAATTAAACAGCTAGGTACCAATGGCGGCGGTTATATGGGAACTAATTCTGCGCATCCCCTTGAAAACCCAACTTATTTAAGCAATTTAGCTGAGGTAATTGCTATCTTGCTGATTCCCGCGGCACTGTGCTTCTCCTTTGGTCAAAGCATTAAGGATAAGCGGCAGGGACGAGCGATATTTATTGCTATGCTGAGTATGCTGTTAGTGGCATGGGCAGTTATTGCGGTAAATGAACAAGCTGCTACGCCGCAGCTTGCACAGAACGGTATTGTGGATATCAGCAGCATTAATCAGGCAGGCGGTAATATGGAAGGTAAAGAATCGCGGTTTGGTATTGCTGGTTCATCAACGTGGGCAGCTTTCACAACGGCGGCTTCTAATGGTTCTGTCAACTCGATGCATGACAGCTATACGCCTTTGGGCGGTATGATGACGATGCTTCAGATGCAGCTGGGCGAAGTTATATTCGGCGGTGTCGGCTGTGGGTTGTACGGCATGCTGGCATTTGCAATTCTGGCCGTGTTTATCGCAGGTTTAATGGTTGGCCGTACACCTGAATATCTGGGAAAGAAGATAGAACCCTACGAAATGAAATGGGCGGTGCTGGCTTGTCTGGCAACACCGATTAGTATTCTGGTTGGCAGCGGCATCGCAGCTGGTTTACCTTCAATTATGGATAGTTTAACAAACGGCGGTGCTCATGGCTTCTCTGAATTGCTGTATGCATATTCTTCAGCCGGCGGCAATAACGGTTCAGCCTTTGCTGGCTTTGCGGCCAATACCGTATTCCTTAATGTTTCTTTAGGATTAGTCATGCTGTTCGCAAGATTTTTACCAATCATCAGTATTTTGGCGATTGCCGGCAGTCTGGCTAAGAAAAAGAAGATCGCAGTTACGGCTGGTACATTATCAACATGCAGCCCGCTGTTTGTATTCTTGCTGGTCTTTGTCGTATTGCTGGTTGGCGCGTTAAGCTTCTTCCCAGCGCTGGCTTTGGGACCTATCGCTGAGTATTTTCAGATGATTGTTTAGGAGGGATGAATATGAGTCATAAACAAACAGTTTTTGCGGATCGCAAAATGGTACTGCGTGCCATAAAGGATTCTTTTATAAAATTAGATCCCAGAATTCAAGTCAAAAATCCAGTCATGCTTTTAGTCTATGTATCAGCAATTTTGACTACGCTTCTTTCCATTTTAGCAATCTTTAATATAAAAGATAGTTCAGGTGGTTATACATTAGCAATCGCTATTATTCTCTGGTTTACCGTATTGTTTGCCAACTTTGCGGAAGCAATTGCTCAGGGAAGGGGAAAGGCACAGGCAGATGCGCTTCGGGCAGCTAAAAAAGATGTGATTGCCCATAAGATCCCTTCGTTAGATCAGCGTGATATGATTTGTGATGTCGCGTCAACAGCATTGAAAAAGAAAGATTTATACATCGTCAAGGCAGGCGAACAGGTACCTGCTGACGGTGAAGTTATAGAGGGTGCAGCTTCTGTTGATGAATCAGCTATTACTGGTGAATCAGCACCAGTAATTAGAGAAGCCGGCGGTGACCGCAGTGCTGTTACCGGCGGAACTATTGTAATATCAGATTGGCTGATCGTAGAAGTAAGCAATGAGGCCGGTGAAAGCTTTCTTGATAAGATGATTGCAATGGTAGAGGGAGCGTCACGTAAAAAAACACCAAATGAAATTGCTTTGCAGATCTTTTTAATCGCGCTTTCAATCATCTTCATTTTAGTTACTCTGTCTTTGTATATGTATGCCAATTTCTCGGCGAAACTGGCAGGTATTGT
>ERZ827520.1059-NODE-1059-length-35649-cov-5.437293_pt1 | contig 35649 bp, 27 predicted proteins | sample MGYA00519581_ERZ827520 | MGnify/ENA primary metagenome ERZ827520 (study PRJEB31778, sample SAMEA3449339) | human gut metagenome | biome: human gut; feature: human-associated habitat; material: faeces | place: United Kingdom | collected 2010/2012 ...
CGCCCTCTCCAAACTCCACATCAATGTGGATATAACTGTCGGCTTTTTTGTGGGACAAAAGAACTACCGTCTCATCGGTTGTCGTTTTGCAGAACATTCATCTGCACAAAATAAGATCGATGTTGCCGCTTCATTCGACCGCTCCCACAGCCGAACACCAACAGAGTGGTTCAAAAGTATGGTATCTATGATAAACTCATATGCCCACAAATATATAGTATCACAAATTCTACATTTGTCAACAGCATTTTTGCAAACAGACGCAATGTTTTCATTTTTTTTACGGTTTTGCGCACATCCATTTCTCATGGCAACCCCCGCACGAATATTGCATACACGCAAGCACACGTCAGGCATAAAAATCCGTCATATCCGTACTTGATTTTTATGTCACATTCGGTATAATATGGATAGAATCCTCCCACCGTTTGGCACAAATATCATAATTGATGATTGGCAGACAAAAAACAGGAGAACCGATATGGAACAGCCCACATTATTTGCGCAACATGATACCGCACCGCTGGCTGCCCGTTTGCGCCCTCAAACATTGGATGAATTTGTGGGGCAAACACATTTGCTGGGAAAAGGTAAGGTGTTACGAAATTTGATCGAAACCGATTGTATTACTTCTATGATTTTTTGGGGTCCGCCGGGCGTGGGAAAAACCACATTGGCTCGTATCATTGCAAATCGCACAAAAGCTGTATTTCTGGACTTTTCAGCGGTAACCAGCGGCATGAAAGAAATTCGAGAGGTGATGCAACAGGCGGATACACATCATCGGTACGGGGAAAAAACCATTGTATTTGTTGATGAAATTCATCGTTTTAACAAGGCACAACAGGATGCCTTTTTGCCCTTTGTTGAAAAAGGCAGTATCATTTTAATCGGTGCAACCACAGAAAACCCGTCGTTTGAGATCAACGGAGCCCTGCTTTCCCGCTGTAAAGTGTTTGTGCTGAAAAATCTCACAAGCGCGGACATTTGCACACTTCTCACACGTGCCCTTCAAGACAAGCGCGGCTTTGGCGATTTACATGTGAAAATTGATACAGAGATGCTGCAAGCCATCGCGAACTTTGCCAACGGGGATGCACGCAGTGCATTGTCAACACTGGAAATGGTCGTATTAAATGCCCCGCGAAACAATGATACGGTTACCGTCACACCACAGACATTGGAACAATGTACCTCCAAAAAATCACTGCTCTATGATAAAAACGGTGAAGAACACTATAGCCTGATCTCCGCGTTGCACAAATCCATGCGAAATTCCGATCCGGATGCCGCAGTATATTGGCTCGCTCGTATGTTGGAAGCGGGGGAAGACCCACTGTATGTGGCGCGTCGTGTCACGCGTTTCGCTGCAGAAGATGTAGGTCTTGCCGACCCACATGCCTTACAGCTGGCTGTAGCGGCCTATCAGGCATGTCATTTCATCGGTATGCCCGAATGTACCGTGCACCTGACCGAGGCTGTGATATACCTGTCTTTGGCACCGAAATCAAATGCCATGGATGTCGCGTATCATGCAGCCGGGGAGGATGCGCTCAAACAGTTGGCAGAACCAGTACCGCTGGCAATCCGCAATGCGCCTACGCGTTTGATGAAAGAATTGCATTACGGACAAGACTATCAGTTCGCCCATGATGCGCCCGAAAAGCTGACCGATATGCAGTGCCTTCCCCCCTCGCTTGTTGACCGTATTTATTACCGCCCCACCGAACAGGGAGTAGAGGGAAAATTTAAAACACGTCTGGAACAAATCAAAACATGGAAAAAGCAGCACCGCGCCAACACAAAATCGCCGCAAGATCAACAGCTCGAAAATGACGAGCGTACAAAAAACGACGTGCACACAAAAAAAACATAATGTTCTTTTATATACACAAAGCCCCTGTGCTCGATTTTTCGAGCACAGGGGCTTTCACACAGTTAAGGGGTTGCAAATCAAATCATATAAAATTAAAATCTGAAATAGATAAACGGATTGTAAGATGAACTCAAAATAAAAGCAACACTCAAAACCAACAAAATACCACACAAAATATTTTTTATCAGTTCAGATGTAAACGAATCTTTTATACGAATCTTTTTTGCCCACGGAAGCATTGCTATTATTGCCAAAGGGAGATAAATCATTCCGGTCAATATATCGGAATTTGTGGTAATTGCACCAATCCAATCGGTTGGTGTAAAAGAAAACATCATTTTTAATGCAAGTACCATTTGGTTAAAATCAACCAGATTAAAGATTACCCAGCCAATCAAAACAAAGAATGCAGTATAAATGTATCGAATAACCTTTGGTAATTTATCAAGAAGTTTACCGTAAATCTGTTTTTCGAGAATCAGTAAAATACCGTAATATAATCCCCAAATAATAAAATTCCATTGTGCACCATGCCAAAAGCCCGTCAAACACCAAACAATTAAAATATTGAAAATATGCCGTGCTTTTCCAACGCGATTGCCTCCCAAGGGGATATAAATATAGTCTCGAAACCAAGTGGAAAGCGAAATATGCCATCTTCTCCAAAATTCCGTAATGGACAAAGAGGTGTATGGATAATCAAAGTTTTCAAGAAAATGGAAGCCAAAAATTTTTCCCAGCCCAATTGCCATATCACTGTAACCAGAAAAATCAAAATAAATCTGCAATGCATAGCTAATAGCGGCAATCCAGTAAAAGAAACTACCGTAAATTGCCGTATCACCCTCGTAAATAATGACAGAAATATTGGCAACGGTATTGGCCAGCAAAACTTTTTTTGAAAGGCCGATAATAAACCTGCGTGTTCCCTCAATAATATCTTTCAGCGATTCTTTGCGATGTAAAATCTCATCCTCAATCGTCTGATAACGAACGATCGGACCGGCAATCAGTTGAGGAAAAAATGCCAAATACAAAGTCAGATACAAATAATTTTTTTGTACGTGTACATTGCGCCGATAAAGATCAATCACATAAGATAGAATTTGAAAGGTATAAAAACTAATACCTATGGGTAAAACCAATTCTTTAATATTGATGTTTCTGCCAATCAAAAACTCTATATTATCTATGGTGAAATTTAGGTATTTAAAAATAAACAAATTTGAAATCAGAAGAATACAAGTAATAATAAAAATGGTTTTTCTGATTTTCAATGAGTCGGGTCGATCAAAATGATGAATAAACAAACCACCTACATATGCCACGAATGACGCCAAAAGCATCAATATAACATATTTCGGCTCCCCCCATGCGTAAAACAAGATTGAGGCAATGAGTAATATAATGTTGCGATATGTACGGTTTTTGCAGATAAAATAAAGCAGCACCGTAATAGGCAAAAACAGATAAAGAAATGATAAACTACTGAAAACCACGCTCAATCCTCCAGCAAGAAATCTTGCATCTCAAAATAATCTACATTACCGATCAACAATACTTTGGAAATGTTGTTTTCCTTAATATATTGTTCAAGATGAAAAGCATGTCCCATATAGGCTTCATAATAACGCAAATCAACTGAATAGGTACGATTGTAATGCGAGGCAACTAATTTTAATATTGCATTATCATATGACTCACCAATCAACAAAATATTTTCTTTTTCCGTATTGTGTGTGTCAAAAACGATCTCCCCGTCATCCCCGCCATAAAAGTTCCCGTAAGTAGCATCCGTCCGTTCACCATTAAAAAACGCATCAGCTGCACCGTAATCGACAGACTGATCATTCCCGTTTAATCGAACAGACATAGGTGGAAATTCAAACTGATATGCAGTAAAATCTTCTGTATACAATCCTCCCATATCTGCAACTTTTGATCCAGCAAATGAATGGCTTACTGTCATTGTATCTTTTGGTATAAGCGGATTTTCTTCACATCCCAAAAGCGATAAAACTTGTTGATAGGCAAGATAAGAACCTTTATAATTCCAATGATGATCTGTTTTATAAAAATAATTTTGAAAATCAGAAAAGCTATTGACCTCAAACGTTGCCATATGATTTTTTGGAAGAGTGACATGCGTAAAAATATAGTCGCTGATCCCCATAGATTCATTTGTTTCAAAATCAATATCCGTATCTTTTTCGATATAATAAATATAAAATTCTGTATCGGGATGAGAGGCAAAATATTGATTATAGTTATTTATCTTTGAGTCCAAATACGGACGACTTTCCTCTAATGTACGAACAGGAAAACAAATGTTGCCGTTAAAAAACAATTTGGAATTAAAGCTGATATATCGATTCAGATCAGCACTTAATAATGGATTTAAAATGGAAAGTTTGAAGCCACTATTTAAATAATTATATTCTTTTTTCATTGTTTGTGACATCAGTACTTGATCAGCAAGCGTATCTTCACAATTATCCTGAAGAGAGGAATCAAAAAAAGCCTTAACAGAAAAAGGATTAAATTGCACCGCATACCGATTTTCATAATTATTTACATCTTTCGGAAAAAACGTTGCTCGTATCAAACCGGAAGCCAGAAACAAAAAACAACTGATGAGAAAAATGAAATTCAAAACTTTTGTTTTCATCTTGATTCCTTTCGAAAATTTTCCAAGTTTTCATAACCAAATGATTTTATATAAAACTGTCAAAATTTCACGATATGATTGAGTATAACACATATTTTGTTAATTGTCAAAACATAATTAAAATTGGTTCGATTAAGCATAAAAACAGAATCATTATTTGCATCATAGTAAAAGCTATTCCCTCTTCTATTTTTTGATCTGATCGATATACGCCGACTGCACAAATTTCATTTCCAACTTTTCCAAAAAACCGTCAAAAGTCATATTGACAATCCAAAATTTATGCGCTAAAATTGTTTGTATACGAACAATTGATCAAACATCGATAAAGGAGGAAAATTTGTAATGAAGAAAGATTGTGGGATATGGATTTCCATTCTGTCTCACAAACTGAAAAACCGCATGAACGAAAAAATGCAAAGCCTGGGTTTGACCGGTGTGCAGAGCCGCGTACTCCATTATATTCTTGAAAAATGCGCCGATGGACAGGTATTTCAACGTGATATTGAAAGCGCATTTGGTTTAAGTCGTTCCACTGCCACTGCCATTTTACAACTCATGGAAAAAAACGACCTGATCCAGCGAAAAAGTGTGGAAAACGATGCGCGTCTGAAAAGGCTCGTTCCAACAGAAAAAGCGGCACAGTTGGATGCGCAAGTATGCGCATATCTTCATCAAACAGAGATGTGTCTGACAGAAGGTCTAACCCCTACACAGCTAGAAACGTTTATGCTGATTGCAGAGCATATGTTGGAAAATCTAAACAAATAAGTAGAGTTTCCCGTCATGTATATGGCCTTATAGGCCGAATGTTACGCCCTTTGCGGGCGTGTTTTCTGCGTCATATCACAGAGGAGGAATGACACATATGATAAAAACGTTAGCTCGCAGCATTCGCGAGTACAAAAAAACTTCCATTTTGACGCCGATCTTAGTCACGGTTGAAGTAATATTGGAATGTATTATTCCGTTTACCATCGCCAATCTTGTCAACCAAATGCAGGCCGGATGCGGTATGGATGTAATCGTCAAATACGGCGTTCAGTTGGTTCTAATGGCGATTTTATCGTTGGTCTTTGGCGTTGCTGCTGGTAATACCTGCGCCACTGCCTCTACGGGATTTTCCCGTAATCTGCGAAAAGACATGTTTTACCGCATCCAGGACTATTCGTTTGAAAACATTGACAAATTTTCCGTGTCCAGCCTTGTCACACGTATGACAACAGATGTCATCAATGTACAAATGTCATACATGATGATTATCCGTGTCGCAATCCGTGGACCGTTGATGCTGATCTTTTCTTTCATTATGGGTTTTGCCATGGGTGGAAAATTGGCGATGATCTTTTTGATTACCATCCCATTGCTCACCATTGGCCTGGTATTGGTTATTCGCGCCGCAACCCCGATTTTTCGTCGTGTATTCCGCAAATACGATGCGCTCAATGACTCCGTACAGGAAAACGTACAGGCCATGCGCGTGGTCAAAAGTTATGTACGCGAAGACTATGAAAAACAAAAATTTGCCCGTGCAGCCGAGGATGTGTGTAAAGATTTTACACGCGCCGAGCGTATCATGGCATTCAACAACCCCTTGATGCAGTTCTGCGTATATGCTGGAATGACGTTTGTTCTCTCATTTGGTTCCTACGCGGTGATCACCAACAAAGGTATTGGAATTAACGTGGGTCAAATGTCCGCCATTTTGACATACAGCTTTCAGATTTTAATGAGCCTGATGATGCTTTCCATGGTATTTGTTATGATTACCATGTCGTTGGAATCTGCTGAACGTATTGTGGAAGTGTTGCAGGAGAAGAGCAATCTTGTCAGTCCCGAACATGCCGTAACGGAAGTGAAAGACGGTTCCATTGATTTTGAAAATGTCAACTTCAAATATTCCAAAAAAGCGGAGCGCATGGCGCTGTCCGATGTGAATTTACATATTAAATCCGGTGAAGTGATCGGTATTTTGGGCGGAACCGGCTCTTCAAAATCCACATTGATACAGCTCATTCCCCGTTTGTATGATGTCACAGAAGGCAGTATAAAAGTGGGCGGCGTGGATGTACGCAACTATGATTTGGAAACCTTGCGCAACAATGTTGCCGTCGTGCTGCAAAAGAACGTGTTGTTTAGCGGTACCATCAAAGACAATTTGCGTTGGGGCAACGAAAATGCAACAGACGAAGAAATGTTGGAAGCATGTAAACTGGCACAAGCTGACGAATTTATCCAACAGTTCCCCGACAAATACGACACCTGGATTGAGCAAGGCGGTGCCAATGTCTCCGGTGGACAAAAACAGCGTCTATGTATTGCACGTGCTCTGTTGAAAAAACCCAAAATCTTGATTCTGGACGACTCAACCAGCGCGGTAGATACGCGAACAGACGCACTGATCAGACAAGGATTCCGCGAGTTTATTCCGGAAACAACCAAAATCATCATTGCACAACGTGTTGCCTCTGTGGAAGATGCGGACCGCATTGTCGTGATGGATGGCGGCAAAATCAGCGCAATTGGTACACACAAAGAATTGATGGAAACAAGTAAGATCTACCAAGAAGTTTATAACACACAAAATAAAGCGGGAGGTGAGCAAGATGGCGAAAACGAAAAACAGTAATGTGAAATCTGACGCCCCTGTAACCACCGCACGCGGTCAACGCGCGCCGAAAGGCGTGTTGCGCCGTCTGCTGCGCACGTTGTTTGAATTTTATCCGGTTCTGCTTCCCATTACGCTTGTCTGTATTTTGATTAACGCCATTGTCAGTGCCATTCCCGCTGTTTTCATGCAGAATATCATCGCCATTGTAGATGAAAGTTACCAGTCCGGTGACTGGGCTGGTGTCTCCGGTACGATCTTGGGAATGGTTGCAATCCTCGTTGTGATGTACGTGGTCAGTTTGCTTGCAGGCTTTGCTTACACGCAATTCATGGCCGTCATCACACAGGGTTCCTTGAAAAAGCTACGTGAAAAGATGTTCAGCCATATGCAGGACCTTCCCATCAAATATTTTGACACCAACGGCCATGGCGATATCATGAGTTATTACACCAACGATGTGGATACTCTACGCCAGATGATCAGCCAAAGCTTGCCGCAAATGTTGATTGCAGGGGTCACATTGTTCACCGTGTTCTGCATCATGATGTATTACAGCGTCATTTTGGGTCTGATCGTCATTTTGGGCGTTATCTGTATAGTTTTGTCTGCACGATTCGCTACCAATCGTTCTTCCAAATACTTTTTGCGTCAACAGGTGACATTGGCAAAAGCGGAAGCGTTTATGGAAGAAATGATGACCGGCCAAAAGGTCATCAAGGTCTTCTGCCACGAAGAGGCTGCCAAGGCCGATTTTGATAAAGTAAACGGAGAGATTTTCTTCAATGCCCGTAACGGTAACCGCTTTGCCAACATTTTAATGCCCTTACTCAGCAACATCGGCAATGTGATGTATGTTGTGGTCGCCCTGATCGGTGGAGCATTGATGCTCACCAATATTCCCAATATCAGCATCTCCGGTATGGCGTTCAGCATCAGCATTGTCGTGCCGTTTTTGAACATGACCAAGCAGTTTGCTGGTGCCGTTGGGCAGGTCTCCAATCAGATCAATATGGTCATCATGGGCCTGGCAGGTGCACACCGTATTTTTGCGCTCCTTGATGAACAACCCGAAACGGATGAAGGATATGTGACATTGGTCAACGCCAGAGAAAATGCCGATGGCAGTATCAGCGAAGCAAACGAACGCACCAATGTCTGGGCATGGAAACATCCCCATCATGACGGCACTGTCACATATACCAAATTGCAGGGCGATGTCCGCTTTTATAACGTCAACTTCGGGTACACACCGGAAAAGACTGTATTGCACGATATTTCCCTGTATGCAAAGCCGGGACAAAAGGTCGCATTCGTCGGTTCCACTGGTGCCGGGAAGACCACCATTACCAATTTGATTAACCGGTTCTACGACATCGACGACGGCAGAATCCGCTATGACGGTATCAACATCAACAAGATCAAAAAGGCAGATCTGCGTCACAGCCTCGGCATTGTGTTGCAGGATACCAACCTTTTCACCGGTACGGTGATGGAAAATATCCGTTACGGCAACTTAGACGCCTGTGATGAAGAGTGCATCGCCGCAGCACAACTGGCAGGTGCCGACGACTTTATCCGCCGCTTGCCGGAGGGCTACAACACCATGCTGTACGGCAACGGTGCAAACTTAAGCCAAGGTCAACGTCAGCTGCTTGCCATCGCACGTGCGGCAGTTGCAGATCCCCCCGTTATGATCATGGATGAAGCTACCAGTTCCATTGATACTCGTACAGAAGCGATTGTACAACAAGGGATGGATGCGTTGATGAGTGGACGTACCGTGTTTGTCATTGCACACCGACTCTCCACCGTACGCAATTCAAACGCCATCATGGTACTGGATCACGGCCGCATCATCGAGCGAGGAACGCATGAGGATCTGCTCAAGCTAAAAGGTACATACTATCTATTGTACACCGGTGCGTTGGAACTGGATTGATCGGTTACATACCTTTTGGCATATGATGATAATATAACAAAACTCCGACTTTTCACAATGATTGGAAAAGTCGGAGTTTTTTGTTGATTAAACGGAAAGACGGTAAGATAAAACTACCCTACCGTCTTTTTTTATAACTACTAATACTGCAATACGCTAAAATTGATCTTCTCCTTGAAAATGAATGAGGTGCTGCATTTCATTATCACTTTTATTGATTACTTAATTGGGCAACAAGTTTTTTGAAATCTTCCGTGTATCGAATCTGATCAAAATCAGAAGATGCGAACCATTTGTCTTTCATCATTTCCATGAAAGTTCTATCATCATCTGTTTCAAAATCGGTTCTGCTGATCGTAATTTCTCCAAACAGAAGAGAGGAAAAACGATATTTGTCCGGCCTGTTATCAAATTCTATGGCACACTGCACAGCGATTTTTAATTTTCTCAATGCTTCGTCATATCTTGACAAACGAGCAAGCGCCTTGGCGTAATTACAGTAAAAGCGTGCATTACCCCAGTTGTAATAATCCATTTGTCCGTCATGGACAAGCTCATCAATTTTGACCTTTTTTTCATAAATTTTAATCAATTCTTCATCGGGCAACTGCTGGTAACACAGCAATGAATAAATTCCCGCAGACATGGTCTCATATCCTTTTCGTATCCGTTCTCGGGTGTAAGGAAGTTTTTCATCGTCGTTTAACCCCCACCAAATATTGGATTCTTTGCAATATTCCATGGAAGGTAATGTTTCAAAGATCGCTCTACCAATTGTTTTACGTCCCATTTCACAATGATGAAAGGCAAGTCTTGCTGTTGCTTCAAGGCGTATGTTTTGATCAGGACAGTATTTCATAATACGTTCGCCCAAAGCGATAATCTCGGTATCATACTGAGATGTTACGTTGGCACCAAACTTTATATGTTTTCCTCTTTAATAAATCAATATATATCATAAAAAACGCAGAGCGGGCCGATTTTTTTCGGCACCGCCCTGTGTCTTTGCAAATTATTTTTTCATGTTTTTATCTGCACGAAAAATAAGTTCTTTATCCTGTAACATAGTTTCCGCAGAATACAACGCCATAGATGGAGTTTTCCCCTGTTTCACCACCGAAGCAACCAAAAGCTTTGTCAACATACGTGATATTCCGGTTTCTTCCATCAATTTCAGCGCCTGTTCCAATGTCTGACCGGAGAATCCTGCCTGTTCCAATTTTTTGCGTTCTTTTTTGAAATCATTCATATCATATCCCCAAAACAACATCAGCTTGTTCGTCTGGTAGATGCGTGCTGCTCATTCAGGCAGAACAATAGAAGTTTTCAATCGCTGTACCTTTTCTAAGCTTTAAACGGTTTTACTCTTGCAGATCGGACAAAGTACCCATTCGCTTTTTATACGCTCTTTCGATGTTATTACAAAGCCCCCTCAAATCTTGCGCCAACTTCTTTCAGCCACTCTCGGATGGGAAAACGCTGTGTACGTATCTTCTACATCATCCATGCTTGATACAGCCGCTCACTTTTCCAAACTATTTCGATGCTTTGAAACGGGTTCCGTTTTTTCAAGTTATCAATTTTGCACGGCTGACAGCATGGTTTGCTTGAGCCGCTCTTCAATTCCTGCTAACTCTACTTCCGCATTCTGACGGGCGGCGCGGCCCTCCTGCTGGATTTTGATGGTTTCTTCTATGGTGGAAATCAAATCAGCGTTGACCTTTTTCAGCGTTTCCAGATCCACGATGCCGCGTTCGGATTCTTTGGCTACATCCACGCTGTTCTGCTTCAGCAGTTCCGCGTTTTTGGTGAGCAGCGTATTGGTGGCGTCGGTTACGCTCCTCTGCATCTGCAACACGGTTTCCTGCCGGTGCAGACCCAGGGCAATGACAACCTGGCTTTTCCAAAGCGGGATGGTGCTGAGCACGGCCGTCTGGATCTTATCCACCAGCATTTTGTCGTTGTTCTGGATCAGGCGGATCTGCGGCGCCGTCTGGATGGCAATGGTCTTGCTGAGTTTCAGGTCGTGGATTTTCTTTTCAAAACGGTTCACCGTATCTTCAAAGTCCCGCACCGCCTGGGCGCTCATGGGATCGCCTTTGGCTGATGCCTCCGCATGGAGCTTTGGAAGGGTGGTTTCCCGCAATTCCTTCAACTTTTCCTCGCCGGCGGCAATATAGATCTGCAGCTCCTGGAAATATTCAAGATTCTTTTCATACAGCCCGTCGAACATGGTGACGTCCTTGAGCATCTGCATCCGCGCCTGTTCCAGTTCCTGCTCGATGCGGTCGATCTGTACCTCAAGCTTTTCATACCGCTGCATAAATTTTTTGATTGCACGGGAGGCGTTCTTCAGAAAAGGGATTTTGTCTAAAATGCCGTCGTCCAACTGGTCGACGCCTACATCCTTGACCTTCAAGACCAGATCCGACATAAGTTCCCCCACATAGCCGCTGTCCTTGCTGCGCACTTGCGCCAGGATATTGTCGGAAAAGCTGGAAATATTCCGCTGCGCTCCAATGCCGTACTGAAGCGCAGTCTGGGAATCCATCAGGTCGATGCTGTTTTTTAACTCTTCTACCCGCGCTCTCTGCGCCGGGGTCAATTCTTCTACCTGGGCGCGGACCGTCTCCACATCCACCGGCTCCTGTTTTTGCAGGGCGGTATTCTCTTTTCCCTGCATTAAAGTGTCCAAAGTGATTTCTTCTGCCATATCCTATTCATTCCTTCCTGCGCTCTCTATGAGAGGGCCTTGATAATCCGATCCATGGTGGTGGCGTCGGGCATCGGCGCCACCTGGGTCAGTTCCTCTGCAATACCGGACACGCCGAAATGCTCTGCATCCGTTGGGGTGTCGTACACCCCTGTGCGGAACCCGTGCTTTTCCCAGGCAAGCCGCTGGATGTCCTCATCCAGCAGCGCGTCAATCCCGGCGGTCCCCGCCTCGTCCAACGCTATATATACATGGGAGGACCAGACAGTAGGCGTCGGGTACATCATCACGATATCCTCTTTTATCTGTTCCCAGGTATCCGGGTTCTCCGCCGCAAATTCCAGCAGCTGGTTTTCATAGCCGGCGATCAGGGGCTTGGCGCCCATGCCGGTTTTTAGGAACTGGTCAAACAGATCGGAGGACGAACTTTCCATATACCCCAGCTTCTGAAAGATGCTTTGAAGCCGGGGCAGGATTGCCGGGAGATTGCTTTCGTCTGCCACGCCGCCGCAGAGGGTATTGGCCAAAAGGCCGGCGAACATATTGCCGGAATTGGATTTAGTGGGATCGGTGGTGCCCACAGTGATGCTGCCGTAAAGCTGGGGAAGGCCGATATCCGCCCAAGCTGTCCCAGCTTCAATAGCCTCAGTCAGTTTGACCATATTTACTGTATACACGCCGTCGGTCTGCGAGGCGATTCCGCTGTCAACCAGCGCCTGCGCTACGGCGCTGCGGGTATACAGGACAATGGGCGTGTTCAGGATAATTTCGCTCTTCACCGGGTCGCCGTTGACCTGCTTATACAGCTCCAGCGCCGTCTGATTGGAAGGAAACAGGAAATCCCGCCCTGTAGCGTCAGCGGTGATCATGTCGATGGAACCGGCTTTCGCATAGTCGATAACCAGCTTGTACCTGTCCCGCAGGATGTCCTGTACTTCCTCGTCTTCCAGCAGGCCGATTTTTTCGCCGCCCACATAGCCATTGATTTCGGTGACGGTCTGGTTGTTGCTTATGAACACATAGGCGACGGCAGCTATGATAACTGCCGCTAAAATACCTAAGCCAATGAGTTTTGTCTTCATTTCCCGCCCTCCATTTTCAAAGTGCTCTTCAAAAGTTCAATATCCGCCTCCACATCCAGCAGTTCCCCCTGCATCAGATGGGTAAACTGCTTCTCAAAGGCTTTGTTCAGCACCGGCAGGGATTCGGCGGTTTTGCAAAGGATTTCCGTAACCTCCTCCGAATGGAGTCCCGTATTTTGAAAACCCACATAACGTGCCAAAAGCTTGGCAGCCGTATCCAGATAATAGGTAAAGAAACGGCGCGCCAGCTTGATTTTGTCCGGGTTTTCCTTGAGGTAAGCAAGGATTCTTGTCCCGGTGGCGTACAAAGCCTGCGCATTATGTTGCACGGCAGGATCCGCGATGGCCTTCACCGCTTTGTCAATGTCCGCCAGGTCTGTCTGGGCGTCATCCAAAAGCTTCTGGATTTCCTCGCCGCCTGGCATGGATTCCACATCAATGCCCGCGATCCTCCGGTTGGGTTTCAGCAAAAAGAACAGCCCAAAGTAGACGCCGACGCACAGCAGGATACAGACAATCAGGTTCCAGTGGAGGAATAGGAATAATAATAAAAACAGGACAGCCGCAATCAGGGTGGAAACTATCATTCGCGGGGTATCTTTCATCAGTTATACCCCTTTACGCTCCGGAAAGCCTCCGTCAGGTTCTCCCGGCCGTCGAATACCCGGGCGTTGGTATACTGCGCCAACTCCTCCAGCTGGGTTTCGTCGGCGTCCCCGAACATGATGGAAAAGACCGGGACCTCGGTCCCAAGTTCCTCATAAGCGTCCTCAAAATCATAAAGGGAACCGCCGGACTGCCCGTCGGTCAGCAGGATAATGGCGGGAGTATACTTGGACAGATCATATTCCTTAAGCATTTCGATTCCCCGCACAGCAGCCGTGTACATATCTGTACCGCCGCCTACATCCTGGTTTTTCACTTTATCATAGAGCGCCTCCAGTTCGCTGCCGTTGCCTTCCGCCGTATAGGTATTGATTACGCCGTCGTTAAAAGGAATCAGGATATTTACTTCATTTTCCGATGCCTGCAGGAAATTTTTCTGGGCGTTCTCCTGAATCAGCAACTGCTCCATGGCCTGAACAAGCTGTTCGTTGCCTGTGCCGCTCATACTGCCGGAATAGTCCAGGCAGTACACGGTAAGAGAAGGCTTGCGGAAATCGGTTTGATATAAGTTCAGACACTCAAACAGGACATCGGAAGCCGGCATTTTGATCGGCGACAGCACCCGGTCGGGCTGCAGGCCCCAGTCGGAGCGAAATACTTCCTTGTTTTCCTCGGAAACGCCGGTATAGCCCGAACGGCGGCCGGTACGCTGGATTTCATTCTGGGTTTCTTCCGACAGCAGATATTCCTGCAGCTTCAAAAACAACTCTTCCTGCTTGTCGTCGCCTTTATCCACATATCCCAGCGGGGAATCTGCAATAGACAGCCCGTCATAGGGATATACCGCATACAGCGGCTCTTCTCCGCGCGCCTCCAGTTCTTTGTTTGCCTGGATAATCAGGCACTCGTAGTTGACCATGGCGTCGTAATTGCCTTCCAAAAACATATCCTTGAGCCAGTCGGAGCTGCCGGAGGAACGGTCCACCCCTGAAAGCAGTTCCTTCATCTGGGCCTTCAGGCTTTCGCTCTGCAAATCCTCTTCTGTGATGACCTCCGGGTTGCCCAGAAGGGCGTACAGAAAACCGATGTACGCGCTGGCGCCGGAATTTGACTGGGTAGCGCTGGTCATGCAGAAGCGGAGTTCCCCGCTTTGGATCGCCTGAAGTAGGTCGTTGACCGATACTTCGCGCCCCACAAACCCAAGCTCCTCCGCCAGGCTTTTGCGAATGCCGAATACCACTGGCGTGATGGATATCGACTCTGCGTGCTTGATCCGATGCTCCGTATCTCCTACCGTCAGCCACAGGCTGCTGGCCGGCCACACGGCGTCATAGGGGATTTCCTCTTCTCCCAGCAGGCGCATGATATCCAGAGACCCCTGGTAGGTCATTTCGATACGTATATTTTCCTGCTTCGCAAACTTCTCCAGAATCGGCTCCAATTCTGCGTTTTCCGATCCGGAAATGATGCGCAGCACCGAGCTGCCATTGCCTAAAACCGTATCCGCTTCACCGCTATCTGTGTCTCCAAAATCACAGCCGCCAAATATGGTTAATATAACGGACAGCATAAGCAGAAAAGCAATGGAACGCTTGATACATTTCATAAATAGACCCCCTCCCGATTGATTCTCTCGATATGAATATCAGGGCTTACACTGATCCCATTTTGAAGATAGTATAGTTTTATCTTACTCTAACTTTGTAAATGTATCTACCACAGCAACATAAAGCCTGTGTAAAATTTGTGCTATATCTTTATTGACCACTTTAGCCTTCGGATATATTTTTTCGGATAAGCTTTGCTGAAATCATGGAGAAATAAATGCAAAAGGAGAAGGCCGTGAATTACGTTTCATTGCCGAAGGTCTGGACGCTTAGAAAACAAATGCGGGACAGCATAGCAGGGTTACCATGCTGTCCCGCATAGATTGAATTACTGTTTTCCATGTGCGCAAGCAACCAGATTTCCTGTCCGCGCAGCTAAAGAACTTAAAGCTATTTAGCGGTGCCTTTCCGCTTGAAGAGGGTTAGAATCACGAGAATTCCACTCGCCGCGAAAACAAGCAGCCAGACGGCTATATTGGCGGCATCCCCCGTTTCCGGAACTTCTGATGGAGTCTCGCCATCCGGATTTTCCGATTCGCCGGGCTTTTCAGTATCATCAGGCGTCTCGGTGTCTCCAGGCTGCTCGGTATCCCCTGGTTCTTCAGACGGCTCTTTGATGAATTCAGCCAATATTTGTATATCTCCCGTAATGTAAGCCCCATATATCATAAGCTCACCGGTAACGGCATTATAGCTGTATCCCTCGGAAGGGAGTTCTGCGTCGCCCACTATGACCTTTACCGTCTCGGGAAGGGCATATCCATCCGCAGGCTTCAGGGTCGCCGCGTAGTCTTTGCCCCCTTCCGCCTTGAGCACACCGTCTGCCGCGCCATTGGTAAGGGCGAATATGACATCATAGCTCTCAGATACAGGGGATTGTTCTTCTGCCTTGATTTCGGAGCGGTCACGCACCCGCAGACGGTTGCCTTCGGCATCATGGGATACAAACCCAACCGCGCTGATGGTTGCGCCTTCTTTCACGAATCCTTCCAATTCCAGAGAAGCATCGTCCGAGTAGTCAATATAGCCGTCAATAAATACCCGGCAGCTTTGGCCGCTTTCATCCTGAAGCTCTATGCTCTCCACAATCCCGTTCGCCAGCTTCACGCTCTGAACGACACCTTCCACACGGACCAGCTTACCGAAATTGGCTTCGTAATCGTCAGCTTCCTTGGTAGTTGCGTCGCTAATGATAACTTCCTTGCTTCCTTCCAGGACAGTCACATTGATGGCGGACAGCTGTTTATCCCCGATATATTCGCTGATGGAGCCGGTGATCATCACCTGGTCGCCGCGACGGATGTTATTGTCATCAATCGGGAATACATTGATGCCGTTGCCGGCGTCATCCTGGATATAGATGGTGTTGAAGAAAGCATTCCCTGTTTCTGCCGTACCATTTGCAACCGTGCCGACCACAGTGAATACCTGTCCGTCCGTTCCGGCGCGGGCCTCCTCGATCGTGCTTATGACAGGCTCTTTTTTCACCATATTCAAGATATTCTGAGCAATAATGCCGTTGGAATAGCTCACCTGATCCTCGGCGGCTACTTCAAAATTGGAGCAGAACACCGTACCAGAGAGGAACACGCGCCCTTCCCCGACAGGCTCCGTGGCCATGGCCACGACATCACCCTTCTGCACGACGGCGCTTTCCGAATCGTAGAGATCGGAGTAACTCAGCACAGGCTTGTTGTGTCCTTGGGCGGGATTTTTACTGTTGATGGAATAGGTTGTATTATGCCCATATACGATTGCTTCACCTTTTCCGACAGCGACAGAACATCCGGAGTAGGAGCTGTAGCGCAGGCCGGAATCCACCACGCCTTTCAGCACCTCCTGCACCACCGGATCGGTACTGCCGGTGTTGAAGTCGTCAAAGTACAGCCGGTATGGCTGCCCGCCGTTATCATCCTGGTCGATCAATTCATCGTCGTTGACCCGCATGGTGGCGCCGATGGCTTCCAGCAGCTTATTTACCTGCTCATAGGTGGTATACGGCGAACCGCTGTTGGCATCCTGATAGTCTGCAAGGCCGCAGACGATGACTGTGCCGCCTTCCTGCACATAGTCCCGGACAAGATTTACAAATTCATTCTCGAAAACGCTGACCTTCGCTTCTCCGGTATAATCGCTGGTGTATTTGAGCGGGGCGGAAATAACAAACAGGGAAACATCGCTTAACGTTTCGGCCGTTATAGTTTCTCCCGGCTGCGCGATTTTTACCTGGATATTGTCTGCCGTCCCCATATTGATGAAGTTGGTCATGTTGCCGGAGTAATATCCGTTTACATAATCGTTGTAATGGGTACCGTCGATCAGCACCTTGGTAGCGATGGCCGGGTCGGACACGCTGAGCTTCAGCACATCGGTAAAGGTAAACTCTTCGCCGTTAATCATCGCTTTCATCTGGACATTGATATTGAAACCACCCGCCTGCTCCGCCATATAGGGGAATTCGTAGGAATACGAGGTTCTGGGCGCCACCACACCGTTGCTGCCGATGGAAGAAACATCCGCCGTGTGGAACGGTTCCGTCTGCCCTTCCATCGTATAGGTCAGAGAGGTAACCTGCATATTGTCGCTGAGATTGTTGTAAATCTGGCTGGAAATGCTGATCTCATCCCCTTTGATGGGAAGAGCTACGTTGCTGGATGTTTTGGAAACGCCGGCATTCAGGCTTTCGCCTACCCACACAGGAGCCGTTACGGCGATGTTCTTATCCGCCTGGGTAATCCGCAGGTAGTAATATCCATAGGTTGCCGGGAGGTTATCAAAGGAAATGTCCGCAGATCCCCCTTCAAAGGTCTGCTCCGCCAGGGTCTGGCCGCCGTTGACGATCACTTCCACCTTCGTGCTGCCGGCAGTATCAGTGGGATCGCTGATAGAAACTTCAACATTGACAGCTTCCTGGTCGTCCAGGATCGAGCCCATGGCATTGCCGTTCAGCGAGTACAGGATGGAAAGGTCGTTGTCCTCAGTGGCATAAACGCGGTAGTTCTTCATCGCGTCATAAATGGCTTCTTCGCTTAAATCGGTGGCCAGTACGACGCTGCGGGCGGTATTGGAGTCTCCCCAGTTACCTTTATGGTTATCCTGGTTATTGGTGGGAGCTACATGCCAGCCCTTATCCAAAGCGCGGGTGTAGTAGCTGTAGGAGGGGAAATACCCGCTGCTGCCGATCGCACCCTCGCCGTTTCCGACTTCGATCAGGGTAATCTGGTTATCCACTACCGGGTCGTACAGGGAGAAATCCATAAAGTCGCCGAAGGTATCGCCCGGATGGTTGAATTGGGAGATCGTTTCAGGGTTTTCATTCAAGGTATCAAAATATGCCTGGAGCACATCATAATTGTCGCCTTTCTTGTAAGGCGCGTAATTGCGGCTTTCAAATCCATCCGAATTAAAGGTGTTGATATGTCCCGGAGCGCCGCCGGACCAGGTCATCTCAAATCCATATAAGCCAACAAATGTGCCGTTTTCGCGTTCCGTGATATTTCTGGCCCCGGAACGCCCTTCTTCCCACTCCTCGCTCAGCTCTTCGGCATTCTCGGAGTCCAGATGGACATTCGCATCGTTGTCGAACGAATTGGAATGGTCGGTAAGCGCCAGGAAGTCCAGATTATCCACCTTGGAAGCGTGGTCAAAGGCCTGCTCCACCGTACCGGTACCGTCGGAAAGATTGGTATGCGCATGGAGCTGGCCGAAATACAGCGTGTAATCACCCAGATTCATCGGCGCTTTGTAGGTAAAGGTCACAACTTCGCCGGTCTGAGCCTCTTCCACGCCTGCAGCGGGAATATGGGCAACCGCTTTGATAATAACCGGCTTATCCGTTTCAGGGGTTTTCTCAATCTCGATGGGAGCCGTATATTTCTGGCTCACACTTGTTACGTCCGGATCCGCCGGCTCTGCGCCGTCTGTGGACATGGTATAGTAGATTTCCGCCCCGTCTGCGGCAGTCAGGACAATCGTCTGTCCTGCTTCCACGCTGGCGCCGCTCTTGGGAGAGGCCTCCACTTCCAGCCCTTCGACTGCGGGTTCTTCCGGATCTACCGGCATGCTCTCTACTTTATAGAACTTGAGTTTAAACTGCCCGTCCGTTGCGGCGCTGCTGGAATTATAGGTGCTCCAGTTACTGAACTGGGCGTACCACTCCATATAGTTACCGCGTTTGATATTTTTAATGTTATAGGTGCCGTCTTCCAGGTCGATGACTTCCCAGTCGTCGTGGACGGCGCCCAAATCCATGCTGGCATAGCTATCTCCCAGACCGATGTTCTTACCGTCCTGCTGGAAGCTGTAGGTGCCGTCGTCATTGGCAACGACCGTCCAGATATTTGCAGCGGTGTAACCGGTCACAGCGCCGTCGGAACCAACGGTAATGTCTGTTCCCACATTGTAAAAACCGGTCTTTTCCGATGAAAGCGCCTTGTTGTATTCCGGCGCATAGATAACCACCTGATCGCCGTCTTTGATGGGAGCTCCCGGCTCAGGCGTTACTGCACCTTCTGGAGCATAGTAGAACTGGAAGGTATAGATCGCTTCATCCGCATATGAATTCTTTCCATACGTGGTAAAATTGCTGTTGTAATACTCGATGTACTGCGGATTTCCATTGTACTGGGCCGCCGTATTTTTAATAAAACTTCCATTATCCGCATCTTCCAGCGTCCACTGGCTGTACTGACCCGCTTCAGATTCCAGCGTCAGGGAGTTCCCTGTCGCTCCGCTGGTCAGATATTTTCCGTCTGCGATAAAACGATACTCGCCTTCCTCTGTTATTTCAACGGTAAAGGTCACATTGTCTGCAGAAGTCGTAATCTTCTCTCCGTATGCCTGTGCGTCTGCACCTGCGAGCCTGCTTCCGCTGGCCTCTGAAGAGATCGCTTTCTGTGCTGACGGAAGGTAGATCACGATCTCGTCGCCGTCCTGCAGCGTCTCCGCGCGGCTGCCCGCATCGCCGGACGGCTGATCCGGCGTGTCGGTTACTTTATAGAAGGCAAGCGCAAACATACCTTCACTGCCTGTGTTGATATTGTAGTATGCGCTCCAGTAATTATTCTGGTCATACCACTCCATATAAGCGTCGCGGCCTGTATTTTTCACATAATACAGTCCTTCTCCGGCGTCCTCCAGTTCCCACTTGTCATGCTTCCCCCCGAGATCCATACTGGTATAACTGTCCTGCATGCCCAGATACTGGCCGTCCTGTCCGAAGCTGAATGTTCCGTCGCCGTTATCTTTTACCGTCCAGATATCCACATCCGTGTATCCGGTCAGAGTTCCATCTGCCCCGACGGTAACATCTGTGCCTGCGTTATAGAAATCCTTATCCGGATTCTTCTCGGAAGACAGCGCCTTGTTGTATGCCGGCGCATAGATAACTACCTGATCGCCGTCCTCAAGCACGGCTTCTCCCTTTATGGTATAGGAAAGCTGTTGCACTGCACTCATGGAAGCACCGAGAACCGCCACCGCTTTCAGAGTACAAGCTTCCGTAATAACCGGCTTATTTTCGGAGGAATACAGTTCGCGGGCTGTATTGTTTGCATCCGCCGGATCACTGCCGTCCAACGTGTAATAAATCTGCGCGTTCGGCGTTGCCGTGCTCAAGGTGATTTCGGCGCCCGAAGCTACCGCTCCTGCCGCCGGGTCGGCTAACGGGGCTGCGACCGTCTGTTCGCCCGAACCGCTCTCTGCGAGCTTATACAGGGTAAACTGATAGGGATACCGATCGGGGTTTCCGCTCGCCGTTGTGGTTTTATAGCCGCGGAATTTGTTCGCGTATTGCGCATCGGTGTTGCTGGCCAAATAGACCGTATCCGATCCCGTCCCGGCAAAGATAAACTTGCCATCCGTCTCCGTCCAATCCCACGCGTATTCGTTTTCTTTGATACCGTTATTGTTTCCGCCTTTCGGCGCAATGTAGTTTCCATCGCTTAGCTTGATTTTGACGGAACTATCCGCCACTTCAAGATCCACTACCATCCCGGCATCCGGATCGGTTATGACGTTGCCCTCGGGGGTAACCTTTACCGCGGAGACCCAGGTGCCATCTATCGGGCCGACGGCATAGCCGGTATCTACTGCCATCACATATTTGCCGGTTTCAAACTCTGCTGCATCCGAGATCTTCTGATAGGTTTCCGTTCCCGCCGCAAACACGGCTGTGGGTACGACGGAAACCAGCAGCAGAATCGTCAGAAATGCCGACAAGACTCTTTGCAGGCTCTTCTTTCTCTTCATACCTGTTCTTATCCTCCTTTAAAATCTTGGTTTATGCTTGTTTATATATCACGAAACGCGCTTTCCCCGCGCCATAAGACGGGCGCTGATGAAAGCGACGATCGGTACGGTAAGAAGGATCCCCAAGGCCCCCGCAACGCTTTGTATGATCTCGATGCAGATATAATCGGTGTTGATCAGCTGGATAAAGGGGATGTCGTAAGTCTGAACCAAAATCAGCATATTCAGCGAAGACCCGGCAAAAGCGAGGATCAGGGTGTTCGCCATGGTGCCCATCGCATCCCGGCCGATATGCATACCCGAACGGAATAAATCCCTGCCCGGCAGCGACGGGTTCTGTTCGTGAAGCTCCCAGATGGAGGAGGCGATTCCCAAAGCTACATCCATCACTGCGCCGAGAGCAGAAATGAGGACGCCGCATACCAGCAGACCGCTGATTTTCATGCCCTTATCAGCGCCATAGAGTAGAAGGTTCTCCGCCTCCGGCATGTTGAATCCATTCATAGGGGTGATGTTTCCCACCAGCGCCGCAATCCCCCCTGCTACCACAACGCCGATGACACACCCCAGCACGGAACAAAGTGTCTTTTGGGAAAATCCATTGAGCAAAACGAGAGCTCCTGCCGCTGTTACAGCGACAATGCCGACTGTTACAGCAATAGCCGGAATGCCCCGGATGAGACAGGGGATGAGAACAAACCATATACTTGCCAGAGTAAACAGCAGGCCAAGAAGCGCACCCAGCCCCTTTTTCCCACCAAGTACCGCTAGAAGGATAAAGAAGATCAGCACAAAAACGCCCAGAACAATCCCACGGTTATAGTTAAACAGAGAAGCGTAATAGCTGCCGTCTTCGTCGGTCATAATCCGTACAATGATTTGATCCCCTTTTTCCACGTCCACATTAAACAAGGCGCTCATGTAGTTCGTCAGACTCATGATTTCCCCTTTATGCGTACCAGTTAGAATGCGGATTTCCAGTTCCTGCGTTCCCACGCGCCGGCCTTCCGCATCCTCATAATCTGGGACCGCACCATCCTCTAAAACAGCTGTAACGCTGGCCTTTTCGTACGCCATTTGGCTGGCACTTGTAGGGACCTCGCCTTCTACGGGTTGATTCAGCCAAACGGCGCAACCGATCAGCCCGCCTAAAATGACAATTCCTACAAGCAGGCCGGCGAGATTCTTACGCTCTTTCATCCAGCTTTCTAAAGCATTTATGCTGCTCTCCAGTTTCCCATACAGCTTTTTCAGCATATGGACAGATCCCCTCCGATAAGTATCTTGGAACTTGAATTTCATACTAAGATTTCTGTTTAAAAGTCATGTTACAGTATCGTTAGATGGGAATAAGATTTTCATAACAGATACTACATGCGGTTATATTTTAAAATACTAGCCGTGCTTTTTTCCACCTCACCCACGTAAAATACCAGTAAAACTTTGGGCATATAAAAATATGACTATGTTAAATTTTCTTTAGACAAGAAGCCCTGTGCCCATAATGCAACAGCCGGTTCCCGGTAGGATTGCCTTGAAATTCGTCATCCCACTGGAAACCGGCTATTTTGCCGTTGCAAATAAAATATTTGAACTGTACCCCATTTGTCATGTAGTATTGTATATTGAATAATTTGTTTCTCTTTTTCGTCTCTTTGGGAAAATGGAATAAAGGCACCTAATACTAACGGTTATCGATGCCAACATAACATCTCTGTATTAAAGGTTCTATCATACTTCTGCTGATATCGTATAAAAACAGATTAGTCTACGGCCTTTATCTCGATTTTACAAAGCCTTAACCAAACAAAGGTAGGCTCTTAATCCAAACTATAGTATTATAAAATAAATATGTATATCAAATTATAAGACGGTGCTATGCAGGACTTTTTTCCTAACTGCTCTTGGCCTGCTTTTTATTAATATAGAGGTTGGATATGAAAGACATCATCCTTTACGGCAGCCAATATGGCAGCACATACCGGTATGCGCAAAAGTTGTCCGAACAAACCGGCATTCCCGCAGTCAGTTACAAAGACGCACCGGCTCTTTCGGACAAAAAAATAATCGTTTATCTGGGCGGCCTGTATGCCGGCGGCATCCTGGGCCTTATGAAAACCCTGCGGGGCTTTTCTCTTCGGGATGGGCAAAAGCTGCTTATCGTTACCGTAGGGCTGGCCGACCCCAACGAACCGGAAAACCAGAACAACATTCGCGCTTCTCTGCAAAGGCAACTCCCCGCCAGATTGCTTGACCGGGCGAAGGTTTTTCATCTTCGCGGCGGGATCGATTACCAAAAGCTCTCGTTCGGTCACCGGACGATGATGAAGCTGCTGTACCAATCTCTGCGTCGGACTCCCCTTGAAAAACAAACGACGGAAGACCGGGCGCTCATAGAGACCTATGGAAAGCAGGTGGATTTTACAGACTTCGGCGTACTGGAACCGATTATTTGGGAAATCCAGAGGGAAACAAAATGAACAAGACAATTAAAAACATCCTGAAAATTTTTCTGGTCGGTCTTGCCACCACCGTCGTCCGCATCATTGGGCAGCTTTCCATCCCGGCTGGCGAGCAAACGGTCCTGGCGCCCAGTATTTTCGCACAAAACGGCACCATGCCGCTGGCTTTTACTGTTTACGGTGTTTTTGCTTACTCCCTGATTGCCGCGTTGTTCCTGCTCATCCGGACGAGAATGAGCGGAAATCGTATTTTGCAGGGACTGAAGTACGGCCTTTCCTGCTGCGTCGTATGGATCGTTTATCTTTTAGAGCCACTGCCACACGTGGCGCCTCTGGACCGGATTACCTACCCGATAGCTGACAGCTTGGCGCTGATCGTTATGGGCCTGCTGCTGGGACGGCTGTTTGGGAATCCCGCACAGCAGGCGGATAAAGCGAATCTGCCCTTTTCTGGCCTTCCGGCACTGGCTGTCACCGGATGTTTTCTGGCCGGGCGGATGATACAATATTTTGTCTTTGATGTTTACTCTTCCTTTGATGAGAAGCCATTGGAAACAGTGCTGTGGTGTTTGTTAACAGGTATTGCAACCTCCTGCGTGATGGTATGGCTGAATCGGTATGTGGACAGCGGCGGCCGGATAAAGCGGGCACTCATCCTGGGCGGCCTGTTGTTTGGAGTGAATTTAGTTCTCTTTAACTTCTTTATGCCGCTGGTGTTTGCCGCCGACATTCCCGACCTAATCCTTCGCAGCTTCATCGATATCCTGGCGGTAACGGTCGGATGTTTGTCATTTTCAAATCAAGAAAATGCAAATCCAGCAGACTGGGGGCAAGGACAATGCAGGAAAAGCGAAGCATGCGATTTGGAAAATGGCTGCTGAAAGCTATCGTATCCTATGCGGTATTTATTGCCGCCGGCCTGCTGCTCTCCTTTGTACCGGCCAGGCGGCTTGGATTATCCGAAGAAATGTTTTTGAATTTGCGGATGTTCTTCATGCTGTTCGGGCCGATTTACCTGACACTCTTTGTTAAAATTATTCTTACTTTCATCGCTGCGGCAAAACGCCGGGAACCGGACGTCTCCGAGAGAAGCCGGGGAATCCTGTTCGCTGTCACCGCCCTGCTGCTGTTTGCCAACCTGTCCAACGCACAAACGGTTTCCGACCTTGCGTCCGGAACTATCCAAGGCAAAGGACTGCGGAACCTTGAAAGAAGCAAACGGTATTCCCTGAAGGGAAAGCGGTTTCTGAACGTCTTTCTGCCGGTGGGCTTCTACCTGCTGATTTTGGAGCTGCTGACACTGCTGGTCTGTATCGTCACCTTTGCCCCATTGCCAAGAGCTGCAAGCAACGCATTCATTTTTACGATTGCCCTGACCGCCTTACTCTTTCTCCTGCCTCCCCTCATTCTTTCTTTTATCTCCGGTTATCAGGGAGACAAGGCAAAGCACGAAAATAAGCGAGCACAGGAAAAGCAGAAGGCCGTTCAGTCAGATATTCTGGTGCTGGAAACCGATCCGATTCGCCGGAAACGATATCTCCGGCTGCCGAAAATACTGGCCCTGCTGATCTGCCCCGGCGTTTGCCTAACTTCGGGATTTGTGCTTGCTCTCACCAAGAACTCTCAGGAACTTTTATCCGTCCGGCTGCTGAGGACGCCGTTTTTGGCGTTGATGGCCGCTGCTGTTTTTTTGTTTATTCCTCTGTTGATGTATTGGGCCAACTGCTCCGGCACCTCCTTAGTTCAGCGGGTTTATCTTACACAGAACCAGCTATACTATACCGGATACAGCGGCAGCATGGAAGAGCGGGTAGAATTCACCTTCACCCTACTCCGGCTGGAGAGCTATCATATTGGCAGGCGTTCCATTCGTATCCACGGTCAGTTTACCAAAAAGACTAGGGACGCCTATGGCTCCAGCCAGAAAAAACCATTCACCAAAACATTGTGGCTTCCCCGTACTTTCCCCATAGATCAGGAACAGGCCCTGCTATACTTTTTGCAGAATCAGGCGGCAGAAAATGTCTCTTGAGCCCCCTCGCCCTATTTTCGGCGGCTGAGGCTTGTCCCTGAAAAACGATATCCCTTAGATAAGGAAAAGAAAGAAAAAGGTGAACAGGAGGTGAATTCGATGTACAAAACGATGGTAGTCAAATATTCTCCCAAGGCCAAGGAAATGGCCGCCAAAATAGAGGAAACGGCCAACAAAATGGAACAGGAAGGATTTGAGTTTGTGTCCTGCTCCATCATGCCCTCTTCCAAAGGCATCCTGGTATTCAGAAAACCCGGAGAATCGGAGCCGGAAAAGTGAGTCTTTCCTGTTGCAAAGTACAAAAGCACTTAGAATCGCGTGGTTCTAAGTGCTTTTTCCTGTTATGTCTCTCAACGCCGCATCCTGCCGATCCTTTGATTCCTCCAAGTCCTTGAAATCTCCCAGGTCGGTCAGCCGAACCCCGGAAGCGTCAATCTTGGCGTCCGGGTTTTCCATCTGGCCCCGGATGGTAGCGGGAATTTCACCGTCCAGCTGACCGCGTATATTCTCGGCCCGCAGCAGACAGACCTGTTCCAGCGTATCCACCGCCAGCCGGTGGTCTTCGTAGGAGCAAAAGGCGGTGGGATCTTTTTGAACATAGGGCGCAATCAGCTTTTCCGTCTGCCGGAGGGTGACTGCAAACTGTCCGCTTTCAAAATATTCCGAAAGGAACTCGTCGAAATAGTCGTGATAGCGGGTAAAGTACTCGTCGTGCTTCATCAGGTTGTGGTAAAGCGGCCGGTTCAGCATAACCTCACCTTCCGCCGGGGTATTAATGGGGTAGTTGATGAGGATATTGGGATCTTTGATAGGGTTGGTCATCCCCAGGGCATAGGTGCCGAAGGCCAGGTTATAATCCCAGGGCAGGATGCTGAGAACTCCGTCTTCCTCATACAAAAAGTAATTGTGCCCGGTATGCCCCAGATAGCTGTCCCAGTTCATCACAAAAACCTGCACGGTGAAATACCGCAGCACCTCGTCCACGTTGACGGCGGTTTCCAGATTTTCGCCGGTTGACAAGGTTTTCAGCGCCTCGATCACCCGTTTCTGATCGGCTTCCGATACCTTGAACTTGGCATTTTCAAAGATGCCGGGATAGCTGTCCGGGTTATCGTCGATATATTGCAGCGCCACGTCGGCGTTTTCCGCGTTCAGGGAACGGTAATCCGGTTTGTACAGCTTCCCGTAATCATTCCCGAAATTCCGGCGGGCAAAGGCTTCCTCCGGCTCCTCAACCGCCAGAAACAATCCCCAGTCCTCTCCGTTGACCGTCACCCAAGTATAGCTGCAAAGGGGTGTAGGCACCCCCATAAACGCCATCATATCGTAGGCCATGTAGGTTTTCAGATAGCTGTTGTCCTGAAAGGAAGCGTCCAGGGAAAATTTGTCCAGCCCGTAATAATTTCCTCCGTCCTGGAACTGATCGAACTCCAGCTTGAGGCTGTAACGGGACAAACCGTATTCTTTCGTCAGCCGCAGGGAATTGTTGCCCTTGGCCCGCAGGCCGATATTATGGAACTCCTCCCCGTCGATTTCGACGGTGCAGGCTTCATATTCTTCACTTTCAGCGTTCTCGATAAAAGCGTCCCAGTCCTCGATTTGAATATCAATGGTGTGCACCTGGCTGTCATCAAACAGCCGGGTCGCATATCCCGGGGTGGCGCTGGCCTTGGGGATCCCCAGCTGTTCTCCGAACATCAGCAATATTGTCAGCAGGGCGGCCAAAACCGCCGCACCGATGCAGATCCAGTCGATATACTTATGCTTTACCATTGCGTTATCCCATGTAGTCGCCGTTGTAGGAAACCAGCACCACCCGGGACACGCCCGGCATGGCCTCCAGCTCGTTGACAAAGGCGCTGCTGTCCTCTTTCAAACGAACCTCATAGTTGAGTTCCACACAGCTGTTGTCCACGCTCTTGCTCTTGAGATTCAGCCGCCTGACCTGGGACTTCACAAAAATCCGTGCCTGTTCCTCAATCCCGCTGTTTTCACAGTGCACCACCAGGATATAGGGGGAATCCACCGTCTTCTTTTTGGAGAAAGCAACCAGCACCACCCCGATGAAGATGCTGCCGAATACCGCCAGCGGAATCAGGCCGGCGGCCAGCACAATACCCACCGCAATGGCCCAGAACAGGAAAGCGATATCCATCGGTTCCTTGATAGCGGTGCGGAACCGGACAATGGACAGAGCGCCCACCATGCCCAGAGACAGCACGATGTTGCTCACCACCGTCATAATCAGCAGGGTGGTAATAAGCGACAGCGCAATCAGCGTTACACCGAAGCTGGCCGAATACATCACGCCGCTGTAGCTTTTTTTATAGATGAAAAAGATAAACAATCCCAGCAGAAAGGCCAATACCATGGCAATCACCATGTCCAGTATGGAGATGGTGGCGATATTCTCCAGAAAGCTGGATTTGAAAATATCCTGAAAGGTCATAAGGCCCTTCCTCCTCAGATAATTTTAATCAAACCGCCGGCACAGGGCGTATTTGGAGCAGGCCGCCGCCTGCCTTCCGGGCACCTGCACCGCCATGCGGACAAGCTCCGGCAAAAACGCGTCGTATTTGACTTCCAGCACCGTGCCGGGCTCCATGGCGCGCAGGCAAAAAATCTCCGGGTTCAAAAACTCCACGCTGCCGAGGCCGGTGCGGATGTCCCGATCCAGGGTGATCCGCACATTGCCGGGCGCATAGAGAAAAGCCTCCCGGTCGTAACGGACGATGGCCTTCGGCCGCAGACCTTTCCCTTTGATTTTGCTGTAAAGCTCGATGAAGAGCGGTTCATCCGAATCCAGCAGGAACTCATAACTGCCGGAAAGCAGCCTCTCTGCCTGCTCCCGCGTCATCCGGGCGCTGCGCTTGCCGCACAGGCCGTTTATTTTGTACTTCTTTTCCAGCCGGATGAAAGAGGTGTCCGTCCCGTAATACCTCAGCCGGAATTTTTCCCGCAGGTTGACCCCGTCGATTTTCTCCCGCAGGGCGCTGTCATAGGGCGTGTCAAAGTACAGGCTGGTTACCCGGTATGTACCGTCCGGCCCGGCGTTTTTGTCGTGGGGAAACAGCTTTTTGAGCCTTTGGGAAAGCACCAGATCCTCCCGCAGGTTGATCCGGTGCTTCAGTTCATGCCGCAAGGGGAGCTCGTTCTCCGGCTTAATCGTCATAACCGGAATCCCCATCATCCCAATCATCGTCGGCTTCCCGGTCATAGTCGCTGCCGCCGTCGTCGTAATTGGTATCGCCGTAATTGGTATTGCCGTGATCACCATAATTGGTATCGTTGTAATCAGTGATACCGTCGTTGTTCGGGCCATAGTCCGTATCATTGTAATCGGTGACGCCGTCGTTGTTCGGACCGTAGTCGGTATCGTTGTAGTCGGTGACGCCATCGTTGTTGGGACCGTAGTCCGTGTCGTTGTAGTCGGTGACGCCATCGTTGTTCGGGCCGTAGTCCGTGTCGTTGTAGTCGGTGACACCATCGTTATTGGGGCCGTAGTCGGTGTCATTGTAATCGGTCACGCCGTCATTATTCGGGCCGTAATCGGTATCGTTGTAATTGGTGGAACCGCTGCCGGTGGCCGGAGTTCCGCCCTGCGTGCCGGCAGTCTTATGTTCCGCCTTGACAACCTTGCCGGTGACCGCGTGAATGTCATACTCGTACTCGTTCCCGTTCGCCATGAACTCCAGCTCAAAAATCGGGGTTCCGTCATCGTGATCGAATTCCTTATCGTCAAATACCGCGTCCGCTGCATTGACATTCGCCTGGGCAAGCGCAATTTCCTGTGCTTTTTCCAGTGTGATGTAGGGGGACGGCTTGCCGTCTTTGGCATAGGCGGGATCATAGTCATCGTCGTCAATGGTCACGATGCCGGAGGAAAGCTCCAATCCCTTGACCGCTTCCTGCGTGCTGGCGCTCATATCAGCCAGAAAATCGTCGCTGGGAAGTACCGAACCGGGTTCCAGCTGCAGGACGATGTTCTTTTTGTTGCCGTCAATGTCATCCACAAAGTAACCTGCCTCATTGATCTCAACGATCAGATCCCGAAGGATGATCTCGCAGTCTTTTCCGATATAATCCGGATAGGCCTCCACAATGCTCTTGCCATCATCGTTCCGGCCGGTCAGGGCGGTGACCTTGCCATCCCTGTCGTATTCGATCTGAATTTCCGGATTGACGCTCAGGGTGAGGGTGCCGGTTTCTTTCAGCGCCGTTCCCTCCTGCGCCGGCGCCCCGCATCCGGCCAGAAGGACTGCAGCCGCTACAGCCAGGGAAGAGACCGCTGCAAAAAGTTTTCTTCTCAATTTCATATGACTTGCTCCTTTCAGTTTCCGTTTGTTTGTGGCTTTTTGTTTTGCCTTACACTCATAGATTACGGAAACGGGTTTTCAAAACCGGGGTAAACTGGAAATTTTTTTTGAAAAATTCAGTCGTCATCGTCCGGATCGTTGTCATCGTCTGAATCATCATCCGAATCATCGTCGTCATAGCCGCTGTCGCCGTCGTTGTCGTCATCGTTGTGATCCGGATCATAATCGGTGTCCCCGTCCGTATAATCCGTAACCCCGTCGCTGCCGGGACCATAGTCCGTATCCGCAGGCGGCTTACTGGTGGAAGGCGGTGTATAACCCGTGTCCCCGTCATTTCCGGGGCCGTAGTCCGTATCCGTATACACCGGCGTGCTGTCGGGCGGCGTATAGTCGGTGACGCCGTCGTTATCCGGGCCGTAATCAGTATCATCATAATCGGTGGCGTTGGAAGACGTCGGAGGCACAACCACGGGGTGAGACGGCTCGGACGAGGAAGGCGATGTAGACTCCGGCTGAGAAGTGCTCGGCCGAGAGGGAGTCGAAGATGAACTGTTTTCCGGGCTTTCCTGACCCTGTCCGTCTTGATGGTTCGTAATTTCTATTGTAATGGTAATCCGCCCGTCCAAATGCTCCGTTACTTTGGTGCGCAGCTCCGTCCCATACTCCTGGAACAGGGCTTCGTCCGGGGAATCGATGGAGAAGGAAACCCGGCCGCCCTCCGACAGGAAGCCCATTTCAATGGCCCGGTCGATCAGCTCGTCTGCGACGGTTACTTTGTCTTTTCCTTTGCCGTCATAGTCTTCCAGCAGTGCTTCTCCATCTTTGTTTGTTCCTGCAAGTCCTACAACCGTACCTTGCCGGTTTAGATCCATCTGTATTTCCGGGTTGATGGTCAGATATATGGATGAATAGGGCTGTAGATAATTCTGGTAATAGCCGATGCCAAAGAACAGCAGGAAGCAGGCGGCGATTGCCGCAACGCCGTTGCTGATCCACCGGACGGTATGCCGCTGCCTTTCCGGCGTCTCCTTCATCAGCACCGGATCATACACCGTCTGCCCGGTTTCGTATCGCAGATTTGCCGCTTTCAAAAAGCGCCCCTCTTCATCCAGAAGAACCACATAGCCGGGGTGGCATTCCATAACCAGATAGCTCATCGCACTGCCACTCCTTTCATCACCTGTTTCAAATGCCCGCGTATGATTTCGTACCCATTGGTATAAATCAGAAGCAGGGCCACCATATATTTGCGGTGCCGTTCCAGCGTTTTGCGCTCCACGCCGCTGCCGGCTGTCAGCTGCCCGATGGGCAGGCGTTTTGTCTTTAAAAGGTCATCCAACAGCTCTGGGTTCTCCCTGGCATACTGCAGGGCTTTCCGGCAGGCTTCCAGCGTCCGCTGTTGCCTGGGGCAGTTGTCCGCCACATCGCTGAGGCTGACGCCGAATTCCTTCATCTGCCGCGTCAGTTCCTCAATCTCTGCACGGGTCGCGTCCCGTGACGCTGTTTCTTCGTGGGGATCCCTGTCATCCGCCAGCGTCTCTCCCAGAGTTGTGTCTTCTTCTCCTATTGGTGCATCCAACGATATGACGCGGCTGTGGCGCTGTTCCCTGCGGCTGTAATCAACCAGGCGGCTTCGGATCAGCATGGCCGCATATTTCAGGAAGGAACCCCTTGTGCGGGAATACCCGCCGATTGCCTCGTGAAAAGCCATCATGGCGATACTCAGCTCATCGTCCTGCCCCTCTATGGGAGGACGCTTTAAGAACTTCGCCGTTTCCGCCTTGATAAAGGGCAGGTATGAGCGGATCAGGTCATCCGCCGCCCGGACATCTTCTTTGGCCGCATAGACCTGTTCTACGATTTTATGTGCATCGTTCATGCGGCAGATCCCCTCCTGTATATAGAATACGTCCCCATTTTGAAAAAATCGGGGTCGAAACCAAAAACCTGTATGTATAAAATACCATTATATGATAATACCTCTATCAGCGTTAAGATTCGACCATAAACGGGTTAAATCTGTGTAAATTTGATGTAAGTCTTAAAGTGCGGATGTTTTTTCTACGATTTTTTACTGAGATTTAACTTGAACACAATAGACAACCATACGGTATTGCAGTATGATCAAGATGAATAAACTAAGGTATAAGGGCGGATTCGCTTATGCTGACTGGGTGCTTATACGACAGGAAATTGCACTTTCCTGCGGCCAAAATCAGAATAATATATTTGCTTAACAGCCGGGTATAGCGGGTATTGCATATGCAAAAATGCAATGAGCCTTTTGCCCGGCTGTTTTCCTACCAAGAAGCACTTTTGGATATTGCTTCCCTGCTTTTCATATATCAAAAGAAAAGGAGATATGCTTTATGCAAAAGACATATGTGCTGGATACCAATGTTCTGATCCAGGCGCCCTATGCCATCCACTCCTTTGAGGATAACCTTCTTGTCTTGCCTCTCGCCGTCCTGGAGGAGCTGGATGGATTGAAAAATGCAGAGGGGGAAAGGGGCGCTAATGCGCGGCAGGCCATCCGGTATCTGGAATCGCTGCGCACGGCGGGAAACCTGCTGGAGGGCGTCCCCCTGCCGGGCAGCGGCACGCTGCGCCTGGAGGTCAACTGCGTGGATGTGAAACTGCCGGAGGGATTCCCAGATCATAAAAACGACAACCGGATCTTAAAAGTCTGCCTCGGCCTGCAAAACTGGAAAACGCCGGTTATCCTGGTGACAAAGGACATTGTGGTGCGCGTTAAGGCGCAGATGCTGGGGATTCAAGCGGAGGATTTCACCACCGAGCAGGCGCCTGTCAGCGAGGAGCAGTATACCGGCCGGTGCGAGGTCTTTGTAGCGGAAAAGAAATTCGAGGATTTTAAAAAGAAGCATATTGCACCGGAGGAGGTGTATCAGGCAGAGGAAGCCGGAGAAAAGCTTCCTGTGACGCTTGTGCCCAATCAGTTCGTCATCCTCAAAGCGGACCAGTCTGCCAGGAAAACCCAGCTCGGCCGGTTTGACGGGAAGAAAATCGTTCCGCTCGCTTTTCAAAAGAAAAAGCCCTACGGCGTTTCCCCAAGAAATGTCGGTCAAAAATTTTTACAGGAAGCCTTGATGGCCGATGCGGAGGAAGCGCCGCTGGTGATCGTAAAGGGTATGGCCGGCACAGCCAAAACCTTCTACACCTTGGCTGTCGGCCTGCACGCCATGCTGGAACAGGAGGAACCGGCTTACCGGCGCATTTTGATCAGCCGCCCCAACGCCCAGTTTGACGATGATATCGGGTTCCTCCCGGGGGACGAGTCGGAAAAGATCGCACCGCTGCTCCGGCCGGTCGTCGACAATCTGGAGCTTTTGGTGGATCAGAACGAGAAGGAACGGTTTGCCGATGAACGCAGCCTTTCCGGGAAAGTAGAGGAACTGTTCGACCGGGGAATCGTGGACGCCCAGGCCCTCAACTTCATCCGCGGCCGGTCGATTTCCAAGACCTATCTGGTCATTGACGAGGCGCAGAATCTGACGCCCAAGCAGGCCAAGGGGATCATCACTCGCGCCGGGATGGGTACGAAAATCATCCTGCTGGGCGACCCTCAGCAGATCGACCATCCTCTTCTGGACGAACGCACCAACGGTCTGAGCTACGCGGCGGAAAAAATGAAGGGCAGCCCGCTGTGCTGGCAGGTCACCATGTCCGCCGAAGAGTGCGAGCGTTCCGCCCTGGCCATGGATGCAGTTAAACGGATGTAATTGGATTGGATTGGATTTTATATATGCACAGGAAAGGTTGATAGCGATATGAAACAAAACGGTTCCTTTCAGGAGACCATCGCACGGATAGGGCAAAAGCTCAGGAGCAGCCGGAAGCGGTATTTCGGCGTGCTGCTGATCCTGCTCGGTATCGTTTTGGGGATTGTTTCCAGGGCGGTGGGCGGATCTCCGTTCCAGGATTTCACCACCGGTATCCTCATGGGCCTCTCGGCCGGCGTCCTTCTCGTTGGGATCCTTGCCGTCCTGCTGTCCTTCATCCGGAGACAATGATATACTGGATAGGGCTTCTGGCCTGTCGGTTTCTTGCCTTCTGCCCTCCTTTTTGCTATACTTACCTTATAAAGGAGATGGGTTTTTATGAAACGGAAAACAGGGGTTATTCCTTTGCTGGCGGTGCTGTGCCTGCTGCTGGCTGGATGCAGCGGGGAACCGGGTTCTTTCATTCCGGAGTCTTCTCAGACCACTTCCATAGAGGGGCAGGCGCCGGAGGAGGAAGCCTCCGGCACGTCACTGCCCGGAAATTCTTCGGCCAATGAATCCCCGGCTGAACCGGACTCTTCCGGCAGCAGCATGGCGGCAGAGGATGAAATCAGCCGGGAGACAGCGTTTGCTCTGGCGCTGGAAAACGCCGGCGTCCCGGAAAAAGACGCATATAACGTGAAGGTGGAACGGGACCGGGAAAACGATATCCCGATTTTCCAGGTGGAATTTGAAACCGAGTATGGGGATTATGATTTTGAAATCGCCGTGGCGGGCGTAAAAATCATAGGCGCCAATTACGAGGTGGATGAAGAGTGGCTGGACAGGCTGGGCGGAAGCCCCGTCACGCTGGAGGAAGCCGAACAGGTTGTCCAGAGCAAGGTGCCCGGCTCCAGCGCGGAAAACATCCGGATGCGGGAAGAAAGCGGCGACGGCCGGGGGCGCTTTGAGGGGGAACTGTTCCACGACGGTATCCAATACGAGTTTGAGATCGATTCAAAAACAGGGATTATTTTTGACTGGAATGCAGACCTGCGGGAATAGGTTCCGCCGTCCCTGCGAATGTTCGAATGGAACTCCCAAAGCTGGTTTTATCTGTGCGGCACAAAAAGCCTCTGCTCCGAACCGGCAGAAAGGGCATAAAAAGCTTATAAAAATGGCGGCAGCCGATTGAACGGCCGCCGCCATTTTTATAAGCCTGGGATATCAACCTTTAGCACAAACAGGGCGATGATTGCCAGAATCCACGGGAGGAAAATGGTCGGGAGAAGGAGAATGCCTTTACAGCCCTCATAATGGATATTTAGGGAGACCAATCCACCTGTCGCTGCAGGTACTGGCGTTCCTTATTAAACTGAGCCCAATCGTATGTATGCAGGCGCTGGATGGTTTCCTCATCCACGCCGAGTTCTCTGAGTTTCTTTTCTTCTGCTTCTTTCCAGCGGAGCCATTCTTTTTCCGCTTTGGCTTTGTTGTAAGCCATAGTTATTTCCTCCGATCAATCTGAAATTTATTGAAAATTCAGATTGTCGGGGGCGGCGACCGACCGCTATGGGTTATCAGCTAGAACTTGCTCGATGGAAAATAAAAAAAGCGCAATTGTCCGTAGACAAAAGCGCTTACTGTACATAAATTATATATACCCGATATCTCTAAATGAAACACGGTAAAACTCCCCTAATTGGAGGAGTTTTATTTTGCTTTCCTTTCTTAACCTCCTTCAGGATAAGTCATTTCATATGTTAGCG